>Ga0315899_10003618_pt1 | contig 16842 bp, 14 predicted proteins | sample LakEriMetagenome_2_FD_203518 | JGI IMG/M metagenome (GOLD analysis project Ga0315899, IMG submission 203518) | Freshwater fungal communities from buoy surface, Lake Erie, Ohio, United States - Buoy 4 MA112 | ecosystem: Environmental > Aquatic > Freshwater > Lake | place: USA: Lake Erie, Ohio... | reverse complement strand
GCGGGCTACGGCTTCACCGTTGCGCTCACCGCGTTGGGTTCCGTCGTTGCGTGGGGCTCCTCAGATTTCGGCGTGGTCGGACAAGTGATCGACGTCGGAATCGCACGCGACATCGATGTTGGTCCGTTTGCTGCTGCCGCGTTGCTTGCTCCTTGTGGCAGTGCGGGCCCCGCGGTGTGCACGTGCGGGCCGCTGCAATTTGATGGCGATCTCGATGGCGTCGCGGACTGCGCGGCGCGCGGTTACGGCGATCTCGATCTCGACGGCGTGATCGGCGCGAGTGATCTCTCACAACTCCTCGACCACTGGGGTGTTCCGGATGCCCCGGTTGGTGACATCGACCTCGATGGTGCCGTCGGCGCAAGCGACCTCTCGCTCCTCCTCGCGCGCTGGGGCGAAGAAGTCGGCTGACAGAACCGCGCGTTTCTCCTTTGATTCGCCTTGCGGAAAGCCGTCTCGCCGTACTCAGTCGCACGGCCCCCACGCACCGAGCAACGAAGCGAGATCAGCCGCATCTGTGGTGCCGTCGCCATTGACGTCGCCACCAGCGATTCCCCATGCTCCGAGGAGCGCGGCAAGATCCGCCGCGTCCACGATGCCATCGCCGTTCAAATCTGGCGGACACGCGGACGTCGGGGCGACGGCCGAAACAGCGAGATCATCGAAGTAGCCAAACGCATTCAGCGCGCCTGGCGCTGCGTCGGTGGTCGAGAAGAGATTCGACGCGTAGAGCGCGCCGAATGCCGTTGTCACGTGTTCGGCAACGACTGCCCCGTTGAGCGAGAGCGAGCCCTCGCCGTTCGCGACGTTCCAACGGTAGATGAACTCATTCCACTGACTGAGCGACGCGGACGCACCCGTCACGACCCGATTGGCTGCGGCGTAACCACCATTCAGAAGCGAGATCGCTCCGGTCTGCGCACTCACGAGAAAGCCGCCCGAAGTCTCGAAAGAACTCTTCGAGATCATGATGCCGAAGTTGGACGCGACGCGCTGACCACCGGGAATGAAGACCTTGATGCGTGTTTCGAGCACGGTGTTGCCACCCACGCTTGCGGCCGCCCATTTGCCACTATTGAGTAGATCAAGCCACGCCTTGGAACGACCCGCATTGAAGCGCTCGGTGCAGAGGCGCACCATCTTGCCGGAACCTCCAACTGGCTCAACGCCCGGCGCCGTACCGGTGCCGATCACGGTTGCTGCGAGGAAAGGCGAATTCGTTGCGCCGCTCGTTGCCCAAGTACCCGCTGGCCCGAGGAAGCCGATTTGCCCTGAGAGGTTTCCGATCGCGTACTCGTCGAACGATGTCGCGACAACGTCCGTCGCTCGGGCCGATGTGGCCACAGAGAGCACCAGAGAGACAAACATGGAGACGGAGACCGCGCGCAATCGTTGCATCGGCACAGCATAGTTCAACATTGCCGATCGACAAGTTCAACCGTTCACCTGTCAGCGACTTCGCGCACCCAACGACCAAGAATCGCGAAAGGTCGGGCTCGCCGAACCGAAGACGTTGGCTCGCAAGGTCCGAGATCGCCATTTCTCGCGCCACCACGCCGCCGACTCTGCGCGGAGAGCGCGTTGGGCATGAAGTCACTCAAAAACGGCGTGAGAGTCGAAGCCAAACGACCGCTTCGCCATCAGAAGCATTGCCGCCCCCAAAGTTCCCTCCGCCGAAGGAGTTTGCGTGCTGCGCTGGGTCCGCGTCCAACGCGCTTGAGAAGTCTTGATCGGATTGCGTCCAACCTCCACCGAACGCAAGTTGCCAAGGAGAGCTCCGACGCGAACCAAACTCCGCAACGATCGCCAGCGAGGCCTCGGCCTTGAGCAAAGCCGCATCCGTCGACGAATCACGTGCGAGGACGCTTGCCCACGCGTCCACCACGGGCACGAGCCCTGCGCGAGCTTCGAGCCTCACATCCTCTCCAATTGCATGGCTCGAAAACAAACCGAGCGGCTCCGTCGGCGACCAATGAATGGGCGCGAGGCGCTCTGTCTCGCGGGACTGCGCGTCAAGCCAATTCCACGGCGCAGAGGGAAGTGTCCAACGATCCGACTCTGCGTCTGTTTCGCGCTGACCGAAATCCTCAAGCGGCATGCGCGGCTGCTCGTTGAAGTTCGCGGTGGAATTGGCGGCGGAACTCACGGTGGAGTTCGCCGCCGCACTCGCGCCAAGCGCCATCAACGCGGACACTCCGAACGCAACCGCGCGCACAGGACGCGCACCAGAGCCGTGAAGTTGCCGTCGATCGAAGATCATGGCAACACGACGCAACCGGATGACCCCTTGTTCCCCCGAATCGCCTCACGTTTCCGACTTTTAGGTACCGCCCCATCACGCGTGCGCCAGAAACGCCTGAATTGCGGGTTCTTGCGTCGAGAAAAATTGCTCAGTTGGAAGCGCCGCACTCACGCGACCGGCTTCAAGCAGCACGATGCGGTCTGCAACTTCGCGTGCAAGATCGAGATCATGGGTGACAACAACCATCGTCGTCGCATGCTCAGAGGCGAGTTCACGCACGAGTGTGCCAACTTCGCGAGTTCGCTGCGGATCGAGCGCGCTCGTCGGCTCATCAAGCAACAGCACTTCAGGCGTGTTGGCGAGCGCACGCGCAATTGCCACGCGCTGTTGCTGCCCTCCGGAGAGTTCCGTCACTGCCTGATCGAATGCCGCTTGCATACCCACGCGAACGAGCGCAGCGCGGGCTCTCGACTCCGCTTCCGCGATATCAAGCCCAAGTCCAAACCGCGGCCCCATCATGCAATTGGCGCCCACGGTGAGATGCGGAAAGAGCTGATATTGCTGGAAAACAAGACCAACGCGCGCGCGATGTGCACGGAGCACCACTTCTTCGCTGCGAGAAAGACGCGCGCCTGCCTTCGGAAGCACTGCAGCAACGCCACGCAATCGAACGACACCAGCATTGATCGGCTCAAGTCCTGCGAGAACCGAGAGCAGCGTGCTCTTTCCACATCCATTCACTCCAACGACCGCGACAACCTCGCGCTCAGCGACCGCGAAAGAAACACCACTCAACGCGACTTGCCCGCTCGGCCAACGCTTCTCAATTCCATCGATCGAAAGAAGTGGCGACGTGCTTTGCGTACTCATAGACATCGCTCCGGTCAAAACTGGAAGTAGATGAACGTACCGCTCTCGGTCGGCCAGAAGAAGAAGAACGCCGCGCCGAGCAGGGCGTACACCGTGCCAAGCCGAAGCGCTGACCATCGATCCATGCGCTCATGCATCGGACCACGACGCCAACTGAAGTAGTGGAACACTGCGAAGAGAAGGACCCACGCCGCAACGAGAAAAGGCGACTTCGTGCCGAAACCGAGAGAGCCCAGCGAGAGGTTTCCGTCGAACACCAAGAATTTGCGAAGCGCGTAGGACAGATCCTTGAAGTCAAACGGGTCGGCAGGGTTGTTCACTCGGAAGATCAACCAACCAAGACAGACGAGATAGAACGTGCAGACCCAGCGTAAGACCGAACCGACTCGACTCGAAAGAAACCCAGAAATCAGCGGAAGTCGCTCGAGTGCACTCCGCAACCATCGGTTGAGACACAGCAATCCGCCTTGATAACAGCCCCATAGAAGGAAGTTTGCACTCGCTCCGTGCCACAGCCCGCCGAGGATCATGGTGGCCATCAGGTTGAAGTACACGCGACTCGGATGCACACGCCCGCCGCCGAGCGGGATGTAGAGATAGTCACGCAGCCACGTCGAGAGCGAGATGTGCCATGTTCGCCAGAAGTCGATGATCGACGTTGAGAAGTACGGGTAACTGAAGTTGATCGGGAGTTCTGGACCAAAGATCCGCGATACCCCGCGAGCAATATCCGAGTAGCCTGAGAAATCACAGTAGATCTGAACTGCGAACAGGAATGACCCAAACATGATCGCCAAACTCGGCGTCCCATTGGTCGAAGGTGACGCGAGTAGAGAGTCGGCAAGCGGCCCAACCGAATCTGCAATCAACACTTTCTTGAAGAGCCCATTGAGCGCAAGATTGAAGCCGGAAATGACGCGCGGTCCTGAGAATCGCCAACGCTCTGTGAGGGTTGGTAGAAAGTTCTCCGGCCGAATGATGGGACCCGCGACGAGATGCGGGAAGTAGCAGACAAAGAGCGTAAATCGAAGGAACGAACGCTCTGGGCGCAAATCACGCCGAAAGGCGTCGATCGTGTACGACATAGAGACGAACGTGTAGAAGCTAATCCCCATCGGCAGCAGCACTTCGAGGTGTGGCCGATCAAAACTCCAACCCATCGAGGCAGTTGCCTTGGCAATGCCATCTACGAAGAAATTGAAGTACTTGAAGAAGCCAAGCACCGCGAGATTGCAAACCACACTCGCGATGAGAAATGCCTTCCTTCGGGCTTCACCCTGATATCTGCGACAGAGCCACTCGTAGACGAGCGGCCACGTTGCCGCAAAGGCAACGCAAGCCGCGATCGACCACCACGCGGCGAACGTTTTGGGGAGTTCGGAACCCTCTGCGCGAAAGACCCAATCGCCCACAAGCAAAGGCTGCAAGAGCGTGTCGAACGACCACGATGCATCCTTCCAAGCCGCACCTTGAAGCAACTGCCAGTTCGGACCGAGCGTCAGCGCAGTCATCGCAACGATGAACGCGGACAACTTCCATCGTCGTCTCCAAGGAAGCGGCGCATCATCCATGCCGAGTGCCGCGACAAAATCAACGACCGAGGTGATCAGCAGCAAAATGAGAAAGCGAACATCGAGCCACGCGTAGAACACATACGAAACAACCGTGATGAACGCGTGCATCTGCGAGTTGCGTCGCGCGAGTGCTACACCAGCGACCGCAACAATGAAGAGCACAAGAAACTCTGGCGTCTGGAAGAGCATCGGTTGTTAGCCCCCTTCCTTCGCAGCCCACGTCGTGCGCAGCGCATTGCCAACAAATCTGGAGAGCGCCTCACGACCCTCGCGATTTGGATGGAGCGCGTCGGAAAAACCGTCTTCATCGAGTAACTCAAATGCATCGATGTACGCGATCGCGCCGCTCGAACGCGAGGATTCCTTCGCAACAATGTCGCGAAGTGTGGTGCGATCGAAGTCGAATGTCTCGCGAAGTTGCGGATGTGCAGGCGCTCCCACCACGAGTAACTGCACATGATGCACCGCGAATTCGCGTAGCAGACGCGCAAGATCATCACGATCTGCAACCGTTGTCAGTTCTCGGCGAGCGAGGGTTTCGCGTTTGACGCGTTCAAGATTGATCTCGAGTGTCGATCCAGAAATCGATGCAGTGCGAACAAATGGCGCGATCCAATCATCAGCGGCAGGCACACGGACGCCCGGTCGGAACCGTTCACGCAGGGTCCCATTGATCCAAACTTGCGGTGAGTTCCGGAAGTGCAGCCGTCCCTCGATTGAACCGGAGAGCAGCGCTTGCATCGATTCGGCGGGAATCCCCGGCGGAACCGGCTCCATCCATCCTTCGGGCCAGAACGACGGAAATCCGCCGAGCGCATACGCGTAGGCGCTGTCCTCGGGAAGTTCAAACTGCGCGATCGACATATCAGGCTGCAGAACGAGAACGACCAGATCGGGTTTCGAAGCGATAAACGCAGGCGCGATCACGTCGAGCCCCGTGCGATTGCAACCACGAATTGCGAAATTGAAGACGCGCCAGCCTGCTCCCGCTTGGTGCTCGACTATTGCCGCGTCGATCCCGTCAACACTCACCGAATCACCGAGAAACACCGCTCTTCGAAGCGCGTTGGCGGACGCGACCACGCCAGATTCCACGGCGCGGCCTAGTGCGATCTTGCGATCTTGATCAACAGAGCCTGTTCCAATGAGCGGAAAGACAACCGCGAGACTCCCAACGATCGCAACAACAAGGCCTGCGAGAATGGACAACCCGCACAGAACGGCCGCTCTCATCGCGGACATACGCCGCGCACAGGGAACGTGCGGATCGTGAAGTGCAGAACCCATGCCAGTGCCTACAGCGTGCGTTTCAAGATCCGACAAAGCGACCACCTCTCAACAAACGATTTTGCTTGCCACCGCAGAGCCTCCGCGCAAGCGAATCCGCCGCGCACGAAAGCACCAAGTAATACAGGGCTGCTGCCACAAGTACCGCGGGGACCATGAACGTCGCCTTCCCGATTCCAAGCGCTACTTGCATGAGTTCGGGCACAGCAATCAAACTCACGAGGCTCGAGTCTTTGATCATGCTGTTGAGATCATTGATGGTCGCAGGAAGCACGGTGCGGAAGCCTTGAGGAAGTTCAATCTTCCAAAGCGAGGCTCGTTCAGAAAGGCCAAGCGCGAGCGCAGCTTTGCGCTGTCCTTCTGGCACTGCATCGAGACCTGCGCGCTGTACCTCCGCTTCGTAGGCCGCGTAGTTTCCAGCAAGCACCATGATCGCCACGAGAAATGCCGGCCACGTGAGCGCTGCCTGCACGTCGAGAATCGCAGAGAGACTTGGGACCTGGCCTGCAAGCCAAAGCCCGAGCGCGGGAAGCGAGTAGTAGACGAGGTACAACTGCACCAAGAGTGGCGTTCCGCGCACGACGACGACGTAGCTGCGTGCAGGCCATGCGATGCGGCGGAATGGCGAACGCATCGCGATCGCGAGCAAAACGCCCAACATCACCGCAAGAGGCATCGCTAAAACGGTCAGTACGATCGTGTTCACGCACGCCTTGGCAAGCGCCCAGAACACCGCAGGCCAAGAGAATGCGCGTGCCGCAGAGTCGCCGTCGGCACTTGGGTTGAAGTCGGTCGATGATGCGTTCTCAGCTCGTTCGACGATGCCGATCGATGCCTGCTCGGGGGTCCAAATCTTCCACCTGCGATAGAGGCTTGCAAGTTCGCCCGATGCTTTCAAAGCCGCAAGTGCGCCATCGAAAGCACTACGGAGTGCATCATCCTCTTGGCGGAAGAGTGCTGCGTAATGCCCCGTCTTCCCGAGTGGCGCCAAGTTGATGAGTTCTGCGTCGCCGCCCGCGTAGTACTCAGCGACGATCGAATCCTGCACCACCAGATCGACGCGCTTCGCCTTCAACTCGGCGTACGGCGCGAGTCCGTCGTCGTACTCGCGAATTGCTTCGCGCGGCCAACCGAGTTCGAGCAACACATCCACGCTTGCGGCACCGTTGAGCGTCGCAACAGGCACGAACGCGCGCGCTTGCGAATCATCACCAAGCGTGGCTTCAAAATCGGAAAATATCGCACGGTCGCTCGCGCGAATCGTCGGCTGCTGGTCGTACACGTAGTACGGCGCACTGAAATCAACCTCGAGCGCGCGTTCCTCGGTGACTTCAAAGCCGTTGATCGCGAGATCCGCACGCCCTGACTTCATGAGATCAACAAGCGCCAGCCAATCCCCCGTGACCGGCTCCACACGCACCCCAAGTTTCGCGCCGATGAGTTGCATCAACTCCACTTCGAAGCCGGTGAGTACAGCAGGGTTCTCCGCGGTCGGCATCGCAAACGGCGCACCACCCGAAGGATCGATCGCATAGCGAAGAACGCCGCGCGCGCGAACGTCGTCAAGTGTCGTCTGCGCGGACGCGATCGATGAAAAGAGGATTGAACACAGCGTCACACAGAGCAGTGCGCTCCATCGGAACAACCCTCGCCGCAGAGAGAGGCTCAGGCATGCAATCAAACTCGAGATCCTCGATTCATGGCGGCAGAGCGTAACGGAAGCCACGAGCGTTGGCAGGTTTCCGACTGTGTGCGCGAATGCGGGCGCGGATCGACGCGGATCGACGCGCGAGAACATGCGGCGAGAGTAGCCCCTCCACACACCGACGCGCGTGCCGAAATCCTCATGCTTTACACTTCGGCCATGGCTTTGGTCCTCTTGTTCTTCATCGTGCCCCTCGCGATTGGGGCCTGGCTCACGCTGTTTGTGTGTTGGTGGGGACGACTCACACCTCAACCGCCGTGCTGCGCGGCGTGCGGGCACGCCACAGGCGATGGACCGGGAATGCTCGCTGATCGCTGCGCTGAATGCGGCTGCGATCTCAACGCGTCGAACGCGCTCGTCTACTTCAAACGCGAGCGAACACCACTCATGCACGCAGGAATCATCGTGGGTGCGGTGCTGGCCACACTCTGTTCCCTCCTCCCGTTGGCCTCGATTTCTGTGTTGTTTCTGGCCCTTGGTCGCCAAGGCGTGCTCTTGCCAAACCCCGGCAACAATGCCGTTCCGCCTGCAGCTGATTCGACTTCGAGCCCAGAAACTCCATCCGGCGCGCTGGAGCCGACGGACAACGCAGAAACCGATCAACCGACTGCCGAGCCCTCCACACAGGAGGACATTCGATGAACGGGTTCGGCATCGTACTGCTCGCGATCACACTGTTCAACATGATGCTGTTGGCGATCGGCCCTGCGCTCATCGGGTACGGCATCGCGCTCCTTCTGCGCGGCCGACACAACGCGCGGCAACCAATCTGTGCGCGATGCCGTGCACCTCTCACCCGCGCTGCACACGCCGCTGCACACGCCGCCGCACACGCCGCCGCACACGCATGCCCATCCTGTGGTTCGACACCATTGCTCCCCGCTGCGTCCCACCAGCGTTCGGTGCTTCGCGGAGTACTCTTCATCGTTTTACCGATCGTTGTGTGGATCTCGACCATCACGGTCGTGATCGTCGGAGTCGCTCTCAGCGATTAGCGCAGAAACATCGATTCAGCGCGCAGCACGCAGAAGTACGCCAGAGAACGCAAAGCACGCGAAAGAACGCACCCTCGCGCACTTGCTACGCTGCGCGAATGAAGCTGAATCTCCCATGTTTCGTGCGCCCGACGTGCTTGATGCTCACGGTGGTCGGATGCTCACTCGCCTCTTCGCTCTTTCTCTCACCACGTATTGACGCGGCGTATCGCACCGAAATCGTGCCGCCTGCTTCGACAACTGCACCAACCCCCGCTCCATCGAACACACAGACCGAAGCAACACCCAAAGTTCCTGCGAAACGCGAGCCAGCTGCGCCAGATGCGGCAGTCGCGCCGCTCGCCTTTCTCGAAGGCCACTGGGTGACAACGCTCCCAAACGGCATGGTGAGCGAAGAGATGTGGATGCCCGTGCGCGGCAAAGCCATGCTCGGCAGCTTCCGACAGACGCGACCCGACGGAAACCCAGCGTTTTTCGAGTTCACGCAGATTGTCGCGATGAAGGATGGCGTGGTACTTCGCCAAGTGCATCTCCACGGTCGATTCGAAACGGACGAGCGTCGCAAGGAACCGATGCTCTTGAAACTCGCGAAGGTCGAAGAGAACTCGGCGACGTTTGTTCCGATCGCGGACGGCGAGTTCGGTGAAGGTTCGAAGTCGCACGCAGGCGATCTTGCAAACGTCACCTACGCGCGAAGTACGTCGACGGATGGAGCCGAAGTACTCACGCTTCGCATTGAGTCACGCCCGGTGAAGGACCCGAAGAACCCCGACGCCGAGCCGAAGCCGCAGATCATCGAAATCGCGATGAAGCGCACGGAGTGATCGCATGCGCGAAGCCCCCATCCGTCACCCCCGACGCGAGCGTCTGCCGATGTTCGCCGCGCTCCTCGCCACCGCGGCGACTTCCGATCGACGAAGTTGGGCCGCTCTTCGAGAAGCGTCGCTACGGCATCGGTGTTCCGACGGCGAGCCCGCTCCGGCATCGACTGAACATCGTGCTGGCGGAACTCGCGGAGTCCGGCGCGATCGACAAACTCTATGCGAAGTACTTCGGGAACTGAGCCTTACGGCACAAGCCGCTCAGTCCGCACTCAGCGCTTCGCGGCGACGCCCTCAAGAATCCGCATCATCTTGAGTGCGAGGTTCGTGCGATCGTAGTTCTGCGCACCCTTGAGACACGACGCCTTGAACTGCTCGAGCTCCGCTGGGTTCTCTTTCAGGCGACGGAGTGCTGCGACGAGTTCGTCGACGTTCTCAGGCTCGAACGGGATGCCCGCATGCTCGTCGCGCACGATGTCTGCACTCTCGCCCTCGACACCGTGCAGCACGGGCAGGCCCATGCCCATCGACTCAAAGAGCTTCGATGGAATCACGGTGGTAAAGAGTTCGGCTTTCTGGAGGTGAATCACCGACACGTCGAGGATCGACCAGTACCGCGGGACCTCGGCCTTCGGAACGCTGTCGATGAAGACGACATTGTCGAGCTTCTTCTCGGCGGCCATATCGCGAAGGAACTGCTTGCGCGCGCCATCACCAAGGAAGAGGAAAACGATTCCGGTTCCACGCAACCGCTCGGCTGCTGTGACCAGCGTTTCAAGCCCGTGGCAGAGTCCATGCGTACCGATGTAACCGGCGACAAACTTCCCTTCGAGGCCGAGTTGCTTCGTGAGAGCCTCGTCTTTCGGTCGCGGCGTGAACTGCGAGATGTCAACGCCATTGGTCACAATCTCGATCTTCGAGCCATCAATGCCGCGCGAGATCAGGTTCTTCTTGAAGCTCTTGGTGACTGAAATCACCTTCGCCGACTTGCGATAGAGGAAAAGCTCGAGTTTTTCGAGGAGTTCGATCGCGCGCGCGTTTTTCATCGCCCCGACAGCCTTGATCGTCTCAGGCCACAAGTCACGCAGCTCGAAGATGTACGGACGGAACTTCAGTCGGCTCGCGACATACGCCGCACACGCGGTAAAGAACTGCGGGCTCGTACCGACGATCACGTCGACCTTGCGGATGAACAGGCTCGCGACGATCGCAGAGACCATGTAGCTCTGGTAGTCGAGGATTCGGCGCACGAAGCCTTCATTTGCGGTGATGTAGGACCACACGCGCACGACTTCGATGCCCTCCATCGTCTCGCGCTGCCAGAGCTTGTTGCGGTAGCCGTCAAAGACCTTCCCTTTCGGGAAGTTCGGCGCACAGGTAATCACCGTGACACGGTGACCAGCCTTGACCCACTCGCGGCAGTGCTCAAAGGTACGGCTCGCAGGAGCGTTCACTTCGGGCGGGAAGTTGTCGGTGAGAAAGAGGACGTGCACGGTGGTCACCAGTCGATACGAACAATGGAGGAACGATCCTCGAGCGATGCAACGACCTTCGTCTGATATCGGACAAGTCCGAACTCGGGATGAAAGGTTGTTGGCTCAAGGCTCAACGAAGCACCGCAGCACGACAGCCGTGCGGCGCCAAAAGGGGCAATCTTTTCCGCAATATTCTCTTGCGCTGTTGCATGAATCCCGCCTTGGATGGATGGCTCCATCATGCAGGCACGATGGAGCGGCGGCTGGCGAAGCCATGCTTCGGACGGTTCGGACGTCGCAGCGCCAAGTGTGATGGTCGTTGGATCCACAAAAGTCGTCGCGGCGGTCGTGTGGAAGTGTGCAACAGCGACGTGCGACACAGCTGGATTGCCGCGAACGCTGTCGCGAATCGTGACACCGCGTTGGTCAAAGACCCACGTTCGCGTGTGGACAGGGGCACCTGGAAGGCGGCAGTAGCCGTTGTGGCTGCACGTCACTTCGACGCGCGAACCTTCATCGACAATGCGAAGATCGAACGGCTTCGCGCGGCGCGCGCAGCGGAATCCAGCCCAAACCTCGGAAGAATCCGCGCCGTCGATCGAGAGCGTGCTATGCGCGGGAGTCCCCCGCTGACGTTGACGCTCTGGGCCCGTTCCATACTCGCCAGTTCCGGAGTTCACGATCAGGCGATGCCCGTCGAGTGACAACTCCATCGAAAGCGTGTCAGCGTGTGCGTGCCCCGGCAGATAGTCAGGCCCGATCGGACCGACATCAAGAATCGCCACCATGCGTCCAAGGGCGACGCGGATGAATCCCGCATCGACGAAGTGCGTCACTCCCTCTCGAAGCGACGCGCCGACCTCCGCCTCAGGCGTAAAGCCGAGGCGCTCCGCATATTGATGGAGCTCCGCTGGCGATGGCGCAATACCGATGGCACTGTCGTTGAAAAACGAAACTTCGCCATCAGGATGACACATCGCTGCGAGATAGCGCTGCATCAGCGGAATGCGCTCCTCGACCATACGCACATCTGGCACGCTGATCACGCTGGGATACGCGCGCGCCACATTGACAAGGTCGAGCATGTCCTCAAGGGCCAACGCGTGGTACATCGGCGAGCGTTCAAACTGCGCGCCATCCGGAAGAATCTGCTCATAGATCTCTTCACGCAGAATCTCGAGCCCAGTCGCACGCCATCGAGCTGCTTCCGGTCCATCGAAGAAACATCCCGCGAAGACCAGCGCTTTCGCATTGACGAAGAGATGGTTCCCCATTAAGTGGCGCTCGAGACGCTGCTCAAGCCAACGCGCTTGAACCGCAAGGCTCTCCAACATGCCAGAAACTGGCTCGTTTCCAACAAGAATCCACTTGATCCAGTTCACAATACGGATCGAAGTCGGATAGGGAGACCACGCGGTTTTGCGTCGCGGCGGCGGATTTTCGCGCATCCAACGTGCGATGAGCGCACGATGCCAATCGCTGCGCGTGCAAGCTCCCTGCGCGCAGAGATCATCAAAGTAGTGCAAGTTGTAGCGCCAGAGAATGGCGAGACCCGAGTCGTCCCAACCGTGATCTTCGAGGTCACGCTCTTCGTTCAGAAAGACGAAGCGCGTTGCCCCTGTCATGCTTGGCCGACGATGTGCGACCTCGACAAACGCACCTTGGCGTGTTCGCACCGCGGGTGCAGGCGAAAGATTCGGCTTCGGTCGGGAGAGCTTTTGTCGAATGCGCTCACGAACTTGCACCGCGCGGAGATACCGCACGGTGTGCCAAAGTCGAGAGAGTCCGGCGAGAGATGACATCGGCGATCGTGGCGCAATTCAGTCGCGGCAACACCGCCTCAGCCAAGCACCTTCTCGAGTGAGGCAACAATGCGCTCCGACGTACGTCCGTCCCAGAGCGGCGGGATTCCGCCCTTCTTCCACTGACCCGCAAAGAGGCGATCGAGCGCTGGCTTCAACGCGGACGGGTCCGTACCGAGAAGTTCGTTCGTACCGACTTCGCACGTTTCAGGGCGTTCGGTGTTGTCACGCAGTGTCATGCATGGCACGCCCATCACCGTTGTTTCCTCGGTGATTCCACCAGAGTCGGTGATGACGGCTTTCGCATGTTTCACAAGCCAGTTGAACTCGAGATACGGCTGCGGATCGACCAACTTGAGATTCTCGGGCAGTGCGCTGAACTCACGCATTGTCTTCGCGGTGCGCGGATGCACTGGGAAAACCACAGGTTCACCACGTGTCCCCGTCAGAATCGCGTCGAGCAGTTTCGTGAACTTGCTTCCTGAATCGACGTTTGCAGGCCGATGCATGGTCATCACGAAGTAACCGCCTGGCTTCAAACCGAGTTCGTCGAAAAACGATGGTTTGGTGAGGCGATCCATGTTCGCACGGAGCGTGTCGATCATGGTGTTTCCCACGAAGAAGATGCGATCTTCAGAGATACCTGCTGCACGAAGATTGCGGTTCGCGTGATCGCTTGTCGTGTAGAAGTAATTGGTGATCGAATCTGTCACCATGCGGTTGATTTCTTCTGGCATCGACCAGTCGCCGGAACGAATGCCCGCTTCGACGTGCGCGACTTTCACCCAGAGTTTCTGCGCTGCGATGGCGCAAGCCATGGTGCTTGTCACGTCGCCGACCACGAGACATAGCGCAGGCTTCTTCTCGGTGAGCAGTTTCTCGTAGCGAGTCATGATTGATGCGGTTTGTTCCGCATGTGATCCTGAACCGACTTCAAGGTTGACATCGGGCGCAGGAATACCGAGTTGCCGGAAGAAGTCGCCCGACATCTTTTCGTCGTAGTGCTGACCCGTGTGCACCAGTCGGAAGCGCAGACGACCGCCCGCTTTTTCGCGCGCTTGCATCGCATGGATGATCGGCGCGATCTTCATAAAGTTCGGCCGCGCGCCTGCGATAATGTCAACGAGAATAGTGGTGTCCGCAGTGCTCATGACTTTGCCCTCGCAAGATCAGCGGCGAGAATGGTCGCACGCCCGACCTCGATCAACTCCTCGAACGGAATGGGTGCCGCGCCAGCAGATGCAACTGCCTGCACGAATGCGGCGGCGCATGACTTTTGGCCTTTGTCCTGACTCCAGAGATTCATCTTCTTAAATCCTGGCCAGCCGAAGCCTGTGAGACGACGGTAGTTGTCGAGTTGTAGAACGCGACCCTGCGCAAACACTTCAATGCGCTCTTTGGGGAAGCTCTTGCTGCCGTTCGCGAAGTAGTGCACGGTGCCGATCGATCCATCCGCGAAGCGTAGTTCGATCGAAACCGAATCGGCGGACGGCGATTCCATGGTGTTCGTGCGAACTGCCGTGATGCGTTCACCAGCGAGAAATCGCAAGAGATCGATGAAGTGACAACCTTCACCAACGATGCGCCCGCCGCCAACTTCTCGATCTTGCGTCCAGTGTTCTGCAGGAATCGCTCCGGCGTTGACCGTCATCACAAAAGCCTTTGGCCCGCGCGCGCCCGCAAGGAGCGATTTCATCTTGACGACGTGCGGCGCGAAACGACGATTGAAACCAACCATCACGAGCGGTGCTTTCCCCTTCGCTGCCGCGTCGGCGTGTGCCGTTTCGATCTCCGCGAGTTCAGCCTCGGTCAGCGCGATCGGTTTCTCGACAAAGATGTTCTTGCCGGCACGCAGCGCCTTCACCACCATCGATGCATGGTTGTCGTGACGCGTTGCCACGACGAGCGCGTTGACAGACGCATCAGCGAAGATCGAATCGGTGTCGGTCGTTGTCTGCTCGAAGCCGTACTTGCGGCCCGCATGAAGACCGCTGACACCCGCTGAACTCGCAACTGTGCGAAGTCGCGCGCCTGCAGCCTTGAAGGCGGGAATAAGCACCGCAGTTGCATAGTTTCCGCTTCCCACGAGCCCGATTGATGCGCCTGGAACACTCGGCGCGGCACCCTTCGTACTCGCAGGAATTGCCACGGTCGACTGACGCACCGTTGCATCACTCTTCGCAGATTCCGCGTGATACTCGAGCAAAATGCCGAGCGACGGACCAGAACCACCAACAAGGTCGTACGCCTTCTCCGCGTCTTCGATCGCGAATCGATGTGAGATCAGCGGCTTCACATCCAAGCGACCATCCGACATCATGTCGAGAATCGCCTCGAAGTTGCGCTGCTCAGTCCACCGAACAAATCCAACGGGATAGTCGTTGCCCTTCTCTTCGTAGTTCGGGTCGTAGCGGCCTGGACCGTATGAGCACGACACTTGGAAAGTGATCTCTTTCTCGAAGAAATCTGCACGAGAGAGTTCAAGGCCTGTGACGCCAACAAGCACAATGCGACCGCGCTTGCGGCACATCAGTGCTGCTTGATGCATGGGCTCATTGGATTTCGTTGCTGCAGTGATGATCACACCATCCACGCCGCGGCCACGCGAATAGGCCTGCGCTGCTTTCACTGGATCCTCGCCGGCAGCGAGATTCACTGTCTCAGCACCAAATTTGCGCGCGAGTGCAAGCTTCTCTGGATCGAAATCGAGACCAAGCACGCGACAACCATGCGAACGAAGCAGCTGCACCGTCACGAGACCAATCAAACCAAGGCCTGTGACCACGACGGTTTCACCGAGTGTTGGTTGCACAAGACGAATGCCCTGCAGCGCGATGGCACCGAGCACTGTGAAGGCCGCTTCATCGTCCGAAACGTTGTCCGGCACACGCGCGGTGAGATTGACAGGAACACAAACGGCTTCCGCATGCTTTCCGTTGGAAACGATGCGATCGCCAGGTGCGTAGCCGACGAGTCCAGAGCCTGCTTCAAGCACGCGACCCACATTGCAATAGCCGAGCGGCAGCGGTTGATCGAGTTTGTTCAAGACCGATTCGATGGTCGGCATGAGGCCGTCGGTCTTGATCTTGTCGAGCACCATGCGCACCTTGTCAGGTTGTTGGCGCGCCTTTTCAATCCAGCCTGCTTTGCCGAAGTCGACGAGCATGCGCTCCGTGCCAACAGAAACAAGCGTGCGCGATGAACGCACAAGCAAGTGTCCACGCTTCACCGCGGGGCACGGAACTTCGGCGACTTCGGTCTTGCCGTTCTTGAGGGACTGCAGGATTTGTTTCACGGGATTGCTCAGACGGACTTGCGAGTCGTCGGGAGCCCTAACGCGGCAAACCGAGCGGCACTCGCCACAGGTGCGCTTCTATCGGCAGTCATGGGTTCGAATCACCGCCAAACGATTCGTTTTACTTGCGTTTCTTGCGGTTTTTGCGGAGTTCCACAGCAACTGCGTCAAGATGACCGAGCGAATCAGCCGCCGCGATCGATAAAACGCCTGCACCAGATTTCAATCGCCAAGAGCGAAAGCAAGGTGTAGTTCGCGTCAATTCGACCACTGTGATTATCGTCGATCAACTTTGTGACAGCCTCAGGGCGGAAGAGTCCGCGGCGGCGCACGCTGTCTTCGCTCAGGAGGTCACCCACGAGCGGCCTCAATTCACCGCGCATCCAGCGTCGAAGCGGCGCACCAAAGCCCGACTTCGGGCGATAGATGACATCGTGAGGCAGATACGGCTCCATCGCCTTCTTGAAGACCCACTTGCCAACGCCACCCTTCTGTTTCACGCCCACCGGAATTCGTGCCGCGAACTCGACGAGTTCGAGGTCAAGAAGCGGAACGCGAACCTCAACTCCAACCGCCATCGACATCTTGTCGGTGTAAATCAGATTGTGATCCGCGAGGAAGAATCGCTGCTCGAGCATGAGCATGCGCTCAAGCGGAGGCAGATCTGATGGAAGCGGACGCAGGAAATCGAGCATGGGTCCGAGCGCACGCTCGTTCCCGATCGCGTGAAGAGTGTCCTTCGTGTAGAGGCTGAGGAGGGTCGACTCGCGACTCCA
>Ga0315899_10003617_pt1 | contig 16842 bp, 9 predicted proteins | sample LakEriMetagenome_2_FD_203518 | JGI IMG/M metagenome (GOLD analysis project Ga0315899, IMG submission 203518) | Freshwater fungal communities from buoy surface, Lake Erie, Ohio, United States - Buoy 4 MA112 | ecosystem: Environmental > Aquatic > Freshwater > Lake | place: USA: Lake Erie, Ohio... | reverse complement strand
CTGCAGGGCGTGAAGATCAACGACAAGCACATCGAGGTGATCGTTCGCCAGATGCTGCGTCGCGTTCAGGTCACCGTGCCCGGCGACACGCCGTTCATCACCGGCGAGCAGGTCGAGCGCTCGGAGATCCTCGACGAGAACGACAAGGCGATCGCGGCGGGCAAGCTGCCGGCCGTGTACGACAACATCCTGCTCGGCATCACCAAGGCGTCGCTGTCGACCGACTCGTTCATCTCGGCGGCCTCGTTCCAGGAGACCACGCGTGTCCTGACCGAGGCGGCGATCATGGGCAAGAAGGACGACCTGCGCGGCCTGAAGGAGAACGTGATTGTCGGCCGGCTGATCCCGGCGGGTACCGGCCTCGCGTACCACCGCGCGCGCCGCGAGAAGGAGAACGCGGAGGCGCAGGAGCAGCAGGCGCTCGCCGCGGCGGAGGCGCTGTTCGCGCCGCCGACCGCGCTGGACGCGCAGCAGGCCGAGGCGGAAGCGCAGGCCGCGGGGGGCGAGGGCGGCGCGAGCTGAGCGTCGCGAGGGGCCGGCTCGAGCCGGTCCCTCGCCGCACGACGAAGCGCCCGGTTCACGCCGGGCGCTTTTCTTTCAGCCCTCGGCCACCACCGCCGCCGCCGCGTCGAGCCCGCCTTCGCCGTGCGGCACGCCGATCGCCTTCAGCCCCGCGCCGATGCAGCCGAGCGTGCCCATCAGCGAGTGCGCGCTCAGGTGGCCCATGTGGCCGACGCGGAAGAAGTCGTGCCAGCGCGGGTCCTCGGGCGGCGCCATGCCGATCCCGATCCCGAGCGTGAGGCCCGCGTGCCGCTCGGTCCACTCGCGTAGCCGCGTGCCGTGGCCGGGCAGGGCGAGCGCGGTCACCGCGTGGCTGCGGTGCGTGCGCTCGCGCACGTTCAGGCGCACGCCGCCGGGCCGCTCCCACGCCTCGAAGGCCGCCCACACCGCGCGCGCGAGCGTCGCGTGCCGCGACCACACCGCCTCGATGCCCTCCTCGTGGATCATGTCGAGCGATTCGCGCAGCCCGTGCAGGTGGTGCGTCGGCGCGGTGCCGTTGAAGCGGTGCGAGGGCGTCGGCGGCTCGGCGCGCGGACGCCAGTCCCAGTGGCGCGTCACGCATCCCGCGGTCTCGCGGGCCCGTTCGGCCCGCTCGCCGAAGAACACGAAGGCCATGCCGGGCGGACACATCAGCCCTTTCTGCGAGCCGGCGACGAGCACGTCGAGGCCCCACTCGTCCATCTCGATGCGGTCGCAGCCGAGCGAGGCGATCGCGTCGACCTGAAGCAGCGCCGGGTGCTTCGCCGCGTCGATCTCGCGGCGGATCGCGGCGAGCTCGGAGCGCAGCGAGGTCGAGGTGTCGACGTGCACCACCAGCACCGAGCGGATCTCGTGCGCGCGATCCGCGCGCAGCCGCTCGCCGACGCGGGCCGCGTCGATCGGCGAGCCGGTGCCGAAGTCGATCGTCTCGACGCGCAGTCCGAGGCCCTCGGCCATCTCGACCCAGCCGCGCCCGAAGGCGCCGGTCAGCGGCACCAGCACGAGGTCGCCGCGCGAGTGCGTGTTCGCGAGCGACGCCTCCCACGCGGTGTGGCCGTTGCCGATGTACATCGCGAGCTTCTTCTCGGTGCGCGCGACGCGCTTCAGGTCGGGCACCAGCGAGCGGGTCATCTCGACGAGCGCGCCGGTGTAGATGTTCGGCGAGGCACGGTGCATCGCGCGCAGCACGCGCTCGGGGACGATCGAGGGGCCGGGGATCGCGAGGGTCTGCGGGCCGTGGGCGAGGGTCATCGGGGGAGGGGCCGGGGGAGGGCGCGGCGCAGGGCTGGCGGAGGGACCGCCCATTGTCCCACGGGGGTCGCGGAGCCCGGCGGCGGCCCGACGAGACCTCTGCAGCGACCGCCGGTCGCCGTCGCCGGTCGAGAGGCCCCACGGCGTGAAGGATGTCGTTGACTGGCGGTGTGGCCGCTGGTTGAATCGGCCTTCCTCCTTCGGGGAGTAGCCGGCGGGGATCCCTGGATCCCGCTGCCGCGGCATCGACAGTTCGATGTCCGGTCGACGTGGTGGTCGGTCGGACGTCCGGTGCAGCGACCCGGCGCGCGCGAGGCGCGTCCGGCACGGCGAGACCAGCGAGGACCTTCACACCCAACATCCGCCCGCCACGGCGGCGAGAAAGGTCCGTGCTCCGATGATGTCCATCGGTACGCCCCTCATGTGGTCGCTGTTCGCGGCCTTCGTCGTCGTCGCGCTCGCGGTCGACTTCCTCGCCATGCGCAAGCAGGGCGCCCACGCCGTCTCGATGAAGGAGGCGGGGGTCTGGTCGCTGATCTGGGTCGGCGTCTCGTTCGTCTTCGTCGGCTGGCTCTGGTGGACGCTCGGCGGCGGCTCCGGCGACGCGGCCCGCGAGGCCGTCGCGAACGCGAAGGCGCTCGAGTTCGTCACCGGCTACCTGGTCGAGAAGGCGCTCGCGGTCGACAACATCTTCGTGTTCCTGATGATCTTCACCTACTTCGCGGTGCCGTCCGAGTACCAGAAGCGGGTGCTGATGATCGGCATCCTCGGCGCGCTCGTGCTGCGCGCGGTGATGATCCTGATCGGCGCGTGGCTGATCGCCCAGTTCCACTGGATCCTGTACGTGTTCGGCGCGTTCCTGGTGTTCACCGGCGTGAAGATGTGGTGGGCCGCGGGGCAGGAGCCGGACCTCGGGAACAACCCGGCGCTGAAGTGGATCAACCGCAGGATGAAGGTGTCGCCCGACTACGACGGCGAGAACTTCTTCACCGTGAAGAACGGCGTGCGGATGGCCACGCCGCTGCTCGTCGTGATCCTGCTGATCGGCATCGTCGACCTGGTGTTCGCGGTCGACTCGATCCCGGCGATCTTCGCGATCACCACCGACCCGTTCATCGTGCTGACCTCGAACGTGTTCGCGATCCTCGGCCTGCGCGCGATGTACTTCCTGCTCGCCGGCATGCACGAGCGCTTCCACCTGCTCTCGTACGGCCTGGCGATCGTGCTCGCGTTCATCGGCACGAAGATGCTGCTGATCGACGTGTACAAGATCCCGGTCGCCTGGTCGCTCGGCTTCACGGTGGTGGTGCTCGCGGCGACGATGCTGCTGTCGCTGCGGATCCCGCCCCGCAAGGGTGCCGCGGTCGGCGGCGCGTACCCGTTCGCGGCGAAGAAGCGCGAGGCTTCGAAGTCCTGAGGCGGGGTCGCGGACGCCGCCCGGGCGTCCGCGACCGCGCGCGTCAGCGGCCCGCCAGCGCGGCGAGCCGCGCGACGACCTCGGCCGGCTCGGCGCGGCGACGCCAGTCCGGGTCGACGTGCGCCCAGTCGATGCGGCCGTCGCGGCCGACGAGGTACACCGCAGGCATCGGCAGCGTCCAGTCCGACGCGTCGCCGTCGCAGGCATCGGTCATGCCGCTGGCGAGGTAGGCGTCGCGCAGCGCGGGCGCCACCTCGTGGGCGATGCCGAAGCGGCGCGCGAGCGCGTTCCCCGGGTCGGCGACGAGGTGGAACTCGAGCCGGTCGCGCTCGCGGGTCAGCGCCACCTCGCGCTCGTCCTGCGGCGAGACCGCGGCGAGGCGGCCGCCGAGCGCGCGGATGCGCGGCAGCGCGCGCTGCCACGCCCGCAGCTCGAGCGTGCAGAACGGGCACCAGCGCCCGAGGTAGAACAGCAGCACCAGCGGGCCGTCGCGGACCAGGTCCGGCAGGCGCACCCGCCCGTCGGGCGAATCGGGCAGCGGCAGGTCGGGCAGCGCGTCGCCCGCCTTCAGCGCGCCCGCGAGCCGTCCCGAGCGCACGATCGCGCGCGCCTCGTCGTCGAGCGCGGCCGCGACCGCGGGCGCACGCTCGGAGGCGTGGCGGCGGTACGCGTCGAGCAGCGCGGCGAGCGGGGTGGTGTCGTTCATCGTGGGGATCGGTCGGAGGCGTCGACCGCACCCCTCGGTCGCCGCGGGGTCCGCAAGCTGACGTCCCCGGCGTGACATCGGCTTTCCCCGGTGCGTACCATCCGCCCATGACCGGCGCCCCCGACCCTTCGTTGCCCGCCACGCTCGAGCCGCCGCGGCTCGAGCACCTGTGCGACCTCGCGGTCGCGGTGAGCGCGCCGATCGAGGCCGGAGACGGGCCGTTCGGCCTGCGCCGCGTGATCCCGATCGCCGGCGGCACGGTGCGCGGGCCGGCGATGCGCGGCCGCGTGCTGCCCGCGGGCGCCGACTTCCAGCTGATCGTCGCCGGCGGCACGGTCGCGACGCTCGACGCGCGCTACCTGATCGAGCTCGACGACGGCGCGACGCTCTTCGTGCACAACACCGCGCTGCGGCACGCGTCGGCCGAGGACTCGGCGCTGATCCGCCGCGGCGAGCCGGTCGACCCGTCGCGCGTGTACTTCCGCTGCCAGCCGCGCTTCGAGACCGGCGACGCGCGCTGGGCGTGGCTGCACGAGCGGCAGTTCGTCGGCCGCGGCGTGCGCCGGCCCGACGCGGTCCACCTGTCGTTCTGGCAGGTGCTCTGACCGTGCGCGGCCTCCTGGCCGTGCTCGGCCGGCAGGCGCGCTGGGCGCTGCCCGCCGGTGTCTTCGTGGGCATCCTGGTGCCGGACCTGGCGGCCGCGGCCCGCTGGCTGCTGACGCCGGCGGTGATCGGCACGCTGACCGCCGCGCTGCTGCGGCTCGACTGGGAGGGCCTGGCGCGGCAGATGCGCCGTCCGGCGCGGCCCGCGTGGGTGGTGGCCTGGCTGCTGGTCGGCTCGCCGGCCGCGGTCTGGGCGCTGACCGGCCTGCTCGGGCTCGACGCCGAGCTCCGGCTCGTGCTGCTGCTGCAGGCGGCCGCGCCGCCGATCGGCTCGGCGGCGGTGTTCGCGCTGATCCTCGGCGTCGACGGCCTGCTCGCGATGGTCGGCGCGGTCACGGCGACGCTGCTGCTGCCGGCGACGCTGACGCCGATCGTGGCGGTGCTGCTGCCCGCGGCCGGCGTGCAGGTCGACCTCGCCGCGTTCGCGGCGCGGGTCGCGCTGGTGGTCGCCGCGCCGTTCGCGATCGCGGCCGCACTGCGCGCGGCGCTCGGCCGCGAGCGCCTCGTGTGTCACGACGACGTGCTCGGCGGGCTGAACGTGGTGCTGCTGGTGGTGTTCGCGGTTGCGGTGATGGACGGCGTGACGACCACGCTGCTCGCCGACCCGCCGCGGATCCTGAAGCTGCTCGCCGCCGCCTGCATCGCGGCGGTGGCGCTCCACGCCGCCGGGTGGGCGCTGCTCGCGCACGCCGGCCCGTCGGTCGCGTGGGCGTCGGCGCTGCTGTCGGGCAACCGGAACATGGGGCTGATGCTCGCGGTCACCGCGGGCACCGCCGGGCCGGCGTTCTCGCTCTACGTCGGGATCGCGCAGATCCCGATGTACTTCGCGCCGCTGCTGCTCGGGCCGGCGGTGCGCCGGAGCCTGCAGCGAAAGTGAGCGCCGGCTCCGGCCGAAAGGCTCACTCGGCCTTGGCGCCCGAGTCCTTGATCACCTTCGCCCACTTGACGATCTCGGCCTGCTGGGTCTTCGCGAGCTCCTCGGGGCCGCCCAGGATCGGGTCGAGGCCGAGGGTCTTCATCTTCGCCTGCACGTCGGGCAGGTTAAAGATCCGGACGATCTCGGCGTGCAGCCGGTCGACGACCGGCCGCGGCGTGCCGGCCGGCGCGAACACCGCGAACCACGAGGTCGCCTCGAAGCCGGGCAGCCCCTGCTCGGCGATCGTCGGGATCTCGGGCGCCGAGGCCGAGCGCTTGCTGCTCGTGACGCCGATCGCGCGCAGCTTGCCCTCGCGCACCACGGGGATCGCCGACGGCATGTTGTCGAACATCATCGTGATCTGCCCGCCGAGCAGGTCGGGGATCGCGAACTGTCGGCCCTTGTAGGGGATGTGCTGGGTCTTGACCCCGGCCAGGCTGTTGAAGAGCTCGCCCGAGACGTGGACCGAGGTGCCGATGCCCGGCGAGCCGAAGGTCAGCTGGCCGGGCCTGGCCTTGGCCAGCGCGATCAGCTCCTGCAGGTTCTTCGCGGGCACGTCGTTGTTGACGACCAGCAGGTTCGGCGTCGACGCGATCAGCGTCACCGGCGCGAAGTCCTTGACCATGTCGTACGGCATCTTCGCGTACAGCGAGCCGTTGATCGAGTGCGTGCCGACGGTGCCCATCACCAGCACGTGACCGTCGGGCTGCGCGCGCGCGACTTCGCCCGCGCCGATGTTGCCGCCGGCACCGGGCTTGTTGTCGACGATCATCGTGTGGCCCCAGGCGGGGTCGAGCTTCTCCGAGATCGTGCGCGCGAGGATGTCGGGCGCGCCGCCGGTGGGGAAGGTGACGACCATCCGGATCGGCTTGGTCGGGAAGGTCTGGGCGTGCAGCGGCGCCGCGGCGAACGCGGTGGCGAGCATCGCGGCGACGATCGCGGCGCATCGGGTCGGATGGGGCATGGCGTGGTGTCTCCTCGGGACTCCGGTGCGGCGCGCGCGAAGGGCCCGATGCTGCCACGTCCGGCCGCCTTCGCCCAGCGCGACGGCCCGCGCGCCGAACGGACTAGCCGCCCTCGGGCGTGCAGCGACCTTGGGCCTAATCGGCCCGCCGCGCCCGCGGGTCCGGGTTAACCGCCGATGCCGAGACTGCGCCTGCGGTCCGAGCGATCGGCCGGCATTGCACGGCGGTTCCCCCGGCCCCCGAGCCGGGGGGCTCCGCCGAATCTCACCCGTCCAGCGGAGTCACCACATGAAACTGTCGAAACTCGCCTCGGCGCTCGCGATCGGGCTGGCGTCTGCCGGCGCGGCGCACGCGGCCATCGCCCCGACGAGCCCCGGCTCGGAACTCTTCTTCGTCGCGTTCGGCGACAACAACGACGCGACCTTCGTCTACGACCTCGGCATCTCGATCAACGACTTCGGCATCGGCTCGACGAACGCGCAGAGCAACCTGTCGTTCAACCTGAATGGCCAGGGCCAGTCGTTCTCGTCGTTCCTCGCCGCGAACCCGGATGCGAAGTACGGCATCTTCGCGGTCGACGGCCAGGGCTCGGTCGGCGTGGCCGGCAACCGCACGACGCTGACCACCTCGACGCTGCCCGCGCCGGAGATGACCTTCAACAACTCGATCCTGTTCGCGCAGCAGGCCCAGTCCGCGAACAACTTCGTCAACGCGACGAACATCCTGCCGGCCACCGAGAGCACTCACGGCAGCCAGGCCAACGGCGCGTCGTCGCACATCAAGACCGGCCCGACCGACAACGCCTCGTTCGACAACAACATCGGCCTGACCTTCAACCTGACCGCCACCAACTGGCAGACGATGGTCGACGCCAACCAGACGGCGACCTTCGCGAGCCTGCGCAACGGCACGACCGCCGACACGCCGCAGGTGCAGCAGTTCCTTCAGGCCTTCCAGGGCGGCGGTCTCAGCGACGTCGCCGCGTTCTGGGACATCGAGGGCTCGACCCTCACCTGGAACGGCGTCAACCCGATTCCCGAGCCGTCCGAGTACGCGTTCATGCTCGCCGGGCTCAGCCTCGCGGCCGCCATCGCGCGCCGCCGCAAGAAGGCGGCGTAAGACCGCCCGGGGCGCGGCCGACGGCCGCGCCCGCCGACTCCTTCGACCCCAACCGAACCCGAGAGGAATGACCATGTTCAAGAAATGCGCCCTCGCGGCCGCCGTCGGCCTGCTGGCCACCGGTGCCGTGCACGCCCAGCAGCGCACGCTGGCCGACCTCGCCGCCGTGCCCGCCTCCAACACCCTGTTCATCTCCGGCGCCACGGCGCCGCGCGACCTGCTGGTCGGTGCCGGCACCAACTCGATCTGCAACGCCGGCACCAAGTCGATCTTCCGCCAGGGCATCCCGGGCACGCCGGGCAACACGATCCGCCTGTACGGCATCGTGTGCCAGGGCAACGCCGCGAGCGGCCTGTCGGGCCAGAACATCGCGATCTACTACTCGCCGCTCGGTTCGGGCTGGGGCGTCTCGCCGGTCCGCCGCGGCCTGCAGCTGCCGCGCCTGAATACCGCGTCGTGCCCCGCGGGCGTCGGTAACGCGACCGACACCGGCGAGAACTGCACGCTGAACGACACCGCGGTGCAGGCGGTGCCCGACGTCGGCGTGTCGGACCTCTCCAAGAACGTCGTGGGCGTCTCGCCGAACGTGCCGACGGTCTCCGAGATCGACGCCGAGTTCGGTGCCTCGGGCATCATCACGACCGCCACGAAGAACAGCTTCGCGCTGCCGATGTCGTCGAGCGAGCTGTCGTCGCTGACCGAGAACGCGACCGGGGGCACCGTCTTCGCCGTGACGCTGAACGCGGCGCTGCGCAACGCGCTGATCGCGCGCACCGGCATCTACCCGACCTCGGTGGTCGACGGCGCGACGACCTACGCGACGCTGTCGAAGGCCGAGATCGCGGGCCTGTTCCAGTCGGGCAACGCCGCGGCCGTGAACCCGGCGGCACTGCTCGGTATCCCGGCGGGCGACTTCGGGGTGTGCCGTCGCCTGACCGGCTCGGGCACGCAGGCCGTCGCGAACCAGTACTTCCTGAACAATCCGGGTTCGAGCTCGGTCGGCGGCTCGTTCGACTTCGCGAGCTTCGCGAACGACGACAACGCACCGACCTACGCGGTGGTGGAGAACATCGCATCGTCGGACGTCAACACCTGCATGGGCGGCTCGGGCTACCGGATGGGCATCGTGTCGATCGAGAACGCGCCGCCCGCGGGCGGCGGCTTCGCCGCGATCAACGGCGTCGCGCCGACGAAGGCGAACGTGCGCAACGGCGTCTACGACTACTACTCCGAGCAGGTCCTGACCCGCAACACGCTCTCCGGCGGCAAGCTCTCGCTGTTCACCGGCCTCGACACGCAGCTGTCGTCGTCGGCGGTGTGCAGCAACGCGGCCGCGATGGTGCTGCCGGGCGTCACCGTCCCCGCCGGCTCCGAGGCGTGCCAGATGCGCTCCAGCCGCGTCGGCAACCAGGCCGGCGTGAACGCGCGTCGCTGATCCGAACGGATCCGCGGCACGCGTCCGGACGGGCCCGGTGCTCCCGGGCCCTCCGGCGGGGCGTCACGAAACGCCCCGAGAATCCTCGATGACGCGCGGGCCTTCGGGCCCGCGCGCCACGTTCTGGCTCCCCGTCCTCCGTGCTCGCCGTCCACCTTCCGATGACCGCCACCGCGCTCGTCGCGCGCCTGATCTCGTGCTGCCTCGCCGCCTGCACGGCGGGCGCGCTCGCTCAGGGCGCGACGCCTGCGCCGCCCGATCCCGCGCCGGCGACGGCCGCGCGCTTCGACATCCTCGAGTACCGCGTCGAAGGCAACTCGGTGCTGCCCGCCGCCACGATCGAGGAGGCCGTCTATCCGCACCTCGGCGAGTCGCGATCGATCGACGACGTCGAGTCCGCCCGCCGCTCGCTCGAGGACGCGTACCGCCGCGCGGGCTTCCTGTCGGTGTCGGTCGACGTGCCCGAGCAGCGGGTCGAGGGCGGCGTCGTGCGGCTGCAGGTGGTCGAGGGCCGCGTGAACCGGCTGCGGGTGCGCAACAACCGGTGGTTCAGCGCCGGATCGATCGTCTCCAGGCTGCCCTCGATCGCGGAGGGCAGCGTCCCCGACTTCAACCGCCTGCAGGTCGAACTCGCGGGCGTCGCCGGTGCGGACCGCTCGATCTCGCCGTCGCTCAAGGCGGGGCGCCTGCCCGGCACGCTCGACATCGACCTCGCGGTCGAGGACCGGATCCCGCTGCGCGCGAACGTCGAGCTCAACAACTACCACAACGCGGGCGCGACGCCCTGGCGGCTCGGCGCCTCGATGCGCTACGACGACCTGTTCGAACGACAGCACTCGCTTTCGGCGCAGTTCCTCGTCACCCCGTCGCAGCCCTCGGAGCTCAAGGTGGGCTCGGTCACGTACGCGCTGCCGGTCGGCGAGCGGCGCGACACGCTCGCGTTCTACTGGCTCGAGTCGCGCAGCGAGAGCCTCTCGGGCGCGGGCATCGGCCTGTCGACGATCCTCGGCAACCAACGCGTGTTCGGGCTGCGCCTCGCGCGGCCGCTCGGCGAGGCCGCTGGCCTGCAGCACCAGCTGACGCTCGGCGTGGACCACAAGCGCACCGGCATCGACGTGAGCGGTGCGAGCAGCGACACCTCGCCGGTCGACTACACGCCGTTCACGATCGCGTGGACGGGGCTGCGCGCCGACCGGCGCGGCGTGGACCGGTTCGACGCCAGCCTGCTGTTCTCGGTCCGCGGGCTCGGCAACGACCCGGCGGAGTTCCCGCAGCGCCGCTACCAGGCGGACGCCTCGTATGCGCTGCTGCGGCTCGACGGCACGGTCGAGCGGCCCCTCGGCACCTGGCGGCTGCGCGCCCGCGCGGTCGCCCAGCTCGCCGGCCAGCCGCTGCTCGCGTACGAGCAGTTCGCCCTCGGCGGCGCACTGACCGCGCGCGGCTACTTCGAGTCGGAGTTCCTCGGCGATGCCGGCCTCGCCGCTTCGGTCGAGCTGGGCGCGCCGCGCTGGATGCCGTGGGGCGAGCGGATCGAGCTGCGGCCGGTCTTCTTCGCCGACGGCGGCACCGCGGTCGTGCGCGAGCCGCTGCCGGAGCAGCGCGATCGGCTGACCCTCGCGTCGATCGGCGCGGGGCTCCGGGTCCAGTTCCCCCCGCGGGTGACCGTCTCGATCGACGCTGCGCGCGCGATGCGCGATGGCGTCGCGACCGAGCGCGGCGACGTCCGCGTCACCGCGCGCCTGCTCGCCGAGTTCTGACGGGAGTGCTTCGATGAACGTGTCCGTGTCCCGTCCCGCACCCCGCCGCGCGTCGCGCGGCCACGCGTCGCGCCGCACGCGTGCCGACCGCACGATGCAGCGGGTGCGCTGCCCCGCGAGCGCGTGCAGCGTCGCGCTGCTGCTGTGCGCCGGCGTGCTGGTCTGCTCGAACGCGTCCGCGCAGGCCCGCCCGTTCCTCCCCGGCACGATCGCCGACCCCGCCGCGTGGCGCGGCGCCGCGCCCGCGGGGCCGGTGACGCCCGGACCGAACGGTCCGGAGCTGACGATCCGGCAGACCGTGCCGCGCGCCACGCTCGACTGGCTGCGCTTCGACGTGCGCGCCGGCGAGACGGTCCGCTTCGACCAGCAGGGCAACCGGGACTGGGCCGCCCTCAACCGCGTGCTCGATCCGACCGGACGGCCCAGCGAGATCGCGGGGCGCATCGTCGCCGACGGGCAGATCTTCCTGATCAACCAGAACGGCATCGTGTTCCGGCCGACCGCGCAGGTCGACGTGCACTCGCTGGTCGCCTCGACGCTGAACATCAACCCGGACGCGTTCGTGCGCGGGCTGCTGTCGGTGCGCCAGGGCACCGCGCAGTTCGAGGTCGGCGACGGCAACCGCGACGCGAGCATCCGCGTCGAGGGCGTTCGCGGGCCGGACGGCCGCACGCTCGTGCAGGCGGCGACGCTGAGCGCGCAGGACGGCGGGCGGATCTTCCTGCTCGCGGCGCGCGAGGTGGTCAACGAGGGGCGCCTGCAGGTGCGCGACGGGCAGATCGTGCTGGCCGCGGGCGAGCGGGTCTACCTGTTCGCGCCCGCGGAGGGCAGCGGCACGGGGCTGCGCGGCCTGTTCGTCGAGGTCGACGGCGGCCGCACCGCGACCAACCTCGGCGAGATCGTCGCAGCGCGCGGCAACGCGACGCTGGTCGGCCTCGCGGTCAACCAGTCGGGCCGGATCACGGCGAACTCGGCCGAGGTCGGCAACGGCTCGGTCTGGCTGCTCGCGCGCAGCGGCGTGCGCTTCGAGGCGGACGGCCGGCGCGTCGCGACCGTCGGCGGCGCGGTGACCCTGTCGCCCGACAGCGTCACCGAGTCGCGTCCCGAGTCGACGGGCACCGGCGTGGTCGACGCGGTCGCGCTGAATCCGTCGCAGGTACGGATCGAGGGCGCCCGCGTGCACCTGCAGGGCGACGGCGTGCGCGGCGCGCAGGTGATCGTGCCCGGCGGGCAGGTGTCGGTGCTCGCCACGGCGGTGCCCGGCACGCTGCCGCAGCCCGACGCTCGCCAGCCGGTCGCGCCGTCCGACAGCCGCCTGCTCGTCGACGGCGGGGTGCGCGTCGACGTGTCCGGCGTGAACGACGTGACGGTACCGGCCTCGCGCAACGTCGTCGCGGTCGAGCTGCGCGGCGACGTCGTCGCCGACGCGCCGCTGCTGCGCGACGGCCCGCTGTTCGGGCAGACGGTCAATGTCGACGTGCGCACCGGCAGCCCGCTGTTCGGCAACGCGGACACGGTGCAGCGGGTCGCGGCCTCGCAGATCCGCCGCTCGATCGACGAGCGTTCGACCGCCGGCGGCACGGTGTCGCTCGCCTCGGATGGCGACGTGATCGTCAATCCGGGCGCGACCTTCGGCATCGCCGGCGGCACCGTCCGCTACACGCCGGCGGAACTGCGCGTCAGCCGTCTCGGCGACGGCGCCGGGACCGTGTCGGTGTCCCAGGCCACGCCCGACCGGACGTACACCTTCGTCGTCGACCGCTACCAGACCTTCGACCCGCGCTGGAACGTGCGCCGCAGCTACGAGTCGGCGTACCGGTATCCGGTCGACCCGGGCTCGATCGAGGGGCGCCCGGCGGGCAGCCTGCTGATCGAGGCGCCGTGGGTGCGCTGGGCCGGCGGCGTGGAGGCGCAGACGACGGTCGGCCGCACGCAGTTCACGAGCCCGCCCGCGGGCGGCCTGTTCGCGCTCGGCGACCGCACGCAGTTCGGCCAGCGCTTCGCGGACTTCCGCGTGCTCTCGCCGATCGTGCTGACCGACGGGCTCGCAGACGCGCTGGGTGCGGTCGCGTTCGCGCGTCCGCGCACCGAGGTGTTCGGCGACGCCGACGCGCCGCTGCCGCAGCGCGTCGACGCGACGGCGCTCGTCGCGGGCGGCGTGGCGAGGATCCAGGCCGCGTCCAACGCGTCGGTGACGCTCGCCCCCGGCGCGCCGCTGGTGCTGCCGACCGGCGGGCAGGTGGCGCTCGGCGGGCGGCGCGTGTCGGTGGAGCGCGACCTGCGCGTACCGAGCGCGAGGGCCGAGTCGGTGCCGCTCGCCTCGGGCGCGAGCGTGCCGCTCGCGGGCGTCGAGCTGTATGCACCGATCACCGCGGGCGACATCGATCCGGTGACCGGCGGGCCGCGGCCGGAGGCGCGCGGGACGGTGTCGATCGCCGCCGGCACGCGCGTCGACACTTCGGGCCGCTGGGTCGTCGAGCCGGCGGGCGCGCGGCCCGAGACCTCGAGCGAGGGCTGGCTGCGCGACGGCGGCTCGATCCGCGCGGCGGGCGCGACCGACGTCGTGCTCGGCGAGGGGGCCGTGCTCGACGCGTCGGGGGGTGCGCTGCGCGACGGCGCGCGGCGGCTGACCGGGGGCGACGGCGGGCGGATCGCGCTGCAGGTCGCCGGGCGCGGCGACCCCGGCGATCCGCCGCCGCCGGCGGCCGGCACGCTGTCGATCGCGGGCGCGCAGCTGCAGTCGTACGGCTTTCGCCAGAACGGGGCCCTGCGGCTCGATGCGCCGAACGTCTCGATCGACGCGGTGGCGTCGCAGGAGGACGGCTGGCTGCCGCTGACGCCCGCCCTGTTCGGGTCGGGCGCGTTCGGCCGCTACGAGGTCAACGCGACGGACACGCTGCGTGTCGGCGCGGTCGCGCTCGCGCCGCGGCAGTCGAACTTCGAGGCCGACCAGCGGGCCGTGCCGGTGCTGACCGCCGAGGCGCTGCGCGAGATCGCCGCGCCCCGCCGCCTCGACGACGCGGTGCGCCGGCCGGTCTCGGTCGCGTTCGCGTCGACCTCGCCGTACCGGGCGACGACCACCGTCGCCGCCGGCGCCACGATCGACGCCGATCCGCGCGCGTCGGTGCGGATCGCGAGCGACTACCGGCTGGGCTTCGACGGCGCGATCCGCGCCCCGGGGGGCACGATCGAGCTGTCGACCGGGCGCGCGCCGCGCTCGGCACCGCTGCCGCTGCGCGAGGACGAGGTGCTGCGCGTCGGACCCTCCGCCCGCCTCGACGCCTCCGGTGCAGACCTGCTCGTGATCGAGCCGAACGGCCGCCGCACGGGCGAGGTGCTGCGCGGCGGCACCGTCGACGTCGCCGCGCAGCGCGGCGTGCTCGCGATCGAGCCGGGCGCGACGATCGACGTCTCGGGCGCCTCCGGCGTGCGCGACGCGGTCCCGACGTCCGGCGCGGCCGGCGCGCGACCGGCCCCGACGCCGATCGGCAGCCCGGCCGGCCGTGTCGCGCTGACCGCCGGCGCGGGCGGCTGGGCCGCGCCGACGGTCGTCGGGCGTCCGGGCTCGCCCGAGGCCGCGGGCGCGACCGTCGAGGTCCGCCACGCGGTCAGCGACAGCGACGCCGCGCCCGCACGGGTGCTGACGGTCACCGGGCCCGAAGCCGTGCGGCCCGACGCGCTCGCGGGCGCGTCGGCGCTGCGCGACGCGGCGGGCGTGCGCACGGTCGACCCGGTCGCCGGCACGGCATCGGTGGACCTGCGCGTCTCGCGCGACACGCTGTCGCCGCGCGGCGGCGCGGCCGACTCGGTCACGCTCGCCGCGCGCGATCGCGTGGCGCTCGAGTCGGTCGAGCGCATCGACGCGGCGAGGGCGGTCCGCATCGAGAGCGCCGAGCTCGCGGTGACCGCGGCGCGCGGCACGGTGAGCATCGCGGCGCCCTCGGTCGAGATCGGCCAGCCGGTCTCGCAGTCGGCACCGGTCGCCGTCGAGCCGCAGGCCGGTGCGGCGACGCTGCGCATCGACGCGTCGGAGCACGTCGACTTCGTCGGTCGCGTCGCGATCGGCGGCGTGCGCGAGCTCGACGTGCGCACGGGCGGCGACGTCCGCCTCGTGGGCCAGTACCCGCTGTCGGACGTCCCGCGCGCGCGATCCCAGGGCGAGCTCGCGACCTCGGGCTCGATCGTGCTCGACGCGAACCGCGTGTACCCGACGACGCTGTCGGACTACACCGTGCGTACCGCGCCGGACGCGCGGATCGACCTGCGCGCGAACGGGGCCGAGTCCGGCCCGCCGCTGTCGGCACTCGGGGCGCTGACGCTGCGCTCGGGCACCGTCGCGGGCAGCGGCCGGCTGCACGCCCCGCTCGGGTCGCTGTCGATCGAGGCGCTGACCGCGGTCGAGCTCGGCGCGGGCGCCCTGCTGTCGGTGTCGGCCGACGGCGCGCTGGTGCCGGTCGGGCAGGCGCTCTCCGGGTTCGACTGGGTCTACCAGGTCGACCGGAACAACCGCGCACCGATCGCCGGCCTGCCCCCGAAGGCGGTGTCGCTCGCCGCGCCGAGCGTCTCGGTGGCGCCCGGCGCACGGATCGACCTGAGCGGCGGCGGCGACGTGCTCGGGCGCGAGTTCGTCCGCGGCCAGGCGGGCGCGGTCGACCTGCTGCAGGCGCCCAACGTCTTCGCGGTGCTGCCCGGGCGCGATGCGCGCCTGCCGCGCGACGCGTCGATCGAGCTGGAGGACGCGGTCGCCCGAGCGGCCGGCGCCGCGCCGTTCCGGGGCGCGCTGCCGGCGGGCGCGGCGGTCGCCGCTTCGCCGGCCCCGCGCGCCGGCGACACGATCACCGTCGGCGCCTCCCCGCTGCTGCCCGAGGGCACCTACACGCTGCTGCCCGCGCGCTACGCGCACCTGCCGGGTGCCCGGGTGGTCGTCGCGAGCCCGAGCGCGGCGCCGCGCTCGGCGACCGCGCTCGCCGACGGCGGGTGGTGGGTCGCCGCGCACCGGGGCAACGCCTCCGGCGAGCGCGACGCGACCTGGTCGTCGGTCGCGGTGCTCGACGCGCCGGCGATCGCGCGCTGGAGCCGCTACGACCTGTCGACCGGCACGTCCTACTTCGCCGGCCGGGCCGGGGGCGAAACGGCGACGGCCGCCGATGCCGGCCGGCTCACGCTGTCGGGCTCGTCGCGGCTCGCGTTCGACGGGCGCATCGCGCTCGACGGCGGCACGACGCTCGCGCCGGACGCGTCCGGCGCGATCGTCGCCGGGACCGCGCGAGGCGCCCGAGGCGAGCTCGAGATCGCGGCCGAGCGCCTGCGGATCGGCGAGGGCGCGGCGGGCGCGGGCGAGGTCGCCGTCAGCCCGGGCTTCCTCGACGGGCTGCAGCCGCGCACGCTGTCGCTCGGCGTCGTGCGTGCGGCCGACGGCACGCGCGCCATCCGGTCGACCGAGGTCGCGATCGAGCCCGGCACCACGCTCGCGGCCCAGGAGGTGCTGGTCGGCGCGACGTCGCGGGTCGCGGTCGGTGCGGGCGCGCGGCTGGTCGCCGGGCAGGCCGCGCCGCGTTCGGCCGACGCGCCGCCGACCGCGGCCACGACGGTCGGCGGCGGCGCGGTGCTCGCCGTCTCCAGCGAGCCGGACGCGCGCGTCGCGCGGGTCGCGGGCGCGTCGCCGACGGGCAGCGTCGAGCTCGCCGCGGGGGCGCGCCTCGAGGGCGCATCGGTCGCGCTCGACGGGGAGCGGCTCCGGATGTCGCCGGCCGCCGAGGTCGTGGCGCCCCGGGTCGCCATCGGCGCCGACCGCCTGCAGTTCGGCGGCACGTCCGCGGACCCGGGCGTCTCCGTGCTCGACGCGGCTCAGACCGCGGCGCTGTCCGGGCGCGAGCGCTTCGAGGCCCGCGCCGGCACGTCGCTCGGTTTCGGCGGGCCGGTCGCGATCGGCGGCCCGGGCACCGGCACGGTCCGGCTGCAGTCGCCCGAGCTCGCGCGCGTGCCGGCCGCGCCCGCCGTCGAGGCGACCGTGCGGGCCGCGCGCGTCGAGCTCGCCGGCGGCGAGCGCGAGCAGGCGGCACCGCCCGCGGGG
>Ga0315899_10003615_pt1 | contig 16846 bp, 11 predicted proteins | sample LakEriMetagenome_2_FD_203518 | JGI IMG/M metagenome (GOLD analysis project Ga0315899, IMG submission 203518) | Freshwater fungal communities from buoy surface, Lake Erie, Ohio, United States - Buoy 4 MA112 | ecosystem: Environmental > Aquatic > Freshwater > Lake | place: USA: Lake Erie, Ohio... | reverse complement strand
ACTGATGGTCGTGGTGGCGCCGGAACCGGAACGCTGCGTTTCGCTCCGCTGAACAGCTGGCCTGATAATACGAACCTCGACAAAGCCCGCTTGTTGCTGTGGCCTGTCAAAAAGAAATATGGCAAGAAACTCTCTTGGGCCGACCTCATGGTATTGGCTGGTAACTGCGCCCTGGAATCCATGGGCTTCAAGACTTTTGGTTTTGCCGGTGGTCGCGAAGATGTTTGGGAACCACAGGAGGACGTATACTGGGGATCCGAGCGTGAGTGGCTGGGTGACAAACGTTATACCGGCGACCGCGACCTGGAAAATCCATTGGCCGCTGTGCAGATGGGTCTGATCTATGTGAACCCTGAAGGACCCAATGGCAATCCTGATCCCCTCGCATCAGCAAGGGATATCCGTGAGACTTTTGGTCGCATGGCCATGAACGACGAAGAGACAGTGGCGCTGATCGCAGGCGGACATACCTTCGGTAAAACCCATGGCGCTGCAGATCCCAGCAAATATGTGGGCAAAGAGCCTGCCGGTGCAAGCATTGAAGAGCAGGGACTGGGATGGAAGAATACCTATGGTACCGGTAATGCAGGTGATACCATTACCAGCGGATTGGAAGGTGCATGGACCACCACACCCACCCAATGGAGCAACAACTATTTTGAGAATCTTTTCGGATACGAGTGGGAATTGAGCAAAAGCCCTGCCGGTGCGCATCAGTGGAAACCCAAGAATGGCGGCGGTGCCGGAACAGTGCCCGATGCACATGATGCTTCCAAGCGTCATGCACCCACGATGCTGACTTCCGATATCGCCCTTCGTGTTGATCCGGCTTATGAGAAAGTATCCAGGAAATTCTATGAGAACCCTGATCAGTTTGCCGATGCATTTGCCCGCGCCTGGTTCAAGCTGACCCATCGCGACATGGGTCCACGCAACCGTTACCTCGGTGCCGAAGTACCTGCTGAAGTATTGATCTGGCAGGATCCTATCCCCGCTGTAACATACAAAGCCATTGATGACAAGGATGTGGCCGATCTCAAAGCGAAGATCGCGGCATCCGGACTCAGCGTTTCACAGTTGGTGAGCACAGCTTGGGCTTCCGCTTCTACCTTCCGTGGAACCGACAAGCGCGGCGGTGCCAATGGTGGTCGCATTCGTTTGGCTCCCCAGAAATACTGGGCAGTGAACAATCCTTCTCAATTGTCAACCGTACTCGATGCATTGGAAGGCATTCAAAAGGAGTTCATCGCCGCACAGACCGGAGGCAAGCAAGTATCCATAGCAGACCTTATCGTACTCGGTGGTTCTGTAGGTATTGAGCAAGCAGCCAAGCTGGCCGGACATAGTATCAATGTTCCTTTTACTGCTGGACGTGCCGATGCATCACAGGAAGAGACTGAAGTACATTCTTTCAGCTGGCTGGAACCCAATGCTGATGGCTTCCGCAATTATGTGAAGAGCCGTTATGCTTCAGTTGCAGAAGACATGCTGGTCGACAAAGCACAGTTGCTCAACCTGACCGCTCCCGAAATGACCGTATTGCTCGGTGGCATGAGGGTCTTGCATACCAACTTTGATGGATCCAAACACGGTGTGTTCACGGATCGCCCGGGTGTATTGACCAATGACTTCTTCACCAACCTCATTGATTTCAGGACCAGCTGGAAAGCAGTAAGTGAGAAGCAGGATCTGTTCGAAGGAAAGGATCGCAAGACCGGTGAGGTGAAATGGACCGCTACCCGTACTGACCTGATCCTAGGTTCCAACAGCGAACTTCGCGCAGTAGCGGAAGTTTATGCCTGTGCGGATGGAGAGCAGAAATTCCTCCATGATTTTGTTGCCGCCTGGACCAAGGTGATGAATGCAGATCGTTTCGATCTTGCATGATCTCATACAATGAATAAAGAAAAGGTGGTCAACAAATGACCACCTTTTTGTTTTGATAGGGATTGTAGATCATGAACAATCCTGCTCATCATTTGTCATTCAAGAAAAAGAAGTTGCGTTCTGTTTTTCTGATCTTTCCTCATCAACTGTTCAAGGACTTAGCGCCTTTGAAACATGCGGATACAATCTATCTCATAGAGGAAGAACTTTTCTTCAACCAGTTTGCTTTTCACAAACAGAAGTTGGTGTATCACCGGGCCAGCATGCAGGCATATTTTCAGCTCTTGCTGAAAAAAGGATTGGATGTGAATTATGTTGAAGCAGGAGAAAAACATGCAGCGGTCAAAGAACTTATCAGGTACCTGAAGAAAAAGGGAGTTGAAAGCATTGAGGCCTACCAGGTGCATGACGATTGGTTGAATAGAAGAATGACAAAAGCAGCATCTGCTTCGAAGATCGAGTTGGTATGGCATGAGTCACCTATGTTCCTGCTTGGACAAGAAGAAATCAAAAAAGAGTTTGAAGGAAAGAAATCTTTTTTCCAGACATCTTTTTATATCTCGCAACGCAAGCGGTTTTCAATATTGATAGAAAAAGATGGGACTCCTGTTGGTGGCAAATGGAGTTTCGATGCCGACAACCGAAAGCCTTATCCGAAAAACAAAACGGCACCTCAGCTTACGCAGCCCAAAGAAGAGCATATCCGAGATCAGGCTAGAGAATATGTAGCAAAAAACTATCCCAACAATCCGGGAACCCTGCAGGGATCTATTGTGTATCCCATTGCGCATGCAGCAGCAGAAGCATGGTTGGAAGATTTTTTGCATCATCGTTTTGCAGAATTTGGTTTGTATGAAGATGCGATGGTAATGGGTGAACATGTTTTGCACCACAGTGTATTGACACCGATGCTCAATGTGGGACTCCTCACACCGGGTCAGGTGATCGATCGGGTGATCGCTTTTGCGCAACAAAAGGATGTTCCCATGAACAGTCTTGAAGGATTTATCCGACAAGTGCTGGGATGGAGAGAATTCATTCGCGGAATCTATCATGTAGTGGGAAGAAAACAGCGTACCACTAACTATTGGGGCTTCACCAGAAAAATTCCGGAATCTTTTTACAAGGGCAATACGGGAATTGTGCCTGTGGATGATGCCATTCAAAAACTTTTGCAGACGGGATACAATCATCATATTGAGCGCCTGATGGTGCTCAGTAATTTCATGCTCTTGTGTGAGTTCGACCCTGATGAGGTTTATCGCTGGTTCATGGAGTTGTACATCGATGCCTATGACTGGGTGATGGTACCCAATGTCTATGGCATGGGACAGTTTGCAGACGGGGGGCTCATGTGCAGCAAGCCCTATATCAGTGGAAGCAATTATGTGCTGAAAATGAGCGATTACAAGAAAACAGGTGAATGGACTGCCATCTGGGATGCGATGTTCTGGCGTTTCATGCACGTGCACCGTAATTTTTTTCTCAGCAATCCGCGACTCGGTATGCTGGTCAAAACATTCGACAAGAGGCCGGAGGAAAAAAGAAACCATCATCTTGCGCTTGCAGAAAAATTCCTTCAACAGCTCTGATCAATTATGAAAAACAAAAAAGGGAAAAATATCAGCAAGGGGGATCTTCCGCAAAAGGTTTGTATTGTTTGTGAACGACCTTTTTCTTGGCGAAAGAAATGGGAGAAGAATTGGGAGGAAGTGAAATATTGCAGTGATCTTTGCAGAAACCAAAAAACAAAATCATGAGCAGGCCACTTGAAGGAGATTTTGGTGACTTCTATCGGCATTATATTTCTTTGGCAGTGGGCGAACATCCGACTGAGCTGATAAAAAATCATAGTGCTCCAATTGTTGATTTCATACAACAATTACCGGATGAAATGGGGGATCATGCCTATGCTCCCGGGAAATGGACCATCAAGCAAATGATCCAGCACCTGTTGGATTCAGAACGCATTTTTGTGTATCGGTTGGTATGGATCGCCAGAGGCGATAGCAGACCCCTGCCGGGATTTGACGAAAATATGTTTGCAGATGCCGCTCCAGCTTCTCATCGCACCTTGCAAGACTTGAAAGAAGAGTTTCGCCTGTTAAGACGCAGCACCGATCTGCTGATCGATCATCTCACCAGTGAGGAGTTGGAAAGAAATGGAGAAGCCAGTGGATTTCCCGTCACCGTCAATGCACTCTGCTTTATCATTTTTGGACACAATCTTCATCATGTTGAAGTGTTGAAACAAAAATATTTGCCCAATTGAAACAAAATATTTTTTAGCGCAAGGCGCCCATCGTTTGTTCCTCATTTCATAAATAGTATTTATGCAATTCATCATGATTATAAATCAATAATTATGATGATTTTATCGAAATTTGCGCTCGAAAAATAAGCCTGATGACAAAAATAACAATTGCTAAGGGGGATGGAATTGGTCCCGAGATCATGGAAGCCACATTAAAAATCTTGAAAGCTGCAGGTGCGGCAATTGAAACCGAAGAGATTGAAGTGGGGGAAAAAGTTTATTTGTCCGGCAACACATCCGGCATCTCCAATGAAGCATGGGACATCATTAGAAGAAACAAGCTGTTTTTAAAAGCTCCCATCACTACACCACAAGGGGGTGGGTACAAGAGCCTCAATGTCAGTACCCGGAAGTTTTTGGGTCTCTACTCTAATGTAAGACCCTGCAAAAGCCTTCATCCTTTTGTGAAGACAAAGCATCCTGTGATGGACCTTGTCATCATCAGAGAAAATGAGGAAGATCTTTATGCAGGCATCGAACACCAGCAAACGGATGAGGTGGTGCAGTGTCTGAAACTGATCAGCAGACCCGGATGTGAGAAGATCGTTCGCTATGCCTTTGAATATGCCAGGCAAGAGAAGCGCAAGAAGGTGACCTGTTTCACCAAAGACAATATCATGAAGCAAACTGATGGTTTGTTCCACCGTGTTTTTGATGAGATCGCAAAAGAATATCCTGAAATCCAAACGGAACACTGGATCATCGATATCGGAGCTGCCAAACTTGCCGACACTCCAGAGGTTTTTGATGTGATTGTAATGCCCAACCTTTACGGGGATGTACTCAGTGATATTGCGGCTCAGATCACTGGTTCGGTGGGACTGGGTGGTTCTGCCAACATCGGAGAGGAGTGTGCCATGTTCGAGGCCATTCATGGTTCTGCACCCGATATTGCCGGAAAGAATATGGCCAATCCATCCGGACTCCTTCAAGGGGCCGTCATGATGCTCAATCATATCGGCCAGACTGCTGTCGCAGAAAAAATCCAGAATGCCTGGTTGAAGACTTTGGAAGATGGCACTCACACCCCTGATATTTACAAGGAAGGATCCAGCAAGCAGAAACTGGGAACCCGTGAATTTGCGGAAGCTGTCATTGCCAACCTCGGAAACAAGCCATCTATCCTGAAACCTGTTACCAGTGCAAGTTCTTATACCATGGTTTTGCCGAAGTATCAGCGCAAGGCACCTGCCAAAAAAGAATTGGTAGGCGTTGACTTGTTTGTGCACTGGACCGGATCAGACCCCAACGAACTGGCAAACATCATCCAACCCATCGCAACTGAAGAACTTGGCTTGACCATGATCACCAACAGGGGTATTAAAGTTTGGCCGGAAGGTTTCAAGGAAACATTTTGCACAGATCACTGGAGATGTCGTTTTAAATCGCCCAATATTTCTGTAATTCCCAAAGCACAGATCATTGGATTGATGCAAAAAGCATTTGACAAAAATATTGATGTGATCAAAACGGAGAACCTCTATTTGTTTGATGGGGTTCCTGCCTTTTCACTGGGACAAGGTCAATAGTTTTTATGTTCTCCGGAAGGGATCTGGTCATTGCCACCAAGCACCAAAAAGAAAAGTTGCTGGCTCCGATCTTAGAAGCGGAGTTGGATGTTCGGTGCATGGTCCCCAAGGAACTGGATACCGATCAACTGGGTACTTTTTCAGGGGAGGTCGAGCGGTTGGATGATCCGCTAACTGCAGCCAGAAAGAAATGTCTGCTGGCCATGAAGTTAACGAACGCAACACTGGCCATTGCCAGCGAAGGTTCTTTCGGCCCCCATCCCTCCCTGGTTTTCATTCCCGCTGATGATGAACTCTTGTTGTTCATGGACCAGGAAAATGGACTTGAGATCGCCGTGAGGGAGCTCAGTACTGAGACCAACTTCAACCACCAAGAAGTCAAGTCCTTTTCTGAGCTCGAAGCATTTGCCCATCGCGCACAGTTTCCCTCCCATGGCTTGATCATTCGATCAAATCCGCAGGATCACCATGACCTTGTCAAAGGAATACAGGATTGGTCTTTGTTGAAAGAGGCATTCGACCGCCGCATCCAACAGGCTGATTCAGTTTTTGTGGAAACAGACATGCGGGCCTTCTGCAATCCAACCCGCATGAAAGTGATTGAAAAAGCTGCTGCCAAACTCATTGAAAAAATCCAATCGGTTTGCCCCGATTGCCAAACTCCCGGATTTGGGATTGTCGATCATCGTGAAGGATTGCCCTGTAGTTGGTGTGGAGCGCCTACAAGATCCACCCTGTGTTATATCTATCGTTGTGTGAAATGTGCTTGCGTACGGGAAGTTTCCTATCCCCATGGTAAAAAAGAAGAAGATCCCATGTATTGCGACCATTGCAATCCGTGATCTATGCTTAATTTGCTGTATATGTACGAAAAGAAAACACAGCCATTGGCTTCACAAAGGGTGTTTTTCATCCGGTTGGGAAGGAATTTATTATTCATGTTGCTCCTGATCCTTTTCTCTCTTTTGATTGGAGTGATCGGGTATCATTATCTCGCAGAAGCAAGCTGGATCGATGCTTTTCACAATGCCAGCATGATCTTAAGTGGCATGGGACCTGTGATCACCATTGCCTCTGAAACAGGTAAGATCTTTTCTTCTTTTTATGCGCTTTTCAGCGGATTGGTCTTTGTAACCAATGTTGGCGTGTTGCTGGCACCGGTCATGCACAGGATCATGCACAGGATTCATTTGGAAGCGTAAAATAAAATTTTAGAGACCTGGCTTTGGATCCCTGGTTTATCCTGATAGTTACCAATCTTTTTAGAAAGAGAGATTTGATTTAGGCGTTTTATTTTGTGCCGATGATTTCCAGGACGGTGGTGGTTTTGGGCTTCACGTTTATTCCTTGACGAAGGTCAAACAATTGATTGGTCATGATATCTTTTGCGGTTGATCCTTGGCCAAGGATCTCCGAAAACCTTTCACAATTGACATTCGTCTCTTTGTTGTTTTTGTTCATGATCACCATGATGGTTTTTTTCTCATCATATCTGAAATAAACATACAATCCGTCAAAAGGAGCAAAGTGCAGTGTCTTGCCATTTGCGATAACCGGGTGCTGCTTTCGCCAGTTCAACAATTGTTTTACATAGCCCTGCATGTCTTTTTGTTGATCGGTTAGTCCTTGTCCGGTGAAAGCATTGATGCTATCCCCTTTCCAACCTCCGGGGAAATCGGATCGTATGATACCGTCGTTCTTATGATGAGGAGTATTGTCCATGTTGATTTCAGTACCATAAAAAAGTTGAGGGATGCCTCGGATGGTGCATATGTAGGTGAGGGCCATTTTTACCAAAGCTGGATCTTGTTTCAATTGCATGAACAATCGATCCATATCATGGTTATCTGCCATCACGAGGATATTGTTTGGATCGGGATAGGCAAAATCATTCGCCAGTGCTTCGTATAGTTTCGTGAAAGGAGCGTTATAGCTTTCACCTTCTTCTCCATTTAACGACTGTATTAAGGCAGCTTGCACTGGGAAGTCCATCACGGTGGTCAGACAACCGGAGTATCCGTCGGCGTTCTGCTTTCCCTTTTGCCAGTATGATGTAATCAGTGGATTGATGCTCCATTCCTCACCCACCAGGCTGAAGTTTGGGTACTCGTTCATGATACGGCAGCTCCAGTTTTTTAAAAATGTCTTGTCACTGTAGCCGTATGTGTCTTGTCTGATCCCGCCCAGCTGCAGCGTTTCAATCCACCAAATCGTATTCTGGATCAGATAGTTGGCCATGAATGGATTTTTCCCATTCATGTCAGACATGGTTCTATCGAACCATCCTTTGCTCCAGATCAATTTGTCATACTCGGAAGCATGAATATCCTGGTTGACCGTTCTTCGATGATTGGTAACGGTGTAGGGATGTGGCGGAGGATAGTTCAGCCAATCCTTGAAAGGCAGATCATTCATCCACCAGTAATGGGCGCCTGTATGGTTGAGCACTTCATCAAAGATCAGTTTCATGCCACGGCTCCGCATCTTGGCAGAGAGCTCTTTGTATTCTTCCAATGTTCCATAGCGGGGGTCCACTTTATAGTGATCGGTGATGGCATACCCGTGATAGGAATAGGCCGGCATATTGTTTTCCAGCATCGGCGTTGGCCAGATGGCAGTATATCCCAATTCTTTCAGGTAATCAAGGTGATTGATCATGCCGCGTATATCACCTCCGTGCCGTCCACCCGGAAAAGACCTTTCGATCTTATTTTCCTTCATGCCTGCTATAGTATCATTGCTGTAATCTCCATTGGCAAAGCGATCCGGCATGATCAAACAAATGACATCCGAGGAGTTGAATCCTTTGAATGCAGCTCCTTCCTGCACACGTTGCAAGAGGGAGTAATTGTAGCGATAACGCTCTTTGCCATCTTGGGTAAACCGGATGATGAGGGTACCTGGCTTGGCAGTTTTGGAAATGAGCAGATCGATGAACAGGTAATTTTTGCTATCCCCTTTGGTAAATCCTTTTATCGTTACGCCTGGATAGGAAATCTGTGGAACCGTCTCACCAATATCAACGCCATTTACCAACAGCTGCACCTGAGGATCCTTCATTCCCACCCACCAATTGAGGGGTTCTACATGTTTTATTTGAGTGAAACCCAGTTGCCCGAAACAAAGGGCGATCACGAAAAAAAGAAATGTATGTTTCATTGAATAAACAGCATTAGGCCTAATAAGAAAACAAAACAGGGTTGATAGTGGTATCGATTATTTGTCCAATTTCAGCACCGGGACACCAGGTATGCCAGTCGTTCACCTGGTTTTGATTTTCGGGATCTTTCAACTTCATGTCTTTGTCCATGTATATGATGGTCATCACTTTTCTTGTCTGTTCCGTTGTGTTTGCTCCCGCCCGATGAAATACCCATCCACTGTGAAAGCTCACTTCACCCAGGTCGAATGCTTCGATCACGTGTTTGAAGTCGGTCACCCTCAGTTTTTGTTCGATCTTCTGTTCACTTTCATCGCCGATCTCCAGGTCTCTGCCTTCAATAATCTGGTGACTCGCTGCACTGAATTCCAAAGGTCCCATTTCAAGGGGCGTATTTTGCAGCGGTATCCAGGCGGTGATTGTTTTATCGGTTTCCAACGGCCAGTAGTATTGATCCGCATGCCAGGGAGTGATTCCGCCACCGCCTTCCTTGAAGAGGGCCTGATCATGGTACATCCTGGCACCCGATGTTTGCATAAGGTCTGTTGCCAGTTTGGCCAATCGCTTGCTGAACACGAGTTCTTTTACGACTTCATCCTGTCTCCAGAGATTGAATAACTGCAGAAAAGCCTTCCCATAGGTTGATCTTTCTTCCAGAGGAGTGGTCTGGGTATTCATTTGATTCACCCTATCTGTGATGGCCTCATTGAAAAAACCAATAGTGGCTTCGTCAAAAACATGTTTTAGTTTAATGAATCGGTTTTTCTGATAAAAATCGATCTGTTCTTTCTCCAGTTGATAGGGAGTTTGAAGTTGCTCTTGAACAGATGAAAGAATAGCTGACATATCGGCAATCTTTTTTAAATGAAAAAAGCTTAAGGCATCAGGCTTTTTAGGAGTTGGTGTTGAATAGTTTCGATCTCAACTCTGGGAAACGATAGAATGCAACGACAAAAACAAATGCTTGAATGACACATGGCGCAAGGATTGACTGACCATGCTCTAAATGGGTAGCAATTGCCCCGCCCATGTAAGCAGACAAAAGCAATGTTCCAAGAATACCTGTTCTTGGAATGACAAAAAGAAGAAGGCATGTCAGTTCCACCACTCCGATTAATGTGTTGGTTGTTGCATCAATTCCGAAGGTAGCTGCCATCTTGAGCCCTTCTTCATTTGCTGTGAATTTGCTTGCTGCGCTTCCAAGAAAAATGAAAGCTACCAAACCGGTGAGTACCCAATAAATAATTTGTTTTGATTTTGTATTCATGATGTTGGTTTTTTAAATGGATTATGAATACAGATTTACGAAATTATATTGGTCCTGGTGAAGCTATGTTATAAAAAAATCCCGCACGAAGTGCGGGACTTTTTATTGTGCCCAGGACTGGATTCGAACCAGCACATGGTTTCCCACGCTGCGACCTGAACACAGTGCGTCTACCAATTTCGCCACCTGGGCAGTGGAGGGCAAATATAGTTCAAAACCGGCAAATAGATTTTACTTGATGGCAAATTTTGCCTGAATGTTCATGCTGACCTTGATCTTTTCAAAATTGTTTTTGCTTCAGAAAACTTGCCAGCGCCTCCACCTTATCCGTATTGATGTAGTCCACGCCTAATTCCATGAACAGCTTCCAGGAAGCTTCCGTATCCGGCGTGGCCCAAAAACGAAAAGGCTTTCCCATTTCGTGGGTCTTGTTGATCACCGAAAGCAAGGATGCACGCTGATTGGCTGCGATCTCTCCTTTTCCGTTCCACATGGCAAACTTGTAATAGTTCTCGCTGATGAGCCCCACTTTCTTTAACGCTTTCTTATCATATTGTTCGGTAGGTCGGCCATCGAAAAATATGAAGGAGGGATAGTTGACATAATCAGTTGGTTGCGGCCTGTTGCCGCTGATCACGAACCTGATCTTTTTGTTCTGGATGAGAGAGGGATATTTTTCTAGTACTGATATCAGCGCATTCAACGTAGCCTTCGCATCTGATTTGATATCGATCAGCAACTGCAATTCTTTTTTTCCGTCAGCATATACTTTGCCTTTGTTCTCCACTATTCTTTTTGCCAGGGGATCGAGGTATAAGATTGACAATGTTTTCTTCGGATCGATATCCTTGGCATCATGGGCCACGACCAGCAATCCATCTTTAAGCCAGATGTCTGCTTCAATGGAACCGAATTCGTTTTCATAAGCAAGGGCAAAGGGCCGAGGCTGTTCATAGTCGTTGTGGGAGTGTGCGCTGATGGCATTCTTCACCTGTGCTGATGTAACCAAAAAACAAAAAGAGGACATCGCACACAAAAGGATACAACAAAAAAAATAATGATTCCTTTTCATTTGCTTCATATAATGATGATTTTGATTACCTTGTTTTGCTAATTAAAACAATAAATTAGATTAAAATCACTAACATGAGAAAAAGCTGTTTTTCGCATGCATGTAGAGGATTGCTTACATGCCTGTTGACAATGGGGATTTTCTTGGTGGCATCGCTTCACACACATGCGTTTGCCATCGAAAAAAATTCCTTGTCCAATCATTTCGACAAGATTGTAAAAGGACGTGTTACGGATGCGACAAGCGGATCCGTACTTTCAGGTGCCAACGTTAGCCTGAAAGGAAGCTCCGTATCTGCCCTCACCGATCGCCAGGGTGATTTTTCGATATCTGTCCCTGATGACAAGGCCGTCCTTGTGGTCTCTTTTATTGGGTATACTACACAAGAGATCGCTGTAGGCAACAGAACCTCAGTTAATGTTACGCTTCAGCCTGCTTCAGCTGACCTCGCCCAGGTGGTGGTGGTGGGATATGGCACCCAAAGCAAGCGGGACGTGACTGGTGCCGTAAAGAGTGTGAAAGCAGAAAGCTTCAACAAGGGTATCATCAACGCTCCCCAGCAATTGCTGCAAGGTAAGGTTGCCGGTGTGAATGTAACCTCAGCCAGTGGTGAACCCGGTGCCAGCCAGGGAATTACCATCCGTGGCCCGGGTGGTGTAAGAACCGGGAGTACACCGCTTTTTGTGGTAGATGGTCTTCCACTCGATAATTCATCTACCGGCAATGGTGATCCATTGAACTTCATCAACCCTGCTGACATTGAATCCATGGACGTACTGAAGGATGCTTCTGCTACCGCCATCTATGGTGCCCGTGGTGCCAACGGTGTGATCCTCATCACTACCAAAAAAGGAAAGGCCGGAACTTCCAGCATGAATTACAGCGGAAGCCTTGGTGTTTCTGAACTGGCCCGCAAGCTTCCTGTTTTCAGTGCGGGTGAATTCAAAAAGCGTGTTGCTGAAATTGGCGGTATTCTTGACGATAAAGGCGGTAACACCGATTGGCAGGATGTGATCACCCGTTCAGCCATCACCCAGAACCACAACCTCACCATGAGCGGTGGTGCCGACAAGCTGGTGTATTTTGCTTCCTTTGGATTGCAGAAGCAAGAGGGTATCATCAAAACCAATGACCTTGATCGCTATTCCGGCAGGTTCAATGCCACCCAGAAATTCTTCAACGACCGACTGATCGTGGACGTAAACCTCAGTGCCAATAGCACCAAACAGATCCGTCCAAATATTGGTTCTGCTATCGGAGATGCCATCAGCAATAACCCTACGTATGCAGCTTACAATCCTGATGGATCCATCGCTGCCTATCAGCTGATCAACAATCCCTTGCTGACCTTCAAGCTGGACAAAGACAATACCATCACCAACAGGGTGATCGGAAGTATTTCTCCTTCCTTCAAGATCACCAAGGATCTTATCTATAAAATGAATTTTGGTGTCGACAATTCAACAGCAACTCGCGATATCCAAAACCTTCCCAACCTGCTTCCACAACGCGATGGCCGTTTGGAGAGCTATAACCTGATCAACAAGAATACACTGATCGAAAACTACCTTACCTATAATTTCAAACTGAAGGAGCACAGCTTCTCAGCCCTCGGTGGTCACTCCTATCAGAAGATCTTCCTGCAGGGACGCGGTTGGAGCATCAACAAGTTCCCCATCACTCCGGTAGAGCCTATCTATAATCCCGGAACCGGACAGGAACTGACGTTGGCGAACAACAGACCCTTTGGCTATGCCACCATCAATGAACTGCAATCCTTCTTCTCTCGTGTGAATTATTCATATAAAGGAAAATACCTTGCTACTGCCAACTTCCGTATGGATGGATCCAGCAAGTTCGGTGCCAACAACAAGTATGGTTATTTCCCCTCCTTCTCTCTGGGTTGGAAGATCGATGAGGAAGATTTCATGAAAAACAGTCCCTTCAGCAACCTGAAGCTGCGTGCAGGCTGGGGACAAACCGGTAACCAGGAGATCCCCTCCAAGATCACACAGGCCTTGTATACAGCCACCGTTTCCGCATCCAGCAGCTATCCGCTGGCCGCAACCGGAGCCTACCCTGCCGGCATCGTGTATTCCCGTCTTGCGAATCCTGATATCCAGTGGGAGGTGTCCACGCAATCAAATATCGGACTTGACTTCGGTCTGATGGGTGGAAAACTGACCGGTGCCGTTGATTATTTCAGAAAGGTTTCCAATAATATCCTGCTGGAGGTAATCCCTGCCGATCCTGTTCAGCCTGCCGGAACTTTCTGGACCAACGTGGAAGACATGACCATCACCAATACCGGTTTGGAATTGGATCTCGAATACAGAAACAAAACCGCTTCCGGTTTGAAATACGGCATTGGTGGTAACATTGCCTTCCTGAAAAATATCGTAGAGAACTCACCCTATTCTGTGATCCCCTCCGGATCCGCTTCCGGAGCGGGTTTGACCTCTGCCACCATCAATGGATACCTGAACAACCAACCGATAGGAACCTTTTATCTTCGTCAGTGGACGGGCTTCAATGCACAAGGACTCAGCGCTTACAAGGATGTGGATGGTGATGGAGTGATTGGAGACAAAGACCGACTGGCACTGGGAACCGCGCTTCCCAATGTGATCTATGCATTCTTCGGTAACCTGGAGTACAAAGGGTTTGACCTGGTGGCCAACTTCAACGGTGTATCTGGAAACAAGATCTACGACAATACAGCAAATGCGAACTTTTACAAGCTCAGGCTCTCCAAGAGTGTGAACACCACTCCTGCAGCGATTGCCAGCAAAGAAGAATCGATCAACAATGCTGCACCCGTCAGTTCCCGTTACCTGAAAGATGGTGCCTATCTCCGTCTCAACAACCTGGCACTGGGATATACTTTCGATACAAGGAACAAGCCCATGGGTAAGTTGATCTCCGGACTCAGGCTTTCGATCACTGCACAAAACCTCTTTGTAATAACCGAATATGACGGTTATGATCCAGAGGTGAATAACGACAGACAGATCAACGGCGTTCTCTCTTATGGTATCGATCAGCTCAGCTATCCCAAGTCCAGGAACATCATCTTTGGCCTAAACGTAAACTTCTAAATCAAGCATCATGAAAAAAATATTCAAATCATTTTTTGCGACTGCAGCCATTGCGTTGTTGGCAGGAAGTTGTACCAAACTGGAAGAAACCATTTTAGATGAATCTTCGGTTACAGGACTGACAGAAAAACAGATCGCTGACGGAACCATCGCACCAGTGTATGCCAACCTCCCCAACATCTATCTCCATACCGGTCTCTTTGCTTTGCAGGAGATCACTACAGACGAAGCCATCCTTCCTTATCGTGGTGGTACCGACTGGGGTGACAATGGTATCTATGTAGACCTCCACAGGCATACCATGAACAGCAATACCGCCAACGTGCGCAATACCTGGAACCCTTTGACCCAGAGTTTGTCACGCGCCGTATCTGCCATCAGTTCATTACAGGGCAGCAAGGATCCCAATGCAGCCAAGTACATTGCTGAAGCAAAAGGCATGTATGCCTTCTATAACATGATGTTCCTCGATCTATGGGGCATCATCTTTGTGAAGGAAGATCCGGGTGCTACTTCCAAAATTGTTAGAGGGGATGAAGCTGTAGAGTATCTTAAAAAAGTATTGCTCGAAGTGGAGCCTCAGCTAGACAATACAACAGGTCCCGGTCGTTTGACCAAGGCGGCAGTTTGGGGATTGCTGGCCAGGCTTCACCTCAACGCTGCTGTATACCGCGATGTTTATGCTTCTTCCTTTAACTTCAAGCCGGAAGACATGGACAAGGTTATTGAGTATACCGGCAAGATCATCTCTTCTGGTCAGTATGCGCTTTCACCGGATTATTGGGCTATTTTCAATGACAACAACAACACCAACAAGGAACTCATCTTTGCAGTGGACCAGCGCCCTGATCTGAATGGTCACAACAGGTTGGCTTATTTCTCGCTTTCAGGTGATCAGTTTCCGCTTCCTGCCTATACGGGTGCGAACGGTACCGATGGTCCTGGTATCACCCCTGATTATTACAGAACATGGGTGAATGCTTATGCTCCTCTTGATCCTGCTGATGCCGATCCGCGTTTTTACAAGAAGAATGTATTTGTTGACCCTGTATCACAGCAGGCATGTTATGATGCTGCATCCTATCGCATCGACAGAGGAATTTTGAGGGGGCAGCAATATGGACTGATCCGCACTGCCGGTGTATTTGAAAAATGCCCCGATGGAAAGTTCAGAGTAGGGAGGCTGTTCAACAATACCCGAAACAGGCCTACCATTCCGGTTTCTCATACCGAAACCATCAATTTCACTCCAGCCGGAAGTGATTATGCCACAGGATTTCGTGTGTTGAAGTTTGAATTCAGCCAAACTTCCGTGAGTGGAAGAAACTTTGGTGCCGTAGATATTCCTGTCGTTCGTCTGGCCGATGTATATCTAATGAGAGCAGAAGCCAGGATGCGCAAGGGTGATGCCGCCAGTGCGCTGAGCGATGTGAACACAGTAAGAACCGCCAGAACCACAGGCACACTTACGGCCAAGGCATTGCCTTCCGTAACACTTGACCTCGTTTACCGCGAGCGTGGATTCGAGTTGTACTGGGAGATGCACAGAAGAACCGATATGATCCGTTTTGGAAAATATGAAGGAGCCTGGACGGAAAAAACCGATGTTGACAAAAACAAGCGCATATTTCCTATCCCTCAAACTGCGATCGATGGAGCTTCCAATCTTCCTGGTTATCTAAAGCAGAACGCAGGATATTGATTTCATGACAATCACTATTTGAAAAAGGCAGATGGAATTCCATCTGCCTTTTTTCTTTATCTTCAGCGACCTTAAAAAGATTTCATCAACCGGATCGTTTTTCATTTCTCAAACAGATATCATGAAACAGCTTGTTTTTTCTTTTCTCTCAATTCTTCTTCTTGGCAACGCCTATGCACAAAAATCACTAAAGGTCATCAAGGTCAAGGAAACAGAACGGATTGAAAAGATGCTTTCCTCCGATGAAATGCAAGGCAGAAGAACCTTCACGCCAGGTATTGAAAAGGCAGCCAACTTTATCGCGGATGAGTTTGATAAGATCGGATTGCAGAAATGGAACAATGGCAGCAGCTATCTGCAGTCGTTCAGCATGATCCGTGCCAAGGTCACGGGTATCAAGGCCAGCGTTGATGGCAGTGCTGCCGATCCCAAGAAGATCAATGTGGTTTCTGTATTCCCAACACTCAACATGAACAGCGGATCTGGTTATCAGGTGGTGACAATTCCCAAGGGCGCCAACTATGTAACGGAGGTGAGAAAGGCCTTGGGGGGTTCCAAGAATACCCTGTTGCTCGTGGATACTTCCCATGCTGCGATGTTTGCTCGCTTTCCACAAAGAGGCGGACAATACTATCCCACTCAAAACAATGTGGTGTTGTTGCTGACAGACAAAGCACCAAGCAATTTCACTGTTGAACTGAAGCAGGAGATCACAGAGATGCCCCTGGCCAACGTGGTGGGCATCCTCCCCGGCAAATCAAAACCCAACGAATATGTGATCTTCTCCGGACACTATGACCACCTGGGCATCAATACC
>Ga0315899_10003614_pt1 | contig 16848 bp, 12 predicted proteins | sample LakEriMetagenome_2_FD_203518 | JGI IMG/M metagenome (GOLD analysis project Ga0315899, IMG submission 203518) | Freshwater fungal communities from buoy surface, Lake Erie, Ohio, United States - Buoy 4 MA112 | ecosystem: Environmental > Aquatic > Freshwater > Lake | place: USA: Lake Erie, Ohio... | reverse complement strand
ACGACATCCCAGATTAAATGAGACCAAATACGATTTGTCCTGAGTCCCAGGTAAATGTCGATGTCAATAGGGGATCAAGGATACATTTGAAAAAAGTAGGGGTGATAAATCTAGCAAAGGAAAAAAAATTCGTGACGTAAAAGTTGCGAAGTTGATATTGGTTGCGACATAATTCGCGTACTATAATCGCCACCCCTCGAATCTCATTCCTCCACGAAAGGTGCTAACGTGCTTTCGATCCGTCCCGCTATCGCAGAACACTCGTTGCATCTCTTCGGACGGTCTATTCATCCAGAACTCTTCCAAGTCTTTCGAACAAAGCACATTCAACGAACAAAATACTCCGCACGTATCGACATCACGGCCGACGGCCATCTAATCACGTTTGTCCGAAATCACTCGGTACTATCCGAGGTCGTGTGTTCCCGCAATCAACAGTTGCCACAGCGAAGACGGATCGCTGCGTCCGCGATTCGAGGGAAATACAACCAGTCTGTCGATCGACAATCGACGATTCGTTACACCACTGAGTGCGAACGCGAAACTGTTTCCCCCGACCTTTTTTGGATGGTGCAATCCCAATTACAACGAAGCGATTGCGATAATGAGCTATTACATGTCTTTCAATCAAGTGGCAGAATTGCCTACGGCGCTGTCAGCTTTCTTCACGTGGAAGAACGCGAAAGCCACCTTCTAATCCAAGCTTTTCATACCTTCCCGGACGACCACACTATTTTGAAGTCGGTTTCGTCCTTCTACGTATCCTAAGCATGCTGTTTCAGCCGCTGGCGGAGCGACCCCTGTTGCCGTTCCAGAAAATTCATGGGTCAACCCCCTGGAATGATGCAAAAGAAATCTCCTCTCACTCCCATTTTCTTCACGCTACGCTAGACTACGCCGAGTTACACTTACTTTGACTAATTTACGGTTGGGACTCGGTACAGACGGCAGTCAGTCGGTAGCGGGATGTGCCGGGTGACGTTGGGATATGGTTTGGCAGCGAGTTTGCATTATTGGTGTCGGGCTTTTAGGCGGGTCGATCGGTCTTGCTCTAAAGCGAAAGCGTTTGGCCAACCATGTCGTTGGTGTAGGTCGCTCTATTACAAAGCTTGATACTGCTATCCAAAGGGGCGCGATCGACCAAGCGACCGATGACATATTGGTCGGAGCCAAAGGGGCGGATCTGGTTATTGCGTGCACCCCCGTTCAATCGATCGTTGACTCGTTGTTGGTCGCATCCTCGGTCGCAGCCCCAGATTCCCTGCTTACGGATGTAGGTAGCACAAAGAGTACGATCATTCGCGACGCCGTTCTAAAACTCTCTCCCAATAATTTCGTCGGCAGTCACCCGATCGCGGGTGGTCACCATAGTGGAGTTGAGCACGCCGTAGGGAATTTGCTCGACGGAGCGTTGGTGGTCATCACTCCGATGGAGCAAAACCCGCAGTCGCTTGTCGATCGAACGATCAAGTTTTGGGAATCCATGGGCTCTCGAACCTGCTTGCTCGGACCAAAAGAACACGACGAAGCGTTGGCGATTTCGAGCCATTTGCCTCATATAGTTTCTGCTGCCCTGGCCAGCTCAACACCCAGGGAAATCCTTCAATTTGTTGGCAAGGGTTGGATGGATACGACGCGAATCGCTTCTAGTAATTCTCAACTCTGGCGACAGATATTAGAAGAAAACCACGCACCAGCACTACAAGCATTGAAGAAGTTTGCCACAATTTGCGAAACGTGGATCGAAGCGCTCGAGGGGAGTGACTTTGATCGCGTAGAACAACTCCTTCAAGCAGGAAAAGCAACACGTGACGCTGTGGCAAATCGACATCTATCCGGCTGACGGCCAGCCGGACGCCTTGGGCTCCTCCGCTGCTAGTGCAGCTGCGGACATGGGAATCGCAAAGGATCTTACAATTCACGGAGCCTATGGCTTTCTTTTGAGCGGTCCGCTATCCGAGTCAGAAACCAAGCGAATTGGGCAACAGCTGCTATCGGATCCTATCGCGCAGACATGCCGTATTGCTAAGGTTGGCGATGCGAGCTTGGCCACTCCACCCGATAGCACATTATCACCAGCTCTGGTCTACGCTCTTCCTAAACCGGGCGTCATGGATCCCGTGGCCCAAAGTACACACAAGCTTCTTAACGACATCGGCTTGAAGGTCGAACAAGTTCGAACGTTCCGCAAGTATTGGATCGCTTCGAATACGAATGGCGGTGTCGACAAGCATATACTCGATCGAATGTGCCAAAAGGTCTTGGCGAACGACTCGATCGAACAAGTCAACGTGGGACCGCTTGTGCTAAATGATCTAGGAGTCGGTTCGCATTACGAATTTCAGAAAGTAATCGTTCCATTGCTTCAGCTTTCCGACGACGAGCTGATGAAGCTTAGCAAAGTTGGCCAGCTCTATCTCTCTTTGGCCGAAATGCAAACGGTTCAGAAGCACTTTAAGGATCTCGGCCGCGAACCAACGGACATCGAGCTCGAATCGATCGCCCAAACCTGGAGCGAACATTGCAGCCATAAAACACTCGGTGGCAAAATTGAATACACGGATGAAAAGGGAACTCGACAGTTCCAATCCATGCTCAAAGAAACGATCTTTGCAGCAACCGTTCAGATTCGAAAAGAATTGGGGACCGACGATTGGTGCGTTAGTGTGTTTAAAGATAACGCGGGTGTTGTTAAGTTCGATGACGAAGACTGTGTGGTCTTTAAAGTCGAAACACACAATCACCCATCTGCGATCGAGCCTTATGGTGGTGCGAACACGGGCCTAGGTGGAGTGATTCGCGATCCACTCGGTACTGGTCTCGGTGCAAAGCCAGTTTGTAGCACCGACGTCTTTTGTTTCGCGGATCCAAACTTTGCTCCGGAACAATTGCCTCCCGGCGTGTTGCATCCACGTCGTGTCATGACGGGTGTCGTCTCAGGTGTACGTGATTACGGAAACCGTATGGGTATACCTACAGTCGACGGAGCGGTCTATTTTGACAATCGTTATCTGGGTAATCCGCTTGTTTATTGTGGCAACGTCGGCATTATTCCTAACGACAAAATCGAAAAGCACGCCAAAGCAGGCGATCTCATCGTGGCAATCGGTGGGCGTACAGGCCGCGATGGTATTCACGGTGCCACCTTCAGTAGCGTCGAGCTGACCGAGGAGAGCGAAACCATTTCTGGTGGGGCAGTACAAATCGGTAACGCGATCACCGAAAAAATGGTCCTCGATGTGTTGCTCCAAGCACGCGATCAAGGACTCTATAACGCGGTAACCGACTGCGGTGCTGGTGGCTTTAGCAGCGCTGTAGGAGAAATGGGGGAAGAGATCGGCGCAGAAGTGTGGCTCGATCAAGCTCCACTCAAATACGATGGACTTAGCTACACCGAAGTCTGGATTAGCGAAGCTCAAGAGCGAATGATCTTGGCCGTCCCTCCCGAAAAGATCGACCGCCTCAAAGCACTTTGCGCCAGCGAAGGTGTCGAAGCCGCAGTTCTTGGAGTCTTTACCCCAACCGGAATGTTGAGGCTCATGTATCGTGGCCAAGAGGTCGGGGCGATCAGCATGAGCTTCCTGCACGGCGGCAGGCCGCCGGTCGTTCGACAAGCGATCTACAAAGCGCCACCTGAAAAGACCGTGCAACTCCCCGCAATGTCACAAGCGGAAATCGAAGGTGCCCTCCATAAAATTCTTTCCAATCCCAACGTCGCAAGCAAACATTGGGTTATTCGACAATACGATCATGAGGTCCAAGCGGGCAGTGTTGTAAAACCTTTGGTTGGACCATCGTGTTCGGGACCTAGCGATGCCGCGGTCGTTAGGCCAAAGCTGCGTAGCAACAAAGGGGTGATTCTCTCCTGCGGAATGAATCCTCGTTTAGGAGATCTAGATCCTTACCACATGGCGACATCTGCTATGGACGAAGCAGTTCGCAACGCAGTCGCTGTTGGGGCCGACCCAAACCGTCTCGCTGTTCTCGATAATTTTTGCTGGGGCAACACCGAACGCCCCGAAACGCTGGGCACTTTGGTTCGAGCTGCAATCGCATGTCACGATCTGGCTGTCGCTTGGAAAACTCCGTTTATCAGCGGCAAAGATAGTCTCAACAACGAATTTTCTTACACGACAGACTCCGGCGAAAAGAAAAACATCGCTATCCCGTGTTCGCTTCTCATCAGTGCCATGGGGCAGATCAGTGATTGTAACCAAGCGATAACGATGGACCTCAAGAAATCGGGAAATCGACTTTACTTGTTGGGTGTAACTCGAGACGAACTAGGCGGTTCTTACATCTGTGAAGCATTGGGTATTGAAGGTGGCTCGGTACCAAAAGTGGATCCTTCGCTCGCGATGCGTGTCTACAAAGCTGTGCACCGAAGTATTCAGGCAAAGCAGATTGTATCCTGTCATGATCTCAGCGAAGGGGGATTAGCTGTTGCGTTAGCAGAGATGGCGTTTGCTGGGGAGCTTGGTGTCGATGTCGATCTATCGCAGTTCCGTGAAGGATCGTTCATCAGTCCTGAACTCGCCCTGTTTTCAGAATCGAATAGTCGATTATTGTGCGAGGTTCCCGAATCGGAAGCTGCAGCCTTTGAAGCCAACTTCAGAGATTTGCCATGCTACAAGCTTGGTGTGGTAACAGTCGGCGAAAATGTGGAAGTTCGTTGCGACGGAAAAAGCCTCATCGATGTCAGCTGGCGAGCCTTGAAAGAGAGTTGGATCGCGCCGCTGGATTGGAATTAATTCGGATTAGGTATTCAATCCAACCCTTTATCCGATATGTCTAGTTAAGATGTAATACGGACGGGTGATTGCCAAGCGGTCACCCAGTTCAAAACGACGCTGCGCGGTCAAGGACTATCGGCAGTCGGTTTATAACCTCTTGTTTAGTAGATATATCAGAATAGATAGTTTAACCCTGAAAGAGGGGGAGTTTCTCATGACATATTCACGGCATTTGGTTGCCTTTGCTGCTTTACTGTTGGTATTAACTGCTCCATTGCGTGCACAATCCGTCGACGCCATTTATTACAATGGCACGATTCTTACTATGGCTGGCTCAACCCCCAGCTATGTGGAAGCAGTTGCGGTCAAGGATGGGACTATCGCTTTTGCGGGCAACAAGGATAAGGCTTTCGAAAGAAAGGGAGAGGCGACCAAGCTGGTCGATCTGGGGGGCAAAACTCTCTTGCCCGGATTCATTGACGCTCATAGTCATTACATCAATTCGTTATTGGTTGCCAATCAATGCAAACTTTATGCCCCACCATCGGGTCCTGGGAAAGACGTGCCTAGTATCCTTGCTGAATTGAAGAAGTATGCGACGGAACGCAAGATTCCAAAGGGGGAGCTAATCGTCGGGTACGGATACGACGATACCGTGATGCCCAATGGACGATTGCTTAATCGGGATGATCTCGATGGGGCCTTTCCTGACAATCCTGTTCGCATAGATCACGTGTCGATGCATGGCGCCGTTCTAAATAGTCTTGCATTGGCGAAATACGGTATCAATGCGGAAACCAAGACTCCGCCGGGTGGTGTTATCGTGCGTAAGCCCGGTTCGGAGGAACCATGGGGGCTAATCATGGAAACAGCCTTTTTACCCATCATGGAGCAAACGGAGCCTATGACGGCTCAACAAGAAGTCGACTGGTCTAGAGCCGGCCAAATGTTGTACGCGGCAGCAGGTGTCACAACAGCTCACGAAGGTGCGTCGCATCTTCCACAAATTCAGACGATCAAGCGTGCTAGTGAAGCGGGTGCCAATATCATCGATGTGGTTGCCTATCCCTTTATCACAGATGTGGATCGAGTGTTGGCAGAGATTCCGCTCGATAAATGGGTTCAATACAAGAATCGATTTAAGATTGGCGGAGTTAAGATCACCCTCGATGGATCTCCACAAGGGCGAACAGCCGCATTTACAACTCCTTATTTGACCGGTGGCCCTGGCGGCGAAAAAGACTGGAAAGGGGAGCCTACTTTTCCTCAAGATCTCGCAAACAAGATGGTAAAGAAGGTGTACGACATGGACGTCCCGTTGTTGCTTCATTGCAACGGAGATGCTGCGATCGATGCATTCTTGACCGCTTACGAATTTGCGCGAAATGGCGACTTCGAACGTCCCTGGAACGTTACCACGATACACACGCAGTTTATGCGGAAAGATCATATACCCAAGTTCGTGAAGTACAAAGTACGTCCATCGTTTTACACGCTACACACTTTTTACTTTGCTGATGCACACATTGCGAACCGAGGAAAAGAGCAAGCGATGTATATCAGCCCAATACGCGATGCCATCGATGCTGGGTTGCATCCGAGCAACCATACCGACTTTGTCGTCGCACCATTGGATCAGATGATGATGCTGTTTTCTGCAGTGAATCGGGTTTCTCGTGGAGGGGCTACTATTGGAGCTGATCAGCGCGTGACTCCCTATGAAGGCCTCAAAACCATGACCGCCTGGGCTGCCGAACAGTACGGTGAACAAGACTCAAAGGGGACGCTCGAAATTGGAAAGATCGCCGACTTAGTCATCTTGGATCGTAATCCATTAAAGGTTGCGCCTGAGACCATCAAAGAAATAAAGATTGTGGAGACGATCAAAAACGGAAAAACGATTTATCCAGCACCCGCAGATTTTGACAGTACAACGCCAAAGGTCAGCAATGAATCGGTGATGACGCGGAAGTGGAGAGCGCACGTTTGCGACCGGGCTGAGTTGAATCAAGCGGCTGGTAAAGAATGGGCATTGGTGGAGTTAAGTGGTCAGCCTGTTGATGTTGAGAAGACTCCTACCATGAAGTTTGAACGGGGCAGACTAATTATATTTGGTGGTGTGAATAGGCTGAGTGGCTCGTATTTGTTGTCCGAATCAAGTGTGGTCATTGGCGATCTGATGAGTACTCGTATGGCTGGTCCGGCGGAATTGATGGAACTAGAGTCCAAATTCTCCAGCGTAATGACGTTGGTGGATGGTTTTCACGTTCAAGGTAACGACTTGGAGTTACTAAGTGCAGGTGTCGTTGTTGCCAAGTTTAAGTCTGATGTACCGTGAGCTCGCGTGGATAAGAGTCCGCAAATAGCGATGCCGAATGATTCGGCTTGAACAGACTAGAGCTGCGATTAGCGATATTGGATGGGTATGCGCATTTTGAAGAGATCTGCCAACTCGGATTCGAAAGAAATTCGGTCGATGTCCCCGTGCACATGCAGTTCGTAAGAGCATCCGCCGAGTGATTTCATTTCGTACTGAAGGACTGGAAACCGACGCATCAAGCGAGTCAATTCCATACTATGAACTACTCGACCGTCTTTGATTGGATACTCAACTGGTTCTCGTCCCTCGAGCCCCACAAGTATACGATGTCCGTCAATAATTTGTAGCGAAGCAAAATCACCTGTTCGGTACCGAAGCAGCGGAAAATAAGGGTTGCGTCCTCCCGTCAACACGATCTCACCCCGTACACCCGGTGCACAACGGCGTTCTCCTTTATCCAGCACTTCGACAAATAAATCGTGCGGAATGATTCGATGTCCGTTCTCATTCCCGACAGCAATAATTCCAGCCTCCGTCATAGCATACATATCCAATACTGGACAATGGAACTTGAGCGATAATCGCTTCGCATAGGTTGGTGACAAGTGCAGGATGCTCGAAAGGATCGCCTTGGGTTTGTATTCGACGTCGAGTTTTTCTAATGCTCCGAAAGCTATCGGATCACCCAGCCAAATGGGAGCTGCCCAACGATTTAAGTAGGCTTCTCGATCTTCTATTTTTCGCCATGCCGTCGGATCTAAATTCACTCGAATGCATCCGGCTTCTTGCAAATAAGAAACTACGATGGCAGTGGTGTAGGCGCCGGGATACGCTGCCACATTGCAGATCGCAACATTTTCACAGCCACGCGGGAATGGAACATCACAGAACGTTCTGACTGCGTGCTCCATCAAAGGAACTCCACAAGCTGCCGAATAGGGATGATGAGGAGTCCGGGTGGGATGCCCTGTTGTACCGCTGCTAGAAAATGTAATTAGCTCATCGAGTGGTTCACCGTCGGGTACAAAATCCCATGCTCGCGGTGCCATGTCGACTCGACCACAGGTTGGAATTTCCTGGAGTGATGACCCTCGCCTGCCTCGTCGCCTGTAGAAAGGAACTTCCGTCAAACAGTAATCGATATAGTCATTAATCCAAACTGGTTCGTCGAGCGATTCATTGCCTGATTCTGCATGCTGGCGAAGGGCATCGGCGAACTGTTTTACTCGCGAGAGTCCACGGTCATTGAGCTGTTCTCCATTAGGCCAATTCCAGATCGGTGCGTTCGTATCTTGACGCATTGCATGTAGTAGTTTCCGACCACTTGCAGTCAGTAGTGGAAAACGTTCCGTTTCAGACAGTTCTGGGTAGCCAATCATGGATTCCTCGTATCCTTACCTCGATCATTATTCGCCATAGCGACTTGCTGATTCCAACGCCTGTTTTCGAGCCATCGCTTCTCGCACCTCTCTCGCGCGACGTTCTGCCTCAGCGGTCTCTTGAAGTATGCGCTGACGTTCGACGCTATCTAAGGTTGTTTTGCGATCCATCGACTGTTCGAACGATTCTCCCAACGGGCGAATTTGTATTGCATTCAAACACAATCGGACTAGTTCCTCGCGCCGGTCTGGATCGGATAAACAGAGAGAGGGTAGTACGATACGAGATAACTTCTCCAAGCTTTCACTCCGCAGCCAACTCCACGTCATCGTCGCAAATTGCGGTCGTTGACGAAACCACTCGTCGTGCAAAAGCCAGCAAGCGATCGACAGCATGCCCCAATACCGAACTCGAGGAATTGTTGGCTCTGACTCGTGAAGGATCGATTGAATCCATGCGTCCGATAATTGGACGGGGTTTTGCTCTCCGTACGCTCGAAAGTGGTCGCATACAATGGCAATGATTTGCTGAGAACCGTGATTGCCTTGCACGGATTCTAGGAACTCGCCAGGACATTCACTTAAACGCCGCAGCAATGTTTCTAACTTGGGCCCTGTCTGCTCCATTGATTGACTCAAACCTTTCTGCCAGGGGGCGAATACCCAGCGACGTGGTATTGTTCTCGACTAAACTTTCGCGCGAAGGTCAATATCTCGTCCATGGAGTTTACCAAATGGACATGCCATCCGTCTGCTTGCATACGATCCAGTTTGGGCGAGTAGGAGTTTTTTACATCGCTGCTATATCCGGGAAGCTGCAAAACATAAGTTGCTCCACCGCCGCTGCGAATGGCGGCTTCTTTCGCGACTTCCCAACCTTCGCGACCACTGCCGGTTTCATCGAGCATTTGGAACATGTCGTAATCGCTCACGATGAGAATGTGAACTGGTCTGTCCAATCTGATATCCGTACGAAAAGTCTCTGCGAGTCGGTGGATTCCAAAGGAGTATCCCGTACCAAGATAGTTGACTAATGATTTCAATACATCCGCTTGATTCTTAATGAATCCATCAGTGGATACAGATCGACCAGGCTCACCTGACAAGACCACTTTAACTTTTGCCCCAGCTCGCAAAGCCGAAAGTGCGATGACTGCTCCGGACAATACTGGATAAGATAAAGAATAAGCAGGATCTCCCATCGAACCACTGCAATCTACCCCGAGATATAAATCGAATGGGACTGTTTCCGGTTCACTTCCAGGTGAGGTGCCTGTTAATCGTTCTCGCGTTGTTACGCCCGGGATAACAGTAGGGCTTGCAGTAAAAGTGCTGACCCAATCGATTCGATCAAAATCGCTGGAAAGATCCCAAACGTCGAGCCCCTCCGGATGGGGATCACTGGCCATTGGTGACTTGCGAGTGGGAAACGGGATCAGATACGGAATGGCTCGTTCGCGATAGTAGCGAACAGCGATTTCTCTTTCGTTTAAATTCACTCCAGATGCTTTAAGAATTTCGGCGTACTCAAATGGATCGCGGAAAGATTTAAGTGTCTTGCGCCCCGAATCTTTACCCGCAACACGCCCTGTTCCTCTGCCGTCTAGGACATCCCTGAGGTCGATAGGATCGAGGCCTGACAGGATGGGATCCTCAGCGGGATGAATGGCACCGCTGAGTTCATCATCTTCAAGTTCCGATAAGCCATCGGGACATCCGTTTGCTCCCGCTTGAAGAGTATCGCCCCACAACATAGCATTCTTGCGCGCTTTTTCTGAGTCATCGATAACGTAAGGGAAGTACAAACACGCGAACCGTCCCGCGCCACTCAGCCAATCTTTCGAATAATTTCTTACAAGTCGTGAACCCAATAAAGCGTCTTGGTTGATGCGTTGGTCGATTGATTCCCGAGTCAGAGAGCGAGCGGGCAGATTCCAAAGTAATTCGTAGGTGCGGAGATAGAGCAGCCATAATCGAGTTGGCGGTTCCGTAGATATTAACGCTTGATAAACCCCCGCCATATTTCTGCCGCAGGATCGTTGCAATCGATCGTTAATGAGCAAGTCGGCGTACAAATTGGCGATCATAGGAGCCATGGCTTCGCAGCCGGGGAGACCGCGTCGCATTCTAGCGAGCATTCTTGCATTGTCAGTTAAGTCGCTTGGACAATAGACATGATGTCCAAGCTCATGTGCGAGGATTTCTGGTCCGAACGCTTGTAGACCCAATTCTCGGATCTGACGAAGACTGATGACCACACTATGGTCGACGAGCCTTATCATTGCGAAACTACCAGAGAGGGATTCCCGTTTCTCGTCTTTGACGGTAAAGCAATATGCTGGTTCGTGTAATTGAATGTATCGGCTCCAATCATTGATAGCATCTGGCCATGCGGCCTGCCATTGCAGAAGCAATTGTTGGTCCTGTTCGGTAATCGTCGAATTCAATTTCTGTCTCGCGCGGCTCGGGAAAACAGGAACACATGAAAGGAACTAGGGATGGTAACGGCGAGTGTCGTACCGTCGCATGCGTAACTAGTCGAGTTCGCGAGATCAGGACGCAACAGAATCTGATCATCCCACGTAATTTTCCCATCGATGGTAACCTTAGCGGCTTGACTTTTCTTTTGGGGGGGCAAATTTTCGGGAGCCAACTCCACTTTATGGAGTCGAAATCCAAAGGAATCGGCGTCGATTCGCCAGACTATTTTCCGATCTGTGACGCAAAGATTACCATCTATCACGTAGACCATAGGTGGATGAAAGAACAATCCGCCGTAACCCACAAACTGACCTCCTGTGCACGCTAGTCGTATGCCGTGCTCTTGTCCGCTGTGAGATAGCCGCCAAGGATTTTTCTCCATGCAACGGACGAGAGCATGCACCTCGGATTCATTAACGGAATAGGCGGGCCCTAAAATCTGTGCGAGCAACTGGGCGGGCAAATTCTCCGCGATATTAAGGGCCGCAAGACGGTATTCTGATTGGCCGGCTCTCCATGCCGCGAATTTTCCTATGGCCAACAACTGATCAACAGAATCGGTGTTTGGGCCTGCGATTTTCATGACGTCAATCCAATAATGGGCTGTTTGTGCATCGGACTGAGAAATATTCAGAACAGCATTGCACAAGCAGCCAACGACTCGACGTGGATCGCGCGCGATCACTTTACTCAGATTGGGCAGCAACTCTTCCCAAACACGCAGCAAGGGGAGGGAGCTTCCCTCCTCGCTCAAGTGCCCGATTGCAAAAAGATCCAAAGAGATGTCATACAACTCGGTGAGTACAATCCTGGACCGTTCTGGCAAATACTCGTCGACGGCATCCACGATTGGGGCTAAACGTTTTCGAACATGTTGGAACCAAAGCGTGGGATCGAGACGTGCACCTTGCGAAACGTGAAAACGAAAATTCTCATTGCAAGCATCTCGTTGCTCCTCGAGCAACTCGATCATCCGTTTTGATAGGGGCTTTAGAAAATTCATTTTGTTAGTAGTCACAAAGTTAGGTACGCGTTACTCCTTCCACGTAAGCCAGCGCAAGTAATTTGTGTATCGCTGGTGTAGATACTTTAGCTTTAGAACATCGTCGTACATGTGTCCGTAGAATTTTCGAGAACTGCTCCATTGTTTTAATAGCCGTTCAATTTCAACCAAACGTTTTCGTACTTCTTTTTGGTCCACTCCATCTAGCCCTTGGTCGAATTGTTCGCTCAACAAAGTCAGCGGATCCTCTCGATCGAGTTGCAAGCGATCGTATTCAGCACAGGACATATCGAACATTTTACGAATCCAGCCGATCTTGTCGCTTCTTAGTGCGGAGTTGTCGGCCGTCTCGAAAAATGGACAATCGGGATCCTGAACCAGTTTGTCATGAAGGACAAACGGCAAGAGTTGTCGCAAGTCCTCCAATTCGACTTGATTGGCCCCGCGAAAATAGGCCATCGCTTTGATGAAAGATAGTGTCGTCATGATGGCTCGTACCGACATCCCGTTCTTGGTCTGCGCACCGATATCTTTCAGTTTGTCCTTGCCTGTTTCCGCGTTAGCAACTTGATTCCAGTCAATAGCAGACAGCTTAACCGTATCCTTGGTCTTGTATTCGAATTGTGTCGCGGCCCCTTCGCAGTATTCAAATTGACTCGCGAAAAACTCAAGTCGACGGACAATGTTGCGAGGGACCGGAAGTGCTCGAATCTCCTTGTGTAAACGATTGCTTTCCTCTTCAGTGAATACGATTTCAGGGGGCATTACTTCTTCCGGGCGGATTCCAGATTCAATACGCTCCAATAACTCCCCTAGAAACCTACTGTTGAAGTGCAATGCTTTTACGACAATGTCGATTCGATCTCGCAAGGCTTCGATCACTTGATAGGTACCTCCCCCAGCATCGTCATTGGCAGTCAAGTACCATGCAGAGTCTGGACACTCAAAGGTTTGATCGTAGAGTTCCGCGTAGTTGTCCGACATTAACGTTAGTAACGCGGATTGAGTTCGTGTTGGTATTCGATTGTATTCATCGATGATTTTGACACGCATCCCAAGCCATTTTCGCCATGCGATTCCTATTTGGTCGATACTCTGGGCCTTGATTAAGTCGGAGGGGAGCGGATTGCCTAACAAATCAGCGATGGTCATCTGAGGTTGCCCTTTTTGAATGGCACGCCGGACCTCGCGGATAGGGTAACCCGCTAACACGCCCATCAACACAGCGCTAGTTGTTTTCCCTCGGCCTGGGCCACCGACCATGAGACATTTTGCTCTTACTGCAAAAGTCAACAATGGCAGTAGGACAAAACTGCAATAGCTTTGGCCCGAGGGGAGCACCACGGTATTGCCTCGCTCACCAAATGGAAATGATTGCGGTATCCCTTCGTTGTACTCGATGTCGTAAAAAGGGCTGATCACCGCATGGTTCACAATCCAGAAGTATGCTTGACGGAGCTTTTCATCTAGAGCAACGGCGTTTTCAGCTATCTCATCACGAACCTCGATGGGGCCGCGATAAAGGTCCGCAATATCAAAATCTCGATGGGCTGCTTTGGGGGTTGGGTTGGTGGGAGCTGCGGAGACACGTCGGAAAAAATTCTTAAGCATCGCGATTCCAATTCGCCTGTTGTTTTGTCGGTCTATTACTAATCGATCAGCGAGCTGACAGTATAACCGAAATGCGGAATAGGTCGGAACGAGTGCGTCTTTGGTTTATGCAAATTTATCGAAGACATTAGTTGCTAAACAATCATCACAGGCTACTGGTCGTATGAGACGCTTTCTCTGCAGAAAATCCTCTGCTGATTTGCTTGTCCCCTCTGCAATCCATTGATCCACCGGGATGCCAAGCGTACCACAGGTAAAGCTACACGGACTCACCAATCCCCGCTCATCGACAAAGAGAAAGTTTTCGCCAGGTTTGCAATCGTCAATGGGAATTCTTTCACCGCGAGCGGTCGCCTGCAGACGACTTAGGTACTCTGCGCCACCTCGAATAACCAGTCCCATGCCATGACATTCGTCGCGAATGCGATCTAGGTTCGTCGATAGCTCGTTTACTTGAGCTAGGGTTAATCGATGTTGTGCAAAGAAGTCAGGACGATCGTTTCCTCCCAGTGGATTAAAGGTCAGCTCGTCAAATCCCCACTGTGCCATCTGACGACAAAATTCTGGAAAGGAACTCATGTTAAACTCAGTCAAAACGGTGTTGACTCGTAAACGCGTTCGCGCCGTATTTCTCTCTCGGTGAATTTTTTCGACAATCTTTTTTAATCGCAGAAACATACCGGGACAGCTTCTCATCAAGTCATGGTGAGGCTCTAGTCCGTCTATGCTAATGGTAATTTCATAGAAATGACTTAATGCAAAAGACCGAACCAAGTCCGAAGCGAGCTTCAATCCGTTCGTCGTTACGCTTAGTGCGAGACCGAATTCGTTCTTGAATCGCACTGTCATTTCTCGCAAAGCTGTCCATTGAAACGGTTCGCCCCCAAGCCAAGACACCAAAACTCGACGATTGCTACGTTCCTGAATGCTTTGTAGACTACCACCCAGATTGATCAATGTTGACGTGTCGATCTCGCGTCTTAAAAATGACAACTCGCGACTAAAGCCGCAGTGTTGACACCCTAGAGAGCAGTCTGTTGCAACACGAACCACGACAACCAGTGTCGATTCCCTTTTGGATGGCTCAAGTAATTCGTTAGAAGAGAACATAATTCCTCATGAGCCTAATCGAAATTGTTGCAGCGATCTTTGGATTTCTCAGCGTCTGGTTTTACATTAACAGAAACCCAGCGTCGTGGCCAACTGGACTCGTTCAAGTTTTACTGCTTTGGGGTGTTTTTTGGAATGCAAAGCTCTACGCCGATTTTGGTTTGCATGTGCTTTATGCAATTTTGCAGATTTATGGATGGTGGGCATGGCTTAGTGGACGGGGGGATAAAGACTCGTCTAAATCAGAGGTCGCGGTTGGCAGCAGTTTTTCATATCGTTCTCCCTACGATGATGTTCCGAAATCGTCTGATGCACCGATTCAATATGGAATAAGAGTTAGGTCGTTGAATCGCGCGGGATTGATGGGCAGTATTATCGCGGTCCCGTTTCTTACCTCGATTTTTGCGGGTTTGCTGATCCAATACACCGATGCTACGTTACCGATATGGGATTCCTTTATCGCTGCTGCGAGCATCATAGCGCAATGCTTGTTAGCGGGGCGATATGTTGAGAATTGGCGATTCTGGATAGCGGTCGACATCGTTGGGATAGGAGTTTTCGCCTCTAAAGAGCTTTACCCCACCGCCGTGCTTTACGTTCTATTCTTGTTTATGGCAATTTGGGGAGATATTGCTTGGCGTAAATCGCTACGACAGATGAACTCTTCGAACAGCCCTGCGACATAAAGAAGCAAAATGAAAACAGGTCTTACACTTGGTAAATTCGCTCCGCTGCACAAGGGGCATCAGTTTGTGATAGAGACGGCTTTGAACGAAGTCGAGCATCTGATTGTTCTCATATACGATTGTCCTGATATCGAAACGTTACCCTTGCCGGTAAGAGCTAAGTGGATCAGAAAGTTATATCCGACGGTGGAGGTCATGGAGGCGTGGGGTGGTCCAACAGAAATGGGATTAGATCCCCATGTTACTCAAATGCATGATGAGTATCTGTTGAGAATTCTTGCTGGTAAGACGATCACGCATTTTTTCAGCAGTGAACCCTATGGAGAGCATGTGAGTCTTGCTTTAAAAGCAAAGCATTTTTTGGTCGATTTGGACAGAAGGCATATTCCGATCTCAGGCACTGCTATTCGATCGAATCCCTTTGCCAATCGCTCCCATCTCGATCCGCTAGTTTATAGAGACCACATTACAAAGGTTGTCTTCTTGGGAGCTCCATCAACGGGCAAGTCTACGATCGTCGAGGCTTTAGCAGAACGATACAAAACAACGATGATGCCTGAATATGGGAGGGAGTATTGGGAAGCGAATCAGATAGATCGTCGATTGACTCATAAGCAACTAATTGAAATCGCCACAGGGCATCTGGAGAGAGAGGAAACGCTCTTAATAAATGCGAATCGATTTTTGTTTGTCGATACGGACGCTTCCACAACCCTACAATTCGCTCGATACTATCATGGTTGCGCGGATGAGACACTCGTTCGCATGGCAGACGAAGCGAAATCGCGATACGAATTGTTCTTTCTGTGCCAGCCTGATATCCCCTACGACGACACCTGGGACCGATCAGGAGATGCTTCGCGTGCTGAGATGCACCGAAGAGTGGAATCGGATTTGTTGGCCAGAAAGGTTCCATTTGTAAGGCTTGAGGGGGATTTAGAAACACGCCTAGCAAAAGTGGACGCCGTACTTAATGCACACTCGCTATTTCAGCCCGTCGCGAGCGCATAACAACTAGATTATTCCGTTTAGATCTCTATGATGGTGATCGCATCTGCCAAGTGGAACATCGACTGGAGAGAGACCTACCCATGAATCCCGATTTACCAACACCTAATACGATTCCTCCTCGAGACGCTCATAAACGCGGACTTCACAGGATCATGACTATGGGGGGGGAGTATGGGCTTCGTAATTACACCATCAAACATCTTCAGAGTTTAAAGGGCAAAGCGGTTCTTACAGAAACGATGCCGTTCACCCCCAACGAGGCAGCCGCAGCGGAGGAAGCGGGGATTGATACGCTTAAGGTCAAGTTTGATCCAAAGAATCCTGCCAGTGCGATTGCGATTCGTAAAGCGGCTCCTACCACGTTTATGACGTTTTGCATAGGGTTGACCAAGGTCGCTACGGTGCAGGAAGCTGTTCGAGCTGGATTCGATGCTATGGAGGCAGGAGCCGATGGAATTATGTGCCAATGGGGACCGGAATTTATTCGAGCTGTTTCGAGTGTTGGGATACCGGT
>Ga0315899_10003613_pt1 | contig 16849 bp, 16 predicted proteins | sample LakEriMetagenome_2_FD_203518 | JGI IMG/M metagenome (GOLD analysis project Ga0315899, IMG submission 203518) | Freshwater fungal communities from buoy surface, Lake Erie, Ohio, United States - Buoy 4 MA112 | ecosystem: Environmental > Aquatic > Freshwater > Lake | place: USA: Lake Erie, Ohio... | reverse complement strand
CGCCGCTGTCCTCCTCCTCCTCCTCCTCTTCCTCCTCCTCCCACCCCCCCCCCTCCTCCTCCGGTGCCACCAAGCAGCATCACAGCGACGGCCTCTGATGCTGGCCCAGGCTCTGCATCGTTGGACCCGGAGCTAAGTTGTGCGCGCAGAAGCATGGGGCTGCATAGCTGATGGTGTCGCTGTTGTGATGGCGACCAACTGCTTGCGCATGTGCCAGCATCCTTTGGCTCATCTCTTGTTTCGGCCCCACTTGGCACTTGGTCGTTTTGGACAAGATGCGGAGGCAGCTTTGAAACAAAGAGAGGAACGGGGCGAACGGCCTGCCACTGGTTCTGCGTGTCTGCTTCCCCCGCCGCGGCACGACCTGCCAGCGGCTGGGGTCGAGCATCTGGACCCAGCGCCATGGATAGTGGAGTCCTGCCCAGGTCTCTAGGTGACGCTGCTGGTGAGATGCTAATCGTCACGGGCGAATTGGCAAACTGCAAGAACGTTGTGAGTGTGTGTCCTGCACCATTGCATCCTGCACTTGCGTTGCCAAGGACGTTGAGTGTGCAGCATGCGTCGGCGCCGTGGGTTTGGTGAGAATGTTTCGACTCCAGCGGCACCGTTATGTTTGCTGCTCTTGCCTGCACATGCAACTTGCGGCGCGGCCCATGCCAAGTTCCCGCCATGCAGGGCAAGTAAGTCCGCCGTTCAGCGCATGCAAAAGACAGGGCTCAAGGCTTGCAGGCGCGGTCACAGCATGCACACCTCAAAGGCATTGCGGACATCTAGGACAATTACACGCCCAGCAGGCCCTGCACGATGAGCCTCTCCAGACTGCTCGTCGAACCCGACGTCACTGTCATCGAGACAAACAGGCTGGGGCTCAGGGTTTGCCGAATCGTGGCAGCTGCTCCCGCAGTCGCTATCCGTGTGTGACGAGTCACTCGAAAAGGCCTCAAACTCTGAACTCTCGTCCAAGGACTCAAACTCTCGACTCTCCTCCGATGCTTTTGTGTCTCTACCCTCCTCTGTCCCGTTTACAACTGTTACAATACACGCCCATCCGCAATGTCAGTTCTCGGGCCGCCGGCGTCAGGGAAACAAACGACGAGTGTGTAAAATATGAAGGAAGTGGCTGGAAGGGGTCACACCACTTCCATGGGTGTTTCCTGCTCGTTCCAAGGCCGACGGAGCAGGCTCTGCGCTTTCTGCCGCCTTTCTACCTCTCGCTCCTCCGTCAGGACCCCGCGGGGCCACCATCAAAACGGCCGGAGTAACAAATAAATTTATTTGTCACTTCGGCTTTTTTCATGATGAAGGCTATGATGTTGCTCATGCTTGTGGCCAGCGGAGGAGGAGAGTTCATCCTGCCGCCATGTCAGGAGGGCCTTTACGAGACGACACCAAGCAGGCGCACACTCGCGGGCGCTCTGAACGGGTCTTCCTTTCTTGACGGCAACGCTTCCGCCGCCAGTTTCAAGTCTCCCAAGAGTCTTGCAATCAGCTCGCACCAGCGTTTTGGCGGCCGAGCCACAGCTCTCATTGGTATGTGTTGCGGTGGATGTTGGCTGTGCTAGACTGTCTGCGGGATCATGCGCGGCGCCATACTGTGATACTAGGGCAAAGTCTAGGCGAACTTGACTGATGAATGTGATATGGTGCGAGAACCTCTTGATCCCTGCCTGCTCTCCCTCACCCTTGCCCGGCCCCTACAGTGGATGGGGAAAACCCAGGTGCGATCAGGACGATAGACGTCGAGAGTGGCGAGGTTTCGACCTTAATCACGACTCCAGCGGACTTGCAGACTCCTTCAGACATTGAGGTGTCAAACACCACAGCCTACATCGCAGACGGCGGGACAAACCGCGTCGTGGCAGTCGACGTTGCAACAGGCACACTCAAAACCATCGTGGAGAATCCAAACACGGAACCGCCCGGGATGCAAGACGGAAGCGGAGCAGCTATTAGATTAAACATGGGCGAGGGGTCGTCGCTGGCCTTGACACATGATCGCGCTCTTCTCTTCCTCGCTGAGCCTGGGAATAATGCGATTCGTGCTATCCATGTTGCAAGTGGCCAAGTCGAAACTCTGGCAGGGAATATTTCGACAGGATTTTCCGACGGCGTGGGCAAGGAGGCGAGATTTGCGACGCCTCTCGACATTGCGCTCAATGATGCCGGTGACGCGTTGTTCGTGGCGGACACGGGCAACAATGCTCTCCGCGCCGTGAACATAATGAGCGGGAACGTGACCACCGTTGTCACGGGCCTGGCAGCACCTGCGCGCATTGTTGTCCTCAGTAACATCTCGCTGCTTGTCGCGCAACTGTCGGTGCAAACTATCTCCGCCCTCGATCTCGTGACACAGACTCTGCGCACAGTGTCGCCGGTGCTCGACAACGCGCCATGGTCATCGCGTGTGGCCTTTGTGGCCCTACCGCTTGCTCCGCACCGCATATTACTTGCCGAACCGGGACAGAAGCAAATCGCGGAAGTAGTGATCAGCGGGCTGTGCGCCCCGTGTAGGCAACAATCAATCTCGCCTCAGGCAAGTGTTGGCAACGCATCTTGCGTTTGCATTGCTGGTTTTTCAGGCCCGCATGGTGGGCCGTGTGTACCCTGCCAGCCAGGCTCATTCAAGGCAGCCAATGGCAGCGCTGCATGCTCCCCATGCCCGGCACACGCATACGCCCCCGCCGGGGTCAGTGTATGCACTTCCTGCCCACCGGGATCTGGGATGTGGAAGCCGAATTTTGCGACCGTGCAGGAGGAGGCGTCTTGGCTCGAGATCATGAATGTGACGCGTTTTCACAACCGCAGTGACTGTTCTTGCTTGCATGGATACATTGGGCCTGATGGGGGACCCTGCTCCGCATGTCCCGCAGGGAAGTACAAGGCGCACATCGGCACATTCCTGCAATGGGAAATTGGGTTGAACCTAAGCAGCAGCACCACTGAGTGCCTTTGGTGCAGTGCCGCCACATATTCGGACCGGCGCGCTTCATCCAGCTGCTCTAACTGCTCTGTCTGTGCGCTGGGTTCCTGGTCCACTTGCACTCTGGATTCGCCTGGTAACTGCACGGCATGTAACGTTAACACAAAACCGATCATCTTCACTTCTGCGGGCATCAATCGCATAAGTCCCCTCCTTACGCAGCACAACTCGTCTGACAACACTAGCACCAACACCACCATGGAAATGGATGTATTTTGGCGACAAAGTCACAATTGCACAAAGACCACAATGTTTGCGTGGGGCGCTTGGACCCAAATTTTGCGCAGACAATGCTACAGCACGCTCCATCTGCCCAACAGCTGTTCTTGGCAGTGTGGTCCAGGGTACTTCCTGAACACGGTCCTGAACACGGGACAAACTTGTGAAGCCTGTAGCACAACACAATGTCCCAGAGGGCAATTTCGCGCCCCTTGCTCCCTCGCAGCTGATGGCCAATGCGTGGTGTGCACGAATCCACCTCTCCCGGATAAAAACAGCACAGTCTACGCCAGCCCCGGGGTTCCTTACGACATGAACAACTGTGGTATAAGGTGTGCCGACGGCCTATTCCCCACGGTGGATCTAAACAGCACATCTGCTGTGGCTGCTGCACTGGCATCAGGCGGGCCCGCAATCTGTGCGCCGTGCAATAATCCCATTCCAGCTAATTCGACCTATTCCCACTCGTCCCTTCTTGTTGGTGTGCCAGTTTGTCCATGGTCATGTGGCACGGGGTTTGTGCAGGACGGCGCAGGGTGCAAAAGGTTGACACGTGAGGAATCTTGCGCGTTGGGCTCATGTCCTCTTCCGAAGATGATACTGTCAAACGTGTCTGCGTCGCTTGCTAATGCGTGCTACGAGTGGCAGTATGCCCAGTGCGATAGTGCTGGGGGCATTTCATGTCACACTTGCCTCGGCGTGACAAGCAACCTTCAGGGAGGCCGCATATTGCACTCGTTGGAGGGGTGTGATGTCGGCTTCTACAGGGCCCCTTGCGTGAATCGTTGCGTCTTTCCTGATGACGGAAACGTCCGCGGTCAGTGTATTGCGTGCAACAATGCTCTTGATATTCACGCTGTCTACACCTCTCCTGGAACACCACACACTAAAAATAACTGCTCCTGGACGTGTGCCGCCTCTTATACCAAGGTCTCAGTGGACGGGCGGGAGAAGTGCGTAAAAAACTCCACTTTAGCATAGTTTGTGTAGGATGCACTGACTCGCGGGCGTGACAGACTGCGCCACTGTGTCTCACACTGAAGAGGGATAGAGCGAGCGAGCGCGCGCCAGAGAGCGAGCGAGAGAGCTTTACTAGGAACTACTTCATACAGGGTTATCCGGGGCTACGGAATCATTGAGAGAGAGAGAGAGAAGCGAGAGAGAAGAGAGAGAGACGTTTATTGACAATCAGATAGATGACTTGAGTTTTCAATACTGTATGACACGCGCCCGTCACACGTCGTCTACAACGCCGTCTTTCACGTCAGTTGAACGGCGGGCTTTGAAATTAAACAAAGATGCGATGCCACCGCCTCTTCGTCATGCACCGTTTTTTCTTCCTCCTCCGCGAGCGCGCTCACGCACACACACCTAACGTGTGTGTGAGAGAGCGCGCGCGCGCATCTGTGTGTCTGTGTGCCTGTGTGTCTCAACTCACGCGTGGTCGCGTTGAGTGACGCGCTCCCGCTCTCTCCCCTCCCGCCCCGTTATCGGGTTCCCGCCCAGAGCGGCTTTTGTTGAGCACATCTTCTGGACAAAACATACGCCTGGATCAAAACACATCTTGAGCTAGGAGACTAATCCGAAAATCCGATCGCAAGCTCAAGTCTCGAAAGTCAGCCAGCTATCCGTAACATATGCAAGACCGAAGTAACAAACCTCTCCTTCAGATCCCCTTCTTGGCTGCAACCTTTGAAATTCCGTGCAAATTACCTCGCTACACGGAAGCCGCTGCACGTGAGCATTGGCGTGTCATCGCCCCCGCGTTTGCCAGTCTCTTAAAGTGCTCTGGACGTTTCAAGGACTTTCAAATTAGTCAACAGCCGTCTCTGGTCCGCTGTCATTCCCGGCTGTGTGCGCGCCGCCTCTCTCACACATTCACTCTCTCGCCCCCCCCCACCCCCCCCCCCCTTCCTATCGCTCTCCGGCGTTGGCCTGGGCCCGATGGCCAGAGGCCTGAGCTACTGGCCGGTGTCCTCACCTACTCCAGGCACCTTCCTTGAACCCTCTGGTGGTTCTTGTTGGGTGTCTCCTGGGTGGGTCTGCTCTGTCGGTGGTCCTTGTTGGGTATCTCCTGAATCCACCTCCCACGTTCTGGGACGCTGCCTTTCCGCATTTGCTTCTGCTGCTGTTGCGGCGTCATTGCAGGGCGCCTCAAATAGTAAACGTTCTGCTCCCCCTCCCTCCCATCCCCGACTCTCTCCAGGGATTTGATGCTCTATGTCAAATGCTAACCAAGCCGGCAACACCATTTCAGTCACGTTTGAATCCAAGTTGTTGAGCACAGACAGATCCATGTGCTCGTGCCGCCGCAGCACCACCCCGTGGTTGGCTTGACGCCTTCCTGATACACGTTCATGTGCGCTGTCTGTTGTCCTTGGCGAGTCTAGGGTCACTGGACCAACCTCATTGAGCAGCTCGTCGTCCTCCACGCTCAATGTGCTTTTTGACTGCTGAAGCACACTCCGCCAGGAAATGACATTCCAGCTACCTGACACCAGCTCTCTCGCACCAAACTCGCGCGGGCCCGCTGGAGAGAGACTGCCACTGCCATTCCTCTGCAGACTCGAGCTCCCCTTGCACAGCTTTGACGCGTCTTCTTCCTCAGTCTGCATGAGAAGCCGGCGGAAAGTGTTACTCACAACTGACGCCTCTGCTATTCCCGTCTGCTCGAGAACCTGGCCAACCTTGGCGTGCGGTCCGAAGAGGTGGTATCTCGGAAAGCGATTGCCCACGATGCCCCCAAGCATTGGCCCGACATGGATCCCGATGCGTACCTTGAGGCGGTCGCCACCAATTGTGATGCTGCCTGCAACCTTGCGCAGCGCGGCGGCGAAGCGCAGCATTCTGCGCGCGTCTGCAGGGGTCGCTCGTCTGGTGAGCCCGTGCGAGCACCAGTAGGCATCGCCTATCGTCTCAATTTTTGTGAGCTCAAACTCGCGGCACAAGTCGTCGACCGCATTGAACAGGCGAGAGACGCTTTCAAACACCTCGCCGACGCCTACGCGCGCGCACTTTGCAGTGAAGCCCACCACGTCGGCATGTAGGATGATGACGCTATCGTGCTTCTCCGAGAGCGAGAAGATGCTGTCGACGCTTCGTGCGCATGACTCACTCCGCGCCGATGCTCGCTCATCCAGCTTCGAGATCACGTGTGGTGGCAGCAAAGACGATGCGATCTCGAAGACACGCTCTCGCAGCCCGACCGTGACCACTAATTGCCGCACAGCTGAGCGTTGCATGATCAAGTGTCAGAATAGACCTACTATGGAGGAAAAAGACACTTACAGAGGCAACAGTGACCAAAACAGAGGCAAAGGAGACCAAAATGAAGCAAAAGAGACCTGAGCGTTCCATAATCTGCCTCTTCAAGTACGCGGAAGTCGTCATGGCGACGATCACGAGCACAGATATCAATCCCCGCGGCTTCCACTCATCAGTCTCGCCGCACTGGGCCGACATCATCGTCACCAGCTGGCCCGCCGAGTCGCGTTGATCCCACATTATGTGCGAGAGCACGCGCGCTGCCACGAGGAAGAAGACTCCAACCAGGAACCCGAGGGGCTGGGGATGCATGGCCAGGCCGTTGCACAGCAGATTGTGCAGCATATGCGTACGCAAGAATCCTGCGATGACGAACGCCCAACTGCTGATGCTGGAGCCCTTGGCAAACGCTTGCACCACTTCGAGAAAGATGACCATGTTGATCCAAACAATGACAGCGGTGGTGTCCTGCACCACAGCACCCGTCTCGCTCACGGGACCTGAGGTGGTCTTGCGCCGGAAATAGAGCACGGTGAGCACAGCCAGGCCGCTGGCGGAGACAAAGCAGCCACCGATACCAACAGTGATGAGCAAGTCCACGTCCTCCCCACGCGCACGCGCCTCAAAGATCGCCTTCGCGTCCACGCTGAACATTGTCGATGTGGTGAGGACCATGAGCACGGCGTGCACAATCTGCGCCGGGAGCATATGCGGCGCTTTGCAGCGGAGGAAGAGTCGTTCAAATTCGGAGCGCGAGATGAGCATGTCATATAAAGCTCTCGTAACGTCGCGTAGTGTTTCGCGAAGCGTTGAGCCACGTTTGTACTCGGCCGCCACCGTTGAGACACGTTTGTACTCGGCCGCCACCGTGAGCATTTGCCTCGCCAACACTGAGCCCTCGTCCTTGAGATCTTGCTGCTGGCGTACTAGTACCTCGAACAATGCGTCGGCCTTCTGCTCTTCATCCACGTTTCCACAGCGAGTGGAAGCGGCAGAGAAGGCAACATCGCTAATATTTGCAAGATGCGCCTCCGCACTCATGCCCCGCACTCGCCATACGGTAAACAAACCCTTACCCTTGATAAGCACAGGCCCGTCGCACGTCAAGTGCATGCCGATATTGCGCCTTTTCGTCTCAAAACTATCGCCCTCGGTGCCCCACGCGTGACTTCGCGCGCCTCCTCCTCCTCCTCCTCCTCCTCCTCCTCCTCCTCCTCCTCCTCCTCCAGGCGTTGAGTGAGGCAGCCCTAGCAGCTCGACAAACGCGTGTGACACTACCGTCTCTCCCCACGACGCCCGTGTGCACATGCGCGCGGCAGTGTTGATAGTATCCCCGAACAGCCGAAAGCGCGGTGTCGCCGTACCTACAACTCCCCCAACGATAGGGCCCGAGTGAATTCCAATACGCATCTGCACACTCTCGCCAGCCGACCACATTTCACTTTGTAGAGCGACGCGCAGGCGTACCGCCAGCACCGCCATGGCTTCTGCGTGTCCTTGAGAGATCACGGGCACGCCAGCAGCCACCACAAATTGGCCGCCAACAGTCTCAATCTTGCAGGCCCCGGGTTCCGAGTCTACCTCGCTGTCCATTATACTGAAGAGACGGTTGAGGCTCAGCAGTGATGAGAGCGGGCTCCCTGCGGTCTCTTGCAGCTCACAAAAAAGCACCGACACACAATCGTAATTCTCGCTTATCGCCACGTGCCCGCCCCACTGATCGACAAGGCGGCTCGCCATGACTGGGGGGACTAGTCGGTCTACCAGGCTGCGGAGCGCTTCGTGAGACGCCTCAGAGAGCTGCACTGCGACGAAATGCGCGCGTTCCACGCGCTCGAGAGCCGAGAGAATAGCACCCACACCCAACCACAGGACGGAGACGACCATGGCCACGTCGGCAATCACATCGCACTGGATCCCGGATTGCACGATCTTAAAGATGAAGCAGCCGGTGACGACGGAACCAAAGACCACGTAGTGCTTGAGCAGCGGGCGCAGAGGGATAAAATAGAAGAACATCACCAGGCACAGCTGGCCGGTCGCGCACTTGCCCACGGGACCCTTGACCTGGAAGAGAACGAACAATATCGTGGCGAGCAGGACCCCGAGCAAGGCAAGGAACAAAAAATGCCGATACCACGTTGGGCGCCCCTGCCCGAAGGCGTACGGCCAGCATATGGCCACACCAAGGCAAGCACCGCCCTCGAGCAAGGGCTCCACGATGGCAACTGCCCATGGGTCAATCCCAGGGCACGCCCAAAACTGAAAGTCCCACAAGATGTCCATGCGCCGCCTCTCGTACTCCGCGGGGCCCTTGTGCAGGAGGAGGATGCCAAATGCGAGCTTGAACGCATTCAGGGCGACGCCTGCGATGGCCACGGTGAGCATGGTGGTCCCGATGTTTGCATAGTAGTGCTCCCGGAACTTCGCCTCGAGCCCCGGGCGGAAGCTGTACCATAGACGGCCGGATAAGAGGTTGCTAGAGCAGGTCCAGAACCAGGCTCGGTCGACGCCCCGGGAGTTGACCCCCCAGGAGGGCATGCCCTCTGGGACGTGCGTACTGTACACGGTGTGCAGTTATTATGAGTGCTTACTGCACATGTGCTTACTGCACACGTCGTGCAGTCATTGTGGGCGTCCTATCAGCGTGCTCTGCATCCCTGCAAGTAAGATACCTCCCTTTTGTTTTTTTTGTCCTTTGGTTCCGCCCAGATGGTTTGTGACTTTGTGAGTTTGTACCAATGGATTTCCCGTGCTGACATAACATTTCGCATCTGTTCGCACCCGGTACGCCTGTTTTGGTACCAGATTTCAGTGGAGCGGTGGAATTTACTCCTTTCACTTGCTGGTATATTTAACGGCCTTGCCACGCAAAGTACCTCCAGGGAGGGAACGGAGAGTACTATCCGGTGCTCTGAGCGATGCCGCGGGCGCGCCCGCGGTGAATAAGCGTCGGCTCGGGGACCGTGCGCAAACGCCATGCTGGCCTGCTTCCGCCTGCGGGCGCCAGAGCAGTCCCGCGAGCCGGGCCCAGTGCGAAAGCCTCTGTGGGCCTGTGAGAAACCGAGCGAGGCGGCCGACGCGCTTAGGTCCATTGGCCTCAACCGCCTGGCCGGCACGGCGATCTCCAGCCAGCTGTCCGGCCATGTGCTTGCCCGCTTGCTTGACGACCTGCCTGCCGAGCACTTTCTCGGAGTGGTCGCGGGCGAGGGTGGCAAGCCGGGAGCAGATGCTGCGCAGGAGCACAAGCACAATCAGCAGTGCACGCTGGAGGCTCAGCAAGGGAGCCAGCAGAAAACCGTCCTCACGGTGCCCGTGGACAAGCACACGAAGGACCCTCTTCTCGATGGACGCCCGGTTTCCATCCAAGACTACCAGCTTGTCAATAGTCCGCAGCCCTCAGCGCACAGCCAGGTTGCGCCGACCCCGAGCCAGCAACAGTCTGTGAACAGCAGAAACCATGATGACGATATCATCGACACTATTCCCAGCGCGCGCTCGCCATTGAACGAGTACGGCAAGCACTCCAACAGCAGCCATGTTGCCCCTGCCCAGACACCGGGTGCTGCACCAAGCAGCGCTGCGCAGGAGGCTTTACACAGAAGTGCCAGCGATCAGGCGCGAGTAAACGGCATAAATGTGTCCGTCAGGCCGGCGCAGACCATGCAGACGGTCGCAGATGCAAATGGGCACAGAGCGGATGCACATGGGCACAAAGCGGAAGAGACCGATATGTTCGACACTATTCCCAGCGCGCGCTCGCCATTGAAGGATTTCAGTAACCACACCTACAGCAGCCATCTTGTCCCTGCCCAGTCGCTGCCGCAGCCAACTCGCAGCTTGACACACGCAGCACACACCAGGGCGAGCGGTCAGGCGCCCATGAACGTCATAAATGTGTCCGTCAGTCCGGCGCAGTCCCGGCAAACGGTCACAAATGCAAATGGCCACGGACCGGAAGAAACCACAAATCTGCACGGCGTGATGTCACAAAGCAGCAATGCTTGTGAAAAAGAGACAAATCAACGTCGCAGGCTGCTGGTGGGGACCAAGCACTTTCCACACAACAATTCATCTCCTCATGTGCGGCCGTCCTGGAGAGATTCGGGTCAAAACGGCAAGCTCGATCACGGCATTCACACAAGTGCCAGCCTCGGCTTGACGCAGTCAATCGCTGTCGCTACGGCACCACAGAAGACAGCTCAGTGGCAGGGAGTAGCCGTATACAGCACAACGCTGGCCTCACACCCAGATAGGAATTTGATTCCTTGGGTTTTTGAGCAGCCCGAGCGAACTCAAGAGGGAAAAGTACCAGCTGTGCACGTAGCGAGTGTAAACCCTGCACGCACGGTACCAGTGGTACATTCCGTCCAACAAAGCAATGGAACCAGCGTGCACGCGGAATCGCCTCATCACTTCCAGAAGGCTCTGATTGATGAGGGGTTTTCCCGTGCACCGGAGTTTACACGAAGTGCACTTAACCCGAGCAATGGATCGACGATAGCCGACTCGGGTGAGCAAGCTCGTTCGCCCTTCAAAACTGCGCGCCTCTCGATTATCGAATCGTATAATCGAGGATATATACAATCATCGAATCGCATACTGCTATTTTTTCATGATTGTTTATTCAAAATTGTGATAAACATTAGTACTAACATCAGCATTGAAAATTAAATAGGAAATCTGGATTATAAATAGTAAGCATACTCCATATTTGCTGCCAGTCTCTGAAACATATGTTACAGGGTCCAATATTTCCCGGCCAAAAGGGGGGCAAGCACCGGCCTCGCCCCTGGTTATGCCAGTAGGTCTGGAGCGGGGAGAAGACCTGACGAATCAAGCGGATGCACGATACATAAGGAGCTCGATTGACTTAGCTTCAAGATCCTCGTCCTCGTCCTCGGTCACCAAGCCCTCATCGGTCTTGCCAATGTTCTTTCCTGTTTGGCTCTTTTGTTCTCCTTGCCCGTGTTCTTGCGTCCTTGTCTGTCTCACGTGTGTTCTCTGCATTTTGTTCTGACCCTGAGAAAATGCAGGGCGCTGTTGCGGGGTGGGAGAGCACAATGCCAGCAGCAGGCGTTTCGACAAAGCAGGAGTTTGGTCGATTCAGGGCATTCATGTCAGACCCCACCCTGCTCAACAGCGGTGTCGGAGCAGCATCTAACTTCACCGTGGGCTCAGACGTGCGATCTAAGATGCAATGGAGTGGTGGTGCCTCACACGCCCACGTTTCCGCATCGATGCCGAATCAGCAGCAGAAAACGGTAGGAACTGCGGCGGGCCCCGGGCGCCCCCGGCAAAATCTGCAAGAATCTGCACAGGCGTCAATGTGGCGTCAACAAAGCTTAATGAGCGGCGGAGGAGGGGTTTCTGGATCCGCATCGCATCCTGCGCTACGTTCGCTCGCTGTGGGAGACGTGCAGCCAAGCGCTTCCCACGCGGCCTCTTCGTCAAAGCCCAAGATTTCGGTACCCAAGCTGTGGCGAGAAGGTCTCTAACGCTGTGCCTTTTCTCTCGCACGGACCCTCTCCCTGCTTCCGGGTGCTTTGTTCTCTTTCTTATTTTATCCCCAGACAAAAATTTATTCACAAACTTGTGACGGTGCGCATGAACTATCAGGAAGCACGCCCCGAACACCTGCGGCAGCAGCGAGCGGGACTCAACATGTGTACAAGGTGGCTCCTGGCGGCGATTATGATACTGGTAATTCGGAGTACTCTTCATCGGATGATGATACGTCTTATGGTGGCAAACAGGCCTAAGCAATACGTCGTGGTGTATGTGTAGCTCCTAGTACAGCAGCTTTCCCCATTGTACTGCTGGCGATCTCGATCTCCGATGTAGGGGGTCAGTCACATCACAGTTGGCACTACGAAGCAGTCGATCCTGGCAGGTGAGGGAGGGACAAAGAATTAAACTGGAGGAGCGGAAGAGCGTCTTTACTCTACAGTTCTACCACTCCTCTCCCTCTCCACGGAATAAGCACACGGGCTCGCAATGTTAAAATTCCACAAGCTCACTCCCCCATTACCTTTCCGGGGTGATGTGTCGTTGCAGGTGCCGGGTGCGGACAGTAAGTGGGGGGGGCGCCACATGTGCCATGAAGGCAAAAATTTGCTCTATTAAAGATAACAGAACATTAAACTGAAATGCGGTTGGGGGCGTCGACCTTGGGATCCACGTCTTTTCTTTCAGGCAACAGGATGCTACAACAGAAATCACCGAACCCGACTGACGTCACTGCCTTACCGCGGCCACCTGCCTCTGGGTGAGCCAGTGGCTCCTGTGGGCTGCGCATTGCAAGAAGGGGAAGTGGCGGCAGAATGTCAGGACGTGGACGCGACGGCGGAATCATCCAGCAACTGCCATAGCAGAAGCCCCCCGTCGACTTCCCCTTCTCCGGAGTCACAGATACCTCCTCCAGTTCGCAAGGTCTTGCCCACTACGTGCCCCTCGTCTCGCAGACGCTTTGTCCCCGCTGCCGCGACATCCTCGCCGTCACTGCCGCCATCCACAAGGCTCTGCGGCAGTTGAAATCTCCGGGCTCCCACACTCCCTGCTAAGATTGGCTGGCGCACCAGGTTTTTTGTTTTGTCAGTTGAGCTTCTCGACTCCAGAGCCTAGCCCCAAATTACGGCATCGAGTGATATAAAGCGCCTAATAAAGGTCTACAGGATGAGCGTCAGAACGAGGCCGTACGCGCACCTGAAAACACACACACACACACACACACACACACACACACACACACCGCCTGCGTATCCGCAAGTCTCTCTGTCTCTCTCTCTGCTCGCTCTCTGTCACTCTCTCTCGTTCACTCACGCTCTCTCACTCGCTGTCTGTCGTCTCTCCCCCTCCCTCCCCCCCCCCCCAGACGCACACGTGCGCAGCACCTGCGAACCCAGGCCAGAGAGCGCGCGCGCGACGCGTGCACGTGCGTGCGTGCATGCGTGCGTGCGTGCGTGCGTGCGTGCGTGCGTGCATGAGAGCGCGCGAGGCAGGCAGGGAGCGAGTCAGGGGAGCGAGAAAGGCTCGCACTTGAGTTGGGTGAAGGGACACGCCGCTAATCCACGGACTGGGGCATGACACTTCGCCGGCCACGGCCGCCCCTTGCCCCCACAGATCGTAAATTCGAAGTACCCCATTCGCAGGAGCCTCATCCTCTGCCCGACTCGCTGCTTGCCGGTGACCACTTGACCCGTGACTTGGCGTGACCAAATATCGTCCGGAGTGATCCAGATCAAACTGGAGGAGCAGAATTGAACGCGGCGCCGCGGGCGCGAATGTCAGTATTTGGGCGACGCATAAGCGTCTGGGTGACATGCATGTGGGGTGGGAGTCCGTGCACTTGCGCGCGCAGGTTAGCCAACGGTGAAGGAAAAATGTCTGGGCGCACGCGCTGCTTTTGTGGCGTGCATACCGGCCAGGTAGCGGTTTCAGGGTGAAGTGGCATACACTCTTCACGTGCTTATTCTTACGTGTGAGGTGGGGGTTGGGTGAGGGTGCGTGCGCGAGCTACTTTTTGTTTTTACAAACCTGCAGGCGCTGATTTGTAGACACAATGCGCGGGAGGGAGAGGAGCACGTCGCCAGTATTGCGCACGTCCCAGCACAGGATCTCGCGGTCTTTGCGGCCTCCAGAAAAGAGATAATTACCGTCGCGGCTCCACAGGACTTGCGTGATCCCCCCGCGCTGGCCCTGCAGATTGTAGAGCAGATTGCCCTTGGGCGCAGCATACAGCCCCACGTTTCGCGAGTACGAGCCGCACGCATAGAGCCCCGACTTGTCGGGATTAAAGGCGATGCACGAGATTATGCCTCGCTGTCCGGACGTCTCGCGGTTGGCGCGCTTGAAGGTCGGCACAATGCGGTGCTCGCGCCCAGGCCGCGACAGATCAAAGACGCGAACGCAATTGTTGAAGCCCACGTACATCTGCTCGCTACCAGCATGACTGTTGAAGGCAATGCAGTATCCGGCTGTGAGCTCCTCTGCATCTGTGTAGGCACAGTACGAGCCACGGCACTGGCCGGTGAAAGCATCCCAGACATGCACAGGGTTGTCCCTGCTCGTGCTGAAGAAGCAGCATGATGCCGGGTCAGCCGACGTCATGGTCGGCAGCCAGGCAAGGTCATAAATGGTTTCTCCCTCCTGAACCTTGAGTGCCGACTTGAGTCTATCGTGATGCGGCATGCGCCACGTCTCTTCGAGCTGCGCACTGTCCTCGGCGGCGCCTCCGGGTTCGAATAGGCGGATGGCATTGTCGTCCGAGCTAGCGAGCAGGCACAGCCCGTCAGGCGACCACTTGACGTCCTTCAAAAAGTTATTGTCCACCCTGCTGCTGCTCTCAAAGTCCGCGACTGCAGCGCAGAGCGGGCGGAAGCGCGCGGGGGTCCCTCCTGAAAACTGGCTCCACAGGGATGCTCCTGAGTTGGTATTTGCACTTGCGTCGTCGTCTTGTGTCGCTGCCTCTGGTACCGCTGGGACCGGGGCCGTTTGGCCTGAATCATTCATGATTGTTAGGCAGCGCCTCTACTTAGAGGCGCCAAAGTGGCCTGAGTGCATTTTTAGAGCCACGAACTAGACGCACGAATTTTCACACACCCGAAAAGACATGAAGACAACAGCAGGTGTTTTCGGCGGCGTCGCGCTCCTGGCGCTGCTCGCCGTGGCCTCGGTGCATGCGCACAAGCAGACGCTGCTCGAGACCCAGCTCGTGGACGAGGACGTCGTGACCAAGACGGGCAAGAAGATCCCCGTCTCCCAGGTGTGTGGTACCCGGGTGGCCCGTGCGGCGGGCCGCGTGACACTGCACCTTTGGGTAGCTGAGGGAAGTGCGTGAAACACAGCTCTACAAGACCGGCGAAAACATCGACGAGTTCCCGGAGCCCTCGGACCCCCGCATGAACCTCAAGTCTCCGAGCAAGTGGCAGGTGCGCTGTGGATTGTGCCCCGCACCCTTGCGGTGCAGTGGCGATTGCTGAGGAGCGCAAGAAGGTGGCCTCGCGCTCGCGCAGGCATCCTCAAACACCAACGTGGGCACCTGAACCCTGAACCCTGGACCTTGAACCCTGAACCCAGGCCACCTTCAACACCAACGTGGGCTCGTTCAAGGTCAACGTGTACCGTGACTGGGGCAAATATTTCTCACATGTCCACAACATGGTGACTTTATATGGTATATATAATAGGGCACTAACTTTTGAGAAATTTTGACAGCCCCCAGGGGCGCTGACCGCTTCTACAGCTTGGTCCAGAATGATTTCTATGATGGTCTCGTGCCTCCCTCCTCTGCTGCGAGTGTGTGTTTGTGCGTGTGTTTGTAATATATGTGTATGTAATATCTATTTTGTATATTTACATAAATGCATCTGTGTATACATGTACATTGTGTGTATGTGGTGTGTGTTTGTACATACATTCATACACAGGCGCCTGCATCTTACACACACACACACACACACACACAGGCGCACGCTTCTTCCGCTATGCTGACAACTTCGTGGTGCAATGGGGTCTGAAGGGCACTCCCCACGTACGAGCGTGTGCGTGTGAGAGTGTGTGTGTGCGCGCGCGTGTATTGTGCGTGTGTGCGTGCGTGCGCGTGCGTGTGTGTGTGCGTGCGTGTGTGTGCGTGTGTGTGTGTGCGTGTGTGTGGTGCAATGGGGCCTTAAGGGCACTATCCATGTACGAGTTTCTTGCCTGTCTGCTTACATGCACACATACAAGGTGCTGTAAACCGTGACATGAGGGGACTTTCACTTTCTTTTTTTTTTCCTCTGAGGAAATGTCATGCTGACATGCAAGCATACACGCATATATGCACGAATGCTGCCACTGTGTATGGGTTTCTAGTTGAGAGAGAGAGCGCGCGCGCGCGAGTGTGTGTGTATGTCTGGTGTATGTGTGTCGTATGTGTGCATGGATACTAGTTCGTGTGTCACCGTGTGCGTGCATTTGCTCCATGCACTCTCTCTCTCTCTCTCTGCTTCTCTCTCTCTCTCTCTCTCTCTCTCTCTCTCACACACACACACACGAACAAACACACACTGACACCAACACACACACACACACAGGTGGACAAAATGTACATGAACAATGCTAATATCAAGGTATAGCAAATCAACCCTAAACTCTAAACCCTGAAGCCATCCCTAAATGTGAATCCCTGAATCCAGGTAGACATTTATGTATGTATGCAGTCGTTGTCTAAAAAAAGCCGATATTCAATACTCTTTAAAAAAACTGATATTTATTGTTGGATAGATGGATGTGTGCGTGTGTGCGTGTGTGTGTATGTGTGTGTGGGGGGGGGGGCAAAAGAATCCAGCGGGACAGGGTGTTTGTGTATGTGTGTGTGTGTGTGTGTGTGTGTGTGTGTGTGTGTGT
>Ga0315899_10003612_pt1 | contig 16853 bp, 16 predicted proteins | sample LakEriMetagenome_2_FD_203518 | JGI IMG/M metagenome (GOLD analysis project Ga0315899, IMG submission 203518) | Freshwater fungal communities from buoy surface, Lake Erie, Ohio, United States - Buoy 4 MA112 | ecosystem: Environmental > Aquatic > Freshwater > Lake | place: USA: Lake Erie, Ohio... | reverse complement strand
CGGCCTCGAGGAAAGCATCCTTGGCGCTTTTCAGCTCGGCGGAAATCAGGTTGTCGAAGATCGACACCATGTTGTCCCAGCCGGCCTTGGCTCCGCCCAGCATCGCATCGCCGTGGATGCCGGGGAAGTGATACGGGAGAAAATCGAACTCGGGTGAATCGACTTTGCCCCAGAAGCTGGCGTGCAGTTTGCCCAGTTCCGCCATGGCAACTTCGGCTCGCTCGACGCTGCAACCTTCGACTTGGTCGCCCATCGTGTAGTCGGAGAGATCTTCCATCACGATGATGAACGACGTTTCGCCGTTGAAGGCCGAGAAGTACGTAACCGGAACGCGCATGCCGGAGCGCGGTCCAACCTTCTGGCAAAAGAGAACCTCACGCTGGTACACGTTGAACGTGGTGGCAACCACGAGATTGGCTTCCACCTCTGTTGGATACTTGACCACGACAGAAGCAGGGGCTCTCGTTGAGTTGCTCGAGTAGGTGGGTGTCACCACTTCGATGAGACCGAGCATGCCCACACCTTCGCCAACAGGACGACGTTGCAGCCCGGTGATGTGAACGTCGTTCTCCAGGCAGCCACCGGAGCGCAACGCGGCGGTGAGCCATTCGGATGTGATGTCGTTGGGTCGGGTGGGATAGTTGTTGGGATCAACCGTCATGACCGAAGAGTAGTCACTCCGGAAGACGTCGATTTCCGGGCGTTCGATACGAATGTGTCAGCGGAACTGGTCGAAGAAGTCGGCCACATCGTTGGCCACCAGGTCGGGCTCTTCGGGTGCGGCGAAGTGGCCACCGGCGGGCATGCGTGTCCAGCGTTGGATGTTGGCCACACGCTCGGCAGCACGACGCGGAAGGAAGATGAGATCCCCAGGGAACACGGCCATCGCGGTGGGTGCTTCCATCACGGGTGTGCGATCGTGTGCGGGTGTCCATGGTTCGTTGGTGCGCCCGTAGTACATGCGCAGCGAGCTTCCGAAAGAACCGGAGAACCAGTAGATGCTCACCAACGTGGCGAGTTCTTCGAGGGTGAAAGATCGCTCGACGTCGCGATGGCCCGACTCGTCGGCCGAATCGCTCCACAGCCGCCGCCGTTCGATCAACCATGCCGCCATACCGGCAGGGGAGTCGTGCATCGCATACGCGAGCGTCTCTGGTTCGATGCCTTGCACGGTGTAATGGCTGGTGGCCGTGGCCATGCGCTTTTTCATCAACTCTGGGTAGTGCGCTTCTTCGGAATCGAAATCTTCTGGTTTCATCTGCGATCGGTCGAGGCCGGGGAAGATGGGCAACGTCATGTGTGCGCCGAACAACGAGTGTGCGTGCGCATGTCCCAACTCCGAGGTGACGATGGCACCCCAGTCGCCGCCGTGTGCCGCATAACGCGGGAACCCCAGCACTTCGGTCATCAACTTGTTCCACAGGTTGGCCACGTCGCGTGTGGTGAGATGGCCCACGGGAAGGGGTGACGACCACCCGAAGCCAGGCAACTCGGGGACAATGACCTCGTAGCCTCGCGCGGCGAGGCGCTGTGCCACACCCATGTAGTCCCAGTACGACCACGGCCAGCCGTGTGTGGTGATGACGGGCATTGACTGCGAAGACGGAGTCGACGGCTTGAAGTGCACGTAGTGGATGGGAATGCCATCGATGACGACGCGGTAGTTGTTCACCGTGTTCATCTCGGCAACCTTGGCCTGCCAGTCGAAGTCGTGACGCCAGTAGTGCACGAATTTCTCGAGCCAGGCTCGCTGCATGCCGTACTTCCAGTTGTCGTTGGCAGTGCCCTCTGGGTAGCGCATGTTGTCGAGGCGTCGATGCAGGTCTGTCACCGCAGCAGCGTCGTAGGGGATGTCGAACGATTCGGGTCGTGTCATGACTGTGCTCTTCCTCCGTATTGGTAACTGCGTTCCGTTCTGCCGCCCGCGACCAGCAGATTTTGGCCGGTCACCCACGACGCTGCGGGCGACGACAAGAACAGCACTGCGGCGCCGATGTCGTCGATGGTGCCCATGCGACCGAGTGGAATCGTGCGGGCGAGTGCGGCGAGTTGATCACTGACCCCCAGCACGTCGACGAATGCTTCTGTGGCCACCGGCCCGGGTGACACCGTGTTCACGCGAATGCCCCGCTCGGCCAACTCCAGCGCCAGGGTTTGGGTGAGGTTGATCATGCCGGCTTTTGCCGCTGCGTAGGCGCCCGTCATGGGCGATCCGCGCATTCCAGCACCAGAGGCGATGTTGATGATGGCGCCACCGTCGGTCATGCGTGCCGCAGCGGCTTTCGCACCCTGAAAAGCAGACGTGAGATTCAGCTCCAACATGCCCCGAAAGAACTCGTCCGGTGCATCGACAAGTTGGTAGGTGGCCTTTTCCACCGATCCACCAACGTTGTTCACCCAAATGTCGAGACGACCGAACTTGTCCATCGTGGCTTGGGCGAGTGATTCGGAGAGATCGCGTATGTCGCCAGCCACGATCAGCGCCGATCTGCCGCGCTGCGTGATGCCGGCAGCGGTTTCTTCGAGGTCGGATTGACGGCGTGCGTTCAACACCACATCGCAGCCCGCATCGGCGAGTGCCCATGCGATGCCGCGGCCGATGCCCTGTCCGGAACCGGTGACCACTGCAACGCGTCCGTCCAGACGAAAGTTGTCGAGGATGCTCATGAGCGGACACTAATCGCGTCGGCATCGCCGCCGTGACGCCCCGACTCCCAGCACCCCCTCGCCGGATGGTTACGCTCGGCGAATGGCAGGCATTCTCGGAGAACTACAGGGCAAGACCGCGGTCATCACCGGCGGTGCATCGGGCATCGGTTTGGCAATGGCGCAACGATTCGGCGCGGAGGGGATGAACGTCGTCATCGCCGACGTGGAACAGGGCGCCCTGAACGAGGCGAGCGATGCTCTCATCGACGCCGGCATCACCTGTGCGGCGATGCGTTGCGACGTATCGGATCTTGCTTCTGTCGAGGCACTCGCCGATTTTGCATACAGCGAGTTCGGCAATGTGCACATTCTCTGCAACAACGCCGGAGTCGTGCATCGTGATCGTGTTTGGGAAGCGTCGATCGAAAGTTGGAACTGGGTCCTCGGTGTGGATCTTTGGGGTCCGATTTACGGTGTCAAAACATTCGTTCCGCGCATGATCGCCTCGGGTGAACCCGGCCATGTGATCAACACTGCTTCGACGGCGGGCATTCTTGCTTTTCCCGGCATTGCCTCGTACGACGTGGCCAAGCAGGGCGTGGTGGCCTTGTCCGAAGCGTTGCTGGTCGACGCCCGCAATGCCGGAGTCGCCATTCGGTCGTCGGTGTTGTGCCCGGGTGTCGTGCGCACCAAGATCGGCATGAGCGAGCGCAATCGCCCCGACAACGTGCAGGGCGCTGCGTTCGGCACTCAGGGACTCACCACCGCCACAGAGGCGATCGATCCCGAAGATGTGGCCGATCACGTGTTGCGTGCGGTGCGCGAAGGCTCGTTCTGGATCATGACCCACCCGCGTTACGTGGGCCTCGCCCAAGAGCGCGCGAAGGGCATGGAAACCGGCGCCGAACCACCGGTGCCGTCACCCATCTGACCCCACCGAAGAGGCTGTGACGGCAGTCACCTTCGGCTACATTGACCCGAACCCACCTGAGGACTGGTGGGCAGTCAGGCAGAGGGGGGCTCATGCTGGGAGACAAGTGGATCATCGACCGTACGCCGACCGAAAGGTTTCCGTCGTACACGCGTGGCAATGCCGGAGACGTGTTGGCAGACCCGGTCAGCCCGCTCGGCTGGACATTGTGCTGGGAACAGGGTGTGGTGCTGGGGTGCCGCCAGGGTTTCGTGTCGTTCGGTGTGTTCGATGCCGACGAGTACGGAACGCCGCCTGAAACGTTTGGCCTTTTCGGTGGGTACTTCTACAACTCCCTGATGCAGGCGCGCCTCATGGGTGTGCGCATGCCCGGCGCCAGCCCAGAGGCGATTGACGCGGCCTACTTCGACGACAATCCCGATGTGCCGCCGTACGTTCCGGAGCCGTGGCACGACAGTCCGCGACATGCCGAAAAACTGGCCGAAACCATGGGTTACGTGATGTCGGGTGTCACCCACCAACCCATCGAAGACCAAAAGGTGCTGGCCCGCAAGATTCGCGCCGAACGTCCCGATCTGTCAACTCTCAGCGATGCGCAGCTCGTGGCTCGTGCACGCGAGATGGGTGCACTGCTGGTGCCGTTGTTCGAACAGCACGTGTGGGCCTCGCTCGGTGCATCGCTCGGACCTGGTGCTGTTGGTGCCATCACTGCCGCAATCGGTCGTGCCGAAGACGGCGTGCGCCTCATTGGCGCAGTGGGCGACGTGGACTCCGCGTTGATCGCCATTGAGTTGTGGGATCTCTCGCGCATGATTCGTGCCTCGAGTGAGATCTCTGCGGCGTTCGATGCGGGTGCAGAGAAGTGGCTCGGTCTGATCAAGGGAACCGACTTCGAAAAGGCTCTGCAAGGTTTCTTGCTGACGCATGGTTCGCGCGGCCCCAACGAGTGGGACCCTGCGGCTTCCACCTACGAAACCAATCCCACGTTGACTTTTGCGCAACTCGATCGTCTGCGTCGTCAGGGCGACAGTGCAGACCCGCGTGCCGCATCGCGACGCAACTCGGCCGAGCGGGCCCGACTCTTCGAGGAGATCTCGGGAATTCTTGCGGGCGATGCCGAAACGGCCGGCATGTTTGCCGCCGGCTATGCCTCGGCAGCCACGTGGCAACAGGCGCGCGAGCGCTGCAAGACCAACAACATCGCCGCAGTGCACGAAGTTCGCGTGTGTCTCGACGAGTTGGGGCGTCGCGCCACGGCTGCAGGGCACCTGGCGCATGCGGGCCAGATCTACATGTTGTTGAACGACGAACTCGATGCATTCGTAGCGTCGCCGGCTGGATTCACCGGCACGTTGGCCGAGCGCGAGGTTGCGCACAAGGAACTCGCATCACTCGAGCCCCCCTTCATCGTCAACAAGACCGTGCCGCCGATTTCGCAGTGGAAAAAGCGCGGTGCAGGCAATGTTGCGCCCGTGAAGACGGGAGAGGTTCTCGCCGGCGCCGCATGTTCCGCGGGTACGTACACCGGTACGGCGCGAATCATCTTGAACCCGTTCGACCCATCGGCACTGGAACCCGGCGACATCATGGTCACACAGAACACCGACCCATCGTGGACGCCGTTGTTCTTGGCCGCCGGTGCCGTGGTGGTGAACATTGGTGCGCAGGGTTCGCACGCCAGCATCGTGAGCCGCGAGTTGGGGATTCCCTGTGTTGCATCGGTCACCGACGCAACCATGCGTATCCCCGACGGTGCAACCATCACAGTCGACGGTGCCGCCGGCACCGTCACCATTGTGGCGCTGCCGTAGGTCTCGGTTTCCCGGGCTTTTGGCTCAGCGTTCTTTGACGTTTGACAAGAAGCGCTGCGTGCGTTCCTCGCGCGGAGCTCCCAGAACTTGTTCCGGGTTGCCTTGTTCCACGATGTAGCCGCCGTCCATGAACACCACCCGATCGGCAACGCCCCGTGCAAAGCCCATTTCGTGTGTCACCACCAGCATGGTCATGCCCTCTTCGGCGAGTTCACGCATCACGTTCAACACGTCACCCACCAGCTCGGGGTCGAGAGCACTGGTGGCCTCGTCGAACAACATCACCTGTGGGTCCATGGCCAATGCACGGGCAATCGCCACGCGTTGTTGTTGACCACCTGAGAGTTGCGCGGGATACGCGTTGGCCTTTTCTGCCAATCCCACTCGGTTCAGCAGCGCCATCGCCTTGTCCCGTGCCGTGTTCTGGTCGCGCTTCAATACCTTGCGCGGGGCGATGGTGATGTTGTCGAGAACTGACATGTGGGCAAACAAGTTGAACTGCTGGAACACCATTCCCGTAGCGCGACGTGCACGATCGATGTCGCAGTCGCGATGTGTGAGCTCGACTCCGCCCACGAACACTTTGCCATCGGTTGGTTCTTCCAGCATGTTGACGCAACGCAGAAGTGTGCTCTTGCCCGATCCTGACGGGCCAATGATGCACACCACTTCGCCCTTTGCCACGTCGAGGTCGATGCCACGCAGCACATGGTTGTCGCCGAAGCGCTTGTGCAGTTGCTGAATCTGAACCAATGCTTCACTCATCGGCGTCCCGCGTTGTTCACTCATCGGCGTCCCGCCTTGCTGCGGCGTTCCATCCATGCGGCAAGTTGCGTGAGGGGAACGGTGAGGGCGAGATACACCAAACCAGCAACCACCAGAGGAGTTGCATTGGCGGTGTCGTTGACTCCGTTGCGACCGAAGCGGGCGAGGTCGAGCGTGCTGGCGGTGACTCCGAGTACGGAGATGAGCGACGTGTCCTTGATGAGGAGAACGAACTCATTGGTGAGCGGTGGAACGATGATGCGGAATGCCTGGGGAATGATGATGGTGGCCATGGCCCGCGTGTACGACATGCCGAGCGAGCGTGCGGCTTCCATTTGTCCGCGGGGCACGGCCTCGATGCCGGCACGCACAGTTTCGGCGATGTAGGCAGCCGCTACCAGCGCCAACGGGACGGCGCCTTGGATGTAGGGATTGGGCCATTGCCAACCGGTGGCGATGGGAATACCAAAGCCGAGAATCAGAAGGGTCACGAGAAGCGGAATGCCGCGCAGGACCTCGATGTAGGTGGCGGCGAACCACCGATACGGCTTCACTTTCGACAGACGCATGATCGCGAGCAAGAGCCCGAGCGACAGGCCGCCGATGAAGCCGAGGATGGTGAAGATCACCGTGTTGCGCAGAGCGGTGGTGAGGATGTCAGGAAACTGATCTGTGACGATGTCCCACTTGAAGAGGGCACCACCGAGCTCTCCCCAGTCGACGACAAAAAAGATCGCCGCCAACGCCGCGACCGTGGCGGTGTAAGTAACACCGCGCACAAGGCGCAGACGTTGGCGGCGACTCAATGTCATGTTGGTGTGATCAGACTGTGTCGGTCAGACGTTGTCTGTCAGTCCTTTTCCGTCAGCCCTGGTCCATCAGCCCTTGGCGGCAAAGTACTTGCCGTAGATGCTGTCGTACTCGCCGGCTTCCTTCACTGCTGCAAGGGCACCGTTCACTGCGTCGGCAAGTGCGGTGTTGTCCTGGGCAACGGCAAAGCCGTACTGCTCGCCGGTGGGGAAGGTGGCGGTGAGCTTGGTGTCTTCACCCTTCAGTGCACGCTCTGCATTGACCGGAAGGTCCTGCAGGATTGCGTCGACCTGGCCACCCTCGAGGGCGAGGAACATTGCCGCGGGCTCGTCGAACGACTGAATCGTGACGTCCTTGGCGTTGTCATTGGCGTAGGTCTCACCGGTGGTGCCGGTCTGCACTGCCAACTTCTTGCCGGCCAGAGCCTCGAGCGAGGTGAGCGTTGCGGCATCCTCGGTGCGGACGAGCAGCGACTGGTCAGCATCGAAGTAGGGATCGGTGAACAGTGCGTTGGCGGCACGCTCTTCGGTGATGGTCATTGCCGAGGCGACGATGTCACAGGTCTTGGCCTTCGGGGCCAACCAAATGCCATCGAACGGCTGAACAGTGACTTCGAGGCCGAGGTCGCCGATGTTGGTGGCAATCGCACGCATGAGGTCCATGTCGAAGCCGGTCCACTCTTCGGTGGCCTCGTCCTGGAACTCGAACGGCGGGTACGGGGCATCGGTGCACACCGTGAGGGCGCCTTCCTTGATGAGGCCGAGAGCGGCGACATCGACTGCATCGCCGGCTGCGGCGGTGTCTTCGGTGGCCGTGGTGTCACCGGTTGCGGTGGTCTCCTCGGTGACGGCAGTGGTGTCTTCGGTGGTTGACTCGTCGTCACTGCTACAGGCAGCAAGGACGAGTCCGAGTGCAAGAGCGGGGGCGGCGATGCGTGCAAAACGACGCATGACTTCTCCTTTTGATGTGTTCTTTGGGTGTTGTTGCGGTGTAGTCCCACCAAGGGCGGGACAAGTGTCATCGACGCTAGCCGAGCATTGGAGAGAGTGCGTCGTGGCCCGGCTTCCCTGAGCGAAGAAGTACCGTGAAGTTGTGGGCGACACGGCAGGTTGGGCACAGTTGCAACGAGGAGTCGACCTCCCGTTCCCTGAATCCTTGTCCGTTCCTGCCCTGCACCCCTTCGTTCTGCCCATTCCCCGCCCTTCGGCAGTGAACGACGTGGAAGCGGCGGTGACCACGGCGGTTCGGGACCGTTTCGCCCCGGTCGCGCTGGAGGGCCGGACTGTTGCCGTTGGCGCCGGCAGTCGGGGTCTGACCCAGAGGGTCGAAACCCTGCGTGGTGCGGTCAGTGGATTGCGGGCACTCGGTGCCGAGCCCTTTGTTGTGCCGGCGATGGGGAGTCATGCCGGTGGAACTGCCGAAGGGCAACGCGCATTGTTGGCCACGTTGGGCGTCACGGAAGAATCGATCGGCTGTGACATCCGTGTGTCGATGACAACCAGCGAGGTTGCCAGAACACCGAGTGGCATGCCCTTGTTCCTCGACCACTACGCCGCCGGCGCCGACTTCATCCTTCCCGTGAATCGGGTGAAGCCCCACACGTGTTTCAAGGGCCCCATCGAGAGTGGCTGCACGAAGATGGCTGTGGTGGGTTTCGGAAAGCAACCCGGTGCGGCCCAGATTCATTCGTGCGGTCCCGAGCAAATGGCCGTGCGTTTGCAGGAGGGCATCGATGCCTTGCGCGCAACCGGGCGACTCCTCGGCGGAGTGGGAACAGTGGAATCGTGTGCGGGCGAAGTGGTGCGTGTCGAGGCGCTGACCGCCGGTGAAGTGGGCGGGGCAGCCGAGCGTGAACTCACCGACTACGCACGAACGCTGGTTCCGCGGCTCCCGTTCCGTGACATCGATGTTTTGATCGTGGAGCGCGGGGGAAAAGACATCAGCGGCACTGCCATCGACCCCAACGTCACGGGTCGGTTCTGGGTGCATGGATTGTCGGATTTCGACGGGCCACCCGCCACCATTGTGTTGCTGGGTGTCACCGAGGCATCGGGTGGCAATGTTCTCGGAATCGGACTGGCTGACTTCATTCCTGCTTCGGTGGCGAACTCCGTCGACTGGGACAAGACCTATCTCAACTGTTTCACTGCCGGCCCGTCGGGAGTGCGCAGAGCCAAGTTGCCCATGGTGCTTCCGGACGAAGAAGCGTGCATCAAGGCAGCACTCATGATGTGCGGCCGCGGAATCGACGAGCCGAAGCGCGTGGTGCGTATTCGGTCCACATTGCATTTGGACTCGTGCTGGGTCAGCGATGCCGTGTTGTCACAACCTTCGTGAATTACGACCTCGACGACACTGGGGCAACTTCGAGTTCGTACATCGGAATGTTGCTGGCGTGCGATTGCCACAATCCGCCGCCAACTTGGCGAAAGTGTTGGTTCAGCTCGCGTCGGTACCACGCCGCGCTTCGGCGATGCACGTTCATGTCGGTGGAGCGTGGGTCGACCGTCTCGTCGTAGTCGTGGGTGGTGGGAACCTCGAGATACATGAAGTGAGCCGTTCCGGCACCGAGATTGGCAATGGCAGATTTGGCTGATGCATTGTCGGGGTACTGCAACACGCTGTGGCAGATCACCAGATCGAAACGCCTTGGTGGGGTCCACGCTGAAATGTCGGCTTGGATGTGGCCGTAGGTTTCGCAGGCATAGGGGCTCACGTCGGTGGTTGTCACCTTTACGCGCGGGTGATTGGTGCGGTACCAGTCGCGCCAGAATCCCGGACCGGCGCCCACGTCCAGAACCGAATCGATGTCGAGGCCCCACCAGGCACACAGACCGTGCACAGCACCGGCGAGAACGTGTACCTGCTTGGCCGTGTGCACGCTCTTTTTCCCGTAGAAGCGCTCGTAATAGGCATTGTCGAACGTGCCAGCAGACACTGTGTTTGGTGAGAGCACGTTGTTTCGATCAGGCATGGCGCTTGTGTAGCAGATGGTGGCAAACTCACGAAATGACGACTTCCGTGTACTCCGCCTCCATCGCCGCGCTCTCTGGTGCGACCAATCCGCTCACCGATCTCGAAGGCAAGGTTGCCTTGGTGGTCAACGTTGCCTCGAAGTGTGGACTGACACCGCAGTACACCGCGCTCGAAGAACTGCAAAAGACGTACGCGCCGCGCGGTTTCAGCGTGGTGGGCGTTCCGTGCAATCAGTTCATGGGCCAAGAACCCGGAACACCGGACGAGATCCAGAGTTTCTGCAGCACCACGTACGGCGTCACGTTCCCGCTCACCGAGAAGATCGAAGTCAACGGTGCCGGCCAGCACGCTTTGTACGCACAGCTCAATGCCGTTCCCGATGCCGAGGGATACACCGGCGACATCCGCTGGAACTTTGAGAAGTTCCTCGTGGGTCGCAACGGCGAGGTGATCGCGCGGTTCGATCCTCGTACCTCACCCGACGATCCCAAGGTGGTTGCGGCCATCGAATCCGCGCTGGGCTGATCGCTCCGCCTGCAAGTGGCGCAATAGGACTGCCGTAGTGTTGCGCCATGCGTTACGGAGCGGTGTTCCCCACAACTGAGATCGGCAAAGACCCCGGTGCAATTCGCGCGTGGATGTCCGCGGTCGTCGACCTGGGTTTCGAAAGAGTCGTTGCGTACGACCATGTTCTTGGTGCGGTGCACGCCGGCCGCGAACCGGCGTTGTGGGGCCCGTACACCGAGTACGACGAGTTTCACGAGCCGTTGGTCTTGTTCAGTTTTCTGGCGGCCATCACCACTGATGTCGAGTTGGTCACCGGCGTGGTGATCGCTCCGCAGCGCCAAACTGCATTGCTCGCCAAGCAAGCAGCGGATCTCGACTTGCTGTCCAACCAACGGCTGATCTTGGGAATCGGTACCGGTTGGAACTACGTGGAGTACGAGTCCTTGGGTACCGAGTACAAGAACCGGGCCCGTCGCATGGAGGAACAAGTCGAGGTACTTCGTCTGCTGTGGGGCAACCAAGTGGTGGATTTCAGCGGGAAGTACCACCGTGTCGATCGAGCGGGCATCTGGCCGTTGCCCAACCGTCAGATCCCCATTTGGTTCGGTGGTTCTGCCGAGCCTTCAGTGCGCCGTGCCGCGCGGATCGGCGATGGTTATGTGTTCGGTACCACTGGACCTCGGGTGCAGAACTCGCTCGGCATTTTGCGCGAAGAACTGGTTGCGCAGGGGCGCAGTGTCGAGGCATTCCCCACCGACGCGGTTGTCCACATGCAGCGCGGCCAAGAAGTGCTCGAGTCCGAAGTCGTCGCATGGAAGGCGTCGAATCCCACGTGGATCTCATTGTCCACCATGGCCAACAAGTTGCTCACCGGAGATGTTCCGCCGATCAACAAGGTGGACGATCAGATTGCTTTGCTGGAACGCTCGATGGCCTGGGTGAAGTCGCTGTAGATCACACCGGTGCGTCGCACGGGCGGCGCTCACCGACTCGTTCGGGGATGTGGCGCCACATGTCGTCGAGCAGATCGTCGCGGGTGGCCCGGTGCGCAGGATCGTGCCACAGGTTCACGTGTTGCAGCGGGTCATCGGTCAGGTTGTACAACTCGCCATCGGTTCCGTCGTGCAGTGTTCCGGGAAGTGTGGCGGTGCACACCCACGACCCGCGGGTGATGGTGCGCAGCGACACGATTTTGCCGAACAAGACACTGTCCCACTCCGTGAGCACCCGCTCATGGCCGAGATCCGCAGCCTCGGCGTCGTTCAACGGCAGGCGAGCGGCCTCGACATAGTCGGGCTGGGGGAGTCCTGCAATGTGGGCGAACGTAGCGGCCAATGACACCAGCCCAACGGGTGCGTCCACTGAGGTCGGCGTGACAGTGGTGCGACTCGGCGCCGGTCGCCAGATCAGCGGAAGTCGCATCAGCGAATCCACGTGGTACGGACCCTTGAACAACAGGCCGAAGTCGCCCTGGAACTCGCCGTGGTCGGTGGTGAACACCACGTCGACATCGTCCCACCATCCGCGCTGGCGCAGAGTGGAAATCACGCGACCGATTGCTTCGTCGATGAGTTCGTTCTGGATGTGCACCATGGCATTGATTTCGCGCACCTGGTCTGCAGTGAGGGTGGCGGGCACCCACTGTGCGGGTGCTTCGTAGTTCGACACGAACGATCCGTCGTACCAACGCATCCAATGCGCCGGCTTGGACGACAACACACGTTCACGTTCCGCGGAATCAGCGATGTAGCCCGCGGGAAGATCGAGGTCGCGCCAGTTCACACGGTGCAATTCCGACATCGGCGGATCCCATGCGTGGTGCGGATCGGGGAAACTCATCCAGCAGAACCAGTCGTCGTTGTCGTGTTGCGACGACAGCCAGTCGATCGTGCGATTCGCCACCCAGTTGGTGTGGTACCACTCGCGAGGCATGGGGTTGTGTTTCACCTGAGGTGCACCGGTGTCGCCGCCACCCGCATGATTGACCTGCAGGTGATTGTCGAGAATGGGATACATCATTGCCACACCCTCGGGGTGGTTTTCGCGCAACCATTTGGCGTAGTGCAGCGGGCCCATGCCATTGTGCGTGGCGAACTCGAGATGATCGAAACCGCGGTGTGGCTGCGAGGTGCCGTCGGCGGCGACGTGATAACGCGTTTCCTCGCCCGAGCCGGCCAGCGCGTTCTCCGTGAACAGAGCGAACGGATCGAGGAACGGTTCGAAATGGGCCTTGCCAATGAGTGCCGTGCGCATGCCGTGGCGGTGCAGGTCGTCGGCAATGCTCGGCGCGTCGACGGGGAGTGCCACGCCGTTCATCCACACGCCGTGGGTCGACACGTGTTGCCCGGTCAGCATGGTGCTGCGCGAAGGCATGCACACCACGTTCGAAGGAATGGCACGGGTGTAGCGGATGCCTTCTGCAGCAAGTGCATCGACCACGGGGGTGCGCGCAATGGTTCCGCCATTGCAGCCAAGCGCGTCGTAGCGCTGCTGATCAGTGGTGATGAACAGGATGCGACGGCGTCGTGTGTTCATGAGTTCACCGTGCCGAGATGTGCCGTGCCGGGGTGCGCCGTGCCGAAACGTTGCTCGAGGTGGTGCAGGCCCTCACCGGCGGCTGCACCGATGGCAAGCGCGAGTACCGCGGGTTCGATGTCGGTGCTGTAGACGACGATGCAGGTGTCGGCCGACAACTCGATGACATCGAACATGCCCAGATGACTGGTGATCAGTTGATTGTTGACGATGCGGTACTGAAAGCGGCGCAAGTCGTGGTCGACCAGCAAGATGTCTTCTTCGAACACGATGCCGGTGGGAAGCGTGATCCAACGCTTGTTGCCCTCCATGCGCGTGGAAGTGATGGGAAACCACTCGTGCAGTGCCTCGGGCCGGCCGATGAATGCCCACACGTCGGCGGCCGGCGCGCTCAATATGGCATGGCGTCTGACAGAACCCATGGCTACAACCTACAGCGACCAGTCGATGGGCGTTTGCCCATGGCGTGCCAGCGCCCCGTTTGTCCGCGAAAAGGGTCGACTGCCCAAAAACCCGTTGTGTGCCGAGAGTGGCGATGGGTGGGCGGACTCCACGATGGTGTGGGTCTCGCCGGGGGAGGCATCGGCAATCAAGTTCTTCTTCTTGCGGGCGTGGGCGCCCCAGAGAACGAAGACCACGTGTTCTGTTTTTGCCGCGACCACCCTGATCACCTTGTCGGTGAAGGTCTCCCAACCTTTGCCCTGGTGGGACGCTGCCTCACCACCACGTACCGTGAGCGTGGTGTTCAACAACAACACGCCCTGCGACGCCCAAGCATCCAAACTGCCGTGTGTCGGAACGGTGAGACCAAGATCCGACTGGAGTTCTTTGAAGATGTTCACCAGAGACGGCGGCGGCCTCACCCCGGGGCCCACTGAAAAACTCAATCCGGTGGCCTGCCCCGGCCCGTGGTACGGATCCTGTCCGAGAATCACCACCTTGGTATCTGCAAGCGCGGTGGCATGCAATGCGCGGAACACGCTGTCTTCGGGCGGATACACCATGAATTGCTCGCGCTCCGCGCGCACGAACGATTGCAACTCGTGCCAGTACGGCGCGTCGAACTCGTCCCCGAGGTGTGGGTTCCAATCAGCGGGCATGTGTCAGATCTAGTGGGAGACTCATTACTGAAAATAACTCTGTAACGGCTTCGATTGCTGTAGAAAGTACGCCGGTATGGACGTTCTCGTGGCACTCGATCTCGGAGGCACAAAATTTGCCGCCGGTCTGGTGACGCGAGACGGTGCCATCGTCGACCGGGCGCGCCTCAAGGTGAATGCCGCACAGAGCCCCGACGGCTTGTTTTCCGATCTCGCAGGCATGGTGTCGGAGATGCTGGTACGGGCGCGCGGTCAACACGGCGCCCAGCCCATTGCAGTGGGCATCGGCACGGCGGGGCCACTGGCCCCGAATGCCGAGACCGTGTCGCCACTCAATATCCCATGTTGGCGCGACTTTCCTTTGACCCCGCGCATCCGGGATCTCACGGGTTTGCCCACCTTCGGCGACGGCGACGCCAAGGCGTTGGCTCTGGGCGCGGGTTGGAAAGGTGCGGCCAAAGGGCACAGCAGTTTTCTTGCGATGGTGGTGTCCACTGGGGTGGGCGGCGGCATCGTGCTGAACGGACGCCTGTTGGAAGGTGAAGCTGGCAACGCCGGCCACATCGGCCACGTCATTGTTGAACCCAGCGGCCGCCGATGTGCATGTGGCGCGCGAGGTTGCTTGGAAGCCGAAGCATCGGGCCCCGCCATCGAAGCCATCACGGGGCGTCCGCCCACGCAACCCACGTACGAAACCATTCAGCGCACCGGTCGATTGGTGGGAAGGGGCATTGCATCGGTGTGCAATCTTCTCGACCTGAAGTTGGCTGTGGTGGGCGGAAGTGTGGCGTTGGGTTTCGGCCAGCCGTTCTTCCAGGCCGCACAGGCCACGCTCGACGATCTTTGTGGCCTCGAGTTTTCCAAGGGTGCGCGCATCGTGCCGGCGCGCTTGGGTGACGACGGTTCGTTGATCGGTGCCGCCGCGGTGGGTCTGCGCGGACTCAATCGCTCGCGCTGACAACGATCGTTCGCGTTCAGCCACCGAAATTTCGATACACGCGTTCAACAGGCGCACGTCCGAAGAATCGGTGCCACCATGCACCAACAGCAACCAGCACGACCCACACCACGAACGAAAGACCGAGTGCCGCATCGAGTCCGGTGGGGGTGACCCAGCCCCACCAGTTGACCACGAGATTGAAGATGAAGCCGTGGGCGACGTACAGGGTGAGTGTCGTTTGTCCGGCGCGAGACAACACGTCGATGACGGGGGAACTGGAGAATCGATCCGTGATCAAGGAGACGATGGCGATCACGAGAATCGACGACACCGTGACCCCGGCAGTGGCCAGCACGCCGCGTTCGAAGGGATCGGTGCTGGTGAGTGTTCGCCACAGTCCTTCGTTGTTGTCGTGAACCGTGTTGGAAATGCCGTAGATCACCAGCAGAGCAACAGCGCACGGCACGATCAACTTGGTACGCGCGGCGCGGAACTGGACGTACGACTTTCCGATGATCAGACCCACGCAGAAGAACGCAAACCAGGGAAACACCGGGTGCGTGTAGTCGATGAACGTGCGCAACAGCAGATTGCGCGGTGTGTTGGGCTCGAGTGGATTCATCCAGCTGGTGAAATGCCCGTTTTCTTCGTGGACGAAGCGCCACCATGCAATGCCCGCCGCAGTCAGCGTGCACACGCTTGCGAGAATGGCAATGTTGCGCCGATTCCAGCGGAAGATGAATGCGGCAAAGACGAAGTACACGCCGTAATAGGGGAGGATGGTGCCACGCCAGACCCACTCGAACATGGTGCCGATGGTGAAGAGAAACGTGCCGCGACGTATCAGCACCCAACGGTCGAAGTCGCGGGATGTGAGAAATGCACAACTGATGCCGGCCACCATCACGAAGATCACGGGGCTTGGTGCAAGCACTCCGTTCCATGCATCCATGATGCGAACGAACCAGTTGTCGTGCAGGGCTCCCACGGCGTTCGACCTGTTGAGATAGCCGTGGTAGTTGAGAATGATGATGCCGAGCAGTGCCACGGTGCGGATGACGTCGAGCGATGGATCGCGCTCGAGGCCGCTGCGGGTGAGTGTGTCGCTGCCCGTGGTGGTCTTGCTCACGTCAGATCCAATCGAAGACGTCGACGGCGACCATGGTCAGCGGTCGTTGCACGTCGATCTCGTCACCCACTGCGGGACATGGTTGACCTGCAGGAACGAACGCGAGCGAGCTGTGCATGTAGGGAGATTCCAGCAACGCCATGCGCTGTTTTGCGAAATGGAACGGACTGTCGCCGTTGGGTAGTGGCATCACCCCGTGTGCGCTGCCGGCGCCAACGACCACCAAAGTTCCGTTGGCCGGAACTTGTGTGGCGCGATAGCCCGCGGTCGTTCCTGCCGTGCAGGGCGTGGTGGCAAGAACCTCGGCACGCAACGCAAAGTGCTCCTTTGCGCCGTGCCACAACTGAGTGCCCATGCGCACCTCGACGATGCGCGTGGGGTCGTTGTTCATCAGGCGACCGGCGGTGGCAGGTGCGATGTGACTCACCGACACGGTGACACAACTCGGAATCAACGAGATCCAACTGTGCAACTCGGCCAGGTGTTGCTCTTCGGTTCCGGCAGTGGGGAAATGGATGCTGCACGAGTCGATGAGGCATCCGGCACTGCTGATGTCTTGCACCAGTGCAGGGAATGCCAACTGCGAGACACCGAAGCGGTGCATCGACGAGGCCAACTTCACCGTGACCCTGCCGCGCCATCCGAACTGTTTCAGAACGTCGAGGTCGCGAGAACTCGCCACGGTGGGAATGGCGTGAGG
>Ga0315899_10003610_pt1 | contig 16859 bp, 37 predicted proteins | sample LakEriMetagenome_2_FD_203518 | JGI IMG/M metagenome (GOLD analysis project Ga0315899, IMG submission 203518) | Freshwater fungal communities from buoy surface, Lake Erie, Ohio, United States - Buoy 4 MA112 | ecosystem: Environmental > Aquatic > Freshwater > Lake | place: USA: Lake Erie, Ohio... | reverse complement strand
GGTGAAGGTCAGGCAGCGCGTCTCAGCCGGGACTTCTGGGGCTGGCTGGGTAATGGGTGGGCAGTAGGTAATCATTGGCGGGGATAGATGTGGGCCTGACTACTGGGGACCATTTTGGTGACGCCAACAAAATGGTTAGTTGATCGGACTAAGAGGGCAGGGATTCAAGAGCGCGGCGGAGTAAATCAACATTGGGCGCACAACCAGCCTCTAGGTGATGCAGCGATTCAAGCGCCTGCTCCTTCAAGCTCGGCGGCTTGGGGCGGCGGGCGGCGCGGAGTTCGTCGCTGAACTCAGGGTGAATCCACTCCTTAGCCTTGAGCCACTCACAGCACGCCTCCAGCTCCTGATCAGCGCCAGCTTGGAACGCCTCATACAGGACGACATCAACGTTTTGTTCTTCGTCAATAATGAGGCTTTCCCACTTTCTGAGTAAATGATCGGGTGGGTAGATGTTGTTAGTCATCAGGAAGAGAAGTGTGTAGAACTAACTGTTAGCCAGATCTTTCAATCCCTTGTCGTTATTGGCATAAAGATCTGTGAGTGCACTTAGAGCATTAGTTTCCTTAAAGCTATCTTTAAAACATTTCCATCCTTCCTCTAGTTGTTTGTCTGCCCATCCCCAGGCACCGTGTTCCATGCCGTTAATGTTGGCGGCATCAATCTCTTGTTTAATGAGATGACGCAGAAGATCAAGTTGTTCCTCAGTCATGATTGGTTTCCAGTTCTTTAATACGTTTGTGCATTCGCCATAGCAAGATCATCAATGATTCTGTATCAAGTTGAGAAGCATGACTGCCTTGCCAGTATGTGAACTGTTGAACAAATTCATAGTAATCATCTGGAAGATCAGATTCATCTGTAACACGAGCCAAAAGAAAAGACATGGAGAGTGTCCATTGGTTAAATAGAAGTGACGAGACGATAACGTTTGAGAATCTCTTCTTGCTCTTTCTCCCGCCAGTATTGAAGCCTGCGCTCAAGTTTGGCAGTAGCAAGCTGTATCACGCTACGCTTGTCATGCTCATAGTCCAATTCAAGATCGTTATCTATCATTACAAATCATCCGGGTGGGCAAGTTCAATGTTCTTCAGGCTCACGCAATAATCAATACCTGCCTGTGCTTCCACTTTGTCCCTAATTTCTTCTACAAAGGCAAAGATTTCTTCAGCAGTAATCCGCCTGCCAAAATCAATACCAAGCTCAATGTAGCCATAGTCGCGAATAGCCTCTTGGTTTTTAATGGTGAAGCCCATGATTAAACATTTCCTCCTTTGATGGCACGCGCATAAGAAAGTAGATATTCCTCAAAATCTGCGCCAGTTGGAGCTTCCTTGCAAAGTTCTTCATGGTTTTCTTTAAGCATGTCAAGACTTACGACAAATGCACAACGAATGCGATCAAGCGCCAGTTGTTGCAAAAGATTAGGCTCGTCGTCAATAGCTCTTTCAATCGTGCAAATATATTCTTGCAGATCTGCCATGGAAAAACTGCGGGTCACTACCGGCTGTCCGAAAGACATGGCCAGTTCGCCGTCTTTAAAAGCAGAAACGGACTCTCCTGGTAGGAGATGGTTAAACGTGATTGCCACGATGGTAAAACGGAGGGCTAGCGACGTTCGCCGTCGCATGAGCAAAGTATGCCAGCAAAAAGGCCCCCATCAAGGGGGCCGTTCACAAATCGTTACAAAGGCCTGATTGGCTGTCGCAATGCCTGCGTGGCGACACTAAGGTTCTTCTGGCATGGCAATGGCCGCTCCCTCCATTTGGTGGCAATGGCATGACAGGCGCCCATCGGCTCCAGCTCAGCGTGCCTGAAGGCACGGTCCAAGAGGATTTGATAGGCCTGGCGCTTTGGTTTGCTCAGGGGCTCTTCTGGTTCCTCGATGTTGGTGCGGGCAAAGTCGGCCAGTTCCGTAATGTCATCCAGCTCGTTGGTGGCAATGACGAAATGCCTGCCCCTGGATTGAACCTTCTGCCATGCTGGATGAATGGGAGGCTCTTCCATCGCTAATGCCCTCACGTCTTCTTGAAGCTGAGGCGGGATGCATATATGCACCATGCGAGGCAGGGGATGCTCTTCAACAAATGAGAGCTGGATGTCCATGGTTAGACGAAACGAAATTGTCCGAAATGATAGGAACGAGAACCAAAGACTAGGCAGCTTTGACCAAAGCCGTCGTACATGCTGCCAAGAAGAAAACTATTCCTCCATTGAAAACAAAACTTTCCCATGCGTAGATGGCCAGTCTTATCAGAGCAATGGAAAGAGAAAGTCATAGTTTGGGATCTTCAGGAAGGGGCGGGATTTCCTCGATGAGAGCAATCTTGATGTCGGGACGCATGGCAAGCATGAAATGCTCTGCTTGCTTTGCGGAGATCGCCCCTAAAGCGATCTTCTTTCCTTCCGATGTGGTGATGAGATAGGTGCGGCATGTGGAGGCCATTACCACTGTTCCTCTTCAAGCTCTTCAAGAATGTGCTGACTAAGCGTTTGCTCAAGCATGGTGCGCCATCCCTTGTCGCCTCCAATGCTATTAATTTCTGAGAGGAGATGGAGAGAGTCTGCCACGCGAGTGGCGTCCATCAGACAGGAGCAGGCCATGCTGGGCTCTTCTCCAATCAGCTCTTCAAACATGCCAATGTGCAGCTCAAACCATTTGCCCAGGCAGAACAGCGCCACCTGCCGATAGGTTTCATCGCCATAGCTTTGCAGCATGTCCTCTATGGTGCTGGCCAACTCTGGTGGAATGCCAACTAGCCCCTGGTCTTGAAGGCCAGGCGAGATGGAAGCGCTAATCGCTTGACGCTTGCCGTCTTTCGCTGCAGTGGCCTGCCGCAGGAAATCGTCAACGGAGGAGAAATCTTCCAAAGGGAGAAAAATCAATGGCTATAGCTTGGCGCCGTTAGGCGCCATTGTCAATAGTCATCATGATTAATTGTTTGTAAAGGCATGGCTTCAGGCAATGGCTCTTCTTCTGGTTCAGCGTCAAAGCTAATGGTCTCAGCAGACGCAAGCAGAGAATTGTCCCTGCGCTCGTCCGTAGCCTTAGCTTCCTTCTCCTTTTCAATGGTGGAGGAAAGGTCTTTAAGGAACTTCCTGTAGGAGGTGTCCTGGCTCTCCACTTGCTTGATTTCGTTCAGGCCCAGCAGCTTTGCCTGTTCCACCAGGGAGTTTTTGGCCACGTTAAGGAACGATGGATCACCAGCCGTTTCTTCCATCTTCACCATTTCCTTCCCACCATCGTCACCACCGTCCATGATGGTGATGGTTTTCCTGCGTTTGCTTTTCTCAAAGCTATCTAACGCAAGCTCTTTTAAGTCCATTTGCTCTTTTAGGAGACGCGCTCTGTGCGTATCCTGATTCTTGAGAATTTCCTGCGTATATAAAGCACGGTTGAAATGGCGATCACCATTAACTGTTTCCTTGCTCAGCTTTAGAACATTCGCAATCTGACGATTGCTCATTGATGCAGCAAGAAGCTCTTGCACCATCCATCGCCTAACGCCAAGCATTTCTTTGGCATAGACCACGCCATTGCCATTGTTGTAATTCCTCACTGCTTCGTATTGACTTTCTGGAACGCCTGCTTTAATTAATGCTTTTCGCGCATAAGCCTCTTCTTCTTCAGGAGTGCTGAATTCAATGTCTGGACGAGGCATTCTCTAGTGACTAGCTTCTCTCATGGTATCTCCTTTTCCATGGAGAGTACGAACAAACAGCTCAGTGAAACGCTCCATACGCGAGGCCACGACAGTGGCCGGAGCATCATCAATGGCTTGCTTCAACATGCAAAGCTCTTCCCATTCAACGTCCGACAATGGTGAGGGCGTGTAGTTCATAACGCAATAATCCAATGGCGTGAAATGTGCCTAGCAAAAGAGCGGCGCCTAATGCGCCGCTCCCTACTGCCACTCTGATCTCATGACGACGAATGGCATCGTCAATAAGATGCCGAATCTTAGCATCGTCTGAGTCAGTCATGACTTAATGATACTGCCAGAATGCTTTCTCCAGGAGATCATCAAATTCATTAAGTTTTTTCGGGCAGTATTTTGTAATAAATTCTTCCATTTCTTTATGGAAGCTATCCACAATTTCTGCATAGGCAGCATCTAGCCCACGTGCATCCATCTCGTGCTCAGCTTCACGTTCGTAAGCGAGAGCCATGCAATCCTTTGGGTTGGTGCAAAATTCACGCATCTGCCTGCTCCACGATGGTAAAGCCACCATCAATCAATTGCTGAATTTCGTGCAGGCTTCCTCGCCAATGGCGTTCTCCATTTGCATCACGGGCTCCATACATCGTACGGGCCGCTGGTTGCGGCCCTTTCTGCGGGCGAGAAAAACCGTGATGAACAATGGGAAGAATTTCTGTTCCATTGTGCTCCAGCAGAGGAAGCTTTTCTACTGGACTAGGCGGATTAAGCATTGCTAGGAGAATTTCCTTTGCAATCTTAGAAGCGTTCTTTTTAGTTGAAGGCTTCTTTGCCTTCTGGCTAGAGCGTTCCGCCCTTTGGGGCTCCACTCTGGCTTGAGCGGCATTGCGGAGGTTTTAGGCTTCGTCTGGCCTGTTCTTTTTAGGGAATCTTGGCCTGATGATCGAGGCGCTCCGCCCTTTGGGGGCTCCGCTAGCCCTTGCTGGCCAGGCAGCGTAGGCTTGGAAAGCCGAGCACTGGATTTTGGGATGCGCTCGGGACTTTCCGTGACCACTTTACGCACCCTCGCCAAATTTTTACAAGCAGACCAATGCCAGAACTGGCACAGGCAAAAGAAAAGGGGCCATTAGGCCCCTTTCTTGAAAAAGCTTTATGATTGAAAAAGCTGCTCGCTACGGTAAGCAGCGGGGAGGCTAGCAATAGAGCCTCCCTCCTATTGCGAGAGAGTCAGAACCAGTCGTCCTCGTCTTCCCTTTCGGGAAGATTTTCACTTGTCACCATGGAAACAGGCTCTTCTTGTGGAGCTTGTTCCCGCTCGGGAACGGGCTGGAAATCAAACTCGGGCTCTTCGTAGGCCCAACTTTGATACATCCTGGTGCGTTCACCATTGGGACCAACGATGAAGCTTGTGTCAATCAATCCTTGACGACGAGCCACTTCCAGCAGGCGGCCAACAATGGCACGATCCCACGAGCCAGAAGCTGCGGCAGCAGCGTTCCTGTCGAAACGCTCATGCTTGCGAGAATTGATCATATTGACAAGGTTGTCAAGCGCTTCATTGCCACCAACTGCAGGGCCCTTGTAATACCAGCCATAAGTGGAGGGATCGCGCTGCATAAAATGCTTGCCAGCTAAACCACTCCTGCTCTTCGTCCACTCAAACATGAACTGAGTGGAATCAGGATTGTTGTCAGTGCGATAAAGTTTCACCACTTCACTAACGTTGGCTTCAAAGCTGGAGCTGTCGCGAATGCCGCCACTTTTGTTTAAGTGGTGGAGGATGACAATGGAGCAACCATATTGATTGGCAATGTCACGCAGCTCATAGATGCAATTACCAGCATCAGAGCGAATGAGATCCACGTCCATGCCAGCCAGGCAGGAGGTGAGACTGTCGATCATGATGAGCTGCGGATGGTTACGCTGCACGTAGGAAAGAAGCTGTGGGATGTTACTGAAACGCCAGCGATCAATGAAATCAATGGTGCCACTGGCTAGGGCATCATCGTCGTAGCCAATAATCTGAAGCTTCTCTGCAGCATCAACGACAGGCTCGTCGCATTGAATGACGAGCACTTTCCCTTGCTTGCAGCGACGGTTGCTCCAGTCTTTGCCAGTGGCAACGTGCAGTGCCCAATTGTAAAGAATTGTGCTCTTGCCGCTGCCAGGCGCTGCTGCAAGCAGCATTACGCTGCTCTCTGGCAGGATACCAGCAATGGTCCACTTGCGAGAATCTTCGGACTGTGCTATGGCTTTTGCATCGAGGATTTCCATTTCCTCGCGACCATGCACACGACCACGTGCTTCGACGAGCAGTTTTTCAGTTTCTTGCGCACTTAGTTTGATGCCATGGCTTTCCATCCATTGGCGAGCTTCAAAAGCAATGCGAGCATCGTTGCCATAAAGGCCAACCATGCGTTCAAACGTGGAAATAATTTCTTCAAACGACGGAAGACCATCTTTCCCTTCATGCCTATCTTTTGAAACAATGGAAGCAAGAATGATTTCATAATCTGCACCATCATCTAACCAATCAGCAAGGTCATAGCCTCCTTTTTGTGGCAGACTTTCCCATTCAAAATTATTCGGCTCGGCGTAGAGCCATTGCGCTCCAGGGTTGTCTGAAGCCACTTCCTTCATCAGGGCGATGCCAGGCTCATCGCGATCTGGGCAGAGAACTACTTTCTTGCCACGAAAGAGTTGCGAATAGTCGCCATTGGCACGGTATTGACCGCTGCCACCAAGGAACGTGATGGAGGGGATGCCGATTTCCCAGAGCCTGTCGCAGGTGAGTTCGCCTTCAACGATGAAGATGGGAAGGCCAGTGGTTTCTGATGCTTCAATGGCATCGTAATATCGATATGGAAGAATGTTCTTGCGCAGTTGATCGATGGCAGCTTTGCGTTTGCCGCTATCTTTAGGAACAGTTGGATAGTCCTGGCGAATATTTTTCTTGCCAGAAGAATCGTCCCGAATTACATTGATAACTTGTTCTTTGTCGCGGTTTTGATAGACAAAAACGTAAGAGCCAGCATCGCGTAGCGGGCGCTCCCAACGATCTAGGGGAGCGAGGATATTGCGGATTTCAGCGCGATGTTTCGGAGTGTCGTCATTGAAACAGTTATATGCGCCGTTTTTCTCGTTTACTGATAGATCGTTTCCGCCGCAGGCAGGGCAGATGTACTTACCAGGATGGTCGCTCGGCTCCAGCTTGGCGAGGTGATCGAGGATGGAAAAAGCCATGGGGGCAGCGGAGATCGCCTGGTTCTAGCAGTAAAACCGGGCTATGGCGACCCCTTAGTAGGCCTTAAGGGTTTCTTCGCTATTTGGGGTTGCCATCATGGCCAGTATGGCTATGCTGTCCATGTTCCCCGCCGCTCAAACCAATGGAGCTTTGGCTGGCTGCCATTATCGGCTTCAGCATCGGCTACCTCATCGGGCCTCTCTTTTATGACCATTGATCACGGCGAACCAAAGAAGAGTCGCCACTTCACCCTCACGGACACTGCCTACAGCCATCTGAAGGACATTGCCCATGAGGCGCGGCAAAGCTTAAGCGAAACCGTGGAACGCCTTGTCCGCTCTACGCCCATCTGGGAAGGTAGCGCCACTCTTTCAGATGGTGCGTTTTCCATGATTGAAGACTATTCCGCTTCCGACATCACCATTGAGGATTATGAAGGTTTCACAGCTTAAGCTTGCCTGCGAAGAATTTCTTCTTGAATTTCCCGACACTGAAGTGAAGATTCTCTGGGAAGAAGGCGTAATTTCAGAAAAATACGACCCTGAATACCTAGAAGATCCCACTGATGTGAGGGTGATAAATGACTGGCCGCTTCCTGGCGACAGCTTGATCACCAAGAGCGAAAATCCCTCCAAGATGTTTGTCATTATGTATGGCGAATACAATCCTTCGGGATTTGGCTACAAAGCAGTGGCGCATTTGGGATGATGGATTTTCCAAATCTCACCACTTCTGAGCTTTATGCTCGCATGAAGCAAATGGACCATGACGTGGTTCATTGTCTTGATTGCTTCCTTTCTGATACTGGCGTAGCCGTGCTTGGCCTAAATCTTTCGTTTGATGAAGAAAACGAAGAGTATCTTCTTGATTGGCACTTTGCCTTCCCTGAAGAATGAACCACACCATCCTCACCTACTCCCCGTCCGACTTTTCCAGCATGGAAGACTCCGCAAAACAAGCATTAATGGACCGTTACAACGGCGTTTTTGCGCCCTTGGAAATCAGTGCCGAAGCATTTAAAGCTGCTTATGACACTCCCGATATTGGCCCTCACATTGAAAAGGACTACAAGGGTCTTTCCTATCTGTCCTGGCCGTTTGCCTTCCGCTATCTGAAGGAGCATTTTCCGACGCTGTTCGTAGCGTTTGAAGAGAAGACCATTGGCTGGCCCGTGTTTGGTGAGCCTGGCGCTTTCATCCTTCGCCCCTATCTCACTGACGGCATCAAGCGCACTCCTGCGCTGGTCTTCCCAGTGATGGATAGGAAGCACAATTCCATTCAACAGCTCGATGGTCGTGCAATTAGCGACAACATCCAACGTGCGAGCGTCAAGGCCATCGCTACGTTCACGGGCCTTGGCCTTCGGCTCTATGCCGGAGAGGACATCCCCAAGGAAGAGGCGCCGAAGATCGCGCTGCAGCAAGACGCCCCAAAGCCTGCTCGTGCGGTCAAGAAGGCTGCGACGGCCACTACTGGTGGCACTTCTGATGCTGGAGCAGAGGGGCCTGCTACCACCGCCGATACAGGGACCATTGAGCCTTTCGACGCAAAAACTGCTCTTACAGCAGTGTGCAAAGCCAATCCCTTGAACTATGCCGACGAGAAAGCTTCTCTCGCTGCAGGTAAAGCTGCTCTTGAAAGTATTGGACTTGCTCGCGCCACGGAAGTTAAAACCTGGCAAGCCTTCGGAAACGTCGTCGCAGCCATGATGACCCTCTGGGCCAAGCAAGAGCAGATTGTCATCAGCAAGGCTGAAATGACCGAGGAAATCAATGCCGTTCGTAGCCTGCAGGATACAGAAGCAATGATTGAAGGCATGAAAGCTTTCGTCGCAAAAAAGCAATAGATCTAGCAGCGGCCCGCTTAGCGCGGGCCTTTGCTGGCGCTGTTTGCATTGATGATGACTTCCTTCCCATTGTTGAGCTTCCTCCCGAGCTATTTGGCCAATGATCCTCTTGGCTTGTTTCTTCTCGTTACTTTCACATGCTTGATCCTTGCTCTGTCAATTCTCGCCATCCTTTCATTGATAGTCCCATGAGCCGCTTCACTTTCCTGAATGAAGACGGAGAAACAAAAATCTCCCATTCTTTTCACAACATCTACGGTCCCGAAATTATGCACAATTTCAAGGACTTCCTGCTTGGCTGTGGCTTTCTTGAGAGCACGGTGATTGAGGCCATGCACGGAGTGATTGAAGAATACGAAAGCCTCCATCCTCGAAAGCGCGATGCGAAACCAGCGGTCTTTGATTGATGCTTGTCATGAAGCGTTCTGGAGCTTTCCTGAGGATACGCTTGGCAGCGACCGTCGCATCGCTGCGGTGCTTAAGGCTATTGCTGGCGCTCCTATTGCTGATCGAATTTTTCTTGCTCAAACTGCACACCGTATTCTCATGGCCGATATTGGCAAGTGCTCGGGCGATGGATGCCCTGTCAAGGAAGATTGCTGGCGTTATTTGGCGCCTGCTTCCGATTGGCAGAGCTATTTCGCTCCGCCTCCATTCACGGAGGAAGGCTGCGACTACTTCTGGGACGTGAACGAGAAATGATTAGCTTCTTCATTACTTCTCTTGTTATGGCGCAAGCCGTGCCCGTCCCACGTGTGGGTTCTTCATGCCCTCTTGGCTTTTATGTTTCCTCTGGTTACTGCGTGCCATCTGCTGGTAACAAAAACCAGTGGGCCATTCAGAAAGAAGGGCCGTCTTGCCCCTTTGGCTCTTATCCCTCTGGAAGCTATTGCGTCAAGTCTTATGGACGGTAATGGCTTGTTACGATCTGTGTCTTGCAGCCCTTCAAATGCCAGCGTTTCCTCGCTACGAACCCAACCGCCTCCAGATCAACAAGAAACGCTATTACGTCTTGCAAGATTTTCCCAATGTCCCAGGAGGGTATGTTTTGCCCTCTGTGACAACTATTGCGAGCGCGTGTTCTCCGCCTGGCAAGATTGCAGCGCTCATGAACTGGCGCAAGAAGGTGGGCGATGAAGAAGCTAATCGTCGCACTCGTAATGCTGTGGATCGAGGCAATTGGCTTCACGGTGTTCTAGAAGATTTTTGGAACGGTGAAGACATCCAAGAGCATTTGGACTCTCACGAAAACTACGTGCCTTATTTTGAAAGCATCGTTGGCTTTCTTGACCGCGTAGATAGTCCTTTGCTCGTTGAAAGTGCCATTGCTTGGTACGATCACGCGCAAGAAATTGGCTACTCAGGCACGTTTGATATGCTCGCCAAGATGAACAGCGGTGCCTATGCGCTGCTCGATTGGAAGACGAGCTACAAGGCCAAGCCTGATACACAGCTAGCCGACTACCGCATGCAGCTCGGAGCCTACGTACAGGCTATTGAGCAGATGTATGGCGTGGAAGTAAACGAGGCGCATTGTGCCATCGCCATTTACGATCCAGACACTGGAGAAGGACAGGAAGCGCAAATTGTGAGCCTCTCAGCCGCCGAGCTTGCCATGCAGGCAGGCATCATGGTGCAGAAGGTGCAGCAGTTCTTCTTTGAACACTACCCAGGCGGACGCCCCTTAATGATTTCTATGGACCGTGGGGCTTGACTCTTGGATCTGCCTGGCTAAGCTTTGTACGCCCTTACGGGGCCGACCACTCTCCTTCTGAGGACTACTAAATGCCCGCTGGCAACTCTCCCGCTTTCTCTGGCACTGTCGATCTTACCCCCGACATTCTCAACGCCATGAAGAAAGCTGGCACCAACCCCCAAGGAAACTACTCCCTGCGTTTTGCGCTTTGGGACAATGACAAGCGCGACAAGGACACTGCTCCTCATTTCAAGGGGCAAGTGACTGTCAACAAGCTTGACAACTCTCCTAAAGCCTATGCCTCGATGTGGGACAATGGCAACAAGAACAAGCAAGGCTTCTCTGACGATCCGTTTTGATCGCTTCTTAAAGCTTTTCTTTTCTTGAAAACGGGGCTCTTAAGAGCCCCTTTCTTTTTCCAAAGCCATGCTTCTTAATGACAAGGAAATCAGCATTCTTGCTGAAAATGATATTCTTTTTCCTTTTGTCGGGGAGAAAACCAGAGAACTTGACAATGGCACTAAAGCGCTCTCATACGGACTGAGCCATGCCGGATATGACCTTCGCCTTTCCCCGCAGGGCTTTATGGTCATCAACAACAACAATCCCGTAGAGGCCCTGGATGTAAAGGCCTTTAATAAGGAGCTGATGTATGAAGCTTCTCCCATTGAGGAGAATGGCTCTACGTTCTTTGTGCTGCCTCCGTTCTCCTACGCTCTTGGCGTAAGTGTGGAACTCATCACAATGCCGTCTAACATTATGGGCATATGCGATGGCAAGTCTACTTATGCACGGCAGGGCACCATCATTAACGTTACGCCAATTGAGCCTGGCTGGTCTGGCCACCTCACTATTTGTATTGTCAATCCCTTGGCTTTTCCAGTGCGTATCTATGCAAATGAGGGGATAGTACAAGTGATGTTTGCTCGTCTCTCAGAAGCCGTTAACCAAGGCTATGGTGACGGTAAATATCAAAATCAAGGCGCTAACGTAGCATTTGCTGCCGTCTGATTAGTGAGCGCTCTTGAAGACCAGTTCCTTGGACTGTGGCAAGCACATTTTCCCGATCTTCCATTGATCAGGGAATACAGCGACGTTTCCACTTGGGAGATGGATTTTCAAGAGCGCTACGCCAAGAGCAAGCGTTCCAAGCGCTATCGCGCAGATTTTGCGCATCTTCCTTCGCAAACGCTCATTGAAATTCAAGGGGGCACCTTCAATCGCGGAAGGCATGTAACTGGCTCAGGCTATGAGCGTGATGCCAGGAAGTTTAATCTTGCAATGATTGGTGGCTGGAAAGTGTTTCTTCTTACCACCCAAACGGCCAAGGAAACTTCTTGGCTTGAGCGGATTGCTGCTTCATTGCGAAGTGCGTGACGGCTTCAGCAGCTTCGCCAAGTAGCTCGTCTGCAGCTTCTAGATCATGCTGTTGCACTTGCATGGCTTGACGCAGCTCAAGGTTTTCCTTGACAAGCGCAGTCACTGCTTCTTGCATATTGCTCCATCCTTCCATCATTGTGCAAGCCACTTCCCGTAGCTTGTCAATGTCATTGCAATCAGCTAAAGCCTTTTTATTTGCAACCAGGGCAAAGTCCCTTTCCATGCTTCGCTCAAAAGGCCCCATGGCAGCAATGCAGTCCCGTCCGTTGTAGTTTAATCCTACTGGAATGGAAAACATCCTGGACATTGCTTCTCCGTCATTTCGTCTAGCCTAACCATGCGGCAGTTTGGCAAACGGTTTGTTTATACGGTGGACGATGGGAAGAATGCCGTAAAATGCGGGACGGGCTACCGTCCTTACAAACTCCCTCGCACGCCTCGCAACCATGAATGGCTTCCAGGACAGGATGTGGTGTACGTACAACGTACGGCAGCAGGATGGATGCCGTCCTCCATTGTTGGCACCATTGAAGGCTTTGATGAAAGCGGAAGATCTCGTAAAGCACAAGTACGGTGGCATTCAGCTACGGACATTGCTCCTACAATCAGTCTGCAACGACTACGGCCACTTTCGCTGATCACCAGTGCTTACCAAAACAACTGACGACTTGCTTAAAGACTTTTCAAAAATTGCGGGGGAAGTCCTTGCCATTTTTGGCGTTATGTGCGTGCGGGCCTGGCTTCTAAGTATCTGCGCTGGCTTGTTGTTTCCTGGCCTTTTGCTCGGATTTTGGCAGTGGTTTCTAGTGGCCTTAACCGTTCGTCTTCTTGTTGTTTCCACCAAAAGCTGAATGATGGCCAAAATTGATCCGCTGATGGATGGCATCAGCATGGTGCGTCTCATCGACTGGATGGGAAGCTCCCTCGATATCGTCTGCGATGCTCGCCAAAGCTTTGATCAGAGCAGCAGCGAATGGTCCGAGAAGGACCAGAAGCTTCTGAACTATCTCGTAAAGCACCAGCACACCAGTCCATTTCGTGGTGTGGTGACAAAATGGCAAGTGAAAGCTCCGCTGTATGTTTGTCGGCAATGGTGGAAGCATGTGATTGGTGGCACATTCGCCAATGACACACTGGGCTGGAACGAAAAAAGCTTTCGTTATTGCGAGGCCGATGATGACACGTGCTACATGCCGCGTGAGTTTCGCCAGCAAAGCGCCAGCAACAAGCAGGCCTCTAGTGGCCCTCTAGAAGCGCCGATGAACCAAGTGGCAATGCTTGAGTATGCCAAGGCCTTAGAGCAGAGCAAACAGGCTTACAAGGCGCTTCTGACGCTAGGTGTGAGCAAAGAGCAGGCGCGTGGCATTCTGCCCGTCAGCATGTACACCACTTTTACCTGGACCTGCAGCTTGCAATCCCTCCTGCATTTCATCTCCCTGCGGGACAAGGACGACAGTCAAGGCGAAATTCAGGCTTATGCTCAGGCCTTGAGCACGCTTGCTCGTCCATTGTTCAAGGAAGCTTTTGAAGCTTTTGACCTTCACCAATCCTCGTTCTAATCATGCACGATCCAGTTAATCACCCTCGCCACTACGCAAAGAATGGCGGCATTGAATGCATTGAGGCTATTGAAGCTTCAATGGACAAAGACGACTTTCGTGGTTTCCTGAAGGGTAATGTTATTAAATATATGTGGCGTTACGAAGATAAGAATGGCTTAGAAGATTTAAAGAAAGCTGGCTGGTATCTTGATCTTCTTATTTTTTCCATGGAGAACGAACCAGAACAGCATCCGCTAGAAGCCCTAGAAGATCCTTCTATGGAATGCAAAGATGGCGTTTGTCCCATCCCTGGCATTCGCTACGATCTTCCTGGCAGGCAAGTTATGTTTGAACCAGTTCAAGGCTAAGCCGCATTAGCGCAAAGGCCCCATAAGGGGCCTTTTTCATGCTCAATTTTCTCGTGAATGGGCAAAGCAAGCCCTTTCTTCTCGCACCATTGCTCTAGGTCTTTCTGGTCAGTATGGGCGCTAATAAAGCTATTGCAATACACCCATGCCATCACTAGCTCTTCACGTCTCTCGGTCCAGAAAGGCTGCACTCTCCACCATTCAAGAATGGGAGAATTGCCCTTGTGGAGGTTGCAACTTTGACACGCTGGAAGCATGTTCCACTTGCTGAAATGAGGACCGCCTTTACTTTTCGGGACAATGTGATCAATTGTTAGTTTTTCTTTCCATTCCCCGCAATAAGCGCAGGCACATTGACCAAAAGGCCCTCTCAGAAAATAGTCTTCAAAAATGCTTTTACGGAATCTGCGCTTTGCGTCACCAGGGCGAAGTTCAATGAGAGAATGCAACAGCTCATCGGGACCATTCGCTCTAAGCATGGCACTATTAAATTGTCGTGACCACAATCTAACGTCAAATAATGCTTGATGAATTTCTATAGAATAGTCGTATTGATTGATGGCTATGGACAGTTTCAAGGACGGCCTTGCAAATTTCGTAGCCACCATTACGGCTGGCATGCTCCTATCAACTGGAGCCATGTTGATCACTGTTGGCAATCAACAAGCCAGAGTGGCAGTGCAAATTGAAAGCGTAACGGAAAAATTAAGTGCTCTCACTGACAAAATGAGCGATATTGAAACTAGAGTGCGAAGCCTGGAAATTGAGCGCTAGGCTATTTACATAACTCCCTTGCATTGTTCATCATGAGCGGCGCAGAATGGTTTGTGATTGGTGGCATTCTTATTGCCGCTGCTGATCAAATTCTTGATCGTTCCCCCTGGAAAAGCAATAACGTGCTGCAGCTCCTGCTGGAAGGTCTGAAGACTATCTTCCGCGTGAAAGGCTAAGACCGTGTGGTCTTCTAACCGAGCGTTCTGGGATGAATGCTTCCAGCTCGCTCGCCAGTACGGCGCTCGCTACCCTGAGCTTGCCGCTGCACAATGCTGTCTTGAAAGCGGCTTCGGAAAGCATACGTCTGGCCGCCACAATTACCTAGGCATCAAGGGCGATGGCACCACTACTTCCACGCAGGAATGGTACGACGGTCAATGGGTGACTATTAAAGCTGGTTTTCTTGATTTTCCTAGTCTCGCTGCATGCATTGAATATTTAGTCACCCGATGGTATAAAGATTATCGCCACTTTAAGGGCGTTAATCGTGCACCAAATCGTTACGCTGCGGCTCGCATGTTGAAAGAGCAATCGTATGCAACTGACCCCGCCTATCCTTCAAAGCTTTCAGGACTAATGAAGGAATATGCTCCAGAATCTACAAAAACTATCATGATTGGTCCCAAGAAACGTCCGCAAGACTTTGGCTTTAAGAAAGGCGATTCCCATCTCATCGTTAACGATGCAAATGAAACCATGAAAGCCTTCTCTTTTGAAGGGAAGCTTCTCTGGGAAATTCCTTGTCTTGCTCGCGGGCAATACAGTGATTTTGAATGGAAGATTACCAATTCAGATTGTCCCCCTGGGACTTACCTTTTTGGAGATGTCTATGAAGACTATGAACGAGTGGGAGACAAACCTGCCTATGACCGCACTCTTATGTCTTATGGTTGGTATACATTTGACATGATCGACCTGGAAGGGCAAGAGCGGAACAATGGAAGGGCCGGAATCGCTTGTCACGGCGGTGGTAGTGCTAACGGCTGGCCAGGTGCATGGGCGCCCAATCAACCACTCGTACCTACACACGGATGTTTGCGTCTAAAAAATATTGATCTTCGCGATAAAATTCTTCCGCTTTACAAGAAAGGAAAAATATTTTGCTCTGTGTGGCAAGAAGCTTGATCCAAATATGACCAAGCGTCGCCCCTCGCTACTTTCGTGATAGTACCAGTAGTAACTCCATATTCCTGCGATAATTGCTTAGCATTGCTTGCCCTGCTTGAGTAACATCTGTATTTACTGCGAATCTCGCGAACTTGCTGCTCATTTAATTTGGCCTGATGATTCCTGGTCCCCCATAATATATTTCCATGTAAGTACTTGTCTTTAGTATTCTCAGCCGGAGTACCCCACCTCAAATTAGATATGCAATTGTTCAAAGAATTGCCATCGCAATGGCAACATTCCCTGCCCTTGGGTCTAGGGCAGATAAATGCCTCCAATACCAGATGGGCAACATAAGCATTGAAATGACCACCATTTGCTTTTCTGGGCAATCTCACAACGTAATATTGGCCGTACGTATTGACTTTCTTGATATTCTTTAAAATTTTCCCTTTAAAATTTTTAGCCAATCCGTTCTTGTCATGACAGGTGCGATCAAGACTTCTGACACGCCCTTGATCACTCACCTCGTAAAGCCCCTCGTATCCAGCGATGGGCCGCCATTCTTCTATGATTGACATGATGCCTAGTGTCCTTAGGTGTCCGTGGGCAGGGAATTGCAGTTCCGCTGCCTTTTCATCTTATCTCAAGAATTCGCTATTCGCAAATAGCAAATGAGCAAGCAATCTTGGTTTAATGCTTTCTGTTATGAACTAGGCTTATGGGCCGCTGAAAAGCGGCCTTCTCTTGCTTTGCAGCCATGGTTCAAAATGCTCATGGCTTATTGCAGGCCAGACTGGACAGAATGGAAGACAAAAATTGTCGTGGAGAAGATTGACGAGCAAGCGGCAACGCTCGTCAAACGATGGGAAAAAGAAGAGCGAGAGACAAAAGCAAATGCTTTAGCAGAGGAAGCTCATAAGCTCTTTCCTGATGCCAAGGTGACGCCTCTTCCTAATGCCATTGTCCCATCAGTTCTCATTGAAAAGGCCCCACCAGCGGACGCTAGCGAGGCCGTGAAAGCTCTTGGTGGAGAACTAAGGATTACTTATCAGCTCCCAAACCAAGAAGCACCCTGAGGCGCTTCCACTTGGCGTGCTCTTTCTCGTGATAGTCCTCCCACGAGGCAATGGTTTCACTCAGGGCCTTGCAAGCCATGGCAGGATCGTCGTCAGTTAATAGCTCAGCAAGAATGTCGGAAAGATGCTCAGTTTGCTGCTTGTACCAATCGCTCTCTGCAACAA
>Ga0315899_10003609_pt1 | contig 16862 bp, 13 predicted proteins | sample LakEriMetagenome_2_FD_203518 | JGI IMG/M metagenome (GOLD analysis project Ga0315899, IMG submission 203518) | Freshwater fungal communities from buoy surface, Lake Erie, Ohio, United States - Buoy 4 MA112 | ecosystem: Environmental > Aquatic > Freshwater > Lake | place: USA: Lake Erie, Ohio... | reverse complement strand
CAGTGCATCGCGCACGACCGGGAACAGCCGGTCAGTCTCTGGAACCACGCCCCGAGCTCCCGGTCCCGGCATATATTTGCCAACGCGCAGCGCCGACCATCCGGCGATGGCAACGCCGTGCGTCATCCAGCCTTTTCCAGTTCCGCCAGCCATTCATCGCGCAGCAAACGCTTGCGCACCTTCCCCGAATCCTCGCGCGGCAGGGCATCGATCGCACGGATCAGCTTTGGCAATTTGAAGTCGGCCAATCGCTCTTTGAGGAAAGCGCGCAGCTCCGTCTCGTCAACGCGCGCGCGATATTGCAGCACGGCAGCCACCTGTTCGCCTAACTCGGCGTGGGGCAGGCCGAAAACGGCAGCATCGGCGACAGCGGCATGGCCAAGCAATGCTGCCTCGATTTCGGCGGGATAGATGTTTACCCCGCCCGACAGGATCATGTCGGTCCGCCGATCACTGATCGTCAGAAAACCATCAGCGTCAAGCGCACCAATATCGCCCGTCACGACAAAGCCGTGACGGCGCAGCGAGGCGGTCTTTTCGGGGGCGTTGTGGTAGTAAACGGCGTCCGTGCCCGCATGGCGCACGCAAATGTCCCCGGCAATGCCGGTCGGCAAATCGCCACCACCTTCATCCATGATACGGATATCGACGCCAGGAGCAGCACGCCCAACCGAGCCGGGATGGGCGAGCCATTCGGCGGATGTGCTGCAGGCGACGATCCCCAATTCGGTCATCGCATAATATTCGCGCACCACTGGCCCCAGCCAGTCAATCATCGCGCGCTTCACCTCGCTCGGACACGGGGCTGCGCCATGGGTGATGGCAACCAGACTCGACAGGTCATGGCGGCGGCGCACCTGATCGGGCAAGGCCAGCAGCCGGTTGAACATGGTTGGCACCATGTGCAGATGCGAGACGCGGTGCTGCTCTATCAGCGCAAGCAGTTCGGCAGCATCAAAGCGCGGTTGCAGGATCACCATGCCGCCCAGCCGCAGCGCATTGGTCGCATATGCAAAGGGGGCGCTGTGGTAGAGCGGGCCGGTCATCACCGTGGCGGTCACGTCGCCATCGGCCAAGCCAAACGCCGTCACGGTGCGTTCCGTCACCGCCACCTGCACATCGGGCGGAAGGGTTTCGCGCTTGACTGCCTTGGGGTGGCCAGTCGTTCCTGACGTGTAGAAGAGCGCTGACGGCGGCGCAGGATGGGCGTCTTCCCATGGCTCCGCAACTTGTGCGGCCTCGCTGAGTGCCACATCGCCAGCGCGCAGCGAACATTGCGCCTCGCTCAAGCCATAGGCTGCGGCAATCTCTGGGGCGACGGCTTCGATGAAGACTGGCCTATCGCCAAAGACGGCGCGCATCGCGTCGGTCGCCAGATCGGCATGGGCGATGACGACCTTGGGGCTGCAATCTGCAATGATATAGCCCACTTCGGCAGGCTTGAGATGCCAGTTGACCGGCGTAATGCAGGCACCAAGCCGCCGCGCTGCCTCATTAAACACGAAATAGCCAAAACCATTGCGCGCGAGCAGAGCAACCACATCGCCCGCGCCCACGCCATGTTCCGCAAGCACGCGTGCTGCGCCCTTGGCAGCCGCAGTCAGGGCGCTGCGGCTTAGGCTGCGTTCTCCCGACAGGATGGCGATACTGTCTGTCACATCGCCTCCTTAGCGGTTCACGTCGATCACGATACGGCCACGCAGCTGCCCGTCGAGCAACTGGGTGGCAAGCTTGGGAAGATCAGACATCGGCCGGATGTCGAACACGGCCGCCAGTTCGGCAGGGGCAACCAGCCGGGCTAGGTCGTCCCATGCCCGTTGCCGCCGGGGTTGGGCAGCCATCACCGAATCCACCCCGCGCAGCGTCACCCCGCGCAAGATGAAGGGCATTACGGTGGTGGGTAGATCGGTGCCCCCAGCAAGCCCGCAGGCCGCGACAATGCCTTCATAGCGGGTCTGCGCCAGCATCGTCGCCAATGTCTTGCTGCCCACACAGTCGATCCCCGCGGCCCATACTTCCTTTTCAAGCGGGCGCGGATCGCGGTCCAGTTCGGCCCGGTCGATCACATCGACCGCGCCCAGTTCGCGCAGATAGGGTTCGGTTTCGGGTCGTCCGCTCACCGCGACAGCCTGATAGCCCAGCTTGGCGAGCAGCAGCAGAGCGACCGAGCCAACGCCGCCCGAGGCGCCCGAAACGCAAATCCGTCCGTCACCCGGTGTTACGCCGTGATCCTGCAAAGCGTGCACGCATAGCATCGCGGTATAGCCCGCTGTGCCGATCGCCATGGCCTGCTCCGGTGCAAAGGCCTCGGGCAAGCGCACCAGCCAGTCCGATGAAACGCGCTGATACTGGCTATAACCGCCCCAGACAGTCTCTGACATGCCAAAGCCATTGACAACCACGCGTTCGCCCGCCTTCCAGCCTGGATGTGCCGATTCCGCGATCGTGCCTGCAAGATCGATCCCGCACACCATCGGCATGGACCGACAAATCTTGCCGCGTCCCGACACCGCCAGCGCATCCTTATAGTTGAGCGAGCTATAGTCGATCTTCACCAGCACATCACGGTCCGGCAAATCGGCGAGAGTTAGCGTTTCCAGCGTCCCTTGTGAGCGGCGGTCCACTTCGCGGGCAACAATGGCATTGAATTCAGTCATCGGTACTTCTCTTCTTCAGTCTTCGACAAGACCAGCAATCGCCTGCCGGATCGCGTGTCTCGATTTGTCCCACACAGTGGCCCGCCACGCGGCATCATCGGGGTTGAAATGCCTGGCGAGCGCCGCTTTGATTGCCCGCGCTTCAGCGGGATCGCAGTTCCCATTGTTGCTGTTGAGCCAATGTTCCTGGCCCAGTGCCTCGGACCCCCGGTCGAGGGGATAGGTTCCAAATTCGAGCACTACAGCGGTAACCTCAACACCCGGCAATGCGGCCTCATATCCATCGCTGCTATGGCCGGTGACGGGATAGTACCCGGGATCATCCTGATCGGGATCGTTGGGTGCCAGAACGGCATCGCCGTACCAGCGCCGTGCACGCGCCAGCCCTTCGCCGGTATGAACCACGACACCAAGCATTTCGCCCCAAGGTCCGATGCCGCTGTGATAGTCCAGCGTCGCGACGCGCCGCGCAGGACCGCCATGCTCGCGCAACAACCCGCTGATCGTGCGGTTGGTCCATTCCGCAGATTGGCCGCCATAGAATACGCCGTCGGGATTGGCGTATTGCCCACCAAATTGCGCCGCGTTGAACCGCGCATCGCCCCATTCAGCACGTAAGGCGGACAATGCGGCACGTGCACTGTCACCTGCCTCACCCGGTCGATCGGCGTCGGCCAAATGCGGATGGAGCCGAGGATAGTCGGCATTTTCCGGTAGAGGCCGCGTAAAGTCCAAAAAGTTGCGGCATGGGTCGACATTATTCTCGTTGACCCGGCGACCATGCGCCGATCCCCATGGATTGATCGCATGCACCAGCAACACGGCCATCCCGTCCGGCAAGCTGGAGAAATACCCGCTCGCGATCAGCGCCGCCTGACACATGGAACCGCAATAAAGTTCCACCCCATGCATGCCTGATGTGAGCACAACCAGCTTGTCGGCGTCGTGCGGACCAATCCGAACGGCATCGGTCGCTAACTCATCGCCTTCGGGGCCGCGCAGGGGATGGACGATGCTCTGGACAGAAAGCCCGTTCTGCTCAGCGGCTTTCAGGAAGAGCCCGCGCGCGGTGCGATAGTCATGCGCGAACCAGGGCTCGATCTCTGCTAACATTAGTCGCCAAACACATATTGGATGGACTTGAGGCGCGTGTAGGCGTCAAACCCGACCATGCCGCCTTCGGTGCCAAAGCCTGATTGCTTCCACGGTTCGGATGCATGCGCTTGCCAGCAGCCCGGCTTATTGCTGATCGCCGAATTGATCGCGACCCTGCCTGCCTCCAGGGCATCGCCCAGCCGGTGCGCGCGTGCAAAATCGGTGGTCCAGGCGGTAGCCGCCAGTCCATAGTCGCTGTCGTTGGCAAGCCGCAGCGCCTCGTCTTCGCTGTCGAAGCGGGCAAGTGCAATGACAGGTCCGAATATTTCCTCGCGCATCAGCGCATTGTCGGCTGGCACATCGACGAACAAAGTCGGGCCGACATAATATCCGCCTTCAGGCGCGGCGGCCTTGCGACCATCGAGCAGTAATTTAGCTCCAGACGCTTCCCCGGCTGCGATCGCCGCGCAGACCTTGTCATATTGCGCCTTGCTGGCAAGTGGTCCGAAGGCGCATCCGCCGTGATGGGGATGCGCAGGCTGGATCGATTTCAGATGAACGAGCAGAGCCTCGATCAGCCCATCTGCCGCGCCGCGCTCGACATAGAGGCGTGAGCGTGAGACGCAGACTTGCCCCTGGTTCCACAGAGCAGCACCGCTACAGGCCTGGGCAAGCGCGGTCGCGCCCAAGCTGGAAATGGCATCCGCAAAGACGATTTGTGGCGATTTTCCGCCGCATTCGAGCAGAACCGGTTTGAGCGATTGCGAGGCTGCGGCGGCCATCACCTTGCGGCCGGTTGCGGTGGACCCGGTAAAGGTCACCATGTCTACGCCTGCATGGCTGACCAGCCAATTGCCCACCTCGGGACCGCCAGTGACGACATTAACGACGCCGTCTGCAATCCCCGCCTGCTGCGCGAGCTCGGCCAGCAGCAGGGTCGAACCGGAAGCGATCTCAGACGGTTTGAGGACGATGCAATTGCCGGTCGCTAAGGCCGGGCCGGTCTTTAGCGCGGCATTGATGATGGGGAAATTCCACGGCACAATTGCACCGACAACGCCGCGCGGCAGACGCTGCTGCACCTCCAGCCTGCCGACCTCATGCGGTGCGGTCGCGCCCAGCCTTTTGTCGATCGCTTGCGCCGCATAAGCGATGAAGCCCGCCGCGACATGCGCATCGAAAACCGCATCGCCCATCGGCTTGCCCATTTCGATGCTGTCGAGTCGGCCTAATTCCTCAGCATGGGCCGACACCAGCCGCGCCAATTCGAGCAATTGCGCCTGGCGCTCGCCGCTGCTCAGATTGCGCCAGCCCGCGTCCCACGCGGCGCGCGCCGCTTGAACGGCGGCATCTACGTCACTTTGTGAACAAAGCGGCAGCGATTGGCCGGTCTTGCCATCGGCCGGATTAAGCCGATCCATTTCGCCAGCACCTCCTGCCTGCCGAGCTCCGCCAAAGAAGGGGCGCAAGTCAGTGGCAGTTCCAGTCAGCTTGATTTCGGCGTTCATTGCACGGTCTCCGGCGTCTTGGCCTGTTGCTTGATCAAGTCAGCGCCCTTTTCGCCGATCATGATCGCGCTAGCGTTGATGTTGCCCGCTGGCAGCGTCGGCATCACTGATGCGTCCACCACCCAAAGCCCGGAAACGCCGCGCACCCGCAACTCCGGATCAACCACCGACGCAGGATCGCTTCCCATCCGGCAGCTGCAGGAGACATGGTACATCGGGAAAGCGAATTGCCGGATATAGCGTTCCAGCTCAGCATCGCTTTCAACTTCTGCGCCCGGCAGCCGTTCATCGACCAACACATCACGGAACGGTTCGGCATGGGCAATCTTGCGCAGAATGCGGCAACCCGCCACCATCTGATCGACTTCGCTCTGCTCGCCGAGCAAAGGGTAGTTGATCAGCGGCTTGTCCTCGGGGTCGGCCGATTTGAGTCTCACGGTACCGCGCGATTCCGGGCGAGCGAGCCCCACGGCAAGGCCAACGCTGGGCTTGTTGTAGAGTTTTGGTCCGCGCTCGTCGAAATCGTAGGAAAAAGGCGAAATGATGAGCTGCACATTGGGTGCAGCATAACGATCATCGGTCTTCACCAGCGCCTGGGCATGGCCGATCCCGGTGGTCAGCGGCCCGCGCCCGCGAAAGATGAAATTCATCCCGTGAAGCAGGTCGGAAACGGGGTTGCGGTTCGCTCCCAGCGACGGCTTGTTGACATGAAAGCTCATGATGACCGCAGGATGCTCCTGCAGATTTGCACCGACTTCGGGGCTTTCGGCCACCATGCCGATACCATGGCGCGTCAGTTCATCGGCAGGGCCAATGCCGGACAAGAGCAACAATTTGGGCGAGGCAATGGCCCCAGCCGAAAGCACAACGCCCTTGCGGGCGCGGGCTTCAATTTCCCGTCCACCCTGTGAATAACATACGCCGACCGCGCGGCCGTCCTCCACTATTATTCGTTGGACAAAGGCGTTTAGTTCCAGCGTGAAATTGGCCCGCTGGCCCTTGATACCACGAATATAAGCCTGTGCTGTTGAGTGCCGCCAACCGTCCTTTTGCGAAGCATCGCAATAGCCCACGCCTTCCTGGCTTGCGCCGTTCAGGTCATCGTTGCGCGGGATGCCAATGTTCTCAGCAGCCTTCACCCACAGGTCGGTCAGCGCATTGGGCACGCGCGTGCGATCAACATGCTGCGGGCCTTGGCCGCCACGCCATTCATCACTGCCCAGCGCATAGCTTTCCATCTTGCGGAAATAGGGCAACACGCTTGCATAATCCCAACCGGTGGCACCCTTCTGCGCCCACAGGTCATAGTCCCAGGCATTCCCCCGCACGAACATCATGCCGTTAATCGAACTGCCGCCGCCCAGCACTTTGCCGGCCGGCCAGATGTCCACACGGCCATCGCGCGACGGATCGGGCTCTATCTCATACATCCAGTTGAATTTGGGGCTGGCGATAGCGAGCGCGCTTCCCGCCGGGATGCGGGTATAAGGATGCATGTCGCTTCCGCCTGCTTCGAGCAGCAGCACCGATGTACCCGGCTCCTCGCTCAGCCGGTTGGCAACAACGGCCCCTGCCGAACCGCCGCCAATGATGATATAGTCAAATTCTCTGGTCATAAACCTATGCTTTGATTTCTGAACGGTGTGCCGAGCGGGCAAGCCAGCGTTGCACAACGCCTAGCCGCCGCTGATCGAGCGGGTAAGTGAACAGCAGCCATGCCGCTGGCAGGAAGGCCGCCGCAGGAAGGAGCAGTGTGACGGCGACCAGCGCCCCATTGCCAGCGCCGGTTTCCGGGTTGAACCCGAACCACTGCATCAGCGGCAGGGCTATGCCCACACTGAGCGCCAGCGCGAATTTCACCATGAGGTTATAGATCGCCATATACATGCCCGATTGATCCCCGCCGCCCTTGAAACGGCCAATATCGACAGCGTCCGCTACCAAGGCAGTGGGCAGCACCCAGATCGGCGAAATGGTAATGCCCAGCAGCGCGAACACCAGCATGGCTGATGTCTTGTCGGCTGGTGGCATCATTGCGAGCAAGGGGAGCGACAGGCTGACCAGAACCGCGGCAAGGCCAAGGGCCTTATGCTTACCCCAGCGGTTGGCCAGCTTGATAAGCAGCGGGTTCATGACCAGACCAACCGCAAACTGGATCAGCACAAGTTGCAGAAAGATCGAGGTCGGCAGCTTCAGCTGGTGCTGGATCACCAAGAGCACACCGGCATTGTAGATATGGAGGCCGAGCCACAACAGAAATGCCGCAATGTTGAGGCGCAGAAAGGCACGGTTGCGTCGCAAGGCAGCCAGTGTTTCCTTCATGCTGGGGACGTGGCTGTCAATCTGCTTCGGCTCAGGCACCTTCCAGAGCAGCAGCAATGCAGTCACGGGCAGGATGATGAGCGACATCTGGAAAAACAGCTCCAATATCTGTCCGATACTGGGATTGCCCGAGGTGAAGACCAAGGCAGGCACACCCGTCGCCAGAATCGTGCCCACGAACATCGCGCTTTCGCGAAAGCCAACGATCCGGCTGCGCTCTGCATAGTCAGACGACAGTTCCGCCCCGAGCGAAAGATAGGGAATCTGAACGCCGGTCCACAGAACGTAAAACAGGAAAATCGAAACCAGTAGGTACGTGATGCTCTTCCCGCCTTCGCTGCCGGGCACGAACAGCCACCAAGCGGTCAGCAGCAACAATGGGACGCCAAGCGCAATCCAGGGCTTGCGCCGTCCCCAACGGCTATGCGTCTTGTCCGCATAATAGCCGATCAATGGATCGATAAAGGCATCCCACAACCGCGCCGCGAAAAAGGCCGCGCCAACAGCTGCCAGCGACAAGCCGGTTTCAGTGGCATAGAATGCCGGAATATAAACGACGAGTGCAAAGGTCATCATCGACAGGACCACCGCAGGCCCGGCATAGAGCAGACTTCGTGCGGTATTCATTTCAGTCATATTGCCCGCGCCCTCTCGATCTGTTTTGGCAAGGTGTTACCAAGTGCGCTGCGCACCTGGTAACACAATGTTGAATTCAGCCCTTTGGCTTAGAATTCGATATTTGCCTGCAACCCGATCTCGCGAGGGCGATTGATGAACTGATAGTCGCCGAACAAATTGCTCTGGGTGCCCACTACGGCCCGCTTGTCAAACAGGTTGTTAGCATAAAGTGCCAAGGTCCAGCTCTGGTCGCCTTCACCAGCCAAACCTAGCCGGGCATTGGCAATCATATAGTCGCCACCGTCGCGCCGCGACGGGTCGGTTGGGCTGATCGACGAGCGGAATTTGGAAACATAGCTCGTATCGATGCGGCCAAACCAGGCAAGGCTTTCGCTGATCGGACGCTCATAGTCGACCGCAAAGCCGATCGTCCAGTTGGGCACGCCGGGCAAGCTGTCACCCTTTGCGCCGATTTGCGGCAGTGTCTTCTGCAATTGTGCATCGACATAGCTGACGGACAGATCGGTGCTGAGACCTTCGGCAGGCTTGGCAGAAATCGATCCTTCAAACCCTATGCTGCGTGCTTTTGCAGCGTTGCTGAAGAAAGTGAAGCCGCAGCCGAGTTGACGCCGGACCTGCACGTCGCTCCAGTTCAGATAATAAGCCGATCCGGCGACATAGACTTTGCCGTCTGCGACCTTTGCCTTACCGCCCACTTCATAATTCCACAGACTGTCCGAATCGAAAGAAACAGCACTGTTGGTGATGCCGAGGCTGTTGAGTTCGGCAAGGCATTGCGGTGTACTGGGAATAGGTTGGTTAAAGCCGCCTGCGCGGAAACCCTTTGAAGCAGTGGCATAGAGGGTCGTATCATCATTGGGCTTGTAAGAGATTGTGCCCTTTGGATTGAAGCCATTTTCCTTATATGTACCCGAACGCGCATCGGCGCCAGGCGAAGAAAAGGTGCCGCGCGAGCGATAGTCGAAATTGCCTTTCAGATCGAAATAACGGCCGCCGACTATCACATCCAGTTGCTCGCTGAGGCTGAAAGTTAGCTCCCCAAACACGGCGATCTGCTTGAGATCCTGAGGGACCACGCTCTGGAACACGTTGGGGAAGCTTCCAACCACATACCGATTGACCGTTGGAAAGACTGGATTGAGGTTTGGGATAGGAGTCGGGCTGCCAAAGCAGCCGGCATTGGCGCCACAGAAGTCGTTGAGCCCCGGGCTTGGAGCGTCTTGAGTGAAGTCTTTGGTCTGCTTCTGGTAGTAGAGACCGGCCACCCCCTTTACCATGCCGCCTGTGTCGAACGACACGCGGAGTTCCTCTGTAAAGTCCTTTTGCCGGTTGGAATTGATAAGCGTCGAAGACGGCGAGTTCGCAGTGAAAAGCAATTGCGAGAAACGGTTGGTATCCTGCAAGTCGAGCGTATCGCGGTCAAAATAGGATGTCGATGAACTGATAACGACTGGTCCGGCATCATATTCTAGGTAGAGATCGTAAAGATCGATATTGTCCTTGTTGAACGGCTCGATCTTCCAAGGCTGGGTGTAATCGCCGCGTGCGGTATCGATGCTGCTTTCACCCTTCACGTCGAACTGACGATGCATGTAGCGGGCGCGCATGGTCATCTCTTCTACGGGCCTGAATTCGAGTGTGGCCCGCACCATCCAGTTGTCGTCACGGTTCGCATCCTTGCGGCCTGTACCGCTTGGGGTCAGGCCAAGGCCTACCAATGGCGCTGTATTGTCTATCCAGCCTCCATTATGCGCGAATGAGCCAGCCAGGCGCAGTGCCAGCTTGTCCTGCACGATCGGGATATTGAGAACCGCGTCGAGGCCATAGGATTCAGAACCCCGCTTTGTGGTCGAGACCCGGGCTTGAGCCTTGCCTTCAAATTCATTCAAATCGGGGGTGTTCAGGATGTAGCGCACCGTGCCGCCCAAAGATCCACTGCCATACAGCGTTCCTTGCGGCCCTTTGAGCACCTCGATACGGTTGAGGTCGAACAGCCCCAGGTCCGGCGACGCACCATTTTCGTTGTTGGTCCCGCCCGAACCTGTGATCGGCACGTCGTCGAGGTAGATGGCTACCGTTTCCTGCGGTTCGGATTCGCTCGCACTCGAAACGCCGCGTAGCTTGATCTTGGTCTGGTTCGAACCGGCGCCAAAAGCACTCAATCCGGGAACCTTGGCGGCGATGTCGCCGATGCCCTGTGCGCCAGCTCGTAGGAGGTCTTCGCCACCAACGGCGCTGATCGATTGCGGCACGTCGATAAGAGATTGCGCGCCTTGCTTGGTCGCCGTCACGACAATTTCGCCAGCGCCCGCAGACTTATCTTTTTCTGCAGCATCCTGGGCGCTTGCAGGCATTGCGATGAGGCAAGCTGCCGAAACCGAGGCGATGAGTGTGGTTTTGAAACTGGTTGTAGCGATCCTGCGCATTGATGTGCTCCCTTCAAACGGCTTTGCTAAGACCATTAAGACCATAGCGCTCGTCCTCTGTCCTTTGGTCCAGCCACAATGGATAATCGTCGCCATGCAAGAAACTTATGCGGTTCAAACCGATTCTAATGCCAGTTGCACCCATGCCAAGCCGATAGGCCCTAACCCATCGACTCACGATCTCAAAACTGCAATAAAAAGGTCTAAATAGGCTGGGAACAGACATGGGTGCGATATCGGATCTATATGAAAATGGTGGTGCTCCCCAGCAGATCGCGCACAATCTGAGGCGCGAACACGAAAAATCCGCTCCGACAAAGATGCGACTCCACGACGGCTTCAACGACGGCAATGGCGCCTATAGTTTCATCAAGACCGGCCTTGGTTTTGAAGTCCTAACAGCCGCCGGTGTATTGCAGCGGCAACTGGACGTATGCTTTACCAGCGAAGACGTCATGAAGCTGCATTTTCGCCTGAAGGGCGAGGGTTGCTACACGCTTGGGAATGAAGATGCTGTGCCCATGACCGGGCAGTTCGCCGGCATCCTGCTGCAGCCTGAAGGGCAGCCAAAATTTGAATCCCGGTTCGAAGGCCATGAAGAATGTTGGATAACCGTATTCTGTTCGCGTGACAGCCTCGGCACGGTTTTCGGCAATGACCTTGGCAGCCTTCCGGTTCCGGTGCGCGAGTTTATAGAGAGGCGGCTGCAATCCACCTTCGGAGCGCAATTAGCGCTCAACACCGCTATGGCGCGCAGCGCGACGGATATCATCAGCGCCGATGAAGCCAATATACTCGGCAAAGCCCAGACCGAGGCACGCGTCGTCGATCTTCTGTGCGAAACGCTGCTCAACTTAAACCAATTGTCCGATAACGACTGGAATCGACCCTTTGCTTTCTCGCCGCGCGACCGTCACTGTCTGGAGGAAGCCTATCATATTTTGCATGCCGAACTGGCCGACCCGCCTAACCTTAAGGAGCTTGCGCGGCGTGTTGGTCTAAACCCGAATAAGCTGAATTTCGGTCTCAAAATGCTGCACGGCGGCACAGGCGGGGAATTGTTGAACCGCTTTCGAATGGAAGAGGCGCGGCGTTTGCTCGAGGAAGAAGGCGAAAATGTTACCCAGGTCGCCTATGCCTGCGGTTTCAATTTTCCCGGCAATTTTACCGCCGCATTCCGCCGCCACTTCGGCGTTCTGCCCAAGGATGTTCGCAAGCGCGGTCGCTGACGCTGCGTTCAGGCGCGCGGCGTCTTGGGTGACTCATCCCAACGTAACTGAAAAACATCGGGGCGCGAGTAATGCCCCACGCCGTCGAACAGCCAATTGGCATCATCGATGCGGGCAAAATCGAGCTCATGGTAAAGGATCGTCTCTTCATCAAAAACGGGTTCGACCAGATAGGATCCGTTCGGCGCGATGATCGCGCTGCCGCCGTTGCCGTACCAGCGTTCCGGTTCGTCGCTGAAATCAGGAAGATGTTTACCCAGCCGATCAATTGACATTACTTCGCGTGCGGAAACCACAAAACACCCATTTTCGTGAGCGATATGCCGGGTCGATGCGTCGATGACGCCGTTGATGAAAGCATGGCCGGGCCAAAGCGCAGCATGAACTTGCACGCCCTTGATCGCCAGCGCGTTTCGCGCCAGCGTCATTTGGTGCTCAAAGCAAATCAGCCCATTCACTTTTGCGCCCGACATTTCGACTGACTGCATGTCGGAGCCATCCCCCTGTCCCCAGACCAGGCGCTCCGTATTGGTCGGCATCAATTTGCGATGCAGGTTGAGTAGCTGTCCGTCTGCGGAGATATAGGCGGCGACATTGTAAATTGAGCCGCCGTCGCGCTCATGTAGTCCCATGACAACCGCGATTCCGGCATCGGCCGCGGCTTTCTGCAAGGAGCGCATGGCTTCCCCGTCGCGGGTCAGCGCCAGTTGCTGCAAACGGCGCCGGGCCTCGGTGAAACGCGGGTCGCGCACTGAAATGCTTGCCCAATAGGGGTATCCGAGCAACCATGTTTCGGGAAAGACGGCGATCTGTGCGCCATTGCTTGCAGCTTCCGCCATCGCATCACGCGCACGCAGAAGTCCGCGCTCCAAATCGAGCACTTCGGGCGCCCATTGCACGGCGGCGGCGATCAAGTTCTTGGTCATCTCTCACAGGGATCACAATAAAAACTGAATTGCAATCCCTGTACGAAGATACGTGACTATCGCAGAAGAAATCGGTTTGCTGGAATCATAATGTTTTGATTGTTTTGGCTAAGGCCGAAGGAGAATTGGAGAGGTATATTGATAAGTCAACGCTTGAAGAGGTCCGCGCTGCGTCACATCAGACCTTTTGACGACATCCAGCTGTGGGACCGGGATGTTACGACGCCTCGCGCCATCCGTCTAGGCGAACGGACTGGCGCGCGCCTGCATGCCTGCGTCGAAGATGCGATCGCTACTGGGCGCGTGGCCGAGGATCATATCGTCGGCGAGATCGGAGAGGTGTTGGCCGGAGATTCTGTCGGCCGCACCAGCGCCGACGAGATCACGCTTTACAAATCACTGGGCGTCGCTGCACAAGGCATTGTCACCGCGCGCCACATTTTTCATTCGGCCGAGCAAAAATGTCTTGGCACGGTTGCCAATCTTTAGGAACTCCTATGCTCGCCTCACTTGAAGCTCGTCCTGCGGACCCATTGCTTTCGCTCATCTCATTGTTCGAGGCTGACCCGCGGACCGATAAAATTGATCTCGGCGTCGGCGTTTATAGGGATGCCACCGGGCAAACCCCTGTGATGGCCGCCGTCAAAGCCGCTGAAACCATGCTTTTTGAATTACAGGATAGTAAATCCTATTTGGGGCCGGAAGGTGACGTCAGTTTCGTCAATGCCATGGCAAAACTGGCCTTTGGCAACATCTCGGTGGGAAAAAGCTATACCGGATTGCAGACACCGGGTGGCACCGGTGCGCTTAGGCTCTTGCTTGAACTGTGGCAGCGCGCGAACCCTGACGGTAAAGTCTGGCTCGGCACACCCAGCTGGCCGGTTCATGAAACGATGATCCGCAGCGTTGGAGCGAAAATTCAGACTTATGTCCATTATGACACTACCGCACAGAGCGCATGTCCGGACAATTTGCTCGCGGCGATCCGGTCGGCAAAATCAGGTGATTTATTCCTCTTGCATGGCTGCTGCCATAATCCGAGCGGTGCTGACCCGGATGCGTCCTTATGGCTGCTGATTGCAGAAGCCCTTTTGAACGTGGGTGCAATCCCACTAGTCGACCTTGCTTATCAGGGCTTGGGCAACGGGCTCGATGAAGACGCAACCGGACTGCGTATATTGCTCGATCATTTGCCGGAGCTATTGCTGGCCTATTCCTGCGATAAGAATTTTGGACTTTACAGGGATCGGGTGGGCGCGGCGTATGTCGTTAGCAGGCAGCTTGGGCTCCTCGAAGTCGCACAAGGTCATCTTTCCGAAATCGCCCGGAGTTGCTGGTCAATGCCACCCGACCATGGTGCCGCTGTCGCAAGGCTGATCATGACCGAACCGACGCTCACTGCATCATGGCGGCAGGAACTGAACCAGATGACAAAACGTATCCAATCCATTCGCGACCGGCTCGCTGAATTCGGGGATATTGGCAAATTTGCCTTCGGGCGGCTGCGCAACGAAAAAGGCATGTTTGCACTACTACCTGCAACACCCGATGAAGTGGTTCGGCTCCGCAATGAAAATGGTATTTTCATGGCCGGGTCGGGTCGCATCAATCTGGCTGGACTGCAAGAAGCCGACTGCGACCGGCTAGTGCAGGCCATCGGCAGGCTTCCGAGCTTCGCACATAAACGAACGAGCTAGCCTTGTAAGCTTACCGAGGCTACGCTCTCAAAAGCGGACCTTCCGGATCGTCGACAAGTTAGCCCCATCAACCCGGCCAATCCAACGTCTTGTTATGGATATAACATTTGGTGCCAAGAATGACTGAATTTAACTGGATTTGGGCGCAAAGCGGTCATAAGACATGTAACTAAGCCCAGCCCAGAACTGAGCGCCACCATCGGCCCTTGGTCATTCAATGTTAGGGCTATTAATCTTACTCAATATCAGATGTTATTAGCGGATCTGTTTCGGCCCTGCGATCCTTTATTCGCGGCTTTCGCTCGCGCCACCTTGCTCCTTCGGCCAAGCCCAATGCAAATGATAGTTTCAGGCTTATGCGCACCGTGGCGGCCTACCAGCTTCCTGAGCATATCGCGCGCCTGCTATCCAATGACGAGCCAACCGAGTTTGAAACCTTCACCGGCAGCGTCTGGGGCCATCTTCAAGGTATGGAGAATGCATAGCTTGGCGCTGCGGGATTCATAAACTAGCGGAGCATTGGCCCGGGCCCGCCTGGGTGCTTTGTAATAAAAACGGCTGCTTTGTTGTAAAAGTGATTTTGAAAATATTACAAAAGGAATCGGCCTAGCACCTAGTGTTTTTGTTTGATTTTATGCTTTGTAGTAAAGTAGTATTGTTTTAATAATATATATGGAGCGAGCAATTTTTATACGCCCGTAGGGGAGCGCCTGCCTGAATGCTCGATCAGTTTCATTTTCCCCATGTATGCCTATATTTTTACAACAAATGCTACAATAAGGCCATATTGTTGAAAACAAACAATAATAATTAAAACATTAGTTACAACATTAGCCCCTTTTTTACAACATTAGCCTTTTTTTACTACAATAGGCGGTTTCGTTCATGATGGAGCCTAGGTAACATTAACAAAGCCTTGACAGTGTATAATCCGTTCATGATGGGGCGTACCTTTCATGAACAAAACCTTGACAGTGTCCAAAGCGGGCGCCAGTTTGCGCTTAAACAAGATAGTTCCCCACCCCTGCTTTCCCTTATCCCACCCAATACTGAGATATCCAACGTCTTAGCAATATCAGATCTCTGCTCAGCGTCATTTGGAAGACAGGTCAATGTGCTTCGTCGCCCTTTGCACGTTGCATAATCCAAGTATCAACATCTTCCCCCAGCCAGCCTACAGCGCGGCCACCGGGGATAATCGTAAATGGTTTAGGGAATTGGCCTTTGGCCACCATATCCGCGAATTTCGCGCGGCTTACTCCGATGCGAGTACGCACCTCGTCGGGGCGGGCAATACGAACCGACCCACTGTTAACACTCTGTTCCATAATCCTTTTGGTCCTTTATGGGGTTAAAGAGACCGTATGTGCGAATTTAATTTAGCTCCTCATAGCAGACCGGACGGTTTTTAATCCCAGAGACCAGACGCGGTAAGCTGCCGATACATTTCACTACGCCCGGCAATTTCTAAACTTGCCTTTAGCCTAAATGTATTGATCCAGTTGATTACATCGCTTTTCCGAGCGCCTTCGGCTTTTTTGGTTTGTATGAAATGCGCGTGGTCAGCAATTACTGAGGCGGCAAGGTTGGCCTTTGGTTTCATTTCGCCACCACTTCTAGCGTCGTGTTTCCGCTTGGCCTGGGCCTTATCCCAAAGAGCCTCCGCTTGAGCATTGAATAGCGGGAAGCCCTCGCAATCACTGTCGTTCAATGTCAGGACCAACTCAAACGGCACCCCTGGCATAACGTCCTTCCTCAAATCAAGCTCGGCGGCACACGGCTCGTGTTTGTAGGGCGGGTATGGGTCACGCCCTTCCTTAATGCATTGGTCTACACGTAACCGTTCACTTTCTGGATCAGCAAAAAACGGAGAGTGGGGCCGGCCACGTTTGCCGCTAGCCATTATGAACCAACCCTTCCTATTGCCGTAACCTTGCCCGCTTGCGGTTGACGCGCTATGTATCCAGCCCATAGTTCCATCAGCTTAAAGCGTTTCTCTAGCTGGTCCTGACGCCGATATGCAGCTTCCGCCTTGTCTTTGATGGTGTGAGCCAACGCCAACTCAAGAGTTTCATTTGCAAAGCCCGTAGTCTCAGCAGCCCAGTCGCGAAACGTTGAACGGAAGCCGTGCGGCACATAGGCCGCAAAATCAGGCATGCCTTTAATAACTGCTAGAAGCGCGCCGTTCGACATACCCTTCTTGCCGGTAGGGTTAGGAAACACATAATCACACTGTTTACCCTTCAGCATTTCTGTGATGATAGTTACCGCCCTTGCACTAAGCGGGATGCGGTGTTCGCGACCAGCCTTCATGCGTTCAGCCGGTATGGTCCAAACCTTAGTCACAAGATCGATCTCATCCC
>Ga0315899_10003606_pt1 | contig 16875 bp, 13 predicted proteins | sample LakEriMetagenome_2_FD_203518 | JGI IMG/M metagenome (GOLD analysis project Ga0315899, IMG submission 203518) | Freshwater fungal communities from buoy surface, Lake Erie, Ohio, United States - Buoy 4 MA112 | ecosystem: Environmental > Aquatic > Freshwater > Lake | place: USA: Lake Erie, Ohio... | reverse complement strand
GCGTCAAGAATTACAAACCCAATTTGTCGACTGCCATTTGAGCAGCTGTATTTCCGGCATCTTTTTTATTATATCCTTTACCCAAAGCAATCACCTGTCCATCGACTGTAGCGGCCACGGTGAAAAAGCGTCTACCATGTTGCATGCTTTCATCAATCATGACAAAGTCTACAGCTTTGCCGTTTTTGTTGGCCCATCCGTAAAGTTTGTTTTTGATATTGATATCGATGCTTTCAAGTTCTTCGGTGGCCAAATGAGGATTGATCAGTTGGGTTTCGACCCATCTTTGCGTTTTCGCATATCCTTTATCCAGATACACCGCACCGATCATCGCTTCCAGTGTATTACCGAAGATCTGCGAGATTTTCAGTCCCTGATCAAATTTGTTGTAAATGGTGATTTTTTTAAGTCCCATTTTGAGTGCGATTTCGTTGAGCTTTTGCCTGTTGACCATCTTGCTACGCATTTCTGTGAGAAACCCCTCGTCTTTGTATGGGTATCTTCTGAACAGATAATGCGCGATTACGGAACTGAGTACCGCATCTCCGAGAAATTCAAGTCTTTCATTGTTTTCATCAGCCCCTTCACGAATGGAACGATGACTCAAAGCAGTTTTATACAAGTTGATATTGCCCGGTTTGAATCCCAGAACATTACGCAATTGCCTGCGAAAATCGGCATGGCCGTCTTTTTTCTTTAAAAAGCCAAACAAGTGGATGAGTGTTTGATGACGATGTTTGCTAAGGTCGTATAAATATCTGAAACTCGCAGCATCACGATGTGCGATCTGAGAAGTTGTAAACAGGATAATCAGGCATTGAATTTCTTCACAATCACAGATGCGTTGTGACCGCCAAATCCAAAGGTGTTGCTGAGTGCAGCATTTACAACTTTGTGTTGTGCCTTGGTGAAGGTGAAGTTGAGTTTGGGGTCGAGTTCCGGATCATCGGTGAAATGATTGATGGTCGGCGGAATGATATCTTTGGTGACAGCCATGATGCATGCCAAAGCTTCGAGCGCACCTGCGGCACCGAGACAATGGCCTGTCATGCTTTTTGTAGAACTGATATTGAGCTGGTAGGCATGATCGCCAAATACATTGAGAATGGCTTTGGTTTCGGCGATATCGCCCAAAGGCGTTGATGTACCATGAACATTGATGTAGTCTATTTGATCGGGTTGCATTCCGGCATCGAGCAAAGCAGCTTTCATGACGTTGTTGGCGCCCAAACCTTCTGGATGAGGCGCGGTGATGTGATGCGCATCTGCTGTAGCGCCGCCTCCGGCGATTTCGCAGTATATTTTGGCACCTCTGGCCAAAGCGTGTTCAAGACTTTCGAGTACCAATACACCCGAACCTTCGCCCATGACGAAGCCATCACGATCTTTGTCAAAAGGACGGCTGGCGGTTTGGGGATCATCGTTTCTTTCGCTCAAGGCTTTCATAGCGTTGAATCCACCAAGTCCAGCGGCACTGATGACCGCTTCACTGCCACCTGTGATGATGACATCAGCCTTGTTGAGGCGAATATTGTCGAAAGCATCTATGATAGCATTAGTGGAGGATGCACAAGCACTCACTACAGCGTAGTTGGGACCGCGAAAACCATGACGCATGGAAATTTGTCCGGCAGCGATGTCCAAAATCATTTTGGGAATGAAGAAAGGATTGAAACGCGGTGTTCCGTCACCGGAAGCAAAGTTGATAACCTCTTCCTGGAAAGTAATCAGACCCCCGATTCCGCTGGCAAAAATGACGCCCACTCGGTCTGGGTTCACATTATCACTGGTGATGCCAGCATCTTTGACCGCTTCATCACTGGCAATAAGCGCAAACTGGCAATAACGATCGAGTTTTCGAGCTTCTTTTTTGTCCAGGTAGGCTGTGGGATCAAAATCCTTCACTTCACAGGCAAATCTTGTCTTAAACTTGGATGCATCAAACTGACGAATCATGTCGCATCCGCTCACGCCCATAGAAAGGTTCTGCCAATATTCTTCGACAGTCTTGCCCAGCGGAGTCAGAGCACCTAATCCGGTAACGACAACTCTTTTTAAATCCATAGAAATGCCTGTGAAATGAAAAGGATAGATTACTTGGCGTGTTGTTCCAAGTAAGAAACAGCTTGACCAACAGTGGTGATGGTTTCGGCTTGTTCGTCAGGAATAGAAATATTAAATTCTTTTTCAAATTCCATAATCAATTCAACGGTATCGAGGCTATCTGCACCCAAATCGTTGGTAAATGATGCTTCTGGGGTTACTTCAGCTTCGTCAACACCCAATTTGTCAACAATAATTTTCTTTACTCTTGTTGCAATTTCTGACATGGTAGTAATATTTAGTTAATACAGACGCAAAAATATAGCTTTTGACTGAACTACAAATTTTTATTGGCTTTATATTGGAGAAATCGTAAAAAAGTAGAATTGCTATTGAATTTTATTGATTTGCATAAAAAACGGGTTTATGTCAGTATTTTTTGTGGGAATATCCGTTAACTTAGAAATATGGGACTGAAACAAATAGACCACGGAAGCAGAGAATACCGCCAAATGGTTGGGTTGAGGGAGCAGTTGTTAAGAAAGCCATTAGGAATAACTTTTACATCTGAAGAATTGGAAAATGAAAAGGATGAAGTGATGATTGGTTCTTTTGATGAGGAGGACATGCTTGGTTGTTGCATACTCACCAAAGTTGACGAACATACGGTAAGGCTGAGGCAAATGGCCGTTCAGCCAGAGTACCAGCGCAAAGGTGTGGGCGCTTCCATTTTGTCATTTGCGGAAAACTTGGCCCGCGACAAAGGGTACAAATATCTCATCATGCATGCCCGTGATACCGCGATCGGCTTTTATGAGAAATTCGGTTACAAAATCAAAGGCAACCCATTTACAGAGGTTGGCCTGCCGCATCATGTCATGCAGAAGGAACTTTAGGAACTGAAAATGAACTGCAATTGGGTTGTCGGGTTATGTAGTTTTGATCCACAGCTTCTGTTGTGTTACTTTCCCCCAATATTCTCTTTAAATAATTTTCTGGCGGCAGTTTCTTGTTCGTCTTCGAATGCGTCTTTGGGAATAATAAAAAATGACTTGCTGTTGAGATAGATATGGAAAAAATGTGGGCTTTCCATCCAGTTGCTGAATTCGTTCCAATTCCATTGTTTTCCGGCTTCCGCGGTTTCAATTGAAAAATGATGGTTGTCCAATGACAATTTGTAAGTCCCCTTAAAGAATGCGGATCTGCTGTAGATTAGTCTTGGCAATATCATCCAAAACAATATCATCATCATGAACCAAAGCAGCGATCCGGTTACAAAGGCCTTAGGTGTGATTTTACCCATAAAATACAAAATTGCGGTCAGCAGAGAAAACACATTCACGAGGATGAGCATGATTTTGATTTCCTTTCTGTTGATATAATGATAGCGTAACCCTTGGATCACTTTGGCTTTATGATATTGAAAGAATGGAGTGGTCATGATTAATGTAGGTTGTTAATTTGAAGTCGCAGTATCCATTAGCGCTTGATCACTTATCGACCATGTACCGAGAATTTCTCCATGTAATCCGATAAAATCAACTTTCAGGATACGTTGTTTGTTTTCAGTTTGGATGCTGATGCTTGCAAAATTCTGGGCTTCAATCAGTGTGCCAGCAATTCTGTCGGGATTATTGAGTTCGGCTCCAGAAACTTTGCTCACACCGGAAGTGTATGGAGAGACAGTTATGTCATAAAGTGGATAGGATTTTCTTTTCATGCTGATGACTTCACTGTGGTGCCTGTCGCCACTCAAAAATACCACCCCTGAAATTTTATAATGATCAAGAAAATCCAGCAGTCTGTTATATTCTGCAGGATATTCTTTGAGGCATTCATATTTATTGAATTGATTCAGCACCTGGCTGCCGACGGCGATGATTTTGAATTTGGCTTTTGAAGCGAGCAAGGCATTTTCCAGCCAGTTTAATTGAGCTTCACCAAAGAAAGTTTTTTGCGGATTGGGTTTGCCATCAATACTGTCTTCAAGTTCCGGCTCCGAACGGAAGTATCGGTCGTCGGTGAGAAAGAAATCCGCATCACTATAAGAAAACTGGGTATAAATGCCTTGATTATTTTCTCCGTAAGAGGGGTTAAGGCTGTATGCCTGAAATACTTTTCTGCTCTCCTCTTTGAGGATATAACTTTTACCTGCATCATTGGGTCCAAAATCATGGTCATCCCAGATGGCATACTGTGGCATGGCGGCCATGAATTTTTGCAGCACTTTGACAGATCGGTCTCTTGAAGCGCGATAATTGAGACCCCATGCCGAACTATAATCCACTTCTCGTGTATACCAGTTATCACCCAGCCACAGATGAAAAGCAGCGGGCGTTTTGGCCATGGTTTCGAAAATGGAAGAATCGCCACCATAAGGTTTCCCCGGACGATCAAAATCTGGTTCATTGAAAAAGGAACAACTGCCAGTTAGGAATCTGAAATCCGGAGCGGGTTTTCTGTATTGCCAAAGTTCTTTGGTGGTGAATGTTGTAGGAAAATCGGTTTTCAACTTTTTATTGTCAATCCAAATCTCATAAAGATATTTTGTGTTGGGCTCTAAAGCATTGATAACAATTTTTATTGGATTAAAGTCTTTACCCAGTTCGGTATTGGGTTGTATGGTTTTCAACTTTGAAATATTCCCTTCGGGGTAATATTTGATGGCTATGCTTTTCACTTGAGGACTCACTTCCAGCCAAATAGCTGCAGTGCGAAGTTCTACATTACCAGACCATGGACCACTGATGAGTTTTGGGTTTTGTGCGGATAGGTTGAATGAGTAGAGCGTGAACAAAAAAACAAAACAAAATTGTCTCATGGCAGGCGATTATGGATGCAAATTAAGATTTGTTGAAGTTTTGGAGTTGATTGGCTTGAAAATAGTTGAAACCAGGTTGTAAGCAGGAAAAAGGTTTGTGGATATGGAGATATAGCGGCTGCGTTTTTTAAGTTTAAAAAATGCAACCTTTTTGACTATCGGCTATTCTTTAGAGATTTTTTCATTATTGATATGTCTATCTCCGTCTCGTTTTTGTTTCTTTTCAAAATTTTTTTGAAGGGCATCATTGAGATCAACGCCTGTTTGATTGGCGAGACAGAGCAGTACCCAGAGCACATCAGCCATTTCATCAGCTATGTCACGGTTTTTGTCACTTTCTTTGAAAGACTGTTCGCCATAGGTTCGGACCATGAGGCGGCTCAACTCACCTACTTCCTCCATGAGGATTCCTAAATTAGTGAGTTCGTTGAAATAGCGGACGCCTGTGGTTCGGATCCATTGGTCTACCTGAGCCTGAGCTTGAGCGAGTGTAATCTGTTGCATGAAATATATGTTTAATTTATTCTTTGTTTTTGGAGTCAATAAAAATGGTGACAGGACCATTATTGATCAGTGATATATCCATGTGTGCGCCGAATATCCCTGTCTGTATTTTTTTACCAAGATCAACTTCGAGTTGGCGTAACAGTTGGTCATATACCGGCAATGCTTGTTCGGGACGAGCAGCACGGATGTAACTTGGGCGGTTACCCTTTTTAGTGAGTGCATGAAGCGTAAACTGACTGATGAGCAAAAGCTCTCCGACAGTATCTTTCAGAGATAAATTGGGAACATGGGTATCGTCATCGAATATCCGAAGATTTACAATCTTGCCTGAAATCCAATCAATATCATCTTTTACATCTGCAGCTTCTATGCCCACAAAAACGAGCAATCCGGATTTTATCTCTCCAACAATTTTTTGGTCCACTTGCACACTGGCCTGATGAACTCTTTGTATCAAAACCCTCATGTTTTACCTTGATTTTTGATAAAGCAAGTTCGTAAAGAATCTTTAGAACATTTACCCAAAATTCCAAACAAAAAAAAATATTTTCTTTCCACAAAAAGTGCAAAACGCATGGAATATTCTACAATATTGACTTGTGATATAATCAACCGATTTTGTCCACATGGTGTTGATATTTAAGCCCAAAAAAGATGATAGACATCAGATATTTTCGTTCGCCGCAAGGGACAGTTTTAACCTAACTTACTAACTAATTAACAATAACCCTTTATGCCAGCAAAAAAGCAATCTCCCAAAGCCCTTAGCTTTCAGCGCCAATTCACCAAAGACGGTGTGAGTCCCTATGACATGTTTGAATATGATTACCGTACTTCAGTAATCAAAAATCCCAGTGGTGAAGTGGTTTTCCAAATGGATGAAGTTGAAGTTCCAAAACACTGGAGCCAAATTGCAACAGATATTCTGGCTCAGAAATATTTCAGAAAAGCTGGTGTTCCTCAGGGAGACGGCACCACCGGAAGAGAAAGATCCTCCAAACAAGTGGCACACCGTATGGCTCATTGCTGGAGAGTGTGGGGCGAACGCAACAATTATTTCGCCTCTGCAGATGATGCACAGGTGTTCTATGAAGAATTGGTTTATAGTATTCTCAACCAGTCATGTGTACCCAACAGTCCGCAATGGTTCAACACGGGTCTGTATGAAGCATATGGTATTGCAGGAAAACCGCAGGGTCACTATTATGTTGATCAAAAAGACGGACAACTAAAAAAATCCACCTCTGCATACGAGCGTCCTCAACCTCATGCCTGCTTCATTCTCAGTGTGGATGATGATTTGGTAAACGAGGGTGGCATCATGGACCTTTGGGTACGTGAAGCCAGAATCTTCAAATACGGAAGCGGTGTTGGTACCAATTACAGTAGCATTCGCGGTGAAGGAGAAAAATTGAGCGGTGGAGGAACTTCCAGCGGACTCATGAGCTTCCTCAAAATCGGAGACCGTGCCGCAGGCGCTATCAAAAGTGGCGGTACCACACGCAGAGCAGCCAAAATGGTTTGTCTGGATCTGGACCACCCCGAAATCATGGAATTTGTGACATGGAAATTGAAAGAAGAAGATAAAGTGGCCGCGCTCATTGCCGCAGGGTACTCCAGCGATTACGAAGGTGAAGCTTACAGAACCGTCAGCGGACAAAACAGCAACAACTCTGTTCGTATACCCAACAGTTTTTTCAAAGTACTGGATGCCAATGGCGATTGGGAACTCAAAGCCAGAAGCACCGGTAAAACCATGAAAACGGTTAAGGCGCAGGAACTCTGGGATCAAATCAATTATGCCGCTTGGCGTTGCGCGGATCCCGGCACACAATACGATACCACCATCAACGAATGGCATACCTGTCCAGAAGGTGGTCCCATCAGAGCCTCCAATCCTTGCAGCGAGTACATGTTCCTTGACAACACTGCATGTAACCTGGCCAGCGTGAATCTCCGCAGGTTCTTCGACGAATCCAACAATACTTTCGACGTAAAAGGTTTTGAATATTCCTGCCGACTGTGGACTGTAGTGCTTGAAATTTCTGTGCTGATGGCGCAGTTCCCTTCACAAGATGTAGCACAACTCAGCTACGATTACCGCACACTTGGGTTGGGTTATGCCAACCTCGGTAGTATGCTGATGGTAAGCGGTATCGCCTATGACAGCGAGCACGCCAGAGGAATTGCAGGTGCCATCACCGCCATCATGACTGGTGTGGCTTACAAAACTTCCGCAGAGATGGCCAGTTTCCTCGGTGCTTTTGCGCGTTACGAAGAAAACAAGAAACACATGATGCGCGTGATGCACAACCATCGCGCTGCAGCTTATGATGCGACTGATGCTTACGAAGGACTTGAAATCAAACCTCAAGGCATCGATGCGAAATACTGTCCTGATTATCTGCTGAAAGCAGCTACAAAAGCATGGGACGAAGCTGTTCAGCTCGGAGAGAAATATGGTTACAGAAACGCACAAACAACGGTCATCGCTCCTACCGGCACCATTGGTCTGGTCATGGACTGCGACACTACAGGTGTAGAACCAGATTTCGCTTTGGTGAAATTTAAAAAACTCAGCGGTGGCGGATACTTCAAAATCATCAACCAAAGTGTACCACAGGCATTACGCAACCTCAAATACACCGAAACACAAATTGAGGAAATTGTCAACTACGCTAAGGGGCACGCTACGCTGAAAGGTGCACCTTACATCAATGAACAAACGCTTGCTGCAAAAGGATTGCTGCCGGAAGAAATCGAAAAACTCAATGCTGCGATGAGCACTGCATTTGAAATCGGTTTCGCTTTTAATTCTTTTGTGCTTGGTGAAGCTTGTCTGCAACGCCTCGGATTTACACCAGATCAATACATGAACTTCGAATGGAGCTTGCTGGAGGCGCTTGGATTCAATGATGAAGAAATCGAAGCAGCCAATATTTATGTTTGTGGTACCATGACAGTGGAAGGTGCGCCTCATCTTAAAGAAGAGCATCTGCCCGTATTTGATTGCGCCAACAAATGTGGAAAAACCGGCGAAAGATATATACACGCTCACGGACACATCAAGATGATGGCTGCGGCCCAACCTTTCCTGAGTGGTGCGATCAGTAAAACGATCAACCTGCCAAATGAAGCGCAAGTTGAAGAAATTGCAGATGCTTATCGTCTCAGCTGGGAACTCGGCCTAAAAGCGTGTGCACTTTACCGTGATGGCTCAAAACTTAGTCAGCCGCTGAGCAACAAATCGGACAAAAAGAAAAAAACAGCAGACGAAGAAACTATTAAAACAGATGCGCTTACTTCGGCAGGACTTGTAGACATGGGCAAGCTGACCATCGACGAACTGCTGGAAGAAATCAACAAACGCGTACAGAGCAGCGCGGATACTTCGCTGAAGCGTCAATTGGCGATGATTGTGGAACGCAGAGCTTTGCCGGCAAAAAGAAGAGGCTTCACTCAAAAAGCCAAAATCAACGGACAGGCACTTTTCCTCCGCACCGGAGAATACAATGATGGTACATTAGGTGAAATATTCATCGATATGGCGAAAGAAGGTGCAACCATGAGAAGCATGCTCAACTGTTTTGCGATTGCTATTTCAATAGGTTTGCAATATGGCGTGCCTTTGGAAGAATACGTTGAGAAATTCGTATTCACCAGATTTGAGCCATCAGGCATGGTGGATCATCCAAACATCAAAACCACCACATCCATTATCGACTTCATGTTCCGCTCCCTCGCATACGAATATTTGGGAAGAACCGACTTGGTTCACGTTCTCGATAAGCCCGAACTCCGCAACATGGGCAACGAACCATGGGATGAGCATATGCCAACCATCGGCGAGCGTACCCCCGAACTGAGTGAAGTACGCGTGATGGGAGATACTGATAGCAAAAGCGGTGCAGTAGCTCAGAAATCAAGCCATGGCGATCCGCTGACTGCGGCCAACAAAGCCATGCAAGGTGATGCGCCTGCCTGCAATACGTGCGGTCATATCACCATCAGAAGCGGTACTTGCTACAAATGTCTGAACTGCGGCAACAGTCTTGGTTGCAGCTGATAATAAGTGTTTGATTAATTGCAAAAAACACCCTAACCATCGGAGTCAGATCCGGTGGTTTTTTTGTGAAAAAAATTCTCCATTATAGCCCACCATTTAAATGGTGGGCTATGAAATTATTCCATGGTTGCATTTATGTCGCCATTTTTTTTGATTCGTTTTCATAGTTGCATTTATGTCGCCATTATTTTTGATTCGTTTTGTTAGCCCACCATTTAAATGGTGGGCTATAATGGAACGCCCTCCTCTTCCAAACTCTCTCGTTTTATTTTTTGATTCTTGATATAATGATAAATCTTATCCACGTCAGATTCGCTTACAGAAAAAACGGCATAGCCTTTTTGCCATGAAAATTTTTCATTGATAAGATGCTGTTGATTGATATAATGTGAAGAAGCCCCTTTAATCTGTTTCATAACAGCAGCATATGAATGTTGGGCGTCCAATAAAAACAAACAATGAATGTGATCAGATAAGCCGTTAACAATTTTTAGCATACCACCCATCTCTTTAAATTCTTCATGGAGAAGTGGAAAGAGCTCTTCCTCAATATCCGGTGTGATAAGGGGTTTTCGATCTTTAGTTGTAAAGATGGCGTGCAGCCAAACTTGATAATAGGCGTGTGACATTTGTATGCAAGGTAATTTCGCTTGAAAATAAAAGTTTGAGGAAATGACGACAAATTCACAGTTTTTAGTACATACATCAATGTTGATTTTCCCGAAAAAATAAAAAACCACCATTTAAATGGTTTAAACGGTTTAAACGGTGGGCTAACCACATCCCAACCACCATACCCCCCACACATTTTCCCTTTCTAGACTTGAATTTTTATTTTCCTGACTCCCTCCATTTTCACGCTACATACCAGTATTTTACATCCTACATTTTCTATCTTTGCCACCATGTCAAACATCACCAACAACTTCCAGGAAATCATCTCCCATTGCAAGGAATACGGCTATATTTTTCAGTCATCAGAACTCTATGACGGCCTCAGCGCTGTATACGATTACGGTCAAATGGGCGCACAGCTCAAAAAAAACCTTCGCGACGAATGGTGGAAAAGCATGACTCAAATGCATGACAATATCGTCGGCATCGACGCCGCCATCTTCATGCACCCTACTGTATGGAAAGCCAGCGGTCACGTTGATAATTTCTCCGACCCCATGATCGACAACAAAGACAGCAACAAACGCTATCGTGTAGATCATCTGCTCGAAGCGCATGCAGAAACACTCGAAAAAGCAGCCGGCGACACGCTGATTGCCGAAATGGACAAGCTCCTCGCTGCTGATGATCTCGCAGGTCTTAAAAATCTCATCGTTTCCAATAACATCAAATGCGGCATCAGCAAAACCTGCAACTGGACAGACGTTCGCCAGTTCAACCTGATGTTCAGCACACAAATAGGCAGCGTGGCCGAAGAGGCAGATACCATCTATCTCCGTCCGGAAACCGCACAAGGCATTTTTGTCAACTTCCTCAATGTGCAAAAAACCGGCCGAATGAAAATTCCTTTCGGTATCGCTCAAACCGGCAAGGCTTTCAGAAATGAAATCGTGGCACGTCAATTCATCTTCCGTATGCGCGAGTTCGAACAAATGGAAATGCAATTCTTCGTTCGTCCCGGTTCCCAAATGGAATGGTACAATTACTGGAAAGAGACAAGAAAAAAATGGCACCAAAGCATCGGTATCCCCGCTGAAAAATTACGCTATCACGACCATGTGAAACTGGCGCACTACGCAGATGCGGCCCTTGATATCGAATTCGAATTCCCCTTCGGATGGAAAGAACTCGAAGGCATTCACAGCAGGACCGACTTCGACCTCAGTCAGCACGCACAATACAGCAAAAAGAAAATTCAATATTTCGATAACGACCTCAATGCCGAGGGTAAACCTTACGGCAACTACACTCCATACGTAGTTGAAACATCGGTGGGACTGGATCGTCTTTTCCTCACCATCATCTCGCTGGCCTACCAGGAAGAAAAATGGAACAAAGAGGATGGCAGTGAAGACAGTCGCGTGGTAATGAAAATTCCGGCCAAAATCGCGCCGGTAAAACTGGCTATTCTTCCGCTGCTCAAAAAAGACGGACTGCCGGAAATTGCTACACAACTGCTCAATGAATGCAAACCGCATTTTCATTGCTTCTATGAAGAGAAAGATGCAATCGGCAAACGATACAGAAGAATGGACGCCATCGGCACACCCTTCTGCGTGACCATCGACCATCAAACCAAGGAAGACCAAACAGTCACCATCAGAGACAGAGACAGTATGACACAACAACGCATTCCCATCAGCGAAGTGAGAAGTTATGTATCTAGCGTGATCAACTGAGTTATATTGGCTTATTACTTCTAATGAATTGAAAACTATGCCCATTGCATACTTTTCTCTTTTGTAAATGATTGACTACCGTTGCATGTGAACTGTTCGAAAAAATATTGTGCTTTTTTACTTGCATATCTGAAACGCACATATTAATTTGGCGTTCTGAAAGTATTCGAAAAGTTTTACAACTCCACTTCATCCTACTAGAATTTCCACTACCACAGAGTTTCTCCTGAATTCCTTGAACTACCACCTTTTGAGTTTGTAAACCACTACTTATGTCACGCATATTAAGCATTCTTGTATTGCTGCTGGGTTTGATTATTTCAGCCCGGGCCCAGCAAAATTGTGTTTCAGCTAACTTCAACAATCTGACCACTAATGGATGGACACTATTCAACGGATCAGCAGTTGCAACCTACAACAACCCAAGTAACTGCCAGCCGGACAACGGCGGTGTCATCACACCAGGTGTGGGTGGCAACAACCCCACTAAGATTCTAAGTCCAGACATAGTCTCCAATGGCTCAGGCATCCTCATTCTCAGTATGGATGTATTCAGATTAAACTCAAATTTGAATTGCAATACCTGGTCCGACTTTACCTGTCCCACTGGTGTACAGTTGTCTGTATTTGCCGGTGGTACAAGCTTTGTAGCATTGTCCAATCTGCTGCTCCCTCAAAATGGCCCTGGTCAACCATCAACTGTGAGTGTGAATGTTAATGTACAGAACCAATTGCCTAATGGTACTGTATTCAAACTCGAAATCAGCTTTGCTAAAAAGACAAGAACAACGAGTTGTATTCAAAACAATACGAAATATGTCATAGACAATATCAGCATTTGTCAATCTGGAGGGAATACTACCATTTTGGATGCTGTGGATGATAATCTATGTCCATTCTCCACTACCAACAATATTGTTTCAGGTAACCTAAGCACCAACGATGTTCGTTCAAGTAATGCCAATCTGGTTTATGAGTTGGTTAATGGTCCCTATGGAAACAATAATTTACAACCTGGTGGTGCCAATTTGACCATCAACAGTAATGGAACATTTACACTTCAACGCACAGACATCACACTAAGTATTTTTGATTTCACCTACAGAGTGACTGACCTTACTACCGGTAGTTCTGATCTTGCATCATGCACCATTTGCATAGACGATGCAGGCCCTGTACCGGTAAACCTAACTACATTCAACGCCAGCAGAAAAAACAATATGGTGACCCTCTCATGGAAAACAGCCATGGAGAGTAGTCTGAAAACATTTGATATTGAAAGAAAGATGAATGGCAAATATGTTTCTGTTGGCACTGTCATAGCCCAAAACATCCCAACAGGTGCAAGCTATATTTTTAATGATATCAACAACACTACAGGCATCAGCGAATATCGTTTACGCATTACAGAAGAAAGCGGTGCTATCAAATACAGCAATATCAAATCTGTATCAGGCATCAACAGCAATAGCAGTATGACTGTCTATCCCAATCCTTCCAAAGGTTCGGCTACTATAACTGTAACTGATTTGAATGGCTCAATGTCTGTTGAAATCATGGACTATACCGGCAAGATCATCAGAAATTACAGAAATACCAACGATGGCAGCATCACTGTGAGTGGATTGAATACTGGTATTTATTTGGTGAGAGCCAAAGACTTGTCAACGGGATTTGTTTATGTACAGCAACTCGTTGTAGAAAAATGAAGCATTTTCTGTTTATGAATAACCGGCCGTTGCAGCAATGTAGCGGCCTTTTTTTTGGATAGATATTATCCGTATAGCTCCAGTCGAATATCTTTTTTTTCATAACCCAATTGCAGGATTCTCGCTTTGGCCTCATCTATCATGTCTTTCCACCCACATAAATAAAAGGTGGCAGGTCTTCTGTCAGCACAGATTTGTTCATAGATATCATGCACATACCCCGTCCTCCCTTCCCATTCCTCTCTCGAAAGTGTAGGTATGTAATGAAATCCTTGCAGCTCATTTTCAAGTTGTCTCATTTCCTCAGCATACATCAGGTTGTTGATTGTTCGGCAACCATATACCAGATATAATTGTTGATGTTGAATGTAGCTCGTCTTGATATGTTGCAACATACTTCTGAATGGCGCAACGCCCGTACCGGTACAGATGAAGAAAATATCTTGTTCAATAGGTGTCTCGAGTACAAATATTCCCTGCGGGCCTCTGAAAGTGATTTCACTTCCTGTTGTCCATTCATTGAACATGTAAGTAGTGCCCAAACCATTTGGATTAAGTACAATCAGCAGTTCAAAAATATTGGTGCCATTCGGTGCCGAAGCGATAGAATAACTTCTCCATCTTTTGTTCGGTTTCTCATGAATAGGGAGATCCAGTGTCACAAATTGCCCGGGCTTGAAATCGAATGACTTCAAATCTGGTACCTCTACCCAAAATCGCCTTGTGTCGGCAGTCTCATTTTCGATCCGGATGATCTTTCCTTTACGCCACGGTTGTAATGACATATGCCTGATTTTTGGAAAGTTACTAAATCTGAGATTGATGTAAAATTAAATCCCGAGGAATTATCTTTGCGCCAGCAAGCAAAGCTAGTGTGAATGAATCTTGATGTGCTGAAGAATTATTATCTCTACGATGAGCGCTGTATTTCCATAGCGAACAGTATCGCTTTGCCTACTCCAAGCCATACATTGATTCAAGGTACAGATGGAAGTGCTCTCGAATTCATCATCGCTTCCATTCGGTCGCAACCAAGTTCCTCTCAATTGAACCAGCTCGTCATCGTAAGGGATGCAGAAGAAGCAGCTTACATGCAGAACACGCTGGAGAATATCACGGGCGCTCTTGACATTTTTTATTTTCCTTCTTCTTTCAAAAATAAAAAAAACTACAGGCTGCTCAACAGCAGTCATGTGATGCTGCGCACAGAGGCGCTGACCAAAATCACCTCTGGCGGAAACAAAAAAATCATCATCACTTATCCCGAAGCCATTTTCGAAAAAGTGGTGCTTCCCAAATCACTCAAAGCCAATCTCATCCACATCAAACAGGCCGATGTGCTCGATGTGGATACCATACTGCAGCAACTCGTCGACTATGGATTTTTCAAAACGGATTTTGTATATGAGCCCGGACAATTCGCTATCCGCGGAGGCATTCTCGATATTTATTCCTACGGAAATGAAAAGCCTTACCGTATCGAACTCTTTGGCAACGAAGTGGACAGTATCCGAATTTTCGATCCTCAATCTCAATTGAGTGAAAGGAAGCTATTGCATGTCAATATCATTCCCAATGTGGATACGCATTTTGACGAGAGTGAAAAGACCGACCTGCTTGATTTTCTTGGAAGCAATACTGTTGTTTGGCTTCAGGACTGGAACTTTATTTATGAGAAAATAAAACAGGAAGAAGAAAACATCAACATTTTTATTGAACATGTCGATCAGAATAGTAATTCCGAAACGCCTGAAGATACCGAGACAGATGCCTATTCGAAAAACAAAATCACATCAGATGATTTCATTCAGGCGTCATGGCTGGAAGCTGCGTTGACATCAAGACATGTAGTGGAAGTTAGTAACAAATCGAATTTTAATTCCGGAAAAACACCTCAACTTTTCGAGTTCCATATTAAACCCCAGCCTGCGTTCAACAGACAATTCGATCTGCTCATTAAAAACCTGCAGGAGTTTGAAAAGCAGCAATACAATATTTTCATTTTCTCAGAAAATCCCAAACAACTAGAACGACTACATAGTATTTTCACCGATCTCAAAGCAGAGATTCAGGTAGTTCCAATACCCACATCCATTCATGAAGGATTTATCGATGAAGACCACAAACTGATATGCTACACCGACCATCAGGTATTCCAGCGTTATCATAAATACAAAGTAAGACAGGCTTTCAGCAAAAACAAGGCCTTGACACTGAAAACGCTTCGTGAACTACAGCCGGGAGATTATGTGTCACACATCGATCATGGCATTGGGGTGTACAGCGGTTTACAAAAAATGGATGTAAATGGTCGCATGCAAGAAGCCGTGAGAATTCAATACAAAGACGGAGATCTGCTTTATGTAAACATTTCATCATTACACAAGATCAGTAAGTATAGCGGAAAAGAAGGCAGCATACCGAAAATGAACAAGCTCGGCAGCGATGTCTGGCTTAAGCTGAAAGAAAAAACGAAGAAGCAAGTCAAGGATATTGCAGAAGACCTGATCAAGCTCTACGCACAAAGAAAAAGTCTGCAAGGTTTCGCACACAGTCCCGACAACTATATGCAGACCGAGCTGGAAGCAAGTTTCATTTACGAAGACACTCCGGATCAGGCGAAAGCTTCGGCCGATGTGAAACGTGACATGGAAAAAGAATCACCCATGGATCGGCTGGTTTGCGGTGATGTGGGTTTCGGAAAAACAGAAGTAGCCATCAGAGCGGCATTCAAATCCTGTTGTGATGGAAAACAGGCAGCTGTACTTGTACCCACTACCATTCTTGCTTATCAGCATTACAAAACTTTCAAAGACAGGCTCCGAGATTTTCCGGTAACCGTAGATTTCATCAACCGATTCAAATCCACGAAGGAAAAAAAAGAGACACTCAAAAAACTCAGTGAAGGAAAAATAGACATCATCATCGGCACACATGCGCTACTTGGTAAAGATGTTCAGTTTAAAGACTTGGGCGTGATGATCATTGATGAAGAACAGAAATTCGGTGTGAGTGCCAAAGAGAAACTCAAACAAATTCGCACAACTGTAGACTCACTTACACTTACAGCCACTCCAATTCCAAGAACATTGCAATTCAGTCTGATGGGCGCACGTGACCTCAGCATCATCAACACACCTCCGCCCAACAGACAACCCATTCAAACAGAGGTGATGGTGTTCAACGAAGACCAGATCAGAGACATCATCTATTATGAAGTGGAAAGAGGCGGACAGGTGTTTTTCATCCACAACAGGGTAAATGGACTGTCCGAAATGAAAAGTCTCATTCAGGGTTTATGTCCCGACATTAGCATCGCCTTTGCTCACGGACAAATGGATGGCGACAAATTGGAGGATACGATTCTTGATTTCA
>Ga0315899_10003605_pt1 | contig 16878 bp, 14 predicted proteins | sample LakEriMetagenome_2_FD_203518 | JGI IMG/M metagenome (GOLD analysis project Ga0315899, IMG submission 203518) | Freshwater fungal communities from buoy surface, Lake Erie, Ohio, United States - Buoy 4 MA112 | ecosystem: Environmental > Aquatic > Freshwater > Lake | place: USA: Lake Erie, Ohio... | reverse complement strand
TGGTGGCAGCTCTTCTTCTGGGATCGCTTTGGATGGTTGTTGCCCAGTTAGCTTTACATCATAAATGTACAAATTCCTGTCGATGTTGCTCTGACCGTTTTTACCCTCGACGTAGTAATCGTTGATGAACGCCAATTCGATCGCAACTGGTTTCTTAGCTCCAGCACGAATAGTAACTTTGTACGCTTTATCTGCTTTGTCGGCGAGCGGCTCCACGTCGACCACTTTAACCTTCTTGCCATTAACCGACACCTGCACCTGAGGAAATTCATTGCCACCTGGAGTGCCGCTCAATTTCATTACTAGCTGAAAGCTACCAGCCCACGGAAATGTTTCTTCGAAAGAGATTTTCCCATTGGAAGAGAACACAAACCGATCACCCTGCCAACTACCACCGTTATCAGCTTTTAACTTTGCTAATTTAATTGGGGAATCGAAGACCGGTCCAGGTTGGGGAGCGGCAATACACTGCTGGGAGATTTCTTCCGCTGCAATGAGATACTTTTCCATGAGTAGTGGAGGTAAACTTAGAACATCACCAATATTATCAAAACCGTATCCAACATCGTCACCAGGAAAAGAGGCAGCTGGTACGTAATCGATGCCGAGCAGATCGCGAATGGTATTCCGATACTCCAGCTTATTCAGTCGACGAAGAGTAATGCTGCCTGGATTTGGCGTCAGACCACACTCAATATCATTGATAGCGGAACGCAACCAATCGATCACCTTTCGGCGATCTTCTTTGGACAACGGTTCCGCATCGGCCGGGGGCATATCGCCAATCTCCAGACGCTGGATGACTGTTTCCCAGGTTTTCCGCTTTTTGAAGATGGATTTCGTGTCCGAAAAATGGTTCAATGCGAGGTTCGCGTTGGCTTCAGAGCCGCTGTGACAGTCAAAACAAGCCGCCTTTAAAATTGGCTGGATTGTGGAGGAAAACTCCTTATCCTTCTGTATCCAGTCCGTGCCGAACGACAAGCTGGTTGACAAGGCAAGAAAATAGACCGCCGGAAACGTGATTCTCCAATGTCTTGTCGCAGGAAATCCTTGCATAAACGGCATCAGTAAGGGAAGAATGGTGGTCGAGGAGTGAGTATTTACACCCAAAAATACCCGCATGTCCCGCGAAAAACAAACGAATCAGAACAAAAGCTAAGGGAAAAGAATGCAAATTCAGTCGACGGAAGCTCTAGGATCGAGAAAATGCGTCCCCTGCGAGGGGGGAGTTGAGGTCTGTTCTTTAGATTTCGCCGTCGAACAGGCAGGACTCTTGGTCGGTTGGCATGTCGTTGCGGAGGGGAAATGGATTCGTCGCTCCGTTCGGTTCAAGAATTTTGTCCGTACCATAGAGGCAGTCAATAAGATTGCCGAATTAGCGGAAGCAGAAGCTCACCACCCTGACTTGCACATAACAGGTTATCGTATTTTGACCATTGAGCTTACGACCCATGCGATCGGTGGTCTGAGCGAAAACGACTTTATTCTCGCCGCCAAAATCGATTCACTCCTCGCCGCGTCGTTCCCGGACGCTAAAAACCACGAATGAAGTCAGAATCGGAACACGAGTCGTTTCTGAAATGCCGTGAAATCTCCGTTGCCTTTCGTTCCAAGAACGGGAAAAAACAACCGGTCCTAACGTCGTTCAATCTCGACATACAGAAAGCCTCCATCACGACATTACTCGGCCCAAGTGGTTGTGGCAAAAGTACTGTTCTTAGGATCGTAGCTGGACTATTGGTCCCTGACTCCGGAGTCGTAATTGTGGGTGGCCGAGAGTCGTTAAACACCGATGCTTCTTACCGCTCCAAGATGTCCTTCGTCTTTCAAGAATCCGCATTGTTACCATGGCGGTCCGTTTTGGAAAATGTTCGATTGCCATTAGAGTTGCGAGCGGATAAACCAAAGTCCGAGATTGCTGATGTTTGCCAGCACTGGCTAAACCAAGTCGGATTGGCCCCAAATGATTGGCAAAAGAGACCGTCGCAACTATCGGGAGGCATGAAGATGCGGGTTTCCATCGCTCGGGCTATGACGACGGCTCCCGAGATACTGTTAATGGATGAACCATTTGCTGCACTCGATGATGTTCTCAGATCTCGTCTCAACGATCTGCTTTTAAAGATTGCAAAGAATGAAAAATGCACCGTACTTTTCGTGACACACAATATTGCTGAAGCAGTTTATCTAAGCAACTCCATAACCATAATGGCCAACGGACGGAATTCATCGACTATTGGTGTAGATTTTATGGCACCGAGAGATGCAGCACTTCGGTCCAGCCAAGTGTTTATCGATGTTTACGGCGAGGTTTCTCGAACGCTATTCGATTCTGTTTCGGAAAGAGATACAGATCGATGAGTAAGCTCTTACGGTTGATATCGCCAGCAATTGTCTTCTTCGTTGTACTGCTATTATGGGATTTAGCCGTACGTTGGTTTGAGATTCACAAAGTTGTTTTGCCGCCACCTCGCGATGTTTGGAGAGCGTTCGTTGAAGAAAGATGGGCACTGATCCAAGGGGCATGGATTACATTACAGGCGGCAACTGCTGGTTTGTTGGCAAGCGGTCTAATTGGCTTTTCGATTGCCGTGATTTTTAGTCTCTCCCATTGGATTCGAAACTCGTTTTATCCTTATGTTATCTTTCTTCAAACGGTCCCGATTGTTGCGATTGCGCCGCTATTGATTCTTTGGTTTGGCAACGAATTTCGAACTGTCGTTTTAGTCGCTTCTATCATCAGTGTTTTTCCAGTGATCAGCAACGTCACGAGTGGCCTTCTTTCGGTCCACGAGAACTTTCGGGACCTTTTCCGATTGCAATCTGCTTCAACGCTGCAAATGCTATTTAAACTGCGTATCCCTGCCGCCATTCCACAACTCATTTTGGGCCTACGGATCAGTTGTGGCTTAGCTGTGATCGGGGCGATCATCGGAGAGTTTTTTGTTGGGGATCGGGGAGCTTACGAGGGGCTCGGCACCATTATCACAGCCCGCCAAGCAAACCTACGAACCGCTTCCATGATCGCAGCAGTTTTGACCTGCACATTCCTAGGGTTGGTTCTTTTGTTGATTGTCCAAACGCTGAATAAGACGGTTTTTCGTCGTTGGACGCATGGGGTCGGTTTTGAAACAGAAGGAAACGGGTAGAATTGGAGATCTAAACTTCACCGATCAGTTGGAATGAATGTATAACACTGCCCACTCTAACCAGAACAAAAGATTCCTATGCAGGACATTCGACCAGTAACCGTTCAAAGAAACTTTACCAATAAAACAGCCGGCAGCGTACTTTACCAATGCGGCGACACTGTCGTGCTGTGTACCGCATCACTAGAGGATCGTGTTCCTGAGTGGATGGCTGGGCGGGGAAAAGGGTGGATAACCGCAGAATACAATATGCTCCCTGGCAGTACAGCCCCAAGAAAATCTAGGGAGCGAGCGGGTAAGGTTGATGGTAGAACTACAGAAATTCAGCGATTGATTGGTAGATCGTTCCGAGCTGTAGCGGATTTGAATAAGCTGGGTGAACGTTCGCTTACGATCGACTGCGACGTATTACAGGCCGACGGGGGAACCCGAACAGCTGCCATCACAGGTGGATTTATTGCGTTGGTCGACGCCGTCAATTCGGCATTCGCACATTGTCCGATCGAAGAATACCCCCTTACATCAAGCCTTGCGGCGATAAGCGTTGGAATCGTGGAGGGGGCGGCGTCGTTGGATTTGGACTACGCGCGAGATGTCACAGCGGATGTTGATATGAATGTCGTTATGACTGGCCACGGTCGATTTATCGAAATCCAGGGTACCGGCGAAGAAGCTACTTTTGACGATCAGGAACTAACAACCCTTCTTTCCTTGGCGAAGCTCGGAATCAAAAAGCTAACGGAGATTCAGAAACACGCTCTCGGTGCCAGTTGGAGGTTTTCTTAAATATTGATTTTCCCTGAACCGACTGTTCACATTCGCATCATCGGCGACGTTCATGGTCGAATGCGTCCACGCACTCGACGTCCAGACAGAGACAGAGACCGTCGATTTATGCCACTCATTTGGCGAGATGCAAACGTCCGTGGTCGTAGCTATCTAGGCCTTGCTAAAGCTGCTCGGTATAGCATCCAAGTCGGTGACTTGAGCCAAGACTACACCGACATGTCGCTCGTCGAATGGGATCGCCACCGCGTTATCGCAGGAAATCACGACAACCTTCCCAAACGCACGGCTCATTTCCTAGGCGACTACGGTTCGCATCAATTTCCATTAGAACGTGAATCATTTTCCTTCTTTTACGTGCGAGGTGCCGCCAGCATTGATCGTTCGACGAGAATCGAAGGGCTAAATTGGTGGTATGAAGAGGAACTCGATGAACGTCAACAAGAACTCGCTTTGCAGATGTACATTCGAGAAAAGCCACGCATCGTAATCAGTCACGACTGCCCTCAGGAATTATTACCACTAGTTGGATCGCTTAAAGAAAACATTCCGTTGAGCCGAACCAACCTAATACTGCAGCGTATGTTGGATGCGCATTCGCCACAATGGTGGTTCTTCGGTCATCACCATAAAAATTTCGTCTTTCAACATCCAGCAGGTACACGCTTTGTCTGCTTGGGCTCGCTGGCATACTTCGATTTCGACGAATCAGGCAAATCACTTTACTCGCACCCACGGTGATGTATGAACGAAATGAAGGCATGGTTTCAGTCGCAACAACCACAAATGTCCAGCGATCTTGAGACGCTGTGTAATATCTGTTCCGGTTCAGATTATTTACCGGGGCTTTCTAGCGTAGCCCAGTGGCTAGCACAGTATTTTTCCGAACTCCATTGGCAGGCCAAAGAATATAGCCTTCCGCATTGGACTATTGTTGATGATCTAGGCAAACGCACGGAGCAACGGACACATAAAGCATTGCGATGGGACTGGGATGGCCAACAGACAAATATCGACACTCCACGATTATTGCTGAGTATTCACTACGACACGGTATACGGAACGAACTCTCCATTTCAAAAGTGCACTCGATTCAACGTGGACTCCGACGAACGAATGCAGGGACCAGGGGTGATTGATGCGAAAGGTGGTATCGTTGTCATAAAGTGGGCGTTGTTAGGGGCAATCAAGTTTCTGGATATGAACCGAGTCCGGATCTCTGTAGTCTTGACTCCGGACGAAGAAATAGGTTCTCCAGCAACAAAATCACTTTGGCAGCAAATTGCACCCGAGTTCCACTTTGCCATGTTGTATGAACCAACCCTACCCGACGGATCATTTGTTTCAGAACGCAAGGGGACTGGAACATTTACAGTTATCGTTCACGGCAAAGCGGCGCACTCCGGTCGAAACTTTGATGCAGGTCGAAACGCCATTCTGCATGCGGCGAAAATCGCAACGGCCATCGACTCACTGAATGGAGTTCATAAAGGAGTCACAGTTAACATCGGGCGAATTCGAGGAGGCGATGCTGTGAATGTAGTACCCGATTTGTGTGTGATGCGAGTCAATGTACGTGTCACAAATGCGGAGGAACAAGCCTGGGTCGAATCGGAAATGGTACGCATTCAAAAAGAATGGGATAGGCGAGATCAAGGGTTCCGCGTCGAATTCGAGGGGGGAATCTTTGCTCAACCTAAGACGCTAGATGACTCGGTTATGCCCTGGATAAAGCGAACGGAATCGGTCCTGCGCAGCCTCGGAGAAACATCTATCTGGAAACCATCGGGGGGAGCCAGCGATGGCAACAAGCTTTCGGCCTTGGGATTGCCAAACATCGATACTTTTGGCCCAGAAGGAGATTTACTCCACAGTGATCAAGAGTGGATTCGACTATCCAGCTTACCGCGCAAAGCCCAATTAAGTTGCATGATGATTAAATCCATTTTCGAGTAAACCTCTCCGAGAGATTGACTCCCACGAAATCAAAACGGTTACAATAGGAATTTCGATTCTTGATTTCCGTTTCCTAGTTGCCGAGCATAGGTTAGTGCAATGCCCGAAAACGAATTTACTCCACAACTTCCGCTCGATTTTGATTCATCTAATATAGGGGCACCAGTAGATGAATTCGAGGGCACAGATGGCCCCTGTTTTGAAGACCACGGTGAATTCGAAATCCCCATAAATCCGCTTCGTTCCGTTTCGATGGAAGATCGCGATGCGTACATCAAGCTATCTTTGGTAAACGGGATTGGACCACGGACTCTGGCGTCCCTGGTTGACTATTTTGGCAGTGCCTCTGACGTACTAACAGCTTCTCAAGCCCAACTAGGTAAAGTTAAACGGATTGGCCCAAAACTCGCAACACTTGTACGGGACGCTTCTCGCAGCGATCTTCTGGAAAAAGTTTATGAGCATTGTGCTGCGAATCAGGTGCAAATTGTTGTTCCCGGTGACCAATTCTTTCCACGTCTGTTGGCCGAAATCGATGATCCGCCACTGATGTTATTCATTCGCGGAAAGCTTGAGAAACGCGATGCGATCGCAATCGGTATGGTGGGTACTCGTCACTGCACACACTATGGACGAACGATGGCCGAGCGATTCGCAAAGGGACTCGCGATGCGTGGGATCACGGTGATAAGTGGATTGGCCAGAGGTATTGACGGGATTTGCCACGAAAGCACTTTGAGTGTCGGTGGACGAACCATTGCAGTCCTAGGCAGCAGTGTCACCGATATCTATCCTCCAGAACACGATGAGCTAGCCGACCGGATTGCCTGCAATGGAGCACTTATAAGTGAGACCCATCCCTTTGCTAAACCTAAAGCAGGTGTATTCCCTCAACGGAATCGAATTATTAGTGGTTTAAGCTTAGGTGTTCTCGTTGTTGAAGCGGCAGATCGGTCGGGTTCTCTCATTACTGCTCGTCACGCAGGAGAACAAGGCCGCGATGTATTCGCCATACCGGGCCCTGTCACGTCGAGAATGTCAAAGGGTTGTCACCAACTGATCAGAGATGGGGCGACTCTGGTATGCGACGCTGAAGAAATTCTGGAGCACCTCGGGCCTTTGGTAGAGGGTGTAGACATTAGCGAAGGGGTTAAGATTAAGCACCCAGCAGAATTGCAACTCAACGAAATTGAACAACAAGTGCTTCAAGCCATCGACTCAGAGCCCATGGATATTGATGCTGTCGTCCGATCCTCAGGTTTGCCTATCCCGCGAGTGCTTTCCACCATAAGTGTCTTGGAGATGCGAGGCTTAATCAAACGCCCCTCCGGGCGTTCCGTCTGTCGGATATAGGCAGTAGATGGAGTCGATCGACTCCATCTACCATGCGTCGAAACAGCCAAGATCGAATCAGTAATTACTGAGGAAGAAGATCGGTAGGCTTGATCATTTTCTTGCTGAAGTAACCAGGCTCGTTTTTGAAGCCGAAGTAACTCGGTTTGTAACCTGTTGGTAATTCAACGTCTGCTTTCTCAGGAATCTTTGACTCTAGATCAACCATCCAATAGGTAGCGTTGATCACCAGACGTCGCAAATCTTCACACTCAAAGTCAACGGCTGAACCAATCGTTGAGCACAGCAACTTACCTTGTTTGCCTCCGTCTAGCTGATAATCCTTGGTCCAGACCAATGGCATCATTGGTTCATTCTTAGAACCTGCGAGGGGCGGATCGGTTGGTTTCATACCATCTACGACTTGTCCCAACATAAGAACGTTAGCGGTCTCAGGTAAATGGACAACTCCATAAACATCGGTCGGTCCAAACACATCGCTTACGCCCTTCAAAATCGGTGAACTCTTCGCAGCGTCAGGAATAACTCCCCGCGTCGCTTGGCCGTTGTGAACCCCGTGGTGACTGTGCCATGTCTCACCGATCACCTGAAGCCCAAACCCACCCTTCCATTTGTCTCCACCGTTATTCCAATTCCAATCTTTGTATTTGGATTTAGAATTTCCAGGATAGGCAAAGGGGTGTGTCGAAGTTCGTAAAGCAATAAATGGCTTTCCTGATCGAAAGAACTTTTCGAAATGCTCCATCTGGTCATCGGGCAGTGATCTCATCCGTATAAAGAGGATCAATCCATCGGCATCCTCGAGTTGCTCTAACCCAGGTGTGTTGGATGTATAATTCGGGTCAACGGTCTTGGTCTCAGGATTAATCGAGAACAATACAACGCAATCAAAACCGTGCTTGTCTGCCAGAATCTTTGCCAGCATCGGCAGAGATTCTTCACTGCGGTACTCTTCATCGCCCGAAACCAAGACAATCTTTTTGCCCTTGCCGGGCAAGTCACCGTTCTGATTACCTGGAACCGTTAACCAAAGCGAACCGTCGGTGATTTTCGGTTCCGTTGCCACCGCCGGACAACAAACTAGGCTCAAACCTAAACCGAAGGCAGTTAAACAAGAGAGGATGGTCTTCATGAAGCAATATTCCAGTGAGGGGTTGAGGAGGGACTTATTCGTGGCAGGTTTATTTCTTTTCGCCGATTGCAAACAATCTTTTTCGGCTCGCTACATAAAGTATACCATCGGCCACTATGGGAGTGGTGTACATCGTGGATCCAACATTCGATTCTGCTATGATTTTTTTGTTGGAATCCAGGGCTAATACGAGGACGTCTCCGTCTTCATCACCCAGATATATTTTCCTGTCCGCAATCAATGGGGAGCTCCACGACGCGGCTTCCAAATCATGAGTCCACCACGGTTTTCCGGTCTCAAAATCCACACAGTGTGCCATACCACTAGAATCCAAAGCAACCAAAAATCCGTCCGCAATCGCAACCGTGGCACACGAGCGATGCAATGTTGTCTCGCGTTCCGAATTGTCAGCTCCCTCGTATTTCCATATCGCAGCGGAATTAGGATTTGGTATTTCCCGCTCGCCGGCGTCTCGATCCATAGCTTGAACTCGCCGTCGTGGAACGATTTCTTGCCCTGAGGCGTTGACGACCATCGTAGGGCTGACATCTCCCCGTTTGGTTCCATCGATCGACCATAATACACCAGGCCCTTCACCATGCTCGGGATCTTCTCCTAACGCGATAAGGACTTGATCTTTGTAAATTACCGGAGTGCCAATGGGATGCAATCGGGTCGCATTTCGCATGCTGAAAACAGAGTCTTTGGGGTTAGCATCGAACCTCCAAAGGAGCTTCCCTCTACCGTTCCCGTCAGGTCCCAGCTCTCCCACGGGGTCAAAACTGTAAATCCAACCATCTCCGCCAGCAAAAACAACTTGCTCCACTCCGCCGATCACTCCGCAAGCGGGTGAGGACCATTGGCCATGAAGGATGTTCTCCCCCGGCGTTGAATCCGCCCATAACAGATCTCCTGAATTCCGATCCAAGCAAATAAAACTGGGAGCATTCGGAGCAGGTATTTGTTTGTGATCTCCGTCGATACCATTGCCAGTTAAAACAAACAGTCGATTACCAGATGCGGTGACAGAACTGCTGCACATGTTGTGTTGTGATATGCCAAGCTCCTTCATCATGTCGAATCGCCAGATGACATCTGCATCATTTTTGTTCGTGTGTTCTTCGCTTTGGATCGAGCCGTCATTCTTATCATCCCAAAATCCTTCGGTATCTAGACAGACGACTTCACCGCGGCTTGTGACATACCACAATCGATTGTTCTCTACGAGTGGCGAACAGCAAATTCCAATATTGGGCCAATCCTGAGCTCTACCACTTGCCAGCTTTTCGCTGCCATGTTGCCACAAAAACGAACCATCGCTTTGCTTTAAACAAACCAATACCCCCAAGTCGATATCGGGAGGTAGTCTCTCGACAAAGCCCGAACCATTGTTGGTACCTACAAATATTTTTCCATCGGCCACCACGGGGTTTCCATAAGTCTCCGTGCCCAGTGGAACTGACCAACGTATGTTTTCGCCAGACTCAATATCAAACTGGCTGACGAGGGGCCCAGATTTAGGAGCGTTGTTACGATAGCTGCTGCCACCCCATTGCGGCCAATCGCGAGTAATCTCCTGCGAGAACGCGATCTGGGTCAGAAACAGTACGTTTAGTAAAAAAATTCTTCGAATGGTATCAAGAAACATCGACTTGCTCATGCGAGTTACGGTGGGAAGGCTTCTCTTCTATATTAGCTTGACTCGACACCAATTAGAGGGATCTTCTTGAAATCGAGATGAAGCGGTACGAGCGAGATGAATGGACGAGCTCTGGGTATCGTACATACAGAAGAAAAATCCGATCTCTGGGAACTCTGCAGGGTTGTATCCGTGAAGTTTGTTACCACGGATAAAAACTCTCCATAGTTCGGAAGTATCATGCTGAGGTACAACCTGGAAAAGTAGATCTTCATCGGGAACTTTGGGTGGATCTTCGGTGCATTTGTGAATTGACGTATTGCGTCCCATGAGAATTCGATCAGCTATTTTCTCAGGTGGTTGTTGGGTCGGAAAGTTTAGCCTGTAACAAAAATGGTTGCCCCTTTTGATTCCCAAGCTAGCCCGAGTGTCAATGTACAACTGCAGAGCACGGTGATAAGGCTGCCCCTCAACGATTCTAGCAGCCGAGATCCTTTCCACCTCCATTTCGAACATAAGTCCCCTCTCATGCCACGCACCGCGCATGGTCCAATCTCGCACTTTGTCCGTCGACAATTGCTCGAGTCGAGGCAGGGAATAGATATTTGAAAGCGACCAACTCAGGTCGTCGATTCGGCCTGATTTACTAGACGTCACGTCAAATCGACGGATGGAAAAACCAAAGTCGAATAAATAAGCAGCATCGGCGAGAATGTTTTTGGTCGTCATGTTGATTGTTCGCGGTGCCTCATTTTGCGTACGAAAAGAATCATGAGGATTGCGTCGTAAACAGTATGACCGATTATCGCCATGAAGATGTTTTGACTCCAATAGGCTGTTATTCCCAAAATAATGCCGAGAATGGTCGTTACGGCCACATACCCACGACTGAGCGGGTGAATGATTCCAAACATAAGGGAAGCGAGAAATATCGCGAATGCGATACCTCCCGTACCAAATGGCTCTAGCTCACGCACTAATGTTCCTTGTAACCACCCACGGAATAAGAGCTCCTCGCCAACACCAGCTGAGAGACTTAATGCGACCAAGTGCCAAACGTTACACCCTCGTAGTAAAACACGAAGATGCTTCTCGGCGATTTCCGACGCGTCTTCGATCCAACGGAATCGGAAAATCTCCAACCCGTGAACCATGATGACCATTCCCAAACCAACAGCGAATCCCGCGATTAAGCCAAAGCCAATACGCTTATACTCCGTAATTTTTGGCATCGTCTCATGCGGATGCACCCCCGCGAACGAAGCCAATACTACTGCCAACAATCCAATCCCCAGTTCGAACATGGCAGCCATGAAGAACTGCTGATGGTTTGGTGTGTTATGTTGCATGATTTGCAGATTCGAACGGGAATGAGAAAACCCAGAATTGGAATCGAAGGCTCAGTTATTGACAACCCATTGGTTCTAGGATTCGATCAACTGTAGCGATGACTTATTGAGCTGAAATGACGCTTCTTTGCCATTCTCGAACGAGACTCTGGCCATTTTTCGAGCACCTTTTCCATCGATCATTTCTACTTGGCCAATCCCGTATTCGGGGTGCCTCACTATAGAGCCAATCTCAAATAGCTCCACTTCGACCCCTTCCTTGGTCGTAGTCGATGGGATCACGGCTGCAGAACGGAGACCAATCGCGGGAAGCTTTCGCTTGAGTTCGTTCAATTTGTCCGCCACCCCACGGCCCGCAGGGACTCCCCCGAAATCGTTCTCCTCTCCGATATTCCTAGGGCGAGAGGAGTCCGAGGATTCGTGATCCTCTTTGTCAGGATTGGACAACAAAACCGTTTTTCTTCTTTTGCTCCCACCCAAACCGGTCGACGAGAAGCGAGCCTCATCCTCAAAAGGTTGAAACTCCGAATCGAACTCATTGTCCGACGAGTCAAATTGGTCCGTATTGAAGTCGTCCGCTGCAAAATGGAAATCGCTCTTGTCAATCTTCTCCATTTCTCCGCGAGGCAATTCCAGTAGAAACGGACTTGCTGGTGACAGACGGTGGCTGGCAAACCCACGCTGTTTGGCCATGCTAAGCTGCAAGCGATTTTTTGCTCGCGTAATACCAACAAAAAACAAGCGACGCTCCTCCTCCAACTGATTCGGATCATCTTTGGTTCTAATGTGAGGCAAGACGCCGTCTTCGAGTGCGATTATAAAGACATTGTCGTATTCAAGACCCTTCGCTGCATGCAACGTCATCAAGGTCACTTTATTTTCCGCGTCGGTCATGTTATCGACATCGCTCGAAAGAGAGATCTGCTCGAGAAATCGCTCCAAGCCATTACCTTCATTATCTGGATCGGAATCGACATGGTTGGCATCCGATTTTAGTTCGTTTATGTTACCGATGATGCTGTCATCAGGTGACTCCGATTTTCGAGCCGATATATACTCGATGTAATTGGTCGCTGAAAGGATGAACTCAATCATGGCCAGCAAGCCATCTCGCTGCATCTCTACCAAGTCATGATATATCTTCAAAAATTGCTTGGCACCCTCAGTCGCCTTCTTGCTCAGCAGCTTGCCATCGACCGCAGCTCGTAAAGCAACAAGCATCGGAATTTCTCGCTGTTTAGATAGATCCGCGACCTTGGCCAACGTTTTGTCACCAAGCCCACGTGTGGGTACATTGACGATGCGATCAAACGAAACATCATCGGTTGGATTATTAACCAATCTCAAATAGGCCAAGAGGTCTTTAATTTCTTCTCGCTGATAAAAGCGGAAGCCACCGATCAACTGATAGCCGAGCTTCCGTTTCAGTAACGCTTGCTCTAAGAGCCGCGACTGTGCGTTGGTACGATAAAGAATTGCAAAGTCCTTACCCTTGGCGCCGTTTTCTAAAATCTCCAGAGCGATCGACTGAGCAATTTCGTCTGCTTCGTCTCGATCTGAAACGTATGTACAAAGGCGAACCGCCGCCCCGTCTTCGCGCTGAGGTTTTAGGATCTTCGCTTTACGCCTCGTATTGCATGCGATCAAACTGTCAGCGACCGACAATATCTGTGGAGTGCTCCGATAGTTATCTTCCAAGCGAACTGTTACGGCATGAGGATAGTCGCGTTCAAAATTCAGAATGTTACTTATGTCGGCCCCTCGCCAACTGTAGATCGATTGATCCGGGTCACCCGTTACATTTATATTTGGATAATCAAGCGAGAGCCCACGCACAATCAGATATTGGGCGATATTGGTATCTTGATACTCGTCGACTAGCACATACTTATGCTTTTCATCGAGTTCCGCTCGCAAGTCCGGATTGTTTCGCAGGATGCATGCGGTGTGCATCAGGAGATCGTCAAAATCAACAGCGTTGTTTTGTTGAAGAACCTTCTGATAGGCAGGGTAGATTTTACTGATAACCTTGTCTTGAGCACCACCCGACATGCCTTCAAACATCTCGTGAGTAATGGCGCGATTTTTGAGAGCTCCAATTCGCCTCGCCAAATCCCCCACATTGAGATGAGTAGTCGAAACATTGGCAATATCAATCGCCTTTTTGAAGGCCTTGGACGCGTCATCAGCATCAAAAATCGAGAAGTTAGGAGTCAGGCTCACTGTCTCGCCGAACCGTCTCAAAAACCGGACGCAATAACCATGAAACGTCCCCATCCATACGGGGGCGTCCCCCACCATGTGGGCAACGCGTTTTTTCATCTCGCTCGCGGCTTTATTGGTAAACGTCAGGGCTAAAATCGAGTAAGGCGATACTCCCTGTTCGAGCAAATGGGCAATTCGATGCGTAACAACTCTCGTTTTTCCAGAACCTGGACCTGCCAAAATGAGGAGCGGGCCGTCTACATGGGTGACGGCTTTTCTCTGCGATTCGTTCAGTGCATCTAGGACATTGGACGAAGATTGAACCATGACTGCCTCCTCGAGTTGTGCGTTTCCTGCTGAAAGGCAATTATCTACTCGAACGCACCGTTGTTCCAGCCATCCTTGCCGATTGGCTACAATTCGTTCGAACTAACACTTTAACCATTGAAGCCAAAAGACTTATGACGACTTCTCCAGCAAGCTTGCCAAAAAATCTCGAAGAACTTCGTGCCTCAGGATGGACAAGCCGCACGGTCAAACAAGAGATCTACAAAAATTTCATCGATAAGCTTGCGCTCGGTGAACCGCTTTATCCAGGCATCGTTGGGTATGATGATACCGTGGTGCCCGAACTCAATATCGCTTTGCTTGCAGGACATGATCTTTTGTTCTTGGGCGAAAAAGGGCAAGCCAAAAGCCGACTTATGAGAACCTTGGTCCGGTTTCTAGATGAATACGTTCCGTATATCGACCACCCCGATCTCATGGTTCACGAAGACCCGGAGCGTCCCATTACAACCCTCGGCAAAAAGATCTTGCGCGAAACTCTTCCTTCCGACGTGCCTATTAAATGGTGGCATCGCGAAGATCGCTATGTCGAGCGTTTGGCTCCAGGTACAAAGTTCGCCGATGTTATTGGAGAAATCGATCCGTCTAAGTTAACGTCGGGAGTAAGCATGAGCTCGGAAGAGGCACTGCACTTTGGACTTATTCCCCGCATGCATCGTGGCATCTTCGCAATGAACGAACTACCGGAATTAGACGAGCTAGTGCAAGTTGGCTTGTTTAACATCTTGGAAGAACGAGATGTGCAGATTCGTGGCTATCCAATCCGATTCGACTTGGACATCTTTATCATGTTTTCGGCGAACCCGAGTACCTACAATCGGAGTGGCAAAGTTATCCCACAGCTTAAGGACCGGATCGGCTCTATCATTCAAACCCACTATCCGCTGGAACGATCTCACGGCATTGAGATCCTGCAACAAGAGGCTGGCTTTGATTCAGGCCCCCCGTACCCCGTTCAAGTTCCCTATTTCATGATGGAATTGATAGAGGAAATCACTTCCCAGGCACGCAGGAGCAAGTATGTAGACCAGGCGTCAGGTGTGTCAGCCCGGTTTTCCTTATCCAACTATAGGACGATGGTCGCATCTGCGAGACAGCGAGCTGTTATCCTCAAAGAAGATATCGCAGCCCCTCGCATTAGCGATCTGGGACATCTCTACACCTCCTCATTAGGCAAACTCGAAGTCGATCTAATGGGAGCACACCAAATGAGTGAAAAGAAGATACTCGATGCATTAATAGCCAATGCGATCAAGGCAGTGTTTGAACAGTATGTCGACCTGCACGGCGCGCAACCAATCGCGGAGATTTTCAACAAGGGTGTAAGAATCGAGGTCGGAGACTTGCTTCCAAGCAGCTACTACGCTGAGAAACTCAAACACGTGCCCCCCGTATGGGAAACCGCGTTTGAAGTGAATGCAAGCTCTCACCCTGCGATAAGGGCGTCATGTATTGAGTTTGTGCTGGCAGGGTTATACAGCATGGACAAAATCAGTCGAGCTAGCAAACACGGCAAGGTAAGCTACGAAACCTAGGGCTATATTGCTTAACTATTGGGACAAGTACCTGACGAAAGATGGTACCCCGAGCATGGCGCGAAGACCGTTTTATGATCTAAAAATAAAGATTTTAGATCGTGCCACCCTGCGAAGGAACCGCGAGACCTACGCGTTTAACGAACCTCGAACAACCCATCAGGCACTCAAGAAACCCTGCAGCTGCTGCGTCATATGAACACGAGCGTATGAAAACTCTAGGGTGGAAGACGGGACTCGAACCCGCGACTTTCGGAACCACAAAAAGTTTTTCGCTAATCTTCATTTTGCTGAAAAACCCTGAAAATATTGCAATTTCCAAGGATACAACATTGTTGCACTTTTCGCAATGTTGGATCTGTTTGCAGGTATGAAAGGGGTTTTCCGGTATTTTCCGGTATGTATTAACAACGAAGTGCACCGACTATATTAAACCACGCAGTGCGCCGAATTTGTTCTCGATGCTAACTGAGATTTTAGTAGCCCTAACTTTTTCGACAACGTTTGCGATTTCCTGACCGCACCCCTGAAAGCAAAACGCAGTAGGGACCCAAAGACTCGCAAGCGTAGGCGTCCGTTTTTGACCCTCTCGCTTCACGTTTCTCTCTCCTGGTCGTCTCGGCTGTAGTAAACGGCTGACGCGTCCAACGCGATTTTAGGGGCTCGGCTCCATCACGGCTTGAATGTCTCGCCAACCTAGTGAATCACGGTGCATCAGCTCTCCTGCCAATCGCATCACGTAACGCCATCGCTGACGTACCAACATGCAACTAATCTGGAGTGCTTGGTCGATGTGCTCAATGCTCGCTGTCCTGGTCCAATCGTAGACACTCGGCTGAATCGGTGACCATGCCGGGGGGACGAAGTGAACCAATAGATCTCGCTCGTGACACGACACTCCGTCGCTCATCGAATGCGCCAACTCGCACGCAACCCACCCGGCCAACGATGTGACTCGGTGATCGGCGAGACTCTGGTGGCTCGGCTCAACAATACATTCCGCATCGACCCGGAAACGATCGCTTCCGAGGTCATCGATAAATACCATGATGCCTTGCTGTCTGACAGATACCATCGCAACCACCCGGCCTGACGCATGGAAAGCAGCACTAAACCGGCTCACAATCACATTCTGATTCTGTATTGAAGTGCTCATGGGCAATACTTACCCGGTCTTTTGATCGGTGCATCAGCCAATCGCTTTTGCCATTCGGCTGTGGCTTGTGGCATCGTCCAATTGTGTCTCATGGCTTCGGATGTGAACTTCTCATCCAGACATAATCGCATCACTTCCACGTAGGTGGCTGGTCGCTCACTCTCTGATAAGACTCGCGGAGGTGGTGGTGGAAGTTTGCTTTGCATTAATGCGAAAGAATCTTCTAGGTCTCGCACTTGATCGACTAATCCGAGATCCTTTGCTTGGTCG
>Ga0315899_10003603_pt1 | contig 16887 bp, 10 predicted proteins | sample LakEriMetagenome_2_FD_203518 | JGI IMG/M metagenome (GOLD analysis project Ga0315899, IMG submission 203518) | Freshwater fungal communities from buoy surface, Lake Erie, Ohio, United States - Buoy 4 MA112 | ecosystem: Environmental > Aquatic > Freshwater > Lake | place: USA: Lake Erie, Ohio... | reverse complement strand
AGTTTCACGGCGAAGAACTCCTGCATTTTCTTGTCAATGTCCTTCTGGTTGGCGCGCTTGGTCGGGTTGTGCTCGTCGCCGTTGTACACGACCATGTACGCTTCCTTCTGCAGGCGGCGCATCGCCACGTAGAACTCGATGCCCTGGTACCAGGGCACCGCGCCGTCGTTGTCGTTGGCCATGAAGAGCACGGGGGTAGTGACCCGATCGAGCCGGAACAGCGGCGAGTTTTCCACGAAGCGCTCGGGGTACTGCCAGAGGGACCCGCCGATGCGGCTTTGCGTGTGTTCGTACTGGAACGTCCGCGCGAGCCCGCTCTGCCACCGGATGCCACCGTAGGCACTCGTCATGTTCACCACGGTGGCGTTGGGCACCGCCGCCGCGAACATGTTGGTCACGGTAATGAGGTACGCCGACTGATAGCCACCCCACGACTGCCCGGTGATGCCGATGCGCTTGGGGTCCACGTACCCCTGCCGAATGAGCGCCTGTACGCCGGGGATGATGGCCTTGGCGGCACTCGGCCCGGGCTGGCCGTCGGTGTACACGATGTCGGGCATGAACACCACGTAGCCCAGCGCATTGTAGACCAGCGGATTCACGGTGTTGCGGCCGCTGGGTGCCTGGTAGTTGTGCAGCCCATCGGTAAGCTTCTCATAGTAGTACACCACCATGGGGTACTGTCGACTGGCGTCGAAATTCTCCGGCTTGTACACGAGGCCGCGCAGCGGCACCCCATCACTGTTGAGCCACGACACGAGTTCCACCGAACCGCGCGGATACTCGGCATCCTGCGGGTTGGCATTGGAGATCTTCGTCGTGGCGGCGATGCTGCTTCCCGTCCAGAGATCGGGGAACTCCCGATAGGTGCTCTGCGTGAGCAGATACTGCTCGGCGTGGCGCGCCTTCTGGAGGCCGCCGAAGTTGCGGTCGGCCATGATGATTTTCTCCGGACGCGTCTCCGCACCAATCTGATCGCGCCAGAAGCCGCTGGACTTGGTGAGCGTATCGACGGCGCGCAGCAGCAGCGGCGTGCGGGTATCGAGGAAGGGATCCTCGCGGTCGAGATCGATGACCCGGAAGGTGACGCCGGCCCGACGGCCCTCGCCATCGGTGAGATTGCGCGCCGCCACCACGCCGGCGGGATCGACTTCCCACACATCGAAGCGATCGTACACCAGCACCCGCTTGTCACCCTCCGTCCATCCGGCCATACCGTACGGGGGCGGAACGTCGGGCGAGTCGAACTCCTCGTCCTGGAACTTCACCGGCAGCTTGTCGGTGAGCACGACCTTCTTGCCGGTCGCGGTGGCATACGCCACCCACTGCCCCTTCTCGAACCAGGTGACGTAGTTGGCCCCGGGCGACAGCTGCACCTGCCCGTCGAGCTGCTTCGCCACGAGCATCCGCGCCCCGGTGAGCGGGTTCAGGAGATACGCGTCGGTGGCTCCCTCCCCCCAGAACTGGGGGATGGCGTATTCGAGGCTGTTGAGCCCGAGCACGGTGCGTCCGTTGTCGCTGATGATGACCCGCAACGAGTCGTTGGCCAGCTGCGTCCACGTGTTGGCGGCGAGCGTGTACAACGCCGTGTACGTGCGGTTGCGGTCGCGGTTGGCCGTGACCTTCTGCTGGGGCATGATCTGCGCGTCCTTCCAGTGCCACAGATCGTAGATGGCCTTGTCGGCGAGCGAATCGGCGGGAATGGAGTCGGCGGGAACGTTGCTGAACGCGAAGATGAGCGCGTTGCCCTCGCGCGTGAACGCGAGCTGTCCTCGGTCGGCCACGAGCAACCCGGCGGGCGCATCGGTCGGCGCCACGAGGCGACGAGCCGCCACGGGCTTCCCCTTCGCCGGCTGCAGCCCCGCATGATACACGCTGAAGCGTGGCCGCGGCGTGGAGTCGTTCACATCGGAGACGAACGCCACCTGCTTGCCGGCGCGATCGAAGGTGAAGCCGCGATACGTGGCCGCGCCCGAGATCAGCGTCGTCACGACGCCGGTGCCGAGGGCGCGCACGAAGGCGCCGTTGCCGACCCCGTCACGTGTCGTGACGGTGTAGCCGAGCGACTGTTCGTTCTCGTCGAAGGTGTAGCTGGTGACGCCCTCGATGCGCGTTTCCGTGCCGGCGGCCAGATCGCGCAGCACCAGCGTGGTGCCGTAGTCGCGGCGCGGGCCGGCGGGCGCGGGCGCGCCGTTCTGCCCGGGTGCTCCCGCCGGACGGGCAGCCGCCGTGGTGTCTTCGAGCTGGTAGGCGAGATACCTGCCGCCGTTGCGGGCGAGGCGGAACGAGCGCACGTTGAGCACGAGTCGCACACTGCCGTCGGCGACGCTCAGGATACCCATGCTACTGCGCGGCTGTGGTGCCCCGCGGCGGGCGCGGGCCCGCTCCACGTCAGCGCGCGACGGATAGATGGTGAACACCACGAAGCGCGAGTCGGCGCTGAACTGGGCCGGTGCCGCGCTGAACTGGGCGGCCGAATCGGCCGAAGGCTGCAGCTGCGGGCGCCCGGTATACCCGCGACCGATGTTGGCGTATTCCGTGCCGCCGCTGGTGGCGCGCACGATGAGCGCGCCCTCCCCCACCACCGGGCTCACGGTGTAGGCCACCCACTTGCCGTCGTTGGAGAGTGAGGCGCCGGAGATGGTACGCCATTCGTCGTACGTGTCCTGCGTGATGGGCTTCTTGCCCGCCGGCAGTGGCGGCGGTGACCACCGGCTGACGGCGGTGAAGGGATTGGCGGGCTGCGCGATGAGCGCGGCAGGGACACTGGTCAGCACGAGCGCCGACAGGAGTGGCGCGAGGGGGACACGCGCGGCGGCGGGCATGACGGAACGCAGGACGATCGATCGCATCGGAGAGGGAGCGAAACGGGTGCGTGGGCTGGTCGCAGGATCGCCGGGGCCCCAACTTGCACCCGAGGTTCCTGTACCCCGGAAGACTAACGGCGCGGCGCGCGCTGCGTGAGGACATCAATGCGACGTTTACTCGGCTACTTCGCCCGGGGGTTGGTGCTCCTGGCGCCCCTGGCCGTGACGGTGTGGGTGTGCTGGATCGTGTTCCGAAGCGTGGATGGCTGGTTGGGGCTCCCCATTCCGGGGGCCGGCTTCGTGGCCACGCTGGCGCTCATCACGCTCTTCGGATTCCTCGGCTCGAACCTGCTGACGCGATCGGCAGTGTCGGCGTTGGAGGCCGTAATGGCCCGGCTCCCTTTCGTGCGACTGCTGTACGGTTCCACGAAGGACCTGCTGAACGCGTTCGTGGGAGAGAAGCGTCGCTTCGACAAGCCGGTGATCGTGAGCCTCACGGCCGACCACCGCGTGCGCCTGCTGGGGTTCGTGACCCAGGAGAGTCTGGCGCATCTGGGGCTCACCGAGCAGGTGGCCGTGTACTGCCCGCACTCGTACAATTTCTCGGGACAGCTGTACGTGGTGCACACGTCACAGGTGCAGCCCATCGACGTGGCGAGCGCCGACGCCATGGCCTTCGTGGTGTCCGGTGGCGTTGCGGGCCTCGTGCAATCGTCGCAATCGACCGGCGAGTTTGCCTCCCTTCCGCCCAACTCCTGATGCGTACGCCCCGCCGCTTCCCCGCCCTGCTGTGCGCGCCCATGACGTGCGCGGGCATGCTGCTCACCGCGTCCGCGGGCGCGCCCGCCGTGCTGTCGGCGCAGCCCGCCTCCGTGAGCGCCGAGGTCCCCGTGCTGCTGCTCCCCGACGCCGTCTTCGACGGCGCCGGTGATGCGCCGCAGCCGGGGTGGGCCGTACTGGTGAGCGGCCAGCGCATCGCCGCCGTGGGCCCGGCGCGCACCCTGCAGGTCCCCGCCAATGCGCGACGCATTGCGCTACCCGGTACGACGCTGCTCCCCGGGCTGAGCGATCTGCACAGCCACGTGCTGCTGCACCCGTACGACGAAACGCCGTGGAACGACCAGGTGCTGCGCGAATCACTCGCGCTGCGCACGGCGCGGGCAGTGAACCACCTGAAGGCCACGCTCGATGCCGGCTTTACCATGCTGCGCGACCTGGGCACCGAGGGGGCCGGTTACGCCGATGTGGGGCTCAAGGAGGCCGTGGAACAGGGCATCATTCCGGGGCCGCGCCTGTTCGTGACGACCAAGGCGATCGTGGCGACCGGTTCGTATGGTCCCAAGGGCTTTGGTGCCGAGATCGGTATTCCGCAGGGCGCCGAAGAAGCCGACGGCGTGGAGGGCGTGACGCGCGTGGTGCGCGATCAGATCGGCCACGGCGCCGACTGGATCAAGATCTACGCCGATTACCGGTGGGGACCGCGCGGTGAGGCGCGACCGACGTTCACGTCGGCGGAGTGGCAGGCCATCGTGCAGACGGCGTCATCGAGTGGACGCCCCGTGGTGGCCCATGCGAGCACCGCCGAGGGGATGATGCGCGCCACGCTTGCCGGCGTGGAAGTGATCGAGCACGGCGACGCGGCCACCGCCGAGGTGTTCGAGGCGATGAAGCAGCGCAACGTGGCCTTCTGCCCCACGCTGGCGGCCACCGAGAGCACCACGCGCTATCGGGGGTGGAAGAAGGGGGTCGACCCCGAGCCCGCCGGGATCACGCAGAAGAAGCGCATGTTCCGCCTGGCGCTGGCCTCGGGGGTGACCATCTGCAACGGCAGCGACGTGGGCGTGTTCGCGCATGGCACGAATGCCCTGGAGCTGGAGCTCATGGTGGAGTACGGCATGACCCCGGTGCAGGCGCTCAAGGCCGCCACCAGTGTGAATGCGCGTATCATGCACCGCGAGAACGAACTTGGGCGCGTGGCGCCGGGGCTGCTGGCCGACCTGGTGGCCGTGCAGGGCGATCCCACCCGGAACATTGGCCAGCTCCGTCAGGTGACGTTCGTGATGAAGGGGGGGCAGGTCCACCGCCGCTGATGGCGCCAGACAGGCGGGCACCGGTTCGGGTCGTGGCGCGTTGTTCAGCGTGCTTCGACCCGACTTGCTTCCCGACCATCTCGCCGAACGCGTCACGACGCATTCGGCGGCCGGCATGGCCGCCGGCGCCGGCGAATTCGTGCTGTACTGGATGCGCACGGCGGTGCGCGCCCACGAGAACCCGGCGCTGGACACCGCGCTGGCGCTGAGCCGAACGCTCCAGCGCCCGGTGTTCGTGTATCACGCGCTGAGCGAGCGCTACCCGTACGCCGCCGATCGTCATCACACCTTCATTCTCGAAGGCGCGCGTGACGTGGAGGCCGAGTGCGCCGCGCGCGGCATCGGGTACGCGTTTCATCTGGAGCGGCCGGGGCATCGCCAGCCCGCGCTCAGGCAGCTTGCGGAACGCGCGTGCCTCGTGATCACGGAAACGATGCCGGTGCCGCCACTGGACTGGCTGACCGACAGCCTCGCCGACCAGGCGCCCTGCCCCGTATGGAGTGTGGACACAGCCTGCGTGGTGCCCATGCCGCTGGTGGACAAGGCGCACACGCGCGCCTTCGCGTTCCGCGACGATACCGCGAACATTCGTCGCGAACGGCTGCGACGGCCATGGCCGGAGGTCACCCCGGCGCATCCGCCGTTCGTTCCGGCGGCCTTGCCGTACGAGCCAGTGGTGCTGGCCACGGCAGACATTCCGGCGCTCGTGGCACAGTGCGAGATCGACCACGGCGTGGGCCCGGTGCCGCACACGCGCGGCGGGTCGCGCGCCGGTTACGCGCGCTGGGAAGAGTTCACGCGCAGTGGCCGACTGGATCGCTATGCGGCCAAGCGCAACGACGCCACGATCGACGGCGTGAGCCGCATGTCGGCGTACTTCCACTACGGCATGGTGTCGGCGCTGCGCGTGGCGCGGGAGTGCGCCGCCCTGGCGGGTGACGGCCCCGCGAAGTATCTCGACGAACTGCTGGTGTGGCGCGAGCTGGCGTACGCGTTCTGTTTTTGGCACGCGTCGCCCACCACGCTCGAGGGCATTCCGGCGTGGGCGCGGGAGACGCTGGCCACGCACGAGCGTGATCATCGCGACGTGCTGTCGTGGGAGCGTCTGGCGCGCGGGAAGACGGGTGACGCCCTGTGGGACGCCACGCAGCAGTCGCTCGTGCGGCACGGCGAGTTGCACAACAACGTGCGCATGACATGGGGCAAGGCTTTGCCCCTGTGGTCGGAGAACGCCGAGCAGGCGCTCGAACGACTGGTGGATCTCAATCACCGCTACGCGCTCGATGGTCGGGACCCGGCGTCGTACGGCGGGTTGTTGTGGTGTCTGGGGCAGTTCGACCGTCCCTTCACTCCGCCGGTACGTGTGCTGGGCACCGTACGTCCGCGCCCCACCAGCGAGCATCGGAAGCGTCTGGACCTGCAGGCGTATCGGCGCCGCGTGGAGCGTCCGGCCATGCCGTCGGCGCCGTCGGTGCTGGTGGTGGGGGCCGGTGTGTCGGGGTTGGCCTGCGCCCGTACGCTCACCGACCACGGGTTCAGCGTGACGGTGCTGGAGAAGGGGCGCGGCGTGGGCGGCCGACTGAGCACGCGCCGCGAGGGGGCATGGCGTTTCGATCACGGCGCGCCGCTCATGCACTTCGGCGATGCGCGTACGCGTCGGTTCGTGCAGTCGTGGGAGCAGGACGGCTACCTGGCGGCGCTGGGCGACGCGCACACCGGACGTGGGGCCATGTCCACGTGGCCGAAACATCTGGCCGCCGACCTGACCGTGAAGACGGGCGTGCAGGTGCAGCAGCTTGTGCAAGGGCAACACGCGGGCGCCCGGTGGCAGGTGCAGGATCAGCACGGCGTGACCCACACGGCCGATGTGCTGGTGCTGGCCATCCCGGCGCCGCAGGCCGTTGCCCTGCTTGGAGGCGCCCCCCCGTCGGCGTTGATGGCACTGCAGGAGGTGCGCATGGCTCCCTGCTGGAGCACCATGGTGGTGTTCGACGCGCCGCCGCCGGTGCGCCTGACGGAGCAGCTGCGCGCCGGCGAACTGACGTGGGCCGACGAGCGCGTGGTCCGTTGTGTTGCCATGACCGCCCTGCCGGGGCGCCCGACGGCCGATGCCTGGGTGGCGCAGGCCAGTGCGACCTGGAGCCGCGCACAGCTGGAACGCGCGGCGGAGGAGATCTGCGCCGAGGTCACGCCCGTCCTGTGCGCGCACCTGGAGACGGCGGGCACGGTGCTGCACGCGGCCAGCCATCGCTGGCGCTATGCCCGCACGGAACAGGGGGTGGACAGCCCCTGCCTCTGGAGTGCGGCGCAGGGCGTGGGGGCGTGCGGCGATTTCGCGATGGCCTTTCCCCAGGCGGCGAGCGACGTGGAACGCGCGTGGCTGAGCGGCGTGGCCATGGCGGGACGCATACTGGGCGGATGAGCCGTGGCTCACCCGCCCAGTGCAGTGACCGCGCGGCGCACACGGCCGCGGCGATCGCGACCGCTGCGCCTATCCGTTACGGCTGCTTGAAGAGCGAGGCGTCGGGCGTGCCGAAGGTGACCGTTTCGCTGGTCAGGATGACGTCACCCTGCGCCGAGCGCTGAATGAGCGTGGTGGCCACCTTTTTCTTGTCGAATTCCTTGTAGTCCTTGTAGATGGCCGTCTGCGCGCCCATCGGCGTGGTGGTCACCGTGCCCAAACGCAGCCCCGTGTTCACATCGAAGTACTCCGTAATGGTGCGACCGGCCTTGCTGGTGAGCTCGAGCTTCCACGCCTCGGCCCCTTCGAAGGTTTCCTTGCCGACAACCGCCGACTTGGCGTACCGCGATGGATCGAGAAACGCGGCGCCGTCGGTGTTGGGCTCGGCCATTTCCTTGGCCTGCTCGGCCGGCATGGGCTGCATGCCCTGCCCCTGGTCCACCCAGCCCTTTTCGCCGTCGAAGCCCTGATCGATCTTCACCACGCCAAGATCGATGATCATGCGCATCTTGTTGGGCAGCGCCGTGTGGCGCTCATACGCGCCGGAAATGCCGGCGAACGCCACGTTCGCGGTGCCCTTGTCGGAGCGCCCGGTCACCGCCTTCCACGCGTCACGCCCACCAACGGCCGCCGCGTACTTGTCGTAGACCTGCTGCACCGTGGGGGTCTGCGCCTCGGCGCGCACGGCCCCCCCAACCATGATCACGGCAGCGATCGCTGCCGACGCAAACTGACGCATGTACGCTCCAGGTGAAAGAATGGAAAAACCCTCGCGCATCACTACGGCGCGAGGGTTTTCAGGGTTTCAGCGTGGTAAGCCCGACTGGCAAGCTCCCGGACTCACGCCGGGACGATCCCCGCGAACGGCGCATCCGCGCCGGCTCGCAGTGCCGCGATGCGCTCCATGGTGAAATCCACGAGCTCCTGCATGGTGGGGGCATCGAACACCAGCTTGGCGCCGGCCGCGGCGTACAGCTCGGGGAGCGTACGCGTGCCGCCGAGTGCCATGAACTGCTTGTACATGGTCACCGCATTCCCCGCATCGCGTACGGCATTGCGGAAGACCTGCAGGGCCCCCAGCTGCGCGAGGCCATACTCGATGTAGTAGAACGGCAGCTCGAAGATGTGCAGCTGGCGGTACCAGCGCGCCAGCCGCTCCCGCTCGAGACCGGTCCAATCCACCCCCTGCTCGAACTCCTCGCGCAGGCGCAGCCACGCGCGGTCGCGCGCCTCGCGATCGGCGCCGTCGGGGCTGGTGTAGATCCACGCCTGAAACGCGTCGACGCTGGCAATGTGCACGAGTGCCCCCAGCACGTCCTCGAGATGTTCGAGCCACGCCACACGCGCCTGCTCGGGTGCGTAGTAGCCGTCGGGTTGCACGAGATAGGGCATGGCGAGCAGCTCCATGCTCATGGACGCGAGTTCAGCGGCCTCGTGCCCCGTCTTGCGCATCCACGTGTAGGGCAGGTCGTGCGTGGCGAAATCGTGGAAGCAGTGCCCCGCCTCGTGCACGAGCGTGTTGACATCGTCGGGCACCCCCACGGCATTCATGAAGATGAACGGCCGGCCGCGGAAGGCGAGATCCGTGCAATAGCCACCCGGCGCCTTGCCGGGGCGGCTCTCGAGGTCCAGCAGCTGTTCGTCGGCCATGAGGGCAAACTGCGCCCCCAGTTCGGCGTCGACACGTCGGAAGATATGGCGAGCCTGGCCCACGAATGTCTCGACGGTGTCGAACGGTCGCAGGGGTTCCTTGGCGTCGAGGTCGACGCTGACATCCCACGGGCGCAATACCTCCACCCCGAGCGAGCGGCGGCGATGTTCCATGAGCTGGGCCACGGCGGGTGTGACCGTCTGCCGCACCGCATCGTGGAACGCTTCGGTATCGCGCGGCGTGTAGTCGAAGCGATGCTTGGCGGTGAAGCAGTACTGCTGATAGTCGGCAAACCCCGCCTCGCGCGCCACGTCCACACGCAGGGCATACATGCGATCGAAGCACTCGGCCAGCTCGTCACGCTTGTCGAGATAGGCCGCCGCGCCCAGACGGAATGCGCGTTCGCGCACGGCGCGATCAGCCACCTTGAGGTACGGCTGCAGCTGCGGAATGGTCTTGGCCTCGCCGTCCCAATCGACGCTGAGTCCGCCCACCAGCTTCTGGTAGCCGGCCGAGAGCTCCTCGATGCGCGAGAAGCGCTCGACGTTGGCTTCGCGGAAGATCTCGATGTCGGTGCGGAACCGCTGCAGCGTGGTCTCCAGATCCGGCCGCGACCAGCCCACCGCGAGCAGCTTGCGCGCCAGGCGCACCTGCTGCTCCTCGAGCTTCGGAAAGATGTCCATGGAGAACCGCAGGTACGCCGCCTCCCGCGCCGCGTTGGCGGTGTCGCCGGTGTAGGCGATCATCGCCAGCGTGCCCGCTTCCCCGACGAGCGTATCGAGGCGGGACCACGTGGCCAGCCACGGTTCGACCGCAGCCGACGATGCCTCCAGCGGCAGGGCGGCCAGCGCGTCGTAGAAGGGGAGCACGTCGGCCCACGTTGCATCACGGAACGCCTCAGGAGAGGCGGGAAGCGCGATCATCGACACGAAGGTATCAGTCATTCGCCATAGGGGATCCAGATGTTCTTGACCTGTACCGCGCGCCGGAGGAACTCCCGCCCCTCTCCGGAACGCGGATCCAGCCATTCCCGGCCCGTCCACTCGGTCCAGGTGCGCTTGAGATTGGCAGCCGATGCGCGCTCGACATCGGCTGCTCCCGACTGCGATCCAAAGTACCAGACGGCGGCCACATCATCGTGGGATGCCAACGTACGGACGAGCGACTCCCGGTCACCCGTCACAAAATTGAGGGTGCCGCCAGGCACGTCGGAGCTCTCGAGGATACTGTAGAGGTCGACCGCCGCCAGGGGGAAGCGCGGGGACGGAATGGCGACCACCCGGTTGCCGGTGGCCATGAGGGGCGCGATGAGCGAGACGAGGCCCAGCAGCGGGTACGGGTCGGGGCAGGCCACGCCGACCACGCCCAGGGGTTCGTGCATGGCCAGCGCCACGCCGCGCAGCGGCACATCGTGCACGGCCCCATCGTGCTTGTCGGCCCAGGCCGCGTAGGTGAAAAGCCGCGACACCGCTGCCTCCACCTCGGTCACGCCCGCCGCAAGCGGATCGCCGGTCATGGCCACGATACGCCGCGCCAATTCCTCACCCCGCGCCGACAGGTTTTCGGCGATGTAGTACAGGATCTGCGCCCGCTGATGGCCGCTGAGCCTCGCCCACCCCGACGCCGCGTGGGCGGCTTCGACGGCGTTGCGGATGTCCTTGCGGTTGCCCTCGCCCACTTCGCCCACGAGGCGGCCATTCAGGGCGCGTACCGGTAGCGAGTACCCCGAATCGGGGCGCGCCTGCTTGCCACCGATGAACAGCTTCGGGGTACGGTCGATGGGGGGGAGCGCATGACCGTCTCCATCGGCGTCGTGACCCGCACGGCTGTCGTCATCCTCGCTCCCGGACGTTGGCAGGGGGGCATCCATGACAGGGCGCGGCGCGGCCTCATGCGCCCGTACCGCCTTGAGATACTCCCACATCCCTTCCCGTCCACCTTCCCGACCAAAGCCGGACTCGCGGTATCCGCCGAAACCCGCCGCGGCATCGAAGAGATTGGTGCTGTTGATCCAGACCACGCCGCACGCCAGCTTGGGCGCCACATCGAGGGCGAGATTGATGTTCTCGCTCCACACGCTCGCAGCCAGGCCGAAGGGGGTGTTGTTGGCCAGTGCCACGGCCTCGTCGGGAGTGCGGAAGGTCATGCTCACCAGCACGGGACCGAAGATCTCCACCTGCGCGATCGTGGCGCTCGGGGCCACGTCGGTGAAGAGCGTGGGTGGATGAAACCACCCATCGGTGGGTGTCGCCCAGGAGGGCTGCCAACAGGTGGCGCCCTCGTCGATCCCCTGCTGACACAGGGCACGAATGCGTTCGAGCTGCACCGGCGCCACGATGGCCCCCATGTCCACGGCCTTGTCGAGCGGCGAGCCCACGCGCAGCCGCTCCATGCGCTCGCGCAGCTTGGCGTGCAGACGATCGGCGATGCCTTCCTGGACGAGGAGCCGAGAACCCGCGCAGCACACCTGGCCCTGGTTGAACCAGATCGCATCGACGACCCCTTCGACCACGCTATCGAGATCGGCGTCCTCGAAGACGAGGAACGGGCTCTTGCCCCCGAGTTCGAGCGAGAGGCCCTTGCCGCTGCCCGCGGTGGCAAGGCGAATGGCGCGTCCCACGTCGGTGCTGCCGGTAAAGGCGATCTTGTCCACCCCGTCGTGCGCCACGATGGCGGCCCCGGTGTTTCCGTCGCCGGTCACGAGGTTGAACACGCCCGGCGGGAGGCCGATCTCGTGCACCAGTTCCGCAAAGCGCAGTGCGGTGAGCGGCGTGTACTCGGCCGGCTTGAGCACGACCGTGTTCCCGGCCGCCAAGGCGGGGGCCACCTTCCACGCCAGCATGAGCAGCGGGAAGTTCCACGGGATGACCTGGCCCACCACGCCGTATGCGTGATAGCCGGCGAACTCGGTGGAGAGCAGCTGCGCCCAGCCGGCGTGGTGGTAGAAGTGCCGTGCCACCAGCGGGACGTCGATATCGCGCGTCTCGCGAATGGGCTTGCCGTTGTCGAGCGTTTCGAGCACTGCGAAGTGCCGCGCGTGCTTCTGGATGCCGCGCGCCAGCGCGTACAGCCAGCGGGCGCGCGCATGATCATCGAGCGCCTGCCACGCCGGCAGCGCCGCACGAGCCGCCGCCACGGCAGCGTCCACGTCGGCGGCGGTGCCCTGCGCGACCTGTGCCAGGGACGCCCCCGTGGCCGGTTCGAAGACCTCGACGGTGGACGTGCCGGCGTGCCACTGGCCGCCGATATAGTGCTGGAAGCGCCCGCCGTGCTGGGCGATCCAGGCGCGCACGGGGGCATCACCCTCGGGCGCCGGCCCGTAGCTCATGCGGTCGTACAACTCACGCACGGTGGGGGCGCGGCCGGCGTCGCCCGGCGATGCGGCAGGAGGCGTGGTAGTGGCCATGAGCGACTCCTCAAACCATCGGTTGGCGGTACGCGGCGGCGTACCGCCCCGTCACGAAGTGCTCGAGCTGCCGCTCCACATCGGTGAGCAGCCCACTTGCCCCGAAGCGAAACAGGTGCGGGCGCAACCAGCGATCGCCCAGCTCCTCCTTCATGAGCACGAGCCAGTCGATCGCCTGCTTGGCCGTGCGAATGCCGCCGGCCGGCTTGAACCCCACCTCGTGCCCGGTGCGCTCCCCGAACTCACGGATCATGCGCGTCATGACCAGACCCACGGGCAGTGTCGCATTGGCGCTCTCCTTCCCCGTGCTGGTCTTGATGAAGTCGGACCCCGCCATCATGGCCACCATGCTGGCGCGGGCCACGTTGCTCAGCGTAGCCAACTCCCCCACCGCCAGGATCGTCTTGAGGTGCGCCTCGCCGCAGGCGTCGCGGAAGGCGCGCACCTCGTCGTACAGTGCACTCCAGTGGCCCGTGAGCACGTGCGCGCGCGTAATGACCACATCGATTTCCGTGGCGCCCGCGGCCACGCTGGCGCGAATCTCGGCCAGCCGCTGCTCGAAGGGGGAGAGGCCGGCGGGGAACCCCGTGCTCACCGCAGCGACCGGTATGCCCGTCCCGGCGAGCGCATCGACCGCCGTGGCGACGTACTGGTGGTACACGCACACCGCACCGGTGGTGAGATGCAGGTCGGCAATGCCGAGCGCCGCGACCAGCTCCGGCTTGAGCGGATGCGCGGCCTTGGCGCACAGGCGCCGCACGTTGCCAGCCGTATCGTCGCCGGCCAGGGTCGTCAGGTCCATGCAGGCAATGGCCCGCAGCAGCCACGCGGCCTGCCACTCCTTCTTGACCGTGCGGCGGCCGGGGAGCGAGGCGGTGCGCCGCTCCACGGCACTGCGGTTGATGCGCAGGGAGCGGACGAGCGACAAGTCGAGCGCGGTGCCCGGGTTGCGGGCGGGATGGACATCCGGCGCCAGTCCGGTCGGCCAGCGCGGGGCCCCGCCGGGCTGCTCCGCGGAGCGGGCGGGCCGAGGCGCGTACAAGGGAGTGACGGTCATGACCACGGGCAATCTAGACGAGTGGCGGGGATGGCGCTCAACTCCGCGCCAACGGCGGCCGATACCTGCAGGCGGAGAGGAGTACCCTGACCGACCAGCCTATGCGTTCCGCCCGTCCCACTCATCTGCTCGCTATCCTGTTCACGGCCATCCCGTCGCTGCTCGCCTTCCCGGGGTGTACCAAGACTACGGAAGCGCCCGCCGCGTCGCGCCTGACCATCGTACAGGGGCATCTGCAGCAGGCGCCCGCCGGTACGATGTTGCCCACGCCCATCGTGCTGCGGGTGCTGGCCACCGATGGGTCGCCCATGCCGAACATCCCGGTGAGCTTCAACGTGCTTGCCGGGGGCGGCTCGGTGGACCCGGCTACCGCCAAGAGCGATGCCAACGGGGAAGTGAAGGCCCGCTGGACGCTGGGGCCGGGACAGCCGACGCAGACCGTATCGGGGAGCGCCCCCGGCCTGGAACCGGTCACCCTGAGCGCCGTGGGCGTGCTGCCCTCGGACATCGTCATTGCCCAGGGTAACAACCAGACGGCACGCGTCAGCACGGCGCTGCCGGTGCAGCTGGTGCTGCGCGTGACGGGCGGGAACAACGTGCCCATCCCGGGACAGACCGTGGCGCTCACGATTGCCTCGGGGGGCGGCAGCCTCTCGCCGCAGTCGGCGGTAACGAACAACCTCGGCGAGGTGACCGTGCGCTGGACGCTGGGACCGCAGACCGGGCTGCAGACCGCCACCGCGACCTCGGGCACCGTTGGCCCCGTGACCATCACCGCCGTGGCGAACTGACGCACCGACACCGCGCGTCGCGAACCGAACCCGGCCGCCACGGGTTGCAGAAGGGAGCGTCGTATACCGGCGCTCCCTTTGTCATCTTCCACCCATGGTGATGTCCATGCGTTCGTTCGCCGGCCAGACGGTCGTGATTACCGGTGCCAGTGACGGGATCGGGAAGGCCGCCGTGCGGCAGTATGCCCTCGGGGGCGCCCGGGTGGTGATGGTGGGGCGCAACGAGGCCAAGACCCGGGCCGCCGCACACGCCATCATGACGGACACCGGCCGCCGCGACATCGTCTGCGAAATCGCCGATCTGTCCCGCCAGGATGCCGTGCGCGACCTCGCCGCGCGGCTGCGCGCCGCGCACCCGGTCATTCACGTGCTGGCCAACAACGCCGGTGCCATGTTCCTGGAGCGCCGGCTTACGGTGGACGGACTCGAGCAGACCTTCGCGCTCAATCACCTGGCGTACTACACGCTCACCCTGCTGCTGCTGCCGTCGCTGTACGCCGGTGCGGCCCCCGGCGCCCCGGCACGGATCATCAACGTGTCCAGTCGCGCGCACGAGAATGCGCGACCGGCGCTGGACGACTTGCAGCTGTCGCAGGGCTTCGGCGGATGGCGCGCCTATGCCAACTCGAAACTGTTCAACATCTGGTTCACCACCAGCCTGGCGCGGCGTCTCGACCCCGCGCGCGTAGTCACCCACGCGATGCACCCCGGGGTGGTGCGCACCCGGTTCGCCACCAACAACGGCCGCATGGGGCGCCTGCTGCGGGGCGTCATGGACCTCGTGTCGATCTCGCCGGAGGCGGGTGCCGACAGTCTCGTGTGGCTTTCCAGCGCGGAGGAGGCCACCCACGACAGCGGCCATTATTGGTGCCGGCGCCGCAAGATCACGCCATCCCGCCTCGCCCGCCGCGAGGATCTCGCGGAGCGGCTCTGGCTGCGGTCGGGAGCGCTCACGGCGCTCGATGGCGACGTCCGGGCCAACGAGGCCCGAGGGCACGCCACCTCGACGTTCGCTGCGCCTCCCACCGCGCCAGCACCTCATGGGCAGTCGTAAGGTGCCCTGGCGTGACCTGCCGAGGCTGTGGCTCATCCTCGGCACGCTGGTGCCGCTGGTGGTGTCGTTCATCCGGGACCGTCGGCGCTGGCTCTGGTTCGGGGCCCCGGTGCCGCGCAGCATGGCCTTTCACGAGCGTCGTGCCACCACCATCGTGCGCGACCTGGCGGCGCTCGGGCCCACATTCGTGAAGCTGGCCCAGATCTTCGCGAGCCGCGCGGATCTCATCCCCGAACCCTACCTGCACGCCCTGGGCACACTCACCGATCGTGTGCCACCCGTCCCGTGGCGCGACATCGAGGCCACCCTGACCCGGTCGTGGGGGGCGCCGCCCGATCAGGTCGTGCAGTCACTTGACCGTACGCCCATTGCGGCCGGATCACTCGGGCAGGTGCACCGCGCGCGCTACGACGGGCGTGAGGTGGTGGTCAAGGTGCTGCGGCCGGGGGTGGCGCCCGTGGTGGATCGCGACGTGCGGCTGTCGCGGGCCATCGTGGATGCGGTGTACGCGCGCTGGCCGCATGTGCACGTGCTGGGCTTCCGTGTGGTGCTCGACGAGTTCGACCGCCACGTGCGCGAGGAGATGGACTTCGAGCGTGAGGCCATGCAGTGCCTGCGCATGCGCGAACGGTTCGCCGACGAGCCGCGGCTGCGCATTCCGCGCGTGGAGACGGCGTTGACGCGCCCTGAGGTGCTCGTGCTGGAGTATCTCGAGGGAACCCGCATTGACCGACTCGACGCGCAGATCGCGCGCGGCGAGGTGCGGGCCGCCGTCCTCACCGAAACCCTCATCGAGACCTACGCGCGCATGATGCTGCGCGACGGGGCCTTCCATGCCGACCCGCACCCGGGGAACCTGCTCGTGGACCGGCAGGGCCGCCTCGTGCTGCTGGACTTCGGCATGGTGATCGACGTGCCGGTGCACACGCGCAAGGCGCTGTTCGAGACAATCCTGGCAGCCATCCGCCGCGATGCGGCCGGCACCGCCAAGGGCTTCTTCGACCTGGGGATGGTGGCGCCCGGCACATCGCCGGACACGATGACCGATCTCGTGGCGACGCTGCTGGACATTGCCTACAGCGAAACCGCCACGGTGGAACGTGCCAGGGTGGTGGCCGACCGGGTCATGCGCGAGCTGTTCAACTGGCCCATCATTCTGCCGGGCGAACTGGTGTACTTCGCGCGTACGGCCGCGCTCATCGAGGGCATCGGCGCGCGCTACGACCGGCACTTCAACAGCATCCGCGTGGCCTCACCGGTGATGCTGCGCCTGCGCAGCGAGCTGCTGGCGGCGCTGCTGGGAGACACCGGCGCGCGTGAACCTCTCGTCACGTGGGCCGCCACGCTCGGCGCCCTCGCCGGCACGGCGTACACGGTGGTGAAGCGGTGGTGGCCGTTGGGGGGCACCACCAGCAGCACGGAACGCGACACCCGCAACTCCCCCAAGCGACGGGATGCGTCGACCGGCACCGCGCACGCCACTGGGAGTTCCGGGTAACGGGTTTCGAGTCGCGTGGCGCTAGAAGATCCACTCCCGGAACAGATCGAAACCGAACTGGAGCCGAGGGAA
>Ga0315899_10003602_pt1 | contig 16888 bp, 10 predicted proteins | sample LakEriMetagenome_2_FD_203518 | JGI IMG/M metagenome (GOLD analysis project Ga0315899, IMG submission 203518) | Freshwater fungal communities from buoy surface, Lake Erie, Ohio, United States - Buoy 4 MA112 | ecosystem: Environmental > Aquatic > Freshwater > Lake | place: USA: Lake Erie, Ohio... | reverse complement strand
ACCCGAACCGTCAGGGAGGTAATGCAGTACACGTCTCATCGCTCATCAGCACGTACTGCGTAAGAACCACGCTCAACAAACCGATCGTCCTCGGCAACTGTTGCTAGTGCATTCAACCATCACCCCGTAGCTCCCTCGTTGACACTACGGGTTACCATTACGTGGCCGCAGGCCATCTCCAAGGCGCAATGGTAACCCGAACCGTCAGGGAGGTAATGCAGTACACGTCTCATCGCTCATCAGCACGTACTGCGTAAGAACCACTCTCAACAAACCGATCGTCCTCGGCAACTGTTGCTAGTGCATTCAACCATCAACCCGCTGCTCCCTCGTTGACACTTCGGGTTACCATTACGTGGCCAATGGCCACTTCAAAACCATCGGAAAACCGAAGTGTAAATGTGGCGCGAATGCAATGGTAACCCGAACCGTCAGGGAGGCCATGGTAACGCGAAGCGTTAGCGAAGAAGATCCGGATGGTTGGCCGTCCGGATGAGCGATTGGCCGTGTACGGTAGCTCCCTCGTTGACACTTCGGGTTACCATTCCATGGCCGCAGGCCATCTCCAAGGCGCAATGGTAACCCGAACCGTCAGGGAGGTAATGCAGTACACGTCTCATCGCTCATCAGCACGTACTGCGTAAGAACCACGCTCAACAAACCGATCGTCCTCGGCAACTGTTGCTAGTGCATTCAACCATCACCCCGCTGCTCCCTCGTTGACACTTCGGGTTACCATTACGTGGCCAATGGCTACTTCAAAACAAACAAGCGAGGAAGATCCGGATAGTTGGCCGTCCGGATGAGCGATTGGCCGTGTACCGTAGCTCCCTCGTTGACACTTCGGGTTACCATTTCATGGCCAATGGCTACTTCAAAACAAACAAGCGAGGAAGATCCGGATAGTTGGCCGTCCGGATGAGCGATTGGCCGTGTACGGTAGCTACCTCGTTGACACTTCGGGTTACCATTTCGTGGCCAATGGCCACCTCACCCCCCTCAAGAAACCGTAATCCACTAAAATTCCCCCAGAACCAAAAAAGTGAAAAAAAGCGCGAACCTTCTTCTTAGCAAACTGTCTAACAGGGGCAAGCTATGCCGAAATGCATTCCAACCGAAAGGTTTGAAGGCGGTCGGCGAGTGAGCCACGGTTTTCATTGTTCTCCGATCTGTTATCGGCTAATATGGAGTTGGCTTTAGGTCTAAAGCCACCGGTAGCCAATTTCAGGTCGTCGGTTTTTTATTACATCTCATGCTGCACCATTAAGGTGTGGAGGAGCATCCCATGCGTATCACAACGAGTGCTAAGCGATATTTCAACGGATTTGCAGCCAAGCAAACATCCGAGATCGCCACCCTCAATAGTGTGGTCAGCGCGGTCTCCCTTCACCTTCTAGAGGTGCTCGAGGAATGGATGTTTCGTTGGAACGGCGCGACAAGCCCCAAACGCTTGGCCCATGCTGTTTGTGCGAGACCAATGACGCAGTGCCACCAAATGCACTGTCCGAGCCCGATGGGTTCGGAACCGTCATCTTGGTCGTCGCACACACCAGTCAGGTCCAGCGGCAGGCAACGCGGCGGCATAAGCCGTTTCCGTTAATCGTTCATCCAATTTCAATATCGCGATCGCTTCTCTACCACTTGGTTTGAGACAACGTCGCAGCAACACCTCGATCCTTAGCATTCGTCCTTCAAACGGACCCCCGAGTCGCACATCGCTGTGAACTAGCCCAGCTATTCTAATGGGCAAACTTCACTCCGTTGTGCCGCTTGAACCCAAGTTGCATTCCATGAGCGCAGTTCGGTCATCGTTACCAAATTGCCGTGTCAGTTTGTATCTAAGGTTCAAACCCTCCGTTTCAAAAAGGACCACGTATGCCTTTACCCCGGAGCATGAGTCCATGTCCTGTATTAACGCCAAACCTACCGCATTCGGTAGCGACAAATTCGATGCCAACACTGACTTGATCAATTTGGTCAATGCAGCCAAGGCTGGCCAACGCGGAGCCTTCGATGAATTATGCCGACGGCATGAAGCCCAAGTCCTGAACCTTGCGTATCGCAAGTTAGGGAACTGGGACGAAGCCCAAGAGTTGCGGCAAGACGTCTTCTTTCAAGTATGGCGCAAGATCGGTCAGCTAGAACATGCCGAAGCATTTTCGGGATGGTTGCGACAGATCGTTGCAAGAATGGCCATCAACAGAGGCGTTCGGCGGCGACGATTGACCTTGATCGATCACGAGGTGCTCGAAGCGACGATCGATTGTGAACACGATGCAGAAAAAGCATTGGTTCGCGAAGAAACCAAACGGCAACTTCACGAACAAATCGCTCTATTGCGTTCGATGGATCGCGAAACATTGATCGCGTACTACATCGACGACAACAGCATGATCGAGATGGCTGAGAAGTTTCACGCACCGATCGGTACGATCAAACGGCGGTTGCATACCGCTCGATTGCGGCTAGCCGAAGCTTGCCGCGATTTGATTGCTTGCTAGTCGGCGATTCGATCGGATGCTGCTAGCCTAAACAAACCTGCATCCTGATTCCCGCTGCTTCCTGATCCCCGAATGTGGGATCAGGAGAGCAGTTCGTGTACGACGCGGCAAGGTTCAACACCGGTCAACCGTGTGTCGAGACCTTGGAATTTATAGCTAAAACGCTGGTAATCGATCCCTAATTGATGCAGCAGCGTGGCATGAACGTCGTGAACGGAAACACGGTTCTCTACCGCATGATAACCGAACTCATCGGTTGCGCCGTAGCTGAAACCAGGCTTGAACCCTCCTCCAGCAAACCACATCGTAAAGCCTGCTAAGTGGTGGTCACGTCCGTCCCCTTGGGCCATCGGTGTACGTCCAAACTCAGACCCGAATACCAAGATGGTATCTTTGAGCATATCTCGCTGCTTCAAATCCGTGATCAGAGCCGCGACCCCTTGGTCGACTTCTTTCGCCGTTCCTTCCGAGTGTGTCTTCACCGCTCCATGGTGATCCCAATCGCGATGGTAGAGCTGAATGAATCGTACGCCGCGTTCGGCAAGCCGACGTGCCAACAGGCAGTTCGACGCGAACGATCCATCTCCACCCTTCGTACCATACAAATCGAATACATGCTCCGGTTCTTTGGAAACATCCATCAATTCCGGCACGCTGGTTTGCATTCGGAAAGCAAGCTCATATTGTTCGATGCGAGTGGCAATCTCTGGATCATCGAGTCGACTGTTCGCTATCCCATTCAACGAAGCGATCGTGTCGACGACTTGTCGCTGCTGACTTCCAGAAACTCCCTTCGGATTGCCAACATACAGTACCGGATCTCCTGTGCCTCGGAATTCAACACCTTGATATTGCCCCGGCAAGAATCCCGAGTGCCACTGTCTCGCTGCGATAGGCTGCCGCTGCCCATACTTGCCCGTCGAAACCATCACGACGAAACCAGGCAAATTCTCCGATTCATTCCCTAATCCATAGAGCAACCAAGATCCCATCGCGGGCCTACCGCTGATCATCGTCCCGGTATTCATGAAGGTGTGGGCAGGATCATGATTGATCGCATCGGTATGAAGCGACCGCACGATACACATGTCATCTGCGCAACGCGATGCAAGCTGCGGCCAAATCTCGGAGATGACTTGCCCGCTCTGCCCCCAAGGCTTAAATGGGTGCTGCGGCGCAAAGCATTGTAGCTTCTGTCCTTGAAGCTGAGCTATTTGCTGCCCCTTCGTAATCGACTCAGGCATTGCTTGACCATGCATCTGAGCCAGCTTCGGCTTGTGATCAAACGTCTCTAAGTGAGTCATTCCACCTGCCATGTACAACCAAATGATCCGTTTGGCTTTCGGCGCATGGTGCAAGGGTTGCAAGATCCCGCGAGAAGCCGACTTCGGATCGGCATCAGCCCCAAAAGCAGGAGCAGTCCCCAGCGATTTTGCAAGCATCGATCCGAGTGCCATCGACCCAATCCCGACACCTTTTCGCTGAAGAAAAGCTCGGCGGTAAATCCCATTCTCAATTCGATTCATGGTCTGTTGTTTCTTTCGCTAGGTAAACGCATTCTCAATCAACGCGAGAACAACCGGTTTAATATCTTGTAATCGTTTCATGCAGATTGAGAACAACCCGCGCGATGCTGGTCCAAGCCGCTAGTTCAGCAACATCTACCTTGGAACCCACTGGTCGCTCTCCAACTCGCAACAATTCGTTGGCTTGCTCGGGCGATTGCTTGAACTGATCAAGTTGCGATCGGTAGAGATTCTCGAGTACTTGCAACTCACTCGGATCAGCATTGCGCGACAACGCTCGCCGAAACGCTTTGTTCAGCTTGCTGGAAACATCTCCTTCTTGCTCCGCGATATGCTCTGCAAATGTCCGCGCAGCTTCTACATAAGTCGGATCATTGAGCAACACCAACGACTGTAGCGGCGTGTTGGACCGAGGGCGGTCTGCAGTGCACTCTTCGCGATTCGGGGCGTCGAAAACCAACAAGCTCGGGTGCAAGTATTGACGCTGCCAGTGCGTGTACAAACCACGTCGGTACAGCTCCTCACCCTTACCGTTCTGCCACTCGCGAGCTGGGAAATTCAAATAAGCCCAGTAGCCAGCGGGTTGATAAGGTTTAACGCTTCGCCCACCAAGCTTGTTGACTAGCAATCCGCTGACGCTCAACGCATTGTCGCGTACCATTTCGGCGTCTAACCGATAACGTGCTTGCCTTGCCAAATAACGGTTATACGGGTCTCTCTCTCGCATCGCTTGCGTCGCTACCGAGGATCGCTGATAAGCTTGACTCATCAGCACCGTCTTGATCCATCGCTTGATGTCCCAGCGAGTATCGATCATCCATGAAGCCAGATCGTCGAGCAATTCCGGATGGCTTGGCCATTCCCCTTGAGCACCAAGGTCATCGAGCTTCGTCGATAAACCCGACCCGAAGTAAAGCTTCCACAGTCGGTTACTCAAAACTCGAGCTGGCAAAGGATGCTTTGGATCGACGATCCACTTCGCCAAATCCAACCGGTTCAGACGCGTTGGGCTCGTTGCATTTGTTGCATTCGGTTCGCTAGGAGCTTGAGTAGCACCCGTTACAGCTGCTAGGGAAACCGGAAACGCAGGTTCGACAACTTCGCCTGTCTCATCCATCCAGTTACCTCGCGCTAAGACGCGAACCATTCGAGGTGGAACCGACTCGGTGATCAACGTCGATGTGATCGACTTGTCGAGCGCCGCGATCTGCTTCTGCAATTCAACGACTTGATTCCTCATCGGCTCAAGGCTTGGAGCAATCGCACGGAAGTGCGCCAAGAGCTTCTCACTTTCCTGTGCCGTTCGATCCTTCTTCTCTTTCGTCACGATCGCTTCAATGTCAGCCGGCAAGCTGTTGCTCACCGCTATTGGACGTGGCGCGTTCGTCGCCCACAAGCGGAAGCGACCGATGGTGTGTTGTGGGTTATCAAGGTTTTGCCAAAGCCCGATGACGACCGAAGCATCGGCAGGTAAATCCAAGTTCTCTGCGGTTTCAAAAATTGCAGCATGAGGTTGGCCGACTTGCTCCATCACCGCCCATCCCCAATTGCGACCCTTGGTATCCCCATCGAGAGCCGCGGCAATCGCCCATTTCCCATACGGGTTTTTATCCGCCGCACCCGTCTGCTCATACGTTGCGCTCGGATTGCTCAATGCAAGCTTGAGCGTTTGCCCGTTCGCACCTCGCTGATGGACAACGAATTCAGAAAGAACGAAGTTTCCGTTCCCAGCTCGACCGGGTCCTTTGCGAGGAAGCGAATCATCGGGAAGGACTTCCAGTCGGAAGGCAGTCGTCCCGGAAGGGACTTTGCTGGTGGTGAACAGATAAGTATCGTTCGAGGGATTCATTCCGCTTGCGAGGAACGATCCATCGGGAAGGGGTTGAAGTGAGACACCTTCGAGAGACACTAACGAATCGGGCTTGAGCAACGTCCAAGCCACATGTTTGTTTTCCCAAGAATCGAGTTCTGCAAGGAGCTCAGGAGTGGTTGCCGCGATGGTTTGCTCAACCTTTTGTTTCTGTGCCACGAGCGCATCGCGCTGCGATTCTTGTTGGGCATCAGGCACCTTGATGAACGGCCCCCAGTTACCATCATCGTTCGCTCCGGAATACAGACCTCGTTCTTTGATGTCGGCAAAGAACGCGCCAAAGCGATAAAAGTCCTTGGTCAAAAGTGGATCGAATTTATGATCATGACATTCCGCGCAACCAAGCGTTAGCCCCAACCAAGTACCGCTTGCGTTTCGCACGCGCTCCGCCATGTACTTCGCCAAGTACTCTTTATCTTGAACACCCCCTTCAGCGCTCATCATGCCAAGGCGGTTGTAACCCGAAGCGATCCGCTGTTCGCGGGTGGGGTTCGGAAGCAAATCGCCGGCGAGTTGTTCGATCGTAAAGGTATCGAACGGTTTGTTTTCGTTGAATGAGCGGATTACATAGTCGCGAAACGGAGAGACACTCATGTCTTGGTCACCGTGATATCCCACGGTGTCCGCATAGCGAACCAAATCCATCCACCACATCGCCATCCGCTCACCGAAGTGGGGTGAGCTCAGCAAGCGATCGACGGTTCGTTCATAAGCTCCAGGTGAATCGTCTGCTAGAAACTCATCGACTTGCGACTCGCTCGGAGGCAGGCCCGTCAGGTCGAAATACAGACGACGAAGCAACGTAATTTTCTCAGCGGCAGGGGCGGCTTGCTCGAGCCCGTGTGCTGCCCAACCGGCTGCGACCCTAGCATCGATCCGCCGAGTGATTTCTTCATCACGGATATCGTCGTTACTGCGAGGGCTCGACGTTGCGCTGCCGACCTCTTGCTCGGATCCTTCGCGTTGTATCGGAAGAAATGCCCAGTGTCCTTCGTACTTCGCACCCTCTGCAATCCATCGCTTCAACAATTCGACTTGTTCGGCTGTAATCTCCTTACCACTCTCCGGAGGAGGCATCTTCTCTTCGGCGTTGGTCGAGAGTATTCGCTCGATGAGCTTGCTCGCCTCCGGCTTACCCGCAACAACGGCACCCTGTGCTGTATCACCCGTGCCATGTAACCCTTCGCGCGTATCGAGTCGCAACCCTGCTTCTCGCTTGTTGTTATCAGGCCCGTGGCAATAGAAACAGTTGTCCGAAAGGATTGGACGGATATCCCGATTGAAACGAACCGGGTCCGGAGCTTGCGATCTCTCCTGGGCTTGTTTCTCCTGGGCCTGCACTGGAGCGTACCAAGTCACCGTTTCGCAAAAGTTGAAAGAGCCCGCGAGAAGTCCCGCAAGCAATAGAACTTTGCTGACGGACCGTGAAGGCCGGCCAGTGACCGGGCCGATGTAGCTCGATGAAACTTGTTGGGTTTGGCCCGCAGAGAGCGAGTTGGCTGGAGGTAGTTCGGGAAACCCGAGTGACAAATCGTTGGGTTGCCGGATTTGCTTGGCTCGATAGATATTCATGGAAGGATTTTTTGGGGGAGGGGGTATTTTACCGGTGCGAGCATCCATTTTGAGATTTACGGTTTGTTCCAACGATGCGTTGCATCCGCGATACGTTGTCCAAAAAGTTTTGCGGTATGGCGATCGCCGTCGTGGATGTTGATTTGGTCCGCTTCGCTTTGCGCCATGAGTCCGAGATAAGAACCGAGTCGATTGATGTGTTGGTGTTGTGATCCTTCGGGGCGGGTACCGAGACTGATCCAGATCATGCTATGTTGCATCGCATTGATTGCGAGACCTTCCAGGGTGTTGAGTTTATCCCCCGAGAGGCCTTGGGAGTGAGTAAAACCGGCGGCCAGTTTGTTTTTCCAACGCTGCTCGTACCAAATTCCGCCGCACGCGTCGATGAAGGCTTTGAATTGGGCGGCTAGGCCACCCATGTAGGTTGGTGATCCGAAGACGATTGCATCAGCTCGATCGAGATTTGCGATCGTTTCGTCGTTTTTCCAGCGGCCATCGCGGAAATCCGAGTTTTCGATTCGCAGCAGCACTGCGTTGGTTTGCGGAACGCTGCGGGCCCCTTCTGCGATGCCTAAAGCGAGTTGCTGGGTGTGTCCGCCGGCCGAAAAATAGACAATCGCGATGTTTTTCATGAGCATTCCTGTGTTTCTAGGGACTGGCGGAAACCGGGCTCCTGCCTACACTAAGCCTCTGCGTTGGCCGACTTTCCTCAAGTCCGGCAACCTTTTCCGACCGCGAATGAAGCTTTGGTAACACAAGCTGACCGTTGGTTCGGACGAAGTATAGTATAAACAAACGTTTCCGAAGATTTTCTATTTTCCCCCAAAGGAGAATTCACGATGGCCTTTACGCTTGCTCCACTTCCGTACGCTTCGAACGCCATGGAACCCCACATCGACGCGCAAACAATGGAGATTCACCATGGCAAGCACCATCAAGCTTACGTGAATAACTTGAACAAAGCCCTTGAAGGGACACCGTTTGCTGACAAGAGCATCGAAGAAATCGTCGGCAACATCGGTGCGATTCCTGAAGACAAACGAATGGCAGTTCGCAATAACGGTGGCGGACACTGGAACCACACTTTCTTCTGGCAAGTCATTGGCTGGAACGCTGGCGGCAAGCCATCGGGTGCTTTGCTCGCGGACATCGAAGCCACCTTCGGTAGCTTTGACGCGTTCAAAGAAAAGTTCGCAGCCGCAGGCGCTGGCCGATTCGGCTCCGGCTGGGCTTGGCTCGTTGTCAACAACGGAAAGCTTGAAATCGGCTCAACCCCGAACCAAGACAACCCACTGATGGGCAAAGCGGTCGCTGGTATCGAAGGTGCCCCGATCCTCGGACTCGACGTCTGGGAACATGCTTACTATCTGAAGTACCAAAACCGCCGTCCCGATTACATCGCTGCTTTCTGGAACGTAGTGAACTGGAACGAAGTGACCAAGCGCTACGAAGCAGCGAAAAAAGGCTAATTAAAACAGCTTAGTAAAGGCGTAATCGCTGCTATGGCCGGTGCTACTCTCCTGACGTTGCTCGATGATATCGCTTCGATTCTCGAGAACGTCTCTTCGATGAGCCAAGTCGCAATCAAAAAGACCGCAGGGGTCTTGGGAGACGACTTGGCTCTGAACGCCAAACAAGTCGCCGGCGTAAGTGCCGATCGCGAATTGCCCGTCGTTTGGCGCGTTGCCCTCGGCTCAGCGATCAATAAAGCCATTCTGATTCCTGCCGCCCTCCTGATCAGTGCGCTGGCTCCCTGGGCCATCAAACCTCTGCTGATGCTCGGCGGAATCTACCTGTGCTTCGAAGGTGTTGAGAAACTCCTGCACTCTTGGCTGCATCCCCATGCCAAAGAAGAAAAAGCACTCCAAAAAGCAGAGCAGCTTCAAGCGTTAAGCGATCCGGATGTCGATTTGGTCAAAGTCGAAAAAGACAAAATCCGAGGTGCCATCCGCACCGACTTTATCCTCTCGGCTGAAATCATCGTCATCACCCTCGGAACCCTTGAAGGCAAACCCTTCTCGACCGCCCTCGGAGTCTTGCTCGCCGTAGGGATCCTCATGACTGTCGGTGTCTACGGTTTGGTAGCCGCGATCGTCAAGCTCGATGACCTTGGATTGCACTGGTTAACCAAAAAAGGAAACCAAGGAATTGATCCTGTCTTGCGAACCCTCGGCGCAGGAATCCTATGGTTCGCCCCGTATCTACTGCGGTTTCTCGCAGTCGCAGGAACTCTTGCAATGTTCCTTGTCGGAGGTGGAATCATCGTTCATCAATTCGAATCCATTCACCATATCTCCGAATCGATCGCAGAGACCTTGCACCACCTTCCGTTGCTCGGCGGATTGCTCGCTTGGTGCACGCCTGCGGTCTTCGATCTGTTCTTTGGTGTATTCGCCGGTGGTCTCGTGGTGGCTGTGTTACAATTGACCAAATGGTTCTTTGGCCAATCCTCGCATCCCTCGCCCCACGGATCGAACTCTGTTCATGAGTGAATACGCACTTGAAATCAAAGACCTCTCGCATCGATTCGGAGACTATCCAGTCCTCGACAAGATCAACCTCAAGGTCTGGCCGGGCCAAATCGTAGCGATTGTCGGACCGAGCGGTTGCGGAAAAAGCACACTCTTGAAAGCCATCCTCGGAACCCACCCACCGACCGAAGGAACGGTCCTTGCCGATGGTGAACCGGTCACAGGGCCGACTCGAAACGTCGGTATCGTCTACCAACACTACGCCCTGTTCGACTTCTTAACCGCCGAACAAAACGTCGCCTTCGGACTAAAACTCGACCAAACATCATTGTTCGACCGAACAGTTCTGTATCCAAGATATCGCCGCATTCGAAAGAAACACCTTCAGGACTCCCGCGACTTCCTCCGCCGCGTGGGACTTGAACAAGCTTGCGGCAAATACCCCTCGGAGATGTCCGGGGGAATGAAACAACGCGTCGCGTTAGCCCAAGCCTTCATCTTGAAACCCAAAGTCGTACTGCTCGACGAACCCTTCGGTGCACTCGATGAAGCGATGCGAGAGGAACTTCAATTCATGCTCCTGCGTTTCTACCAAGAAAACCTTGAAATGAAACGCGCGGGCAAACGACCCCAATACACCATCTTGATCGTTACCCACGAACTGAACGAAGCGATCTTTGTGGCCGATCGCGTGATCGGAATGTCTCGATTTCACACCGAAGGAGATCTCGGTGCGACTATCGTCTACGACAAACCCTGCCCCGTGTTCCATCCAGACGATCCAAGAGACTACTCCAAATTCATCGAACAACGCGAAGAACTTCGCCGAGCTGTCTTCGATGATGAATACATCAAAGACCGAAACAAATACGTCACCTTCACAAATGACCTTGGGAAACTAGCCGAAGGACAATCCATGGCCCCGCTTCCCAAAATCTCAACAGCAAACAGTCCAAACCACTAAACAACTCATTGGCGTCTTTCTGTAACTTCCCCATGCCTCTTATGCACTTCTCTACCATGCTGCATCGAAATTCACTACGACATGCCCTACGACACAGCCTACCAAGCGCTGCATTGGTTTCCGTGTTCAGCCTCTGTACAGGCCTACCAAGTGGCGTTGGACAGGATGCTACTAATGCGCAAAGTGCGAATTCGCAGCAAGCCAAACCGGTTTTCAAAGACGGGGTTGCCCAAGTCGTACCCGAGTTCAAAACCGATTGGATCGAACATGATTTGTTCGTCGAAACCGAGTTCGATTCCGATAAAGACGGGAAGCCCGACCGAGTACACGTCAGCGTCACGCGACCAAAGCAAACCGATACTGAAGGACTAAAAGTACCCGTCATCTATCAGTCCAGCCCTTACTACGCCGGCATCGGTTCGACTTCACCGGAGTTCATGTGGAGCCCCCGACAGAACCTCAACGCCCCTCCGCCGAAACATCAAACCGCCCCATCGATTCCGCAACAAAGCAAACGCCCTCGACTCTCCGGGGAACATCTCGGCGAATGGGTCCCAAGAGGATTCGCCGTCGTCCACAGCTCTTCACCCGGCACCGGGCTTTCCCAAGGATGCCCAACAGTCGGTGGACAAAACGAATCGCTTGCACCTAAAGCCGTAATCGATTGGCTTAACGGAAGAGCCAAAGGTTTCACCAGCGTCGATGGCGATGAACTTGTGAAAGCGACTTGGTCGACAGGTAAAGTCGGCATGATCGGGACTTCCTACAACGGAACCCTGTGCCTTGCTGCTGCCACCACCGGCGTCGATGGATTGGAATGTATCGTCCCCATCGCTCCCAACACTTCCTATTACCACTACTATCGATCCAACGGACTGGTCCGACACCCAGGCGGCTACATGGGTGAAGACATCGATGTCCTGTATGACTTTATCCACTCAGGATACGACGCAAACCGCAAGACATGCGACTGCGACGTGCGGGACGAAGGCATGCTCAAGGAATTCGATCGAACAACCGGCGACTACAACGAGTTTTGGAAAAGCCGCGACTACATCCATCAACTCGACCACATGAAGGCCGCCTTGCTCATGGCCCACGCGTTCAACGATTGGAACGTCATGCCCGAACACAGTTACCGGATCTACCAAGCCGTCCAGAAAAAAGGGTTGCCATGCCAAGTCTACTACCACCAAGGTGGACATGGAGGACAACCACCCGTGCAGCTACTGAACCAATGGTTCTCACACTACCTCTACGGAATCGATAACGGAGTGATGAGCCAGCCGAAGGCTTGGATCGTTCGCGAAGGGAAACGAAATAGCAAACCCGAAAACTATGCCGATTACCCTAACCCCGAATCCAAAGTAGTTACGTTCAAAGCATCTGGAAGCGGACGGAAATCTGGCGAGTTATCACCCGCGATCAGCCCATCGGAACCAGTAGCGGTAGCATCGAGTAACTCGACGGCCAGTGGAGCAAATGCCGATGGTGCAAATGCCAGCAGCGCCAACTCTAGCAGTGTCGAACAAATCATCGATAACTTTTCATTCAGCGCTCCGCAGTTGATTCAAGCCGAGTGGAGCAACCATCGCTTGATCTACGCCACACCGAAACTCCTATCGCCACTTCACCTCTCCGGTGTTGCAAAAATCAAACTGCGGGTCGCTTGCAATCGCCCTAATGCATGCTTGTCAGTCTGGCTCGTCGCATTGCCTTGGACCAACAGCGAAAAAATCACCGATGACATCATCACCCGAGGATGGGCCGATCCGGCGAACTCCGAATCGATCTGGACCGAAAAGCCCATGGTCCCAGGTGAGTTCCGCGATGTAACATTCGAACTTCAACCCGACGATCAAGTAATCGCTGCTGGCGAACAAATCGGTCTTGTGATCTTCTCAAGCGACCGCGACTTTACCCTCTGGCCGGAACCAGGCACCGAACTGCAGATCGATCTCGCTAACAGCGAACTTGATCTACCGATCGTCGGTGGATTGGACGGCTATACCAAAGCGCTCGAAAAGTCAAGCGAACCAGTGTCGGAATCCAGCGAAGAGTAACGAAAGAATCCAGCTTTCGTCCCTAGACATGTTGGATCTGATTTCAGTTCACTTCGCAAGGAACCAAACGCTAGCTTTCTTGATCAAAGAAAGTAGGTCGAATGCCTAGCGAAGTTCACGTTGTTTCGTCGATTTCGCCTTGCGAAGTTGGCTGAATCGACCAAACTACTCGGTTTGCAATCCCTGTGATACTCATCGATAGATAAGCGTTCTGCATGGCGACATTGGCTCAACTGGACATGCCACAAGCGAGTGGTCTGATCGTCCACATTCTCAGTGCAATAGCGCAGCAAGAAAAGAAGTTCCGACCTCAGCAACTGCTGATGGCGCGGTACTTCGCTTCCAATGATCTGCCGCGATTGAAAAAAGGGGAATCCTCCCTCGCTTGGCAATTTGAACTCGAAGGGGTCTCCCCTGTTCGAGGACAATTCACGACCGGGATCGCCATCGAACTCGATCCGAAAAGCATGCACTTGCTCGCCGATGTCACCGCCACGCGTGTGATTCGAAACATCGCGATGACTTGCTCGTGTACCGAAACAGTCAAACCCTGTGTGCACCAAGTCTACTCGCTGAACTACTTGCGAAGACAACTTAGCCAACGGTCCCCAAGCGATGCACTTGAGTGGATGGATAGCTGCGTGACCGATGGACGCCAAGCTGGCCGTAAACTCATCGAATCACTCGCTTACCTCAAACCCGATATCGAAGAGACCTCCTCGGACTTCGATGCCGACGATGAACCAGAACGCCGCTTGCAACGCCTTCAATGGCGACTGAACTACTCGAACTACGGCGTGCAAATCAACGCATTCCTCCAGTCCTCCCGAAAACGTGGCGGTTGGAATAAAGGTCGACAACTTCGCGAAAACTTCGACTCGGTGCCCGAAGCTGCCTACACGCACCCAGCCGACAAAATGCTCGTTCTGCTGCTGCAATCAGCCGAAGACTCCTACCGTGGTCAAACTCCACGCGTCATCCGAGAATGCTTGCGCATGCTCATCGATCACCCGAATTGCACCCTCGATGACCCCGTTCAAACTCCACTGAGAATTCGCGAAGTACCTGTCGAAGTCCGCGTGGAGAACCAAGGCGAAGTCTATCGGCCGGCGGTTTATCAAGCCAATGTGGCCATCGACGCGATTCATGACGACCCAACCTTGTTCCTCGGTACGATCACGCCCAAGGAATCTTTGCTGCTGCGAATGGATCGCGATCGACACATCCTCTGGATGAGCACCCTCGATCAACGCATCCTACGATTGATCAATGACCTGAACGCCGCCGAGCGACGCGAAGCTGTGCTCGATCGCGAAGCCGCAGAACGATTCGCCGATCTAATCGTCTACGTCGCCCAACCGCGACGACTCGAAATCCAACTCCCCGAGTCCTTGGCCGGCCCCGAACAACCACTCGAACCCAAAGTCGAACTCCACCTCTCCCCACGCGGTAAAGAAGGCATGCAAGTCGCTTTGCGCGTCGAGTGCGAAAATGTCCCCGAGCCACCCGTGCCCGGACAAGACCCCGAGCGACTGCGCATCGCCACCCCCGCCGGTAGGTTTCAATTGCTCCGCGCCCTCGAAGAAGAAGCTTCGCGCGCCGATGAATACGCCGAACGACTTCAACTCTCTCTCCTCGCCTACGACGGACCTTACACTTGGATCGCACCCACCCCGGATGAAGCCCTTGATTTGCTTCAGCGAATCCAAAACCTAGGAGATCTCGCACCCGCCGTTTGCTGGCCTCGAAGCCAACCGTTGCAAGTCATCGGGGAAATTACTCCTCAACGCATGCAAGTCAAGCTTACAAGCGGACGAGACTGGTTCGGCCTCGATGGCTACGCGCAACTTGATGGACTTGAAATACCGCTCGCAGAACTGCTGTCGGCTTTGAGACAAGGCCGACGATTCGTACCGATCGGAGACGGTCAATTCGCCCAAATCTCCGATGCACTCCGTGAACGTCTCGGAGCCATCCAAGACGTCTCCATCGGCGAACCAGGCGAAATTCGCGTCTCGCGCGCAGGAACCGCCGTCGTCGAAGAGGCGCTCGGAAGCGACATCTCCGTCGATGCCGACCTAGCCTGGAAAGAAGCCCTCAAGCGACTTGCGAGCGCAAGGAAACTCCAACCTAAAGTTCCCGAAAACCTCCGAGCCGATCTCCGCGAATACCAACAATCCGGATACGGCTGGCTTGCTAGACTTGCTCACTGGGGTATCGGTGGTGTCCTCGCCGACGATATGGGTCTGGGAAAAACCGTCCAAGCCCTGGGGATCCTTATCGATCGCGCCAAAAACGGTGCGGCACTTATCATCGCCCCCACGAGCGTCGGTTCGAACTGGCAACGTGAAACCGAAAAATTCGCACCCTCACTCCGTCCACTTCTTTACCGCGAACACGATCGCCAAGCCCTCATCGATGCGGCCGGACCTGGCGATCTGATCATCACCAGCTACCAACTCCTTCAACGAGACGTCGATCTGTTCACCAAACGAGCTTGGAACACCCTCGTGCTCGACGAAGCTCAATTCATCAAGAACTTCCAAACGAAAACCGCTCAAGCCGTCCGACAGATCGAAGCCGACTGGCACTTGGCCCTCTCCGGAACTCCACTCGAAAACCACTTGGGTGAACTATGGAGCCTCATGCGGACCGTCAGCCCCGGCCTGCTCGGCTCTTGGGAAAAGTTCCGCAAGAACTTCGCCGAGCCTATCGAACGACACAACAACAAAGAACGACTCCTCGCACTCGGTCGTGTCGTCAAACCATTCATTCTGCGTCGAACCAAAAAAGAAGTACTCTCGGAACTTCCAGAACGGACCGAAGTCGTTCGGCTTGCGGAACTCTCGGAAACCGAACGGAAGAAATACGATGCGGCGCGTCTCGCTGCTCTCAACGAACTCGGTGCCAATGGCACGGGTGGTGATACCGATTCCCAAATGCGCATCCGCGTATTGGCTTGGCTCACCCGCCTGCGACAACTCGCCTGCCACCCAAAACTCGTCGATAAACGCTGGGATAAATCCAGCGCGAAACTTGATCTGTTCATGGAAATCGTCGAAGAGCTCCGCGAAGGTGAACACCGTGCGTTGGTATTCAGCCAATTCGTACAACACCTAACCCTGCTCCGCGAATCCCTCGATAAACTCGGTATCCGTTACCAGTACCTCGATGGAGCTACCCCTGCCGCTAAACGACAAGAAGCGGTCGATGCGTTCCAAGCTGGCGAAGGGGATTTATTCCTCATCTCCTTGAAGGCAGGTGGTACCGGTCTGAACCTTACTGCTGCCGATTATGTGATCCACATGGATCCATGGTGGAACCCAGCAGTCGAAGATCAAGCGACCGACCGCGCTCACCGACTCGGTCAACAACGCGCCGTGACCGTCTACCGCTTGGTCGCTAAAGACACCATTGAACAGCAAATCCTCGCACTGCACGAAGACAAGCGTGAGCTTATCAGTGGTGTCCTAGACGGCGCAGACCGCGCTGGAAAGATGAGCACCGACGAGTTGATTTCGCTGATCCGATTAAGCCAAATCGAAGGGGCTTAATTCCACGCCGATTTCAAAATCGAAGTACAAACACCGCCTCGCATGGCCTGAAAAACTATGCGATGGGGACATACGATGGAAGGTATTGCCCCCCCTTCTACCGCTTGGCTCCCCGTCTACCGCTTGGGCAAGAGTATTAACCTAAAACGCTTGGCTCCCCGTCTACCGCTTGGGCAAAGAGTATTAACCTAAAACGCTTGGCTCCCCTTCTCCCGCGGGCGGGAGTATTAACCTAAAACGCTTGGCTCCCCTTCTCCCGCGGGCTCGTTGTACCACACATCGCATTTTGTTTGCTAGCGTTCGCAGGTGATAATTTCCGAGGGCGGACTGGACTTTACCGAGCTACTGCGAATGATTTACCGCTGTT
>Ga0315899_10003601_pt1 | contig 16890 bp, 12 predicted proteins | sample LakEriMetagenome_2_FD_203518 | JGI IMG/M metagenome (GOLD analysis project Ga0315899, IMG submission 203518) | Freshwater fungal communities from buoy surface, Lake Erie, Ohio, United States - Buoy 4 MA112 | ecosystem: Environmental > Aquatic > Freshwater > Lake | place: USA: Lake Erie, Ohio... | reverse complement strand
AGTAATCGATAGATTTCTCAAGTTAAATAACATTCAGGATACAAGTCTATTTTTCGGTTTTTTTGAAAAATTTATTCAATCCAATTATCTTGAAAGTTATCGCGAAAAACACAATATTATGTATGCCCTAAACAGAATTTGTATGCGTGTATGGAAAGACCCGCTCACAGATTACGAAATACATGCACTTGGAGATGTCCTGATCGATTATCACAATAGTTTGCTAGGGAATTATATGGAGATTTTTGAGGAAATAAACTTAAATTTAATTGACAGTTGATAATTGACAGTTAACAATTAGGGTAATGTGTTCATTGTAAAATTCTGCTAAAATTAAAAAAGACTTCCAGATTAGTCTATAGTTGCTTAAGGAATCACAATCCAATTTTCCATTTTCAATTGTCAACTGTCAACTGAATAAATTCTCAATCCAAACATTTATCTTCGCTTCATGTCACTTTTCGAAATCAAAGAACGCATAGAAAGCCTTGTCAAAGAGCTTCAAGAACATAATTACAAGTATTACGTGCTTGCACAGCCTGTAATTTCTGATTTTGAATTCGACAAAAAGTTGGAGGAACTTACGAGGCTCGAGAAGGAATACCCCGAATACCTGGATCCAGAATCACCCACTATTAAGGTTGGCGGTGACATTACCAAAGAATTTCAGACTGTAAAGCATAAGTGGCCCATGCTTTCACTTGGCAACACTTATAATGAGCAGGATCTGAAAGATTTCGATGATCGGGTACGCAAAGCCATAGGAAACAATTTCGAATACGTCTGTGAATTAAAGTTCGATGGACTTTCTATCAGTCTTAGCTATGAAAATGGTAAACTGGTCAGAGCCGTTACCAGAGGGGATGGAACACAAGGTGATGATGTGACAAATAATGCAAGGACCATACAAAATATTCCGAAATCAATAAAAGGAAACGGATTCTTTGAATCATTTGATATACGTGGAGAGGTTTTTATGCACCGTGCAGCATTTGACAGACTGAATAATGAACGGATTGAAAACAATGAAATTGCTTATGCAAATCCGAGAAATTTTGCATCCGGAACACTGAAGATGCAGGATTCAAGTGAAGTTGCCAAACGCCCCTTAGATTGCTTTTTATACTTCCTTTATGCTGATAAACAAATTTATAATACCCATTGGGAGAGTCTGGAAGCCGTTAAAAAATTAGGTTTTCATGTTTGTGAACACAGCAAATTATGTAGCAATATTGAGGATGTACTTGAATTTATCCATTTCTGGAATGAGAAAAGGTTTGATTTAAGTTATGATATTGATGGAATTGTAATCAAAGTAAATAATTATAGTCAGCAGCAGGAATTAGGCTTTACTGCGAAATCACCACGTTGGGCAATCTCATATAAATACAAAGCACAGGAAGTAGAAACTATCCTTGAAAAAGTTACCTATCAGGTTGGTCGTACAGGCGCGGTAACACCTGTTGCGAACCTTAAACCGGTTCTGCTTGCAGGAACCACGGTAAAACGTGCCACATTACATAATGCCAATGAAATCATACGTCTTGATCTTCATGAAGGAGATACTGTTCTGATCGAAAAAGGTGGAGAAATAATCCCCAAAATAATTTCTGTCAATACCTCAAAACGCATTGGGGGTGCCTTAAAAATTAACTATCCAGAAGTTTGCCCCGAATGCAAAAGCTATCTTAACAGAAAAGAAGGAGAAGCCGTTCACTATTGCCCGAATGATGTAGGTTGCCCACCACAAATTGTTGGCAAAATGCAACATTTTATCAGCCGTAAGGCTATGAATATTGAAGGTTTAGGACAAGAGACTATTGAAGTATTTTATAAAAAGGGGTTTATCGAACAGATTTCTGATTTATACCTTTTACATGAAAAGGAAGATCAACTCAAAGTGATTGAACGCTTTGGCGAACGTTCAATAAAGAATATGCTTGAGGGAATTGAAAAATCCAAACAGATGCCTTTTGAGAAAGTACTCTTCGGACTAGGTATACGCTATGTCGGCGAAACAGTTGCTAAAAAAATCGCAGCTCATTTTAAAGATATTGACAGTATGATGAGTGCCAGTTATGATGAGCTAATCGCTGTAGATGAGATTGGAGAACGAATCGCCGAAAGCATTATAGAATATTTCAAAGAACCGCGTCATAAGGAACAAATCGAAGCACTTCGAATCCACGGACTAAAGTTTGAATCTGTTCAAAATACAATTGTACTTGAAAGCAATAAGCTGGAAGGTAAATCATTCATCATTTCTGGCGTGTTTGAGAAATACAGTCGCGATGAATTGAAAGATCTTATTGAAGCAAATGGAGGTAAAATTTTAAGCAGTATCTCTGCCAAATTAAATTACCTTGTTGCAGGTGATAATATGGGGCCATCCAAACTTGAAAAAGCAGTAAAACTGGAAATTCCCATCATTTCTGATCAGGAATTAGTCGAAATGTTGCAATAATTTTGTGATAATAGCTAATTATTCGGAAAATCATCTTAATATTGAACCATTCCATTTAAAATTGGTTAATTTCCGTAGGGTAAATACAGCGTAATGAATAAATTTCATGGAACAGGAGTAGCCATCATTACTCCATTTAAGTCAGATCGGTCTGTTGATCATGCTGCTCTGAAAACTGTCATAGACCATATGATTAATGGGGGTGTAGAATACATTGTTTCATTAGGAACAACCGGTGAATCAGCTGCACTTAATGATGACGAGAAAAGGGCAGTTTGGGATACTACCATTTCACATGTGAACAAAAGGGTGCCATTAGTAGCCGGTATTGGTGGCAATAATACCTCAGAAGTTCTTAATGATTTGAAGAAATTCGACTCAAATGGTTTTGATGCAGTTCTTTCTGTTTGTCCTTATTATAATAAACCTACTCAGGAAGGAATCTATCAACATTATAAAGCAATTGCTGAAGAGAGCACTCTTCCAATTATCCTTTATAATGTACCGGGAAGAACTGGTGTTAACATGACTGCTGAGACAACACTGCGCTTAGCTTACGATTGTAAAAATGTGATCGCAATGAAAGAGGCATCCGGCAACTTTGATCAATTCAATAAGATCATAAAAGATAAACCCGAAGACTTTTTATTTATTTCAGGTGATGATGCTATCGCATTACCTCTAATTTCCATGGGCGCCGTTGGGGTTATTTCTGTTATAGGTAATGCATTACCAGGTATATTTTCAACCATGGTCCGGATGTGTCTTGATGGAAAGTTTATTGAAGCCCAACCATTACACCACAGTCTGACAGAATTCATTTCCCTTTGCTTTGTGGAAGGAAACCCTGGGGGCGTAAAATCAGCAATGAAAATGATGGGGATTTGCGAAGATTATATGAGACTACCTTTGTTCAAAATAAGCGAACAAACTGAAAATAAAATCAAAGACCAGCTAGAGCTTTTAAACATGCTTAAGGCAAATTATTAACAAAAAAAAGGCTCTGATACATGTATCAGAGCCTTTTTTTTGAATTGCAAAATTATTACTTCTTTGCAGATTTTGCCGCTTCCTTATTCTTCATAGTCTGAACTTCAAGACGAATAGCCTGAGCCAGGTTCTTTAAATCTTGCATTCCTTTTCTTACACGTGTACCAGCAGCGCTGTTAGACTTACCGTAGAACTTCTCAGCATCTGCTTCAAGTGAATGGAACAAATTTTTTGCTTCAGTGAATTTTTTCATGTTTTTACTCTTTTAGTTTTGAGGTTAGTGTTTTTACTATACACTAATATAAATTGTTTTTTTTATATAAAAAACTGTTCAAATAAATAAATTCGGACGTTTTAGCCATTTTTTTCCACATTTTAATCAGTTATAAACAATATTTTCTTAAGAAAAAATAACAATTCCTTATTATTCAATACTTTACAAATTCAGACTAAATAAAAATGCCCTTAGTTATTATCTAAGAGCATTTATTTGAATGTTATCACGTCAGAATAAGCTACGCTCCAACAGAGTGCTTTTCTTTGTAATGTCCCTTCTTTAATTTTTCAGCAAGCTCGCTGTAGGCATCCAGAGTACGGTTTACATCCTCAATAGTATGTAGTGCAGTTGGAATAAGACGCAGCATTATTAATCCTTTAGGAATAACAGGATACATTACAATGGAACAGAATATACCATAATTTTCTCTCAAATCCATTGTAATTGCAGTTGCTTCCTGTAACTCGCCCTCAAGAAAAACTGGTGTTACCATAGTATTGGTAATTCCAATATTAAAACCTCTTTGCTTTAAACCATTTTGCAAGGTTGTAGCAATGAACCATAATTTTTCTCTTAATTCAGGTTTGCTTTTCAGTAGTTCAAGCCTCTTTCTCAAACCAATCACCATTGGCATTGGTAAGGATTTAGCAAATGTCTGAGAACGCATATTGTAACGAAGAAAATTTGTAATTTCTTCTGTAGAAGCGATAAATGCACCAATACCGGCCATTGACTTTGCAAAAGTGCCAAAATAAATATCTACCCCTTCAATACATCCCTGTGCTTCATGTGTTCCGGCACCTGTTGGACCCAATGTGCCAAAGCCATGCGCATCATCAATTAACAGACGGAAATCGAACTTCGACTTAAGATTAACAACCTCTTTAAGTTTTCCTTGCGCACCAGACATCCCAAATACACCTTCTGTTATTACAAGAATAGCACCCCCAGTGTTTGCAACCCATCTTGTTGCTCTTTCAAGCTGCTTTTCAAGACTATCCATATCATTGTGGGTGTAAACAAACCGTTTCCCCTGATGAAGGCGAACCCCGTCAATAATACAAGCATGTGATTCGGCATCATAAACAATCACATCGTGTCTATCGACCAAAGCATCTATAGCAGACATAATACCCTGATATCCATAGTTCAACAAAAATGAATCTTGTTTTCCTACAAACTCAGCCAGCTCTCTTTCAAGTGCTTCATGATGATTAGAATTACCTGACATCATACGGGCACCCATCGGGTAAGCAAGGCCGTATTCGGCAGACGCATCTGCATCGGCCTTACGAACTTCGGGATGATTTGCGAGTCCGAGGTAATTATTCAAACTCCAAATCAGGTGCTCTTTTCCTCTAAACATCATATGCGGACCAATTTCGCCTTCTAATTTTGGAAAGGAGAAATAACCATGGGCCATTTTCTGGTGCTGACCCAGAGGTCCCATATTCTTCGAAATTTTATCAAATAAATCCAATTGGTATAATTTAATTGTTAACGTCTAATTGGTACAAAGTTAATACTTAACAAGGTGATTCACAATTTTAGATGTGAGATGCGAGATATGAGATATGAGATTTGAGATTTGAGATAACAGGACAGGATTCAATTACCTGATTCAGATACAATATGGTCACATATTAATAAAAAAGACAGGGATTATCCTGTCTTTTTTATTAGTTATCAGTTATCTGTTCCCTGTTGTCAGTAATTAGTACTAAATGTAAAATGAAGTCTTAATCTCATCTCAATACTCAATACTTTATACTCAATCAACGTTATCATGCAAAAATGAGTTATTAGGCTTAATCTCTGTGATTCCCTCATCAACACTAAGTGTAAATCGAGACACTTGAGACTCAGAAGAATGAGGAAGATCAGGAAGAGACATCTGCTTGCGCTTGTAAGCCGGCTCATTCTCAAGTTCCTGTAATCCGTTGGTTGTACGAAGTTTCATGCTCAGATCTTTCAATCGTAGAATTCTTTCTTTAGATTTACGGAGCTGCTCTTCGATTGATTCATCTGTTTTATTCTCGTCAGGATTGAATACATATTCAGGAATATCTTCTTCATCTAACTCATAGGTTGGTTCAATCTCAGATTCAACCTCCTCTGTTTTGATTTCAAAATCGAAGGAAGGCTCAATTAACTCCACTTCCTGATCAATAGAAACTTCTTCATTTAAGGCATGACGAATAAGATTAGGATCTTCTACTTTTTCCTCTTCTACTTTTGGAGCACTTTGAAAATAACCTGCAAAGAGATCTACCTGACTTTCTTCTTTTGATTTAAGCACAGGTACATTCAAATCTTCATTTTTAAACTCCATAAAAGAGTTTTCCTGAACAACCTTCACTAATGGGGCTTGTTCAGGGGTCAGAATAGAAACTTTACGAATCTGACTCTTTTCAACCTCACGTTCTTCCCTTGTTTGAAATCCTGTAGCGATTATTGTCACAGAAATCTTTTCACCCAAACCATCATCAGTACAGTTACCCCAGATTAGGTCGGCTGCAAGTCCGGCTTCCTGCTGAATGAAATCAGTAATAATACTTACCTCATCCATGGTCACTTCTTTATCTCCAGAACTAATGTTCAACAGAATATAACGTGCGCCTTCAATTTCATTATCTTTAAGTAGGGGCGAAGCCAAAGCACCTTCAACTGCTCTTAATGCACGGTTTTCACCTTCTGCAGCATAACTACCCATGATTGCCACACCGCTCTCTTTCATCACGGTACGTACATCTTTAAAGTCAACGTTTATATATCCAGGAATAGTAATTATCTCAGCTATTCCCTTTGCGGCAGTGGTTAAGATATTATCGGCCTGTGCAAATGCAGAACCCAGTGTAAGATTACCAAAGATCTCGCGTAAACGGTCATTCGAGATAACCAAATAAGAATCTACATACTTTTTAAATTCCTCTAAACCTTCCTCTGCCTGAGTTTTTCTGCGTTTTCCTTCAAATGAGAATGGCGTAGTAATGATACCTACGGTTAGGATATCCATTTCCTTGGCTGCTTTAGCAATTATCGGACTTGCACCTGTACCCGTACCACCGCCCATACCAGCAGTGATGAAAAGCATTTTGGTGTTAGTACCAAGCATTCGCTTGATATCATCAATATTCTCAATGGCAGAGTTCTTACCAACTTCCGGAATAGACCCAGCTCCCATACCTTCAGTTAAGCTTGCACCTAACTGAACTTTATTAGGTATCGGGCTCAATTCCAAAGCCTGTGCATCAGTATTACAAATTATGAAATCAACACCTGTGATTCCTTGACGGTACATATGGTTTACCGCATTACCTCCTCCACCACCAACACCAATAACTTTGATGATTGATGACTTTTCTTTTAACATTTCAAACTGCATACTTTTAAATTATCAGTTGGGTAAATCTTGCTCATTTTTAAACAACTTACAACGTAAAATTAGCCAATTTTCTAAGTTGCATGCCTTAATACTATGAGATTGTTGGAAACTCCGCTATTGTGGAAAATTAATTCGTATAATCTTCATTTTTGATATCATCCTTGATAAATTTAGAACCCGATTGCAAAATCCATTCAAACATTCCCTGTCCTTTTTTAGGTTTTTGATCCGCTTTGATTTTTTCAACCGGGGCTCCAATCGACACTACTGATTCTTCTACCAATTCAGCTTTTTGTATACCTTTAATGAGCAGACCAATACCGGTTGCGTACATCGGACTTTTCAATTCATCATACACACTTTTTGGAAGTATCTCATTCTTCGCCAGGTGTTCGTTAGGATAACCAATTCGGCTATCAAGTCCGGTAACGAACTCAACCAGCTGTGGCAAATGCTTCAATTGAGCTCCACCACCAGTGATCACGATTCCGGCAATAAGCTTTTTCTCATATCCTGAAGATTTGATTTCATAATAGACATGTTCTATAATCTCTTCCATTCTTGCCTGAATAACATAAGCAAGATTTTTTACGGATATTTCCTTAGGTTCCCTGCCACGTAGCCCCGGAACACAGATGATTTCATTCTCCTTGTTTTCCTCTGCCAGAGCTGAACCAAAGCGGGTTTTTAATAACTCAGCCTGATTACGCATTACCGAACAACCTTCTCTGATATCTTCTGTAACGCTGTTACCTCCAAACGGAATAACTGCTGTATGGCGAATAATTCCTTCATGAAATATGGCAAGATCCGTTGTACCACCACCAATATCAACCAAAACGACCCCGGCTTCTTTTTCCTCTTCACTCAGAACAGACTCAGACGATGCAAGTGGCTCAAGGATAAGTTCTTGTGTTTCTAACTCGGCATTCCCAACACATTTCAAAATATTTTTTACTGCACTTACATGCCCCGAGATGATGTGGAAATTAGCCTCAAGACGAACGCCTGCCATCCCGATAGGATCTTTTATTCCAGGTTCATTATCAACCGTGAACTCTTGTGGCAAAACATGAATAATTTCCTCTCCGGGAGGCATCACCAGCTTATACATATCTTCAATCAGCTTATCAATATCCTTACGCTGAATTTCGGTATTCAACTCCTTTCGAGTGAGTATACCACGGTGTTGAAGACTCTTAATATGTTGTCCTGCTATTCCAACATTAACAATCTTTACATCAACATTTGATTGGGCACTAGCTTCTTCAACTGCAAGCATTATGGCTTGCACAGTTTTCTGAATATTAGAAACTACTCCTCGGGTAACACCCGCAGATTCGGCTTTACCCATACCCAAAACTTCGATTTTACCATGTTCGCTCCTACGACCAACAGTAACACAAATCTTAGTTGTACCGATGTCTAATCCGACAACTATTGGTGAATTTTTGGCTGAAGCTGAGTTAATTTGATCCATAATATTTGTATTAAAATGATTAGTTCTGAGTTTTTGTTAATATACTATCGGCCATCTGTTTACTGATGTCATTTATAATTTTATTGGTATCAATCATATTCTTTTCGCAAACAATTTGATTTGCATATTTAAGATTGATTGTTTTGTAGGTATCCCAACCTACCTTTGGAATTGCTTTTTTATAAAACACCAGCAAGTTCTTGAACTTAGTTTGAAGAGAATCTGCACTTCCGAGAATAATTTTTTGGCTACCAACCCGTGGAACCATTTCTATATCCCCTTTTAAATCCACGAACAATTGTTCAATCTGATTATCCCATAAAGTATCCCCTTTTATGTAAAGGGCTGTGCGGTAAAGATCTCTTGCCATCTGCGTTTTTAGTGTATCTACCCGGCCATTAAAGTCCTCCTCTATAAATCCACTTGCCACAAGCACCTTTGCAGTATAGTTATCTGATAGTGGAATTTTATTTCCATTTGCGTCGATATAAAAATGAAGGTTAGCCATATTTACTACTCGGATAACCGGTTCCCTTTGCCTGATTTGAACATAGATTATTCCGGTCATATCCGCATAAACTTTTGCAAATTCTATGAAAGGATTTGCCTTAAGGGCATTCTCAAGTTTATGAATATTAATCTCATTCAGATCAGTTCCAACCATAGCCCCTGCACTTTGCATAAGAATCCTATCCACTTCATCCCGTTCAATGAAATTAAACTTCCCGGGCAGCAATACTTTTACATCCTTACATTTCAAACTGCTTTTCTTAATTTCAATAAAACTCATTAGGGTGATAAGTCCGCTCAGGCTAATAAGCCAAAGAAAACCATATAATATTGACCGCCAATTAATTTTCTTAAGCATTTGTTAAAATATCTTTCAGTGTTACAATTAAAGTGTCAATATCACCTGCACCCACTGTTAACAATAATTCCGGTTTTTTAGCTCTGATATAGTCTAGTGTTTGTTCTTTTGATAAAATCTGCTTTGCCTCAATACTCACTTTATCTAAAATCATTGCAGAACTAACTCCTTCAATAGGTAATTCTCTTGCCGGATAAATATCCAGCATAATTAGTTCGTCAGTCATACTTAAAACCTCAGAAAAGCCCTCAGCAAAATCTCTTGTGCGTGTAAACAGATGAGGCTGAAAAATTGTGGTTAATTTCTTATCGGGATAAAGTGTTTTTACTGCTTGAATACAAGCCCTTAACTCTTCTGGGTGATGAGCATAATCATCAATATAAATATGCTTGGGTTCTTTAAGAATATACTCAAAACGTCTTTTCACTCCACGAAAACTAGCCAAGGCATTTTTAATTTTATCAGGCTCAATACCCAAATGTAATGCGACCTCAATTGCAGCAACTGCATTTTCAATATTATGCAAACCTGGTAGACCAAGCTGGATATTTTCAATAATGAAATCTGCGTTTTTAAAATCAAAATAAAAGCTACCGTCTTTTACTTTTACATTGACTGCCTGTATATCAGCAAGCACATTTGCAGCATAAGTATTACCTCCCTGAAGATCAAGTCCTTTTTTAAAAATCAGTCGCCCACCCGGTTTGATCTGAGAAACAAATTGCATGAATGACTCCACTAAATGTGAGTGATCTCCATAAATGTCCAAGTGATCAGCGTCCATTGAAGTAACAATTGCAACATCAGGATAAAGCGTAAGGAAAGAACGATCAAACTCATCTGCCTCAACTACCAGTGTATTGTTTTCCCCGAATAGTATGTTTGAATCATAATTAGTTGCGATTCCACCTAGAAATGCAGAACAATCATATCCGCTATCCTTCAGTACATGAGCAATAATACTGGAGGTTGTAGTTTTTCCATGAGTACCTGCAACCGCAATGGTATACATCCCTTTGCTGATAATACCCAGAACCTCCGAACGCTTTTTAAGCGAAAAGCCACCTGACTTGAAAAAATTCAATATTTTGGAATCTTTTGGAATTGCAGGGGTATAAATAATAAGAGTTTCAGGGTCATTTTCAAGAAAACTGATCTTTAGGTTATCCTCCTCATCCTGATAAACAACAGAAATACCCTCATTTCTCATCGCGGTAGTAAGTGGTGTTATCGTTTTATCATAACCACAAACCACGCACCCGCGCTTTTTGAAATAGCGTGCAAGCCCGCTCATACCGATGCCTCCTATACCAATCAAATAAACCCTTTTTATATTTTCCAGTTCCATACTGATGTATAAAAAAATATCCTGCTAATTGTTCGCAATTCTTATTACCTCTCTTGCTATCACCTCATCAGCATCAGGCAAAGCCATTTTACTGATATTTTGAGATAGTGTTTTGCACCTATCCTTATCTTTAATTAATAACAAAGCGCTATCAATCAATTCAATCTCTGCGTTTGCATCGCTAACCATAATTGCTGCATCATTCTCTACCAAAGCATTTGCGTTTTTTGTCTGATGATCTTCAGCCACGTTTGGAGAAGGAACCAAAATAACTGGTTTTTTCACAGCGCATAACTCGGCAATTGTACCTGCTCCTGCTCTGGATATCACAATATCAGCAGCTGCATAGGCTAAATCCATTCTTTGAATAAATTCAAGCACCTTAATATTAGGATGCTCCTTTCCCTTCATTTGCTCAATTACAGACCCATAATAATACTTGCCTGTTTGCCAGATCAACTGCACATCAGCTGCGGTGATCTGATCTAGTCTAGATAGGACACTTTTATTCAAAGTGCCTGAACCCAGGCTACCTCCGGTTAAAAGGATGGTCTTTTTATGTGGCGAAAGGCTCAATAATTCTGCAGCGGCAAAGTGCTTATTCTCAATATCAACAGCATCTTTCCTGATTGGGTTACCCGTAATTCTGATTTTCTCTGCAGGAAAGAATTTTTCCATTCCCTTAAATGCAACACAAATAAGTGCTGCGTGTTTACCTAAGATCTTATTGGTAATTCCTGCAAAGGAATTCTGCTCCTGAATCAGATAAGGTATTTTCAGTTGTGAAGCCGCATACAATAGAGGACCTGAGGCATAACCACCTACACCAACAGCGGCATCTGGCTTAAAATCTTTAATTATTGACCTCGCTTTAATCACACTTTTCAACAGCTTAAATGGCAGCAAAACATTTTTCAGGATAGAGCTTCGCTGAAATCCCTGAATATCCAAACCGATAATTTTATATCCTGAAGCAGGAACTTTCTCCATCTCCATACGTCCTAAAGCGCCGACAAAAAGAATCTCTATATCGGAATCAATTGCTTTGAGTGCATTCGCTATTGCTACAGCCGGAAATATATGTCCGCCTGTACCGCCACCGCTAATGATCACTCTTTTACTCATTTTAATATTCTTTGAATCAACTATAATTAATCAATTACCCCATTGCCGGTATTTCACCAATAATTACTTTTTCCTTACTTTTCATTTTCTTTTCCTCAATATCTCTGCTCACACTCAGTATAATTCCAAAAGCGACACTCGTAAACAGAATGGATGTTCCCCCCATGCTAACCAAAGGCAGAGGAACCCCGGTCACCGGACCAAGGCCAACTGCAACAGCCATATTTGCGAATGCCTGAATGGTTAGGCTGAAACTTAATCCCGCCGCCAGCAATGCCCCAAATGCCTTGGGGCTATCGGTCACAATCAACACACAACGGTATAAAAAAAGCAAGTACAACAGAACAAGTCCTACTCCTCCAACCATCCCATATTCTTCAATTATCAAGGCAAACACAAAATCTGAATAGGGGTGTGGCAGAAAATTACGCTGAGTACTATTACCGGGACCTTTTCCGAAAATTCCTCCTGTTGCAATCGCAATTTTAGCGTGATTGGACTGAAATGCTTTATCAGGGTCAGCCTTTTCGGGATGAATAAAAGTTTCTATACGTGAATAATATGTTTTCCGTCTTGGGCCTAGCATCATTATTGCCCCCAGAAGTACCACACCAGCCAGACATACAATGGAAATTTGCTTAATGCTAATCCTTCCCATAATCAACAAAAGAATGCTAACACCAAATAACATTAGAGCAGTTGATAGATTGGCAAGTGCAATCAATACAAAGACCGCGCAAACTGAAGCCATAATCGGTAAAAATGCCTTTTTAACATCCTTGATATTTTCTTGCTTTTTACTGAGAGTTCTTGCCAAGAACGTAATTAAAGCAAGTTTCGCTAAATCGGATGTTTGAAAAGTCTGGTTAATAATCGGAATTGTTACCCAGCGACTGGCTTCGTTCACATTGGCCCCAAAAATCAGTGTATAGGCAAGCAAAGGAATAGTAAGCACCATCAGGACTTTGGAAATACCAGCATAATATCGGTAATCAAGCAAATGTGAAAAGTACATTAATGCAATTCCTCCGATAATCATCACCAGATGTTTTATTAGAAACTGTTCTGAACCGACACCCTTCTTATAAGCAAGGGTTCCGGTTGCACTGTAAACAGCCAGAAGTGACCATACCGAAAGTAAGATCACGATCAGCCAGATCCAGCGGTCACCTTTTGTTTTGCTTATTAGTCTTTCCATTTAGTTATCAGTTATCTGTTATCTGTTGTCTGTTGTCAGTAGTTTATTAGTTCATTTTAAATGAGGTTTCAACGCCGTATTTGCAATTTCCAACTCTCAATTCTCCACTCTCATCCCGATAGCCATCGGGACTCAACTATCAAAGTTCTTTTACCGCCTTCTTAAACTGGTTCCCTCTGTCTTCGTAGTTTTTAAATAAATCAAAGCTTGCACATGCTGGGGATAGAAGTACAGTATCTCCCTTTTTTGCCATGTGATATGCAATCTGAACGGCTTCACTGGCTGAAAACGTGTTTACAATTACATCTACATCATCCTCAAATGCCTCATGAATCCTTTTATTATCCTTACCCAAACACACTATTGATTTAACTTTTGACTTAACCAGATCTTTAAGCATATCATAATCATTGCCCTTATCCACACCACCAAGGATAAGCACAACATCTCCAGGCATACTTTCGAGCGCATACCAGGTTGAATTCACATTTGTAGCTTTCGAATCATTGATAAAATCGATACCCGAAATTTTGGCAACATGCTCAAGGCGATGTTGGATATTGGTAAAACTTCCCATGCTTTCGCGAATGGTCTCGTTTCTTAACTCAAGCACTTTTGCAACTATGCCCGAAGCCATAGAGTTATAAATATTGTGCTTGCCTTGCAGGGCTAAATCCTTAAGTGACATAGTAAGAAATTCTTGGTTTGTATGGTGTAGGTTAATTATTATCTGATTATCCTGAAGAAAAGCACCTTGCTCAAGTGTTTTCTTAATTGAGAAAGAATATGTTTTTGACTTAATTATGCGTTTGGAAAGACCATTATTAACTTCCTCATCATCAGCACAATAGATAAAAACATCATCGCTCTGCTGATTTTGAATAATCCTGAATTTGGAATCTGAATAGTTCTCCATTTTATAATCATATCTGTCCAGGTGATCAGGAGTAATATTTAATAAAACAGCGATATCAGCCTTGAAGCTGTACATATTATCGAGCATAAAACTGCTGATCTCAAGAACGTAATATTGAAAATCCTCAAAAGCAACCTGTTTGGCAAAACTCTTACCAATATTTCCTGCAAGACCTACATTGAGACCTGCATTACGCAGGATATGATAAGTTAGCATGGTTGTAGTTGTTTTGCCATTTGATCCGGTTATACAGATCAGCTTTGCATTGGTATATCGTGCTGCAAATTCAATTTCAGAGATAATCGGAATTTTTAGTGCTATCAGTTTTTTAATGATAGGTGCTTTGTCAGGAATTCCGGGACTCTTAATAACCTCAATAGCAGTAAGAATAAGATCTTCGGTATGCTGATTCTCCTCAAAAGGAATTACAGCGTGCTCCAATTCTTTTTTATACTGATCAGCAATAGGACCGAAATCAGAAACAAATACCTTATAGCCCATTTTCTGAGCAAGCAATGCTGCACCTGTACCGCTTTCTCCGGCACCCAAAACAACGATATATTTTGCTGCCTCCATCAACGCAGTTTTAAAGTAACGACAGTTAAAATGGCCAGTATAATTCCAACTATCCAGAATCGGGTAACAATTTTAGCTTCATGATATCCCTTTTTCTGGTAATGATGATGTAAAGGCGACATCAGAAAAATACGTCTCCCTTCACCAAACTTTCGCTTAGTATACTTGAAATAAGACACTTGCATAATCACTGAAAGATTTTCGATAAGGAATACACCACATAAAGTCGGAATCAGCAGTTCCTTACGGATCATGATTGCGAAAGCGGCAATGATTCCACCTATAGCCAAACTACCGGTATCTCCCATAAATACCTGTGCCGGATATGAATTATACCATAAAAAGCCTACGCATGCCCCAACAAAGGCGCCTGCAAAAATTACCAGTTCTCCTGAATTAGGGATGTACAGGATATTCAGGTAATCAGCGAAAATGGTGTTTCCAGAAACATAGGCAAGAACTGCCAGTGTAATCCCAATAATAGCAGAAGTACCAGTCGCTAATCCGTCGATACCATCAGTCAGGTTGGCTCCGTTTGAAACTGCAGTAACAATCACAATTACAAATAATAAAAAGACAACCAGAGAATATTTATCATAACCATCGCCAAAAACAGTCAGAACTTTGGCATAATCAAATTCATTGTCCTTATAGAACGGAATATTAGTTATAGTTGATTTAAGATCCTGAGTGTAATAAAACTGTTCACCACGTTTATGTATATCCAATGTTGCACTGACCTTTGCCGGTAGGGTAACCTGCTCACGCACCACTATATCCGGGTGGAAATACATGGTCCATCCAATGATTAATGCCAATCCCACCTGACCCATTATCTTAAAACGACCTGCCAGACCCTCTTTATCCTTTTTAAACACCTTGATATAATCATCAACAAAACCAATCAGACCCATCCAGATTGTAGTTACCAACATGAGAATGATATAGATATTATCAATTTTTGCGAATAGTATTGTTGGCAGAAGAATTCCGAGAAGAATAATCAAACCACCCATGGTTGGAGTGCCTTGCTTTTGCATTTGACCTTCAAGACCAAGATTCCTAACAGATTCTCCAACTTGTTTTGCTCTCAGCATTTTAATAAGACGGCTGCCATAAACCGTAGTTAGAATCAGGGATAAGATAACAGCCATTGCCGTACGGAATGAGATAAACTGGAACAATCCTGCTCCGGGAATATCATATTGCTTATCCAGCCATGTGAACAGATAGTATAGCATTAGCTCATCAGATTTAAAAATTCAGTTAAAATCTCCTTATCATCAAAAGGGAGTTTCACCCCTGCGATATCCTGATACTTTTCATGACCTTTTCCGGCAACCAGTATGATATCACCTGGCTTTGCCAAATGACAGGCCGTACGAATTGCTTCTTTTCTATCGGCTATTGAAAGTGTCTTTTTCTTATTACTTGGCATCACACCTTCTTCCATATCCCTAATGATTTGTTCAGGAACTTCAGAACGTGGATTATCCGAGGTCAGAACCACCTTGGTACTCCAGTCGCATGCCACTTTGGCCATCACCGGTCGCTTGGCTTTATCCCTGTCTCCGCCGCATCCAATCACAGTTATTACTTGCTCGGTCCCCTTGCGGATATCCTGAATTGTACTCAGCACATTCTGTACCGCATCCGGAGTATGGGCATAATCTACAATGCCAATTACACCAGTTGCCGAAATAATATAATCAAAACGTCCTTCAGCGCCACTCAGGCGGCTGAGAGAAGTCAAAACTCTTGTCCGATCCTGTTCCAGCAATAATGCGGTTGCATAGACAGCCAGCAGATTGTAAGCATTGAAGCTCCCTACCATTTTAAACCAAACTTCCTGCCCGTCGATATTCAATAACAGGCCGCTAAAATGATTCTCAATTATCCTCGCTTTAAAATCTGCTATGTTCTTAAGTCCGTAGGTTTTCCTATGCGCACCCGTATTCTGAAGCATCACAATCCCGTTTTTATCATCAATATTTGTGAGCGCAAAGGCATGGCCGGTCAATCCGTCAAAAAAGCTCTTTTTTGCTTTCAGATACGCATCAAATGTCTTATGAAAATCTAGGTGATCATGAGTCAGGTTAGTAAAAATACCACCCGAAAAGCTTAATCCAGCTGTACGGTACTGAGCCATAGCATGCGAGCTAACCTCCATAAAGCAATAATCGCAGCCACTTTCAACCATATCATTTAACAAGCTATTTAATACCACCGGATCGGGAGTGGTGTGGGTTGCAGGAACAATTAA
>Ga0315899_10003599_pt1 | contig 16896 bp, 12 predicted proteins | sample LakEriMetagenome_2_FD_203518 | JGI IMG/M metagenome (GOLD analysis project Ga0315899, IMG submission 203518) | Freshwater fungal communities from buoy surface, Lake Erie, Ohio, United States - Buoy 4 MA112 | ecosystem: Environmental > Aquatic > Freshwater > Lake | place: USA: Lake Erie, Ohio... | reverse complement strand
GGAAATCTGGGGTGTATTTCGAGCTTATCCGGCACTGCCGGTACGACCTTCACGACCGGTTCAGGTGGCGTAACTGCAATTCGGGAAAGCGTGTTCCAAAGGTCAATTTCTTCATCCGATGAAGAGTCTTGCAACCGTCATCAAGATTGACGGATTGGAATTATCGAAGCCGAAGTTTGATTGTACTTGAGCCAGTGGACGGTTTGGGCAGACTCGGTTTGATCATCGAAGGGTAATAACTGGTTGCGCAACTTGTACCGCCCGGAGGGTGGTCCAACGCGGAAGAGAGAGAGTTGCGACTCGAAACTCAACCGCGCAACGCAGTGGAACACGCGGCCGAACTATCGACTGCGTTGATCCGGCGGTTACAGGAAACCAGGCAGAACCCGACACAGAGGAGACTTGTCTCGATGAAAACGAAAATGGTTCTTTCTTCGCTGGCTCTCTGCTTCGCACTTTGTTGCGATGCACAGGCTGGTGGCTTGCTCGACAACATGTTCAACCGTGGTTGCGGCTGCGACGGGGGCGTTGCTCCTTCGACTTGCTGCGACAGCCCAGCCGCCTCTTCCTGCGGACGTGGCTTTCACCTGCACCTCGACGTCAGCCTGAGCCTGCCTCGGTTGTGCAATCGTGGTGGCTGGGGCGGAAACGCCTGCGATAACGGCTGCGACACCGGTTCCGCTTGCGGCAACGGTTGCGGCCGGGGATTGCTCTCCGGTTTTGGTGGATTCCGTGGCCGCCTCGGTGGCTGTGACAGCGGTTGCGACACTGGTTGCGACAACGGTGCCGGTGCTGGTGTTGGAGCCGGTTGCGGCTGCAACGGTGGCGCTGCTGCCAACGCTTGCGACACCGGCTGCGACAGCGGCTGCGGTGCTGCTCGCGGTTGCAACTTCTTCAGCGGTCTGCGTGGCCGTTTCGGTGGCCGTGGCTTCTGCGGCACTGGCTGCGACAGCGGCTGCGACAACGGTGCTGTTGTCGGTTCTGGCTGTGGCGCTAACGGCGGTACCGCCGTCGGTGCTGGCTGTGGTTGCAACGGCGGAGCTGCTGCTTCTGCTGGATGCGGCTGCGACAACGGTGCTTCCGCTTGCGGTGGACGCGTTGGCCTGATTGACCGTCTGCGTGCTCGTTGCGGCAGCTGGAACAACGGCTGCGACGCTGGTTGCGACAACGGTGCCGCAGTTGGCAACGGCTGTGGCTGCAACGGCGGCAATGGAAACGTTGTCGGCAACGGCTGTGGCTGCAACGGCGGAAACGTCGTCGGCAATGGCTGTGGCTGCAACTCGACCGTTGCTCCTGCCGCTACGACTCCGGCTGCTCCTGCCGCTACCCCGGCTGTTGAACCTCAGCCGACTTCGGGTGCTTATAACACCCAGCGTGCTCCGGTTGTTGACCCGAATGCTTTCATCATTCGCGGTGCCAACTACTCGAACAACAACTAAATTCCGCTTTCGCCTGATGGCAGGCGAGATCTGAATCGTCAAACCAAGAACCCCGGTCTCAAACAGGCCGGGGTTTTTTCGTTGTTGGAACGGGCTGGTGAAACTCTCCTAACCACTAACGAATTGCCTGGTTGAGCCGAATGGCGGCGTAGGCGAGGACATCGTGCTGGGCTTTGAGGAAATCGAGGATCGGCTTGGGGTCAGTCAACTGGGTACCGATCTCGAGCAGACCCGGAGCGATCCCAGCCGCGCCGAGTTCGGTGCCGAGGCTGAGGGCGATTTCGGCTGCCGCCTGTGAATTGCCGGTCCGCAAAAGCAAGTCGACCGCCAGCTCGAGGGCCGCCGAGCGGTCGCTGTCGCTGGTGGAGAGCGAAGCCTGCTGGCGCAGGTGGGCCACCGCGTCACGGGCGTCACCCGAAACCAATGCCGAAAAGTAACGCTCGTGGTCCGGGTAGGTCGCGGTGAACGGAACTTCGCTGGCATACTGCAGCAAGTCGGGAAGCAATTGGCCGTAACGCGAAAGGATGAGTGATTGACGGAGTGAATCGAGCCGGACGGCTTGACGTCCAATCCGCATGGCTGAAACCAGATGGGTCGCATCCAAGTGGGGCGTCGAGCGACGAATCTCGTCGCGAAAACGCTCCAGCAATTCGCCGAGTTGGACAGAATCCAACTCCGCTTCCACCTCGGGACGGGCCCGGAGGATGGCGCCGCGGACACTCTGGCCAAGTTCTCGGTAGATATGATCGATTAATTTTTCTGCCAGACTGGTTCGCTGGTCGCGACTCAAGGCAGGGGCGGCGGAATCGAACGCCGAGATTGCCTGACAGGTCCCCAGCTCCTGGAGGACAAGGGCGTAGCCGAATTCCGGGTGTGCCCGTTCAAACAGGCAGACTTGGATTAATTCGGCGATCGATTCTTCGTGCCGAGGAGTCTGTTCCAGGAGGTTGCGGACGAAATGGGTGTCATCCAGCGGTTGGAGGTAGGTCCACGCGGCTCCTGGGTGGCCACTGCTGGTCAGTGCGGCTCCCACCTCGCGGCAAGCCAGCAGTAAATCAGCCTCAATCGCAGCTGATTGTGCAGAGGTCAGTTCGGGCGGGCTTTGGAGCGAGAAGGGGGCCGCACCCGCGCGCAGTCGGGCGGCAAATTTGCGGACTTCGAACAAGCGGTGATACTCGCCGCGGTCGCGGAAGTAATCGGCGAGCTGGAGTGCGGCTGCAAGCGCCGAGGGGCGGTCGTGGACCTGTTGCAGCTGCAAAAATATCGAATCGGTCGAATCGGTCATGCTGGTGTTCGGGTAAAAACGGGTCTGCCCGGGCGGGGGAAGTGCCACTCGCGGCCTTGGGCAATCATAGCGGAAACGCCCGCTGATCCGCCTCGGGCAACGTTCTCGAGGCTCAGAGGGGTATTTTTTGCCCCCTTTCGGCGAAGCGTCCCGTTGGAAGCCGTTGACCCAGCCGGCAGCTTTGCGGTTATTAAAAGGGGACGGGTTTGGGCCTGTTCAGTGAGTTGGTTGGGAATGGGGAAGCGGCCCGCGGAGACCCGGGCGCGAGTACCAAGCAAACCGACCATTAGTTACACTGTGGCTCCTTATAACTTTGGCTCCTTTAGCGTTGGTCGCTTTGGACGCGGCTCCTCTGCGGATGTCTTCTCCGTAGAGGTCCTCTCCGTGGGGAAGCCGAACTCCATCGCGGAGGCTCGCTCCCTCGCTTTTCTGCGGCAGTGACATCGCTGTCGTCCAGGGAGCGTGTACAGCACAGCCATTAATGGTCAGATGGGTCAGATGGCAACTCTCGACTGGGTAGCCAGTTACGGGGGGGGCGCGAGTTTAGGTCTCGCCAGTCAGGGGTGCCAAAGTCACCACTGCCTCGACTGGGCAGTCTGGTCTTAAAAGGGCAGTCTGGTCTTAAAAGGGCAGGCTGGTCTTAAAAGGGCAGGGCGGTAGGTTCACGGGAGAGAACTCGGCGGGTCTGCCGTCGGGAACTTGGTGCGGCGAATTTCGACAGTAGAGCAAGAGTTGGCTGGAACGGACGGATGAACGCAAAGGGTGTGATTGACGAGCAAGCAACCACAAACGCCGAGGCTGCCTCGGTTTGTTGCAACGCTCCACGTCCCGAGGCGAGACTGCGGCCGCTGGGTGAACCCGTGCTGGCGGGGCCGCGGAATGGGAATGGTGAGTCCGCGCCGACCTCAGTTTCATCATCGCCACGTTTGGAGTCGGCCTCTGTGCCCTCCGCCCCCCTTGTGATCACCGCGGTCGACTCGGCCAGCGAAAGCGCCGAGCGCGAGGAAGCCCAGTACTCTTTGTTGTGGCGGATGGCTGCCGGGATTTTCCAGCCTGAGGAATTGGAACGACTGGTTCCGCGACAGCGAGCTGCGCGGAATGAGGCGGGCGGTGAGGGCGTTTCTTTGCTCGACCCCATCGCGTTCACCGAAGCGGTCGCCTATGAGTTTCTGGCGCGGGGCGGAAAGCAGGCTCGGCCGTTCATCACGTTGGCTACCTACACTGCACTGGCGGAGACCGTGGGACTCGCGGGAGCGGGTCCGCTTTTGGTTCCCGACCATGTTAAACGGGTTGCATTGTCAATTGAGACGTTTCACAAAGCTTCGCTCGTGCATGATGACATCGAGGACGAGGATGAGTTTCGTTACGGCCAGCCGACGCTGCACCGCCGCTACGGGATCGCCTCGGCCATCAATGTCGGCGATTACCTGATTGGCTTGGGGTATCGCCTCGTCAGTCGCGATGCGGCCTTGCACGGCGGGGAAGTTGCGGCCCAGCTGCTGGATATCCTTGCCGCTGCTCACCAGCGATTGTGCGAGGGGCAGGGAGCCGAACTCTTTTGGCGGGACGCATCGAACAAGCAGCTCTCTCCCTCAGATGCGGTAAAAATCTACGCACTGAAAACCTCGCCAGCGTTCGAAGCCGCGCTCCTTTGCGGAGCCTGCTTGCAGGGTTCACTGGCCACCCATGCCGAGCCATTTCGGCGATTCGCCAAACACGTTGGGATCGCCTTCCAGATCTTGAACGACCTCAAGGATTGGAACCCCGACGAGTCCAACAAGAAGACCGTCGGCGGTGATTTGATTGGTGGGCGACCGACAGTGCTTTGGGCAATCGCCCTGGAGAGACTCCCCTCCGCAGCTCAAGCGGAACTCCTCAGTCTGGCGGGCGACCGGCAGCTGTGCGATTCGGCACGGATGGATCGGGCTCGGGTCCTGTACATGCAGGGGGATGTATTCCGCGCAGCCCGGGACATGGTGTTCGAGCAAAGGCTGGCGGCGTCGAAAGTGGCCGACGAGTTGCCCGAGGGTGCGATGCGGCGATTGCTCAAGTACATTATTGAGACGGTCCTCAATCGGCCGCATGAATTGGAACTTGGCCTGCCCCAGCTCCCCAGTTGAGTCAGGTTGGTACTGGACTCGTGACTGACGCCGGCTCGCGGTCCGGCCTCTTCGATCTTGCGGCAGCTTGGGAATTTTGCCAGCCTTGAAGCCGGAACGATTCTTAACGCGCGCTCGCCGCGGGTAACAGTTGTCGGACTTGAGGTCACCCGCGCCCGCTTTCGGTCCGGGAAACGGGCCTCGAATAATCGGGCCTTGATCATTCGGGCCTCGATCATTCGGGCCTCGATCAATTGGGTCCCGGTGAAGCGGAACTCCCCTCGATCGAGGAGCCGGTCAGTGGGTAAATCGAGCTTTGGGCGCGGGCCTTACTTGCGACAGTGGGCTCAATTGGAGATGTGAGAGTAGAGAATTTGAAGCGCGACGCAACACAAGTCGATCTGACTGAATTGGTCGACCTGTTTTATGACCAGCCGAAAGCGTTGGGAGAATTCGCCGAAGTGGTCGCGGAGGAGATACCGCCGGCCACCCGTTCGCTGCTGAATCACCACCAGCACATGACGGTTACAGTCGAGCGGTTTCATCGCTGTCCCGTTTCGGTGCGGGTGTTGCAAACCAGCCAGCGGGGCGATTGGTATGCCCGGGAAATATTGCTGGAGCGGACTGCTTCGGCTGCGGGCGCGCCTGCCGGGATGGTGGTTCAGTATGGGATTGTCCGATTGAACCTGGGCCTTCTGGCAGACGCGGTCAAGAACGAAATTCTGGCTGGACAAAAGCCGCTGGGGCGAGTGTTGATTGATCATGATGTGCTTCGTTCCGTGCGTTTGCTCTCCTTGCAGCGAATTCTGCCTGGTCCTGTTTTGCAGAGGCATTTGGGGTTGGGGCCGGATGAAGCCTGTTACGGCCGGACGGCGGTGATTTTTTGCGATCAGCAGCCGGCGATCCAATTGCTCGAGGTTGTCCCTGATGTGGGCTGAAGGTATCGGGGCCTGAGTTCTGGAAAATCGGCCAGGATCGGAGGGGCCGGGGGCGGGCCTTTTCGGGGGATTGGGTGTGGCGCGACTGGTTTGGACGGGAATCGAGCCAGTTTCTCGGGAAAAACCTCAAAAACCGGGTGGCTCTCGATTAAGCCTTGATAACCAGCCGATATTTGCCGATAATCCGTGATTCAACAAATCAATCCCCGTGGAAATTTTGTCCGGAGTTTGGAAAGCACATGTCGTTCGGTAATCCCAATCGTGGGCCGATGAATCGGCCAAAGCGCAAGCCTAAAGCCAAAACCAAGACCATCAAGAAGGACCCGCTGTTCATTGATGGCGAACGCCCGCGCCCGATGTACGTCGATTACAAGAACCTCGAGTTGCTGAAGAAGCTTGTGAATCGGCACGGCAAGATTGTCAGCCGCCGGAAGACTGGCTGCACGGCCGTCAGTCAGCACGCGGTCTCTGAAGCCATCAAGCGCGCCCGATTCATGGCGCTGTTGCCGTACGTGGGCGAGTAACGCTGCTCGAACAGTGTCAATCGATTCATTCAGTCGACCAACAGACGATTGGTTTGCGGCGGCTGAGTTAAGGGAGGGGATCGCACTCTCAGAGTTTTGGCTTGGCGAGTGTTGTTCGCCTAGCGCTAATTTCCGGCTCTTTGCTGCTCCGGAAAAAGCTCTGCTTCTCTGAAAAAATGCCTCGCGAGCCGCGCCCCATGGTGCGGCTCGTCTGCTTTCTGGACCTCGCTGGTCGATTAGAATGTGTCTCGTCGCTGGTCCAGATTTCTGCAGTGAAGTCGCCTGTGGCTGAATCTTGTCCTTCCCGAGGCCAGTACTCGCCGGCCTGCAGAGAGGAGAGCTGCTCGCTTGTCTCAGTCCTTTCAAGTCACCCGCCGCGTTGAATTTCGCGATACCGATATGGCGGGGATTGTCCATTTCTCCGTCTTCTTCACCTACATGGAGCAGGTGGAGCATGAATTCCTGCGAAGCCTGGGGCTGGGCGTGATCGCCGAAGTCGAAGGCCGGGAAATCAGCTGGCCGCGAGTCAGTGCAGGTTGTGATTACCGCCGTGCGATCAAGTTCGAGCAGTTGATCGACATTACGCTCAGGATTGCCAGGATCGGCGAGAAGAGCGTGACTTACGATTTCCGGTTTGAACACGCAGGCCAGTTGGTCGCCGAGGGACGAATTACGGCCGTCTGTTGCCTTTTTCAGCACGGCGTCCCGCCCCAATCGGTTCCAATCCCAGATTTGCTTCGGGAGAAGCTCGGCCCCTACCTGATTGATTCTGCCGATGGTTGATAGCGGCGAGTTGGGGGCGGTCGTCAGCAGGAAGCGAGAACGGGGTTTGTTGGGAGAGTAAACGATGGCGGAACTGATCGTAACCGGGCTGCGCAAAGCCTATCCGACTCCTTCCGGACCGCTGACGATTCTCGATGGAGTCGATTTGCAGCTGGGCCAAAGTGAAAACCTGGCGGTGGTCGGACCGAGCGGTTGCGGCAAGAGCACGTTCCTGCAAATCATCGGCACACTTGATCAACCAACCGCTGGAGAGGTGCGGTTGGGAGGAGTCAACCCGTTTGCACTGGCCAACCGCGAATTAGCCGCATTTCGAAACCATCGGATCGGTTTCATTTTTCAGGAACATCACCTGTTGCCGCAACTGACGGCGCTGGAAAACGTGCTCTTGCCGGTGCTTGCCGAGCAAGCGGTCGATGCAGCTGCCATGGATCGCGGCCGGCAGCTGCTGGATCAAGTTGGACTGGGAGCAAGGAGTGGCCACCGGCCAGCCGAACTCTCGGGGGGCGAACGCCAGCGTGTGGCCGTTGCCCGAGCGCTGATTCGCGAGCCCCTCTTGCTGCTGGCCGACGAACCGACCGGCAGTCTGGACGAGCAGAACGCGCGGTCGATTGGCGAGCTCCTGCTGGAGGTTCAATCGCGAGCGGGCGCCATGCTGATTTGCGTCACGCACAGTCCGACGTTGGCGGGAATGTTTCAAATCCGCCGGCAACTGCGAGCCGGGAAGTTCGTTAACTGATTGGAGGGAGTGATCCATGCCGGACTACCGAGCCATCTACAACGACGTGATCGAACGCGAGGATAATTACAATCTCGCCCAGTGCTCTCCCGGGTATCAAAACTGCGTCGAGTTCGGGCATGGTCTCTCTTTGCTCGGTGGACGGTCTCTGGACTTTGGCTGTGGCGTCGGATTTGTTCTGGAATACCTGGCGGCCCCGCCTTTCCGTTTCGAAGTGTATGGCGTCGATGCCAGCGACATTGCAGTCGAGCGTTCGCGGGCCAGATTGGCGAGATTCCCCTTCGAGCCGCTGAACCGGGTCCGCCATGTAACCAACTCGAAGTTGAGTTCATTCGAGGATGATTTTTTTTCGCTGGTGACCAGCTTTGACGTGCTTGAGCATCTGGACGAGGCGGACATTGTTTCGGTCTGGGATGAGATTCAGCGGGTGCTTCGCCGGGGAGGACTGTTTTTCGGTTCGGTCTCCTGTCGTCCATCTGGCTATCAGGATCGTTTCGGTGACAATCTTCACCGTACGGTCCGGGGAATTGACTGGTGGGTTGAGCGGTTACAGCCTGATCGCGCACTGTACGATGCGGCTCGATCGCAACTGTTGATCTGGAAACGGAATTTCAGGAAGCCCGCCGTATGAAGCTGAATGCCCTTTCCCTTGCGTGGAGCAGCGTGAGGCACTATTGGCGGACCAGTCTGGCCGTCCTGTTTGCCGTAGCCGTGGCGACGGCCGTCCTCGTCGGTGCACTCGTCGTCGGGAGCAGCATGCGGGGCAGTCTCCGCGCGATGACCCTGGAACGGTTGGGGAGAGTGGACGAGGTTCTGCTGAGCCGCGGCTTCTTCAGTCAGGCCTTGGTTGAAAAAATTCGGACGGCATCCGCTGGTATCGATCAGTCGCTGCAGGTCGAGCCCCTGATTCTCTTTCCCGCAGCCTCGCTGGAGCGCTCGGAGGGTAAAGTTCCGCGGCGGTCGCAGCGGATTTCGGTGCTCGGGATTGAGGATGGCTATTGGCAACTCAGTTCTGAGCCGCTGACTGTCCCGCGTCTTTCGCCGGATGAGATTGTGCTTAACGAGGCCGTCGCTGAAGAGTTGGGGATTACAGTCGAGCAAGTCGCGTCGAAGTCGGCGCTGGTGACGCTGCGGATCCCCAAACCGAGCCTGCTTCCGGGTGACAGCTCGCTGGGAAAAAAACGCGACCTTGTGGAAAGCCTCGTGCGTCTGCGCGTGGTTGCGGTGATTCCGAACCGGGGGCTCGGCCGATTTTCGCTGGAACCCAGCCAGGCATTGGCCCGCAACGTCTACGTCTCGCTGGAGACCTTGCAGAGCGCGCTCGCCGATTCGGCACTCCGGCACAAGGGAGATACTCGACAGGTCAATGCCCTGTTGCTGGCCCGGTCAGAGCGAAACAGCCGCCCCGACGCGGAGTTCACTCTCTCCAAGCTTGCAGCGGGTTGGCAACCGGACTTGGCCGATCTGGGCCTGCGACTGAAACGCGTCACCCAGTCAAACCCGAATGGAGGGGCCGCCGTTTTTGATTATCTCAGTCTGACAACTGAGCAACTGGTGTTTGAAGATGGCCTGACGGCGGAAGTTGAACGGCTTGCGCCCCGGGCGACGCGGGTTTTGACTTATCTGGTGAATGAAACCAGCAGGGTGGGAGCGGAACAGGCCAGCGGAATTCCCTATTCGATGTTTTCTGCTCTGCCAGTCGATGAAGCGTTTACCTTGCAGTCTGCCGAGGATGCCGCGCCGCTTGAGACTCCGGACGAGAGTGAGTTGATCTTGAACGAGTGGGCTGCGGCTGACTTGCAGGCCAAACCCGGTGACCGGATTCGCTTGAGGTACTTCCAGCCGGAATCGACGCACGGGCAACAGGTTGAGCTGACGACCGAGTTGCGACTGAAGGCGGTCGCCAAGCTGACTCGTCCCTCGCGACCCTTCCAAGCGCGGCGGTCGGGACCACCCGTCCCGGCTGAATTCACTCAGGTGCCGACGCCGGCCAATGACCCGGATTTGACTCCGGAAGTCCCCGGATTGACCGACAGCGATTCGATCGAGAACTGGGATTTGCCGTTTGAGACCACCGGCAAAATTCGTCGCGTCGATGATCAGTACTGGGACGAGTATCGAACGACGCCGAAAGGTTTCGTCAATCCGCAACTGGCCGAGCGGATTTGGGGCAGCCGGTTTGGGCGAGTGACTGGGTTTCGGGTCCCACTGGACGTTGGAGAAGATTCTCTCCGCAGAGGACTGCAAGAACTGTGGCGGGAGCGGCCTGAATTGTTCGGCTGGAGTCTGTTGCCGGTCAAGCGACTGGGATTGCAGGCTGCGTCGGGCTCAACCCCTTTTGATGGATTGTTTCTGGGGCTGAGTTTGTTTGTGATCGCCTCGGCCCTGATTTTGACGTCGCTCCTGTTTCGTTTGGGCCTTGACCAGCGAGCCCAGCAGCTGGGCTTGCTCGCCGCCCTCGGATTCCCGGGCAAGCAGACGGTTGGGCTGTGGTCCGTGGAAGTGCTGCTGCTGGGGAGTTGCGGAGCAGTTCTCGGCGCAATCGCCGGAATCGGCTACGCGAGGTTGATCATCTGGGGGCTCCAGACTTTCTGGGTGGGGGCGATTTCCCGTCCGTTCTTGCAGCTGTTTGTTGATTGGCCAGCGGTTATCGGCGGCACCTTGTTGGGATTACTCGTCAGTTGGCTGACAATCCTCTGGTCGATTTCGAGAGCCCAGCGCGTTCCGGCTCGCGAGTTGCTTGGCGGGCGGCTCGAGGCGGGCGGAGATTTGAAATCCCGCAGCGGGATTTGGCAAATGGCGCTGGCGGTGGGGTTGGTGTTGGGCGCCTGCGGCTTGTCCTTTGCGGCCACCCGGCTGGGTGGCGACAGTCAAGCGGGAGCCTTCATGGGAGCTGGTTTTTTGGTGCTGGTTGCGTTGCTGCTGGGGCTGAGGGTTTGGTTGCGGACTCCGCCCCAGCGTGATCGCGGAAGCGGCATGGGGCTCCGCTCGCTGGCCTGGCTCAACACGCGGCGCCATCCGCGGCGGACGCTGTTGACAGTCGGCTTGATTGCCGTGGCGACTTTCCTGATCGTGGCGATCAGTTCCTTTCGCCTGCGTCCGGATGCCGACGCGACGGGCGGGATCACCTGGATCGCAGAGTCGGCTCAACCGATCTTTGCCGACCTGTCGACTCCGACCGGTCAGGACGAGCTCCTCGGCGAGCAGCTTGAGGGGACGGAGTGGCGGAGTTTTTACTCGCTCCGCGTGAAGCCGGGCCAGGATGCCAGCTGTAACAATCTCTATCAGGCAACCCAGCCTCGGGTCTTGGGTGTCCCTGCAGCATGGATTGAGCGATTCGACCGGCCCGACCAGATACCGATGGCTTGGGCTGGGTCGCTGGCGACGACGCCTGAATCGAGGGCGAACCCGTGGCGTTTGCTCGAGGGGGCAGGGGAGCGGGGGGCGGAAGAGCCGATTCCCTGCGTGATCGACAAGAACACGGCCATGTACAGCTTGAAAATTTATACCGTTGGTCAGACTTATCGCGTGCAATATGACTCGGGTGAGAAACTGACGTTCAAGGTGGTTGGCTTTCTGGACAACAGTCTCCTGCAGGGGAGTTTGATCATTGGTGAACGTGACTTTGTCCGCGCGTTTCCCTATCTCAGCGGCTATCGGATGTTTCTGATCGATGCTGATGAAACCGCGGTGCGAACGGTTGCGGAAGCATTGGCGGATGAGGGGTTTGATCCGCGGACCAGTTTGAGTTTGCTCGATCAATTCATGGCGGTGCAGAACACCTACCTGTCCGCATTTCAAGCCTTGGGGGGCCTCGGCTTGCTGCTCGGAACTCTGGGGCTGGCGGCAGTTCAACTGCGGAGCATTTTTGAGCGCCGTCGGGAGTTGGCGTTGATGCAGGCGCTGGGGTATCGATTGCCGACGCTCACTGCGCAGCTGTTTTGGGAGCAGGCTTGGGTTTTGCTTGCTGGCTTGGGGATCGGATTGCTGGCGGCCGCGGCGGCTACGGTTCCCCACCTGCTTGTCGGCATGGCGACAGTTCCCTGGGGATGGTTGCTGGGGATGTTCGGTTTGATCGCCTTGGTGGGATTATTCAGCGGTCTGTTGGCGGCGCGCTCGATTATGAGGCTGCCGCTGGTCGGCTCTTTGCGCGGTGAGTAACGGAAATCGCCCGGCTCGCTCAGGCTCCGCCGGCTGAATTGCTCAGGCTGCGCCGGCTGAATTGCTCAGGCTGCGCCGGCTGAATTGCCGAACCAGTTTCTCAGGGTCTTGTCTGAGTACGGGGGGCGAGATTAAACTTTCAAGCGGCAATCAGTTGGTGTTCGGGCGTTTGCTCGGCGAATGAACCGACCCGGCTTTTTGTCCAAGTTCGAGCGAACGGGAGTTGGTCCTTTTACCGTTCGTGGTCGAGGCGGTGTGGCGGAATGGCAGACGCGATTGATTCAAAATCAATTGTCCTTACGGGCGTGGAGGTTCGACTCCTCTCACCGCTACTGAAACTCAGCAAACGCTGAAGCTCGGAAGTGGCAACCGCTGATGGAACGTGTTCGAAAAGAACTTCGAAAAGAGCAAGGTCCGAACAAGAGGCCGTCCCGCTGGGGCGGCCTTTTCTTTTGGTCGTCTGTTAGTCGGGCTTGGAAATCTCGTATTCATCGAGTTTTCGATAGAGAGTGGCCCGGCTGATCCCGAGCATTTTGGCCGAGTCGGGCATATTGCCGCCGGTCCGCTTGAGCGCTTCGACGATTAGTTTTTTTTCCCAGTGGTCGATTCGCAGCGATTCCAGTTCGGCCGATTGGGCATCCCGGATACCGAGGTCGCCGACTTCAATCGCGTTTCCTTCGGCCATGACCACGGCGCTATCGAGGACGTTGCGGAGTTGCCTGATATTTCCTGGCCAGTTGTAGGCGAGCAGCACGCGGTTCGCATCGGGTGAAAGCGTCAAGTCAAAACGTCCGCTCCGCTCGCGGAAGTGTCTGAGGAAATAATCGACGAGCAATTGAATGTCCGTGCCCCGTTCGCGGAGGGGAGGAATCCGCAGTTCATAGACGCTGAGGCGATAGAACAGGTCTTCGCGGAACTTCTTTTCGGCGACGAACTCCTGCAGGTCCCGGTTGGTTGCGCAAATGACCCGCACATCAACAGTGATCGGTTCGCTGCTGCCGACGGGCATGAACGGGTGCCCCTCGAGAATCCGCAGCAGTTTGGCTTGGCCCTCCAGTGTGAGCTCGCCGATTTCGTCGAGAAAAAGGGTGCCGAGGTCGGCTTGCTGGAACCAGCCGACGTGGTCGCGGTCGGCCGAGGTGAACGCTCCCTTTTTGTGACCGAAGAGTTGGCTCTCCATCAGTTCCCGCGGGATGGCGGCGCAGTTGACGGTGAGCATCGGGCGGTCGGATCGGGGGCTGGCTCGATGAATGGCTCGAGCGACCAGTTCTTTCCCGACACCGCTTTCGCCGCGAATCAGGACGCTGCCCGAGGCCCGCCCGATCCGGGCGATTTTCGATTTCAGTTCGAGCATGCCCTGGCATTCGCCGATCAGTTCGTCGGTTGCTGCCGTTTTCTGGACCAGGCTGGAGTGCTGGGCCGCGAGCGAGGCTTGCTGGTTGGCTTGGCTCAGGGCCCGCATCATGATGTTGGCCAGAGCGCAGGCGAGGTCGAAGTGCGTGTCGCTGAAGCGGTTGTGTTGCCGATAGAGGTGGATCACCCCCATCACCCGCTGGGTCAGTTTCCCATCCTGTTGCTCATCGGCGATCAGCGGGACGCAGATTGCATCGGCAAAGGAATCGCCGGCATCGCTCGATTCATAGCCCACGCGAATGGCATGTTTTTCCAATACGACGCGTTTGGTCAGGTTCTTTCGGAGCAACAGTTTTGCCGACTGATCCTCGGGAATGACCAGTTTCGGTTTCAGCAAACCGGCTTCGTTCAGCCAGAGGAATCCGGCCACGTCCGACTCGGTTCGTTCGGCGAGCCGATGCAGGCAGATTTGGATGACCTCGTTCGAGTCGGATTGTCCCAGCAGCTTGACGCTCAGCTGAAAGAGAAAATAAAAATCCTGGCCGAGTTTCGAGTTGTTCAGGAAATCGAGCGTCTGTTCGCCGAGGTCATTGCTGGCGACATTCCGGTCAAAGATGATCGTCGAAGTGTCTTGGCCATCGGCCTGTTTTTCACTGGGAGTGGGCGGTTGCTGCTGGGTCGAGAACCGAAATAAAAAGGTGCCGATTCGAATCTCGCAGCCGTCGATCAATTGGGCCGTGTCAATCAGCTGATTGTTGACAAAGGTTCCGTTGCTGCTTTTGCGGTCGGCAATCCACCAGCCTTCCCCATTTTTGTAGATCGAGGCATGGATGCGCGAGCATTGAGGGTCATTCAGGACGATTTGGCAGTTCCAATCCCGTCCGAGGAGGTTTTCTGACTGGTCGGAGAGCTCAAAATGGGCCGTGGTCGCTGCCGCCGCGGAACTCATCAGCAAAAAAGCATTCACCGCAAAAACGTTCCCGAAAACCAGAATAAATCAAATTCCACACCCCGACCTCGGCAGTATACCCCGATTCGATACCAGCGTCGACCAAAAGGAGTGGGTGGCGAGTTTCCTGAATTTTTCCGGTGAGGCTTTGTTTTGGGGTGAAACCTGAACGGCGTCGACAGTGTTTATGGATGGCTGCTGACCTTGCGGGAGGCCGCGCGTGAGCTGGGGAAAATCGAGCCTGAAACCTGCTCGGAACTGGCCAGCCGCGGGCTGAAGCGGGCTGAAGCGGGCTGGGGGGGGGTGGTGAATCGATCTTGCCCCGTGAATTTCCACCGTTTAGGATTCGGCTGACAGTTTCCGGCGGCAACCCGGCGGGGTTGTCTCCTTTTTCAATCAGGAAAGATCCATGAAATCGCTGCAGATAAACATAACTGGACCGGTGCGCACGATGTTGACCAAGTGCCTGAGTATGCTGGTCGTAAGCGGGCTCGGACTCTCGGGGCTCTGGGCCCAGACTGCGGCCCCGGCGCCCGCCGACGGCAAGCAGTTGGGTGAAGTTCCCAAGAACGATCGTCAAAGTGCCCGCTGGGTTGCCGAATTGATGCAGCGGGAGCATCTGTTGCAGATGCCGATTGACGACAAGATTTCCGGTCGAGCCCTGGACATGTTTATCAAGTCGCTCGACCCGGCGAAAAGTTATTTCCTCAAATCCGACATCGACAGCTTTCAGCAGTGGAAGTCAAAGCTGGACGATCAATTCAAGGAGGGGGACTTCAGTGCCGGGTTCGAGATTTTCAAACGCTTTCTGCAGCGCGTCGAAGAAGGGGTCAACATCGCCCTGTACTGGGTCGACCAGCCGCTGGATTTCACTGTCGATGAAACCCTGCTGACCGATTCCGATGCCCAGGATTTTGCGGCTGACGAGGCTGAACTCAAGGACCGCTGGCGCAAACGGATTAAATACAACCTGCTGGTGCTCAAGGGAGATGAGACGCTGAAGGATGACCCCAAGGACAAGCTCCGCCGGCGTTATCGCAGCTTCGCCAACCGCATGAATCAGCTTGACAGCAGCGATGTGGTCGAGATGTTCGTCACCTCGGTAACGACCAGCTTCGACCCGCATACGACTTACATGTCGAAAGATACCTTCAAGAGCTTCATGATCCAGATGACCCTGGAGCTGGAAGGGATCGGGGCCACGCTTTCGGCTGATGATGAAGGTTACACGGTCATCAAGAGCATTGTGCCCAAGGGGCCTGCGGACAAGCAGGGCCAACTGAAGGTAGAAGACAAGATTGTTGCGGTCGCCCAGGGAGAAGACGGCGAGTTTGTCGATGCGACCGGCATGAAGCTTGATGATGTAGTCAAGATGATCCGGGGGAAACCGAACACGATGGTTCGGCTCTCGGTCATTTCCGGGAATGAATCCAAGGAAGTCCGCATCCAGCGGGAAAAAGTCAACCTCGATGACCAGGCTGCTCAAGGGGAGGTCTTTGAGCGAGGGCGAAAGGGCGATGGAACGGCCTTCAAGATTGGAGTCATCAACTTGCCGAGCTTTTACTCGGACATGGACTCTGGCAATGGCAGCAAGGGACGCAGCACCACGACCGACATCGACAAAATCCTCCAGGATTTTCGCGGTCAGTCGGTGGATGCCGTCGTGCTCGACTTGCGTCGCAATGGCGGCGGCAGTTTGCGTGAGGCAATTAACTGCACCGGCTTGTTCATCGACTACGGTCCGGTCGTGCAGGTCAAGGATCCGCAAGGTCAGGTTCAACAGCACAATGACGAACGCCGCGGTTTGAGTTGGGACAAGCCCTTGGTGGTGTTGACCAGCAAGTTCAGCGCTAGCGCGAGCGAGATTCTGGCAGGCGCGGTGCAGGATTACGGCCGGGGCTTGGTGGTGGGTGACACGACCACACACGGCAAGGGAACCGTCCAAAGCCTGCTCGATTTGAACCAACTTGTTTTCCGCGGCCAGGAAGCTCCCCAGTATTTCGGGGCGCTCAAAATCACCATGCAGCAGTTTTATCGCCCCTCCGGCGACAGCACCCAAAAGCGTGGTGTGCTCTCTGACATCATTCTGCCCTCAGTCACGGACAAAATGGACGTGAGCGAGACCGACTTGGATTATCCGGTGGAGTTTGACCGGGTCTCCGCTTCTGCATTCAAGCCAATGGGAATGGTCAACGCCGAGATGGTCGCCGATTTGGCAGGCAAGTCCCGGGAACGGATCGAGAAGTCGGAAGACTTTGCCCGGGACCTGCGGAATATCGCCCGCTATGTCGACTTCAAGAACGCCAAGAGCGTGGAGCTGAATGAAGAGAAGTTCCGCAAGCAACGCGAGGAATACGACGCCGAAAAGGAGGACGAAAAGCAACTCGAGTCGGCGGTCAGCAAATCAGACGGGATCGAGATGACTCCCTACCTCGAAGAGGTGCTGGAGATCACTCAGGATTATGCCCGCGCCTTGGGTAAAGGCTAATTGGACGGTGTCTACTTGGACGGTGTCTACTTGGACGGTGGATGAAGCCGAGTTGCCGGGAGTTTAAGGCTGAGGCCAAGGGGTTCCGGTTATTCATCAATCAAGTTCACAGGCCGGATTCGCGATAGCGGGTCCGGCCTT
>Ga0315899_10003598_pt1 | contig 16896 bp, 9 predicted proteins | sample LakEriMetagenome_2_FD_203518 | JGI IMG/M metagenome (GOLD analysis project Ga0315899, IMG submission 203518) | Freshwater fungal communities from buoy surface, Lake Erie, Ohio, United States - Buoy 4 MA112 | ecosystem: Environmental > Aquatic > Freshwater > Lake | place: USA: Lake Erie, Ohio... | reverse complement strand
CTGATCACCGGTTTCTTCAATCATAGTGCTTACTTCAACTTCGCTATCACAGTTGTCGTTGAATTCTACAACAGCAGCAGACCAGTTCTCATTGCAGCTATAAGTAGCATCAGCCGGATCTGCAGATGCAACCGGAGCATCAGTATCGGTTACAACAATCGTTTGATTGAAGTACGAAGAGTTAGCACAACCATCGTTAGCAGCGTAGTGACGAATCACTGAGTTACCGCAACCTACACCTGTTGGCTCGTCATACAAAATGGTAATAGCAGCTTCGCCACAGTTGTCTGTAGCAGTTACATAGATACCTGCTGCATCAAACTCGTTGCATGATACAGTGATGGTAGCATCACCGCTGAATACAGGAGCAGTAGTGTCGTTCACGAAGATCTGCTGAATTTGAGTAACTGAGTTACCACAAGCATCAGTAGCAGTGTAAATACGCTCGTATGTGCGCTGGCAGTTGTTTTGAGCAACCAACATGTCAACATAATCAATTGAAACCTGACCATCGCAGTTGTCAGAAGCTTCAGCACCGGCAGCAGGAAGTTCAGTTACATCACACTCAATCGAAGCATCAGCAGGGAATGAAGTGAATACCGGGTTAACGTCATCAATTACATTGTAAACTGATGTAGCGCTTGCAGTATTACCGCAATCGTCTGTTGCAGTCCAAGTGCGGATGATTGTGTATGTCTGAGGACAGTTGCTTCCGATAATGTTGTCAGCGAAAGTTACAGTAGCAAGACCACAAGCATCCATTGCCTCAGCAGTTCCGTAGTTAATACCACCGTCACAAGCAAAGGTTCCGCCCGTTGGCACTGAAGTGAAGATTGGGTTGCTTTGATCGAACACTGTGATAGTAGCAGAAACTGAAGTTGCGTTGCCACACTCGTCAGTTGCAGTCCATTCGTATGTGTAAACGCGGTTACATCCTACGATTTCTTCTGTTACGTTCGAAGTCTCTGTCAAGCTGTTGCAGTTGTCAGTGAAGGTAGGAGCAACAATACCCATACCACCGTTGAACTGTGAACACTCAATAGACTGGTTAGCCGGTACGTTTGAAGCTACTGGAGCAGTAGTATCAACCAAGCTAACTACACGCGTCACAGTTCCTACGTTTCCGCAGTCATCCGTAGCAGTGTAAACAGTTGTAAGGATAGCTACACAACCATTCTGTTGGAAGGTAGTGTTCTCAGTCAAAACAAGTTCATTGTCACACTGATCAGCCCACAATGGGAAGTAAGTTGGAATGGTAGCACCACAATCAACTTCCAATGGAGCAGGAATATTCGAGCAAACAGGAGCTGTGTTGTCGATCAACTGAATGATCTGAACAAACGAGCTGAAGTTACCGCAGTCATCGTAAGCACCATAGGTACGAACGATTTCACCTGCGCAGCTTCCGCTTTGTGTTTGATCGTCAACAATCCAAAGAACGCTAACGTTATCAGAGCAGTTGTCAGAAGCGGTTACATAAATACCTTGGTAATCATCACATGGACGCTCGATTTCGATTTCACCTGCAATTACAGGAGCTTCAGAGTCAGTGATGGTGATGTTCTGTACGAAGGTTGAAGAGTTACCACAACCGTCAGTAGCAGTCCACACACGGCTGATGAATGTATCGCAATCATCACCGATGATTTCGTCGCTGTAAGAAACCTCAACACCGCTGCAGTTATCAACTGCTACAGGAGTTACAACAGGTACGAATTCATTGCACTCGTAAACGAATGTTGACTCGTTCTCCGCGTTGAAGATTGGAGCAGTTGTATCAGTAACATAAATGTTCTGAGTTGCTACCGCTTGGTTACCGCAGTTATCCGTTGCACGGTAAGTGCGCTCAACCAAGTATGATCCGGCACAGTTACCTGGAACGATGTTATCTTCTGATGAAATCGTCACATCGCTATCACAGTTGTCAATAGCGGTTACTTCAGCAACAGCTGGAAGTACGTCACCACAATCGATAGTTACGTTTTCTGGAAGACCAACGATAACCGGATTGGTGGTGTCGATTACTGTAACTATGCGAGTAACAGAACCTGTGTTACCACAAACATCAGAAGCAGTGTACGTTTCTGTAATGACAGTAGTGCAACCATCAGAGTCTGATGTTGAAGTCATGTCTAGAGTCAGCTCGTTAGTGCAGTTGTCAACCCAAGAAGGATCGAATGAAGGAATCTGTGAACCACACTCTACAGTGATGTTCTCCGGCTGGTTGATAGCAACAGGAGCTGTTGTATCGGTCAATGTAATGATTTGCTGAACTTGAACAGTGTTACCGCAATCATCCGTAGCAGAGTATGTGCGAACAACGCGACCTGCACAAGCACCGCTTGCCAAATCATCACCTACCCAAACTACTGCAACATCTGTATCACAGTTGTCAGTTGCTGTTGCATAGATGCCAGCGTAGTCTTCACATGGACGATCTATTTCAGCAACGAAATCGATAACAGGAGCAGTAGTATCCAAGATAGAAATGTTCTGAACGAATGAAGACTGGTTGCCACAACCATCGGTTGCAGTCCAAGTACGAGTGATGTAAGATGCGCAGTTACCTGCGTTCACCTCATCTGTGTACTGTGTAGAAACGCCGCTGCAATCATCAACTGCTACCGGAGTAACAACCTGAACATCTTCGTCACACTCGTAAACAAATGTGCTTTCGTTGTCAGCATTGAAGATTGGAGCAGTAGTGTCTTCTACGAAGATATTCTGTGTGAACGTTGCTACGTTGCCACAAGCATCAGTTGCTGTGTAAACGCGCTCAATCAAGTACTGACCTGCGCAGCTTCCGCCTACTGTATTGTCTGAAGAAATCGCGTAAATCACATCGCTTGAACAATTGTCCGCTGCAACTACAATCTCAGCACCTGGAATTTCATCACCGCAATCGATGGTGATATTCTCCGGGTTGCTGATAAATACAGGAGCAGTAGTATCTACTACTGTGATAGTAGTTGTTGCAGTTGAAACGTTATCGCAGTAGTCTTTTGCAGTCCAAATCCAAAGGATGGTGTAGCTACCTGCGCAGCTACCTTCGATGATTTGTTGCTCGAACGATACGGTTACTTCTGCGTTGTGACCTTCAGCGTATACACCGAAGATAGCAGATGCATCACCACAGTTGTCTGTAGTCTGAATAGCATCAACACCTGGAGCTGATGGCACATTGCTGCACTCAACTGTTGCATCGGCAGGAACCCAAGTAATAACAGGAGCTGTTGTATCCTGGATATAGATTACGAATTCTTCTGTTGTAGCATTACCACAGTTGTCAGTGATAGTCATGGTGCGGTGGATAGTACCCAAGCAACCACCTGAAGTCATGTTGTCCTCGTAGGTGTAAGTCAAATCGTTGTCGCAATTGTCGGTAGCTGCAGGACGAACCCACTGCTCATCGTAAATTGCATCGCACTCAACCGCGTAAGGACCAACCAAGTTTACAAAAGCAGGAGCTTCTGTGTCAATTACGTTGATAGTTTGTGTTTCTGAAGTGGTGTTGCCACACAAGTCAGAGACGGTGAATGTGCGAGTGTAGGTGTAAGAGCAATCGTTGCCGTCTGCAACCGTGTCAACCTCTTCAATAATTGAAAGGTTATCTGCACAGTTATCGAAAGCAGCAGCAGGAGCAAACACTACTTCGTCGTTGCACTCCACAGTGTAGTTTGCAGGGATGTTCAATACAGGCGCAGTCGTATCGATTACGTTGATCGTCTGAGAACCGGTAGTGGTGTTACCGCAATCGTCGCTTACAGCGAAGTTACGAGTGTAAGTAATAACACAACCTGTCACCAAAGTATCAACCGATTCCATGATGTTCAATGAAGAAGAACAGTTGTCGGTTGCAGAAGCAGGACCAAAAGTCACTTCATCGTTGCACTCAACTGTGTAGCCAGCTGGAACTGTCAGTTCAGGCGCAGTAGTATCGTTAACAGTGATTGTGTATGAGCATGAAGAGCGATTGCCGCATACATCAGTTGCCGTGTAACGGTGAGTAATTGCGAAGTTGCAAGTACCATTCGTGGTTACAGTATCTGAACCTGCATATTCCACTACTACATCTCCGGTGCAGTTATCTGCAGCGTTGACATCAGCAGCGCTCACAGGAGCAGGCACATCAGCAGCACATTGCAAATCGACGTTAGCCGGACAGCTAATAAACGTCGGAGCGGTTGTATCATTTACAGAGATTATTTGTGTGTGGTAAGCAACATTGCCACATGCATCTGTTGCAGACCAACGACGCTCGATCGTTTGAGAGCATCTTTCATCAGGTTGGTTTGGCGTGGTGCAACCCATGTCGAGTGTTACGTCACCATGACCGTTTACATCCTCACCATTCACATTACCATGGTAGAAGAACCATCCGCTACCACCGTTGTTAGTGTTGCGATTGTTTGCTCCGGCACCAAATTGGAAACCGTATGCGTAGTTAGCAGGCTGGTGAGAAAGGATAAGTTGGTCACCTTCAAAAGCACCAAAACCTTCCAAGCGAGAAATAGTGGTTAGAAGCTTGTAGAAATTCCAAGAAGTATGATTTGCACCGTTCAAACCGAGGTTGTCCATGTACAAACCACCGTTGGCGCTCCATGCTGCCCAATCAACACCCTCAGCCATGGTCATGTCTACGTGCCAACCGTTTGAAGGATTGTTCAACGCGACAACATCACCGATCAAACGAGCTTCGCCGTCGTTGCTGAACACCAATGATGGCGTGCCAACCCAGCGATACCAATCTGTCGAAGCAAGACCTGCACTAAATAGGCCATCAATCCATACCGCCCAATCTTGACCTGGACCGGCAGGAGTGGTAACCGCATCACACACCAATGTATCGTCGGCTGATGAAGAAGAACCGAACTGCTCAACAACCACTGCGTCTCCGCAACGATCAAATGCAGTTAAGTTTTCAAACGCTGGAACTTCCTCAGGACATTGGTAAGCAACGTTTGAAGGAGCATTGATAAATTGCGGCAATTCCAAATCCTTCACTTGGATTTGCTGCGTGCAATTCAACGAAAATTCAGTTTCACTCTGTGTAAAAGTGACAACAAAAGTTCGCTGGTAAACACGACGGCAAGGATTGCCGTTTGAGTTAACCCAATTGTCAGAATAAACAACAGACACGTTAAAACCATCAGAGTTATCGACACTTACCCATCCGGTAGCATCGAAATCAGAGAGGTCTTCTATGCAGCTCACCGTCGCATTCGACGGACAATTAATAGAAGGTTGGGCGAATGCATCACTCGCGCCACAGAGAACAAACACGATAGCCAGTGCTAACGCTTTTAAACTCGCCGAAGCGAAGCTCACTGTACGTAACAGTTTACTCATGATTAAGAGATTTGGTTTTTGATTAATTTAAAGTTTCAACACCGGAGTGTTGATTACAAGTCGGGCGCAAATGTATACGGATTTCGTTATGAACTAACAAAATTTTTTCGTTCACCATCGACACCAAACAGGACCTCATCGATGCCTTAAGACCATTCATCTAATCAACACTCAGGTTATCAACAAGTTAGCGTTGATTACCACTGTTTGCAAAATACAAATCGATGAAAATTAACGTTTCATGATGAAATCGTGCGATTTCAGCTAATTAATTGAGAAACATATCGAATACACATTCTGGATATATCAAGAGCCGCAGAACCTGATAAAAATCAGTCAACAAACTGATTATAAACATCTTTCAACAAGGCCCATCGCCCGAAATCAACAATTTCCACATGCCCTATAGAAATCGGCAGGGGGAGTAAGATTTTTTTAGAATTCGTCTTCTTATCGTGGATTAAAAATGGCTCAATCTGACTCCAATCCGGAAAGGATGGTAATACATGACCAAACCAGTCTTGGAGAACCCTTGCGATAGAAAAAGCATCCTTTTCACTTATTCGTTTAAGACGCAATGACAATTTCAATTCAACCAGAATGCCCATTGCAACAGCGATTCCGTGCTCAACGGGTTGGCCGTTCTTCAAAAAAGCAGATTCAATTGCATGACCAATGGAGTGACCAACATTGAGAATACGACGATCCCCGTTCTCAAAAGGGTCCTTTGTGACAATGATGAGCTTCACATCAACCGACTTTCGCAACAATCGTTCATCCAAGGCCCTTCGCTTGTTGATGTATTTTTCCAAATCCTTCCACAAAGGATTGCCACCGATAATCCCGTGTTTTACGATTTCAGCGAATCCCGACAGATATTGCTCTTCCGAGAGTGTATCGGCAAAGCCTGTATATACAAGCACAGACTCCGGCTGAATAATGGTACCCACCGCATTTTTCACCCCTTCGAAATCAATTCCATTCTTGCCTCCAATAGATGCATCGGTCATGGCTAATACGGTGGTAGGAATGAAAACAACGGGAATTCCTCGCTTATAGGTTGCCGCAACAAATCCGCCTAAATCGGTAACAGATCCTCCACCCAAACAAACCAAAACATCCGATTTCGTAATACCCAGCTGCAATAAGTGACTCCACAACTGCACGCATACCTCGGGTGCTTTGCAAGCCTCCCCCGCCTCGACTTCGATTATGTCCAACGGCGAATTAGCTCCTAAAAACTCCGAAAGCAATGGCAAACAAACCTCGCCTACTGTGTCATCAGTCAATAATACATACCGCCTTTTTCCAAGCTGATTAGACAAAGCTTTGCTAAGCGCTTCAATGGTTCGAACGAACTTGGGTCGGGTAATTTTCACTTCACAAAGATGAATAAAAAAAGCGAGACCCGTAAGTCTCGCCTGTTTGTGGTGCCACCAGGAATCGAACCGGGGACACAAGGATTTTCAGTCCTTTGCTCTACCAACTGAGCTATGGCACCTTGCTAAAGCGGGCGCAAATGTAATTGTTTTTTCATAGGATGAAAGAATCCTTAAAAAAAAACTTCATCCTCTACACCAAATTCATCGGTAGTCGCAAATTCTCAATGAACTCCATCCCTATTCCGACTCGTATAGGACATTGAGACATTCGTCACTGTATAATTCAATCTAAGGAATTGATTTAAAAACACTTAAGAAAAACTGTAACCATTTATCCGCAAGCTCAGTATAAACACCTGTGAAAGACGGAAAACTTAATCCAACAACACAAAAACAATTTAAAAAACGTATTCCGATGAAAACCTTCAACCCTAAAAGAAAGCTGATTATTGTGAATGGCTTATTCATAGCTATCCTTATCGCAGCGCAACTCACCATGGTTGCACAAGTAATCCCAATTGTAGATACACATCACTTAATGTGGTCGGCTCAAATGGGCACCTCAGGTACCGATAAGGCCGAGGGTATAGCTTGTGAATTCATGGGCAATACCTACACGGTTGGTCACGTAAGTGGTTCAAGCCTTCAAGGAGTTGGTCAAGTTATTAATGCATACAAGGGCGGAAATTTTGACGGGTACATTACGAAGTCGAATATTTACGGTCAAGAATTGTGGACCGCATTCGTCGGCGGAAATGGAAACGACTTCTGCACGGCAGTGAGCGCAACCCATGATGACCATATCGTTGTGACCGGTTACACCTCATCAACGAACCTTTCATTTGGTCCGATTGCTTCGAGCTATTCCGGCGGAAATCGTGACGGCTTCTGCTCGAAATTCACAAAAGACGGCGACCTCGTATGGACCGTATACATCGGGGGTAATGGCGACGATTACACTCAAGACCTTGCAATCGATGCAGAAGGCAACATCTTCCTGGTCGGTAAAACAAGCTCCATTGCAGTTCCTCATCAATCGCAAATTCAAGCGAACTACGGTGGCGGAACATTCGACGGCTTCTTGGCGCAAATCTCAGCAACAGGAGAAATCAATAAATTCTCATACCTCGGAGGTTCAGGCACCGACGAAATCAAAGACGTGACCTTCGACCGTGATGGCAACCTCTGCATTTGCGGTAGCACTGCAGGAGTGGACTTGCTCTCTTCAGTTACAACCATGCCTTACTTCGGCGGTGTTTCTGATGCATTCATTACTTGTTTGAATAGCGACCTTCAAATCAATTGGGCAGAATACATTGGTGGAGCTGGTGCAGATTTGTTCAACACCATTGCATTGGATACAGCAGGCAATATCGTTGTAGGTGGTAACACCAACTCAGGTCCTATTGCATTTCTTGACAACTCAGGTGTTCTATCGCCCAATAATACAGACGCCATGCTGATGAGCTTTTCACCGGTGGGCACTCTGTTGTGGTCACAATTTGTAACCGGTTCGGGTGCTGAAAGCGTGAAGGACATTCACGTCGACCTATTCGGTAACATCTACGTTGGTGGTACCACGGAATCTGCAAACATACCTGTAGTAGAAGCATTCCAGGAAACGCTCGCTGGTGGAATCGATATGTTCATTTCGAAATTCAATACGCTGGGAGAGAACCAATGGCTGTCATACATGGGTGGCTCTGGCCATGATTGGTTTGGCCACATGAGTAGCGATCGCTTTGGTAAATTGATGATTGCCGGATTTACAAACTCCAATGTGTATGGCGAAGAAATCAACTACGGCACCACCGATGCTTTTTACGCACGATTGAGCGACTGCAACAACCCGGATGTAGTAATCCATACAATTGACGACACCACGTTCTGTTACGGTGATGAATCACTCTTTACCGCTTGCGGCGCTAGTCACTATGAGTGGATGAATTCTGATACTGTTCTATTGACTACGGTTGACACTACGAACATTGTTTACGTGAAGGGTTACAATACCGAAGGATGCTGGGGAATGTCGAATCGAGTTCACGTTACAACACTCGAAATACCTGAAGTAGTGATAGAGCCAATGGGGCCAACAACATTCTGTGGAGAAGGCACCGTGGAGTTGCTAGCAATTTGTGAAACCGAAGCTATGCTGATCTGGAATGATCCTGCGCACACAGAAGGTGAAATGATTGTTGCCGACACAGCACGCACCTATGCCGTAAGCGCCGAAGCACCTAACGGATGTCAGGGCAGCGCTTCAATAACTATCGAGTTTATTGAACTTCCACAGGCATCTATGACTGTAGCACAGAGCTCAGTATGTATTTCAGGCACACCCGTTCCATTGCTCGGATTACCTGAAGGTGGATTCTTTGTAGGAGAAGGCGTCGTAGGAAATACTTTCGATCCTGGTCTTGCCGGCGGTGGTATGCATGAACTACAATATGTAATCATGGACAAGAATGGTTGCGAAGGATCTTCATCAAGCTCAACCATTGAAGTAATGTTCTACCCAACTGTTCTGTTCGTTGCGAATGATAGTGTTTGCACATTCGACGATCCATTCCAATTGACAGGAGAACCAATCGGCGGAACATTCGCAGGCGACGGTGTATTGGGCGACACATTCTACCCTGCTCTTCCGGGGACAGGTGGACAAAATATCACTTACACCTACATAGATAACCAAGGCTGTGTAAACGTAGCCAACCAAGTCATCTTTGTAGATCCATGCGAGATTACGAGCGTTGATCAAATTGAAGCTACTACGTTCTCTGTTTATCCTAACCCGGCAGAAAACTACTTCATGATTCAAAGTCCGGAGAATGCCTACTTCACTGCTACTATCATGAACGTTTCAGGCCAGCAAATTGAAAGCGTTCGTGCATTCCAGCAAGCGAGAATGGCAACCGATCATTTATCGGCAGGTTGTTACTTCGTAAAGATCGAGGGCGAGGAGAATACTTCAATCATCCCGATGATGATTCAACATTAGAACCTATACTAAAACAATAAACCTAACTTTAGCAGAAGGCCCTTCGGGGCCTTTTTGCATTATATACACTTGAAATAATCAAAGGGCTCTAGACAAGAGTCACAACGATACAGTGCTTTGCAAGCTGTTGAACCGAATTGAGAAAGCATATTGGTTTGGGTAGATCCGCATCGCGGGCACTTCACATCGCGCAAACGCCCCATCAAAAGACCTTTGTCGGCGCTGCCTTTTTGTGGTGGAGCAATTCCTTCGTGTTGAAGTTTCTCGCGTGCTTCATCCGTCATCCAGTCTGTGGTCCAAGCAGGTGAAAGGACTATGGTAATAATGAAGTTTGTTACTCCATACTCCTGCAACACCTCTTCAATATCTTGCTCTATAGTACGCATAGCCGGACATCCACTGTAAGTAGGCGTAATAACAACTTGCACCTGACCGGCACTCAAGGAAACCTCTCGAACGATACCCAATTCAACAACATTCAATACAGGTATTTCAGGGTCGCTTACTTCCGCGAGCCAATTCCAGATGTCTTGTGTTGTGGGAGCGGCGCTCATACTACCATTTCGCGCCAGGATAAGCGCGCTGCAAGAATTGCATTTCGGCTAAAAGAAATCCCATGTGCTCAGTATGACGGCCTTTGCGACCTCCGGAATGATGCCATGCCTCGGTTGGAACTATCAAGCCTGCTTCAGAAAAAACAGCATTCAATCGATCCATCCAAGCAGTCTTCAAGCCGTTGCGAGAAACTCCCCATCCGGCATTGAGAGCATTCGCATCAATCTCATCATCCTGAAACAACTCTCCCACATAGGGCCAGATGCTGTCAACAGCTCGTTGCATTCGAACGTGGCTTTCTGAAGTACCATCCCCCAAACGGAGCGCCCAATCTGTAGCGTGTTGCAAATGGTACTTTACTTCTTTAATCGATTTCTCAGCAAATCCGGAAAGAAACACATCTGTTCCACTCTTGAGTTCTTCCAAAAAGAGAAGGTAAAACGAAGAATAGAAATATTGTCGCGCGATTGTTACCGCATAATCTCCATTTGGCAGCTCAAGCATGAGAGCATTCACATACTCCGATTCCATGCGTGTCAGCGCAATCATATCCTCATCACGTCCATCCTCAGAGATTGACGCAAGATGCTTGTAAACATTGGTTGACTGACCTATGTAATCCAAGGCAATATTAGACAGTGCAATATCCTCCTCTAACACCGGACCATGGCCACACCACTCGCTGAGACGTTGTCCCAATATAAGAGTGTCATCTGCTAGTCTAAGAAGGTAAGTATAATACTCAGAAGTATTCATATCATCAATTCAATTCTATATTCATCATCACATATGTCCAACCTCCGGAGGTATCTCATAGAAGGTCGGATGACGATAAACTTTGTCGTTGGCCGGTTCATAAAGAAAATCCTTGTCAGCCGGCGAAGAAGCAACGATATCAGAACTTCTTACCACCCAAATGCTCACACCTTCCATGCGGCGGGTGTAGACATCTCGTGCATTTTCTATTGCCATCTTGGCATCAGCAGCATGCAGGCTTCCTGCGTGTTTATGCGCCAAACCATTTTTGCTCCGAATGAATATTTCCCACAAGGGCCAATTATTGCTACTCATTGAATTTCGTTATTACGCGGCACTTACCGCTTGTCTTTCTTGTTGTTTACGGGCATACGCCATTGCGGCTTCTCGCACCCACGCGCCTTCAGCATGCGCCTTGTTGCGTGTTTCGAGACGCTGCTTGTTGCAAGGTCCATTACCCTTTACTACTTCGTTGAACTCGGTCCAATCAATTTCTCCAAAATCATAATGACCGGTCGACTCATTCCACTTCAAGTCTTTATCCGGAATGGTTAACCCCAAATATTCAGCTTGCGGCACGGTCATATCAACAAACTTCTGACGCAATTCATCATTACCATGACGCTTTATCTTCCATGCCATGTTCTGTGCACTGTGCGCTGATGTAGCATCACTGGGGCCAAACATCATGAGCGATGGCCACCACCAACGATTGAATGCCTCCTGAGCCATTTTCTTTTGCGCAGCATTTCCATTACGCGCCAACGAGATCATGATTTCATACCCTTGACGTTGGTGAAAACTTTCCTCCTTACAAATACGCACCATTGCACGGCTGTATGGGCCATAGCTGGTGCGCTGCAGCGAAACTTGATTCACAATAGCCGCTCCATCCACCAACCAACCGATTGCACCTATATCGGCCCAAGAAAGGGTTGGATAATTGAAGATGGATGAATACTTAGCCTTACCGGTAAGCAATTCATGAATCAACGTATCGCGGTCAACGCCCAATGTCTCACATGCACTGTAGAGGTAAAGTCCATGGCCCGCCTCGTCCTGCACCTTCGAAATCAATATAGCCTTGCGACGAAGTGAAGGGGCCCGTGATATCCAATTGCCTTCCGGCAACATACCCACCACTTCACTGTGTGCGTGCTGGGCAATTTGTCTGATGAGGGTTTTTCGGTAGCCATCCGGCATCCAATCTTTGGCTTCAATTTTATTTTCCGCCTCCACATAGTTTTGAAAACGTTCTAGCAATGCTTGATTTTCCATAACTGACTTTTCTTAGAATGCACAAGATTAAGGTAAATTCAAATCAACATCACATCTATTTTTGCAGCGCACCACAAAAATCATGAGACCCAAATTCCACCCGCTCACCGTCATTGATGTTCGCCGAGAAACCAAGGACTGCGTTTCCATTGCATTCGATGTTCCCAATGAGTTGAAAGACAATTATCGCTTTCGTCAAGGGCAATACCTCACCTTGCGCGAAACAATTGACGGGGAAGACATTCGTCGCTCCTACTCCATCTGCAGTGGCATCAACGAACCCGAATTGCGTGTGGCAATAAAGGAGGTCCCTCACGGTAAATTCTCCACTTGGGCCAACCGCAATCTTCAAACGGGTCACACCATGCAGGTCATGACGCCCATGGGCACCTTTGGGACTGAAGTGAGTCCGGAGCAACAAAAGAAATACTTATTGGTGGCTGCCGGAAGCGGCATCACCCCGGTGTTCTCGATAGCCAAAAGTGTTTTAGCTACAGAGCCTGAAAGCGAGGTGATTTTGCTGTTTGGTAATCGCTACTTTCAGTCCATCATATTCCGCGACCAACTTGAAGATTTAAAGGATCGCTTCTTGGGCCGGTTCCGTGTTTTTCATGTATTGAGCGCAGAGCCCAACGATGTGGATCTCTACTCGGGAAGAATTGACAAAGCAAAAATGGAAGGCTTTGCAAAAGGCTTCATTCAGATGGATTCCATCGATGAGGTTTTCGTATGTGGTCCTGAACCACTTATTCGACTGGTAAAAGAATTCTCTTTGGAGCGCGGAATCGCAGAAGACAATATTCACTTCGAATTATTCGGAACACCCAATCCAACAGCCGGTGGCAGTATCGAAAAGCCAGCTGAGCCCATTACTGAATCAGGAAAACGATGTGCCGTTACGGTGGTTTTTGACGGCCAGGAAAACAACTTCTTCATGCCAATGGATGGCACCGCCATTTTGGATGCGGCACAGACCAGTGGCATGGACATTCCCTTCAGCTGCAAAGGTGGTATGTGCTGTACCTGCCGGGCGCACGTATCAGAGGGTTCCGCTACGATGAAAGTCAACTATGCTTTGGAACCCGGGGAAGTCGAATCGGGCTATGTGCTCACTTGCCAGGCTGTGCCTACCAGTGAACACATAACCGTCGATTTCGATCGTCACTAATTCAATCAGACTCCCGCTTGCGCGGCACTTACAGCTGCACCTGCATTCAGGTTGCCGTAACCACGGCTTCCATTCGGGTTCGGATAGTATTGAGACGTAGTAAGTAAATGATTGTAGACCTGCTCACGAGTGAAATTCGGATTCACCGACCACACCATGGCGGCAACCCCTGAGGCCATCGCCGTGGCACATGAGCTTCCACCAATATACTTCGCCGCATTCCCGGAAGTATTCAACGAAAGTGTATTACGTGAGCTGTTTGTTGAGCGCTCCATCGTCATCGTAAAATCAACTTGCGACCCATCGTGGCAAGAAGCACAAGTGCCGAAATTTTCCTTGACTCCGGTAATGGCAACACATCGAGAAAGAGCAGCCGGGTAAACAACTCCCCACCAGCTCGTCCAGCTGTAAGAAGTTCCCGCAGCAGCCATCATCATTTTGCCTGCACCCCAAGCGTAATTCACGCCATCTTCAATGACACTGCTGTAGAAAGGTGTACCAATCGACATACTAATCACCTTGACATCTGCTCTGTTGCCCATCTTCACCAAGGCATTTTTCAAACCTGTGCGCTCCACCGATCTGTCAAGAACCACGTCTTCACAACCTCGAATGAAATGCAGATTCGCCTTATATGCTACGCCTGTTGTCGCGCCCAAATTGTTGCGTGCACCCGCTGCCAAACCACTCATAGCAGTTCCATGCGAACAACTTGAATAAGCGCTACTTCCGAAGGTATAATCAGTCGTTACCGAGCGTCCAACATTGCTAAGACCATTGTTAAAATCGGAACCCAACAACGATTGCGAAGAGCTTAATCCTGCATCGATTACACCGATGGTTATACCCTGTCCCTGCGCTGTATTCCATCCCGCAGGAATGTTCATCAAACCAAAGTTCCAGGGCAAAATAGCGTTAGGTGTTGTGGTCGTATAATCAGCCGTGTTCAATGCATAAGTACTCACAGAACATCCTGAAGTTGAGCGCTCCTCGGTCATCAAATCAGCGTGAGCATAGTCTAAAGGTTCCAGGTAGCGTACGTTTTTCAAATTGCGCAAAGCAGCAAGAACATGGCGATCTGAAAGCTTAAGAGTGATAATGGGAAGAATTGGATCATCCTCCACCAAGATTGCACGCCATTCCGATTCCAGTCCGCGCTGAGCCAATTCGTTTTGTATTAACTCAATTAAAGCATCATGCACTTCTTTCCACGCACCTTGTTGAATACGCACCCGGTAAATCGAGTTTTCCAAACCGACATAATCGGCTGGCTGATATCCAATAGCAACCGTTTGATCACCATATTGGACTGCACTCCAAAGCATTTTGAAGTCGGCCTGTTCCCAACGAAAATCACCATTGGCAGTATATAGTTCCTTGACATAATCATCCACCTTCTGTTTCGAAAAGGGCTCACCCTGTGGAACCTGCACAAGTGCGTCGCGATTAACAAGTTTACCCGATAATCCTTGGGTGTCGGCCGCTATTTGATCTTCACTGGTTGGCGAACAGCTTGTGAAAATGGTCGCAGCGAGCACTGCTAATGAAAAGACGAATTGCTTCATGGTTGTTAAGATTTAAGACTAATGTACTCGAGTCTTCCATGCTTGAGGCATTTAGCCAATCATTTTTCAACTGAATTTCAAACATTTGAACTTGGACAACCTTGTGTTGTTAATTCGCCACATGGATTCATTAAGCCAAATCGTATTGGGGGCGGCAGTGGGAGAAGTTCTGCTTGGGAAGAAATTAGGAAATAAAGCACAGCTGCTTGGCGCCATAGGAGGCACTCTTCCCGACCTCGACGTATTGCTCAACCCATTGTTTAGCGATGAAATCACCAAGCTTCAAATTCACAGAGGCTATTCGCACGCTATAGTCATTCATTTGCTTTTGTCCTTTCCTCTCGCAAAGTGGTGTCATGCAAAATGGAAAGACCTACTATCGTTTCGCCGTTGGTACATCTTCTGGGCTTCTGTTCTGATTACACATGCACTACTCGATTGTTGTACTACCTACGGAACCCAACTGCTTCTGCCTTTTACTGATTATCTCGTAGGATTCAATAACATTTCGGTGGTTGACCCACTGTGGACGATTCCATTCCTTCTTCTTATGCTCGTGCCCTTATTTCTCCATCGAGAAAACGCCAATCGTATTCGGTGGGCTGCAGCAGCATGCTCATATGCAGGCTTGTATATGTTACTTACGTTCTATCACAAATACACCGTTCACTGCCATTTCGAAAGACAGCTTAAGGCGAGTAGCATTTCTTATCACACGCTGAAAACGACCCCTACCATGTTCAATAACGTACTTTGGTCGAGCATCGCCGTGTCGCAAGACAGCTTGTATTTTGGAGAGTACTCCTTGCTTCAAGAAGATCCAATCGTTGAGTGGGTTGCCTATCCCATCCATCGTGATCTGATCGAAAATCACCCCGATCAGCGCGCGATGAAAGCACTCGTATGGTTTGGGCAGGGAGCCTATTTGGCCACACCCTATAACGATGGCATCGACTTCTTCACAGCCAAATGGGGTCGCTCAGACTTTACGCAAACGGAACCGCATAAGGCCTTTGTTTTTCATTGGAGAATTGAACCATGTGAGGACGGCTGGTGTGCCAATCAAATAATGCCTGAATGGACTAAGGAGGATTTCAACCGAGCATTTGGAACACTGTGGAGTCGAATACTCGACAAGCCAAAAGCTGTTTCGCAAATGCAGTAGTTGGTGTTATTTTCGCGACTCCCAAAAGTGACGTAACATGAGCGCAGAAATACCCAGCAAATACGACCCCATTCAAACCGAAGACAAATGGTATAACTACTGGATGGAGCATAAGCTTTTCAAAAGCATTCCCGATCAGCGCGAACCATATACGATTGTCATTCCTCCACCCAATGTTACGGGCGTATTGCACATGGGCCACATGCTCAACAATACGATTCAGGATTTGCTCGTTCGTCGGGCTCGTATGCAGGGCAAGAATGCTTGCTGGGTTCCCGGAACAGATCATGCATCCATTGCCACAGAAGCGAAAGTGGTGCAGAAGCTCCGCAAAGAAGGCATTAAGAAAAGCGACCTTTCACGCGAGAAATTCCTGGAACACGCGTGGGAATGGACACACAAGCACGGCGGTATCATTCTGGAGCAGCTAAAAAAATTGGGCGCCAGCTGCGATTGGGACCGCACGCGCTTTACCATGGACGAGAAATACTATGAAAGCGTTATCGACACCTTCATAGATCTATACAAGAAAGGCAAAATTTATCGCGGTGAGCGCATGATTAATTGGGATCCGGCAGCACTCACGGCACTATCCGACGAAGAAGTAATTTATCGTGAAGTCAACTCAAAGCTTTACCATGTTCGCTATCAAGTCGTAGGAAGCGATGAGTTTATCA
>Ga0315899_10003597_pt1 | contig 16896 bp, 18 predicted proteins | sample LakEriMetagenome_2_FD_203518 | JGI IMG/M metagenome (GOLD analysis project Ga0315899, IMG submission 203518) | Freshwater fungal communities from buoy surface, Lake Erie, Ohio, United States - Buoy 4 MA112 | ecosystem: Environmental > Aquatic > Freshwater > Lake | place: USA: Lake Erie, Ohio... | reverse complement strand
CATGACCGCACGTCATGATATTATCAGGTCTCTTTTGACAATAGTGATCTGATACTAGTGGGTAACACTTGTGTAAAACGAGACCTAGTGATGGCAAAAGAGGCCTATAAGACACGGCCCAACCGCCCCACGCACAAACTCATACACGCGAGACACACACGCAGACGCCATGCGCGCTTCCACTGCATGCGTTGCACGCACGAAAGAGCAGAGTCCGACTCCATCCGACGCCTCGCGCGAGATGGAGGAAGACGAAGAGAGGAAGAGGGGGCACGTGGTTGCACCAGACCGCTGTGAGATCTCCTGCAGAACCTGTAGTAAATAGATAGTAGTAAAGAGAGTAGTAAAGTGAGAGTGCACCAGACCTGGGCACCATCTTCGCCAGCGTCGTCAGCGGCATTGCGGTCGTCTCGCATCGAACGCTGCTTGGATAAGGCGCTGAAGGTCACGTGCGGGCAACGCTCCTCACCGTACTCTCGCGCGCAGTATGCCTGCGGCATATCGCCTCTGTGTCAAGAGTGACCTAGTATAGGGGTAAAAGAAATCTAGTGCAGTAATCTGGGTATAAGAGAAGAACAGAAGTACTACAACAGACATACTGAGAGAGAAAGAGAGGGGGGAGAGAGAGTTAGAGGGAGAGAGGGAGAAGGGAAAGAAAAAGAAAGGCGGAGGGAGTGAGAGAGAGCGGGAGAGGCGGACCTGCGCCATGGCTGCAGTGCCGGGCGCGTCCATCAAGACCGTCGTCTGCGCAGACATGTCGCACACAATAACAAAATAATTAAAAAAAAGAGCACAGGGTCACCATGAGCGAGCGGAGGGGGATGCTGGCGCAAGATCTGGCATGCCATGACAGGAGTGCAGGCAAGTGGCGGACCCGAAGCGGCGCTATGGCGTCGGCAAGTCGCAACGTCACTTCGGTCAGCATTGCACTGTCGAAGGGAAATCTGCTCTCTATCTGTTCATTGAGACCGGGAACCAGAATGTCGAGCCGAAGCCGAGGGGACTCTGTCGCGACGGCAGCAGCAAAATCCGCCTGTGCCTGGACCAGTACCTGTGATGCACGTGTGTGTGTGTGTGGGTGGGTGTGTGTGTGTGTGTGTGTGTGTGTGTGTGTGTGTGTGTACACGGTCGTACGTGGGTTTGTAAAGAAAAACACATACCTGGTCGAGAGAGACTGGGACCTCTGTGAGCTCCGAGTCCGCAACTCCCTCTGCAGAGAGCGCCGACCCACTCGCACCTTCGAGCATGCGCGACAGGGATGAAACGCGGGCCTCCCGGACGTTTCGTTTGAGACGCAGCGGGTCGAGGGCGCCGCGCAGGAAGCCTTGAGAAAGTGATGATGATTCTTTGTAAGTCAAACCATAGTATTTATGTAACATTTCATCACACAAATTACCGGGGAGGCCCTGAGATGCAGCCACCTGGTCCTTGAAGTCGCGCCGCAGCGTCTCAGTGGCCTCTCCCATCTTTGACTCATTCCGGCGGGGCATGCTGAACATGCCGCCGTCCTGCCCCGTCAGGTCCCACGGCTCTGCGGATTGAGCGACACAGCGACGGCGGCCGAGACGCGGGAACACCGTGATGGACGCTCGCGGGCAAGGGAAGATGAGAGAGGGCGCCGCAGTGGGCGCAGGCGTAAACGCACTGCACAGCGGCGCGGACATGCGCACGTTCTGTTCCGCGCCCTGCGCGATCGGCAGCGCGAGGAGGCACAAACATGCGCCTGCATACGCCCGCATCAAATGACTTTTTTTTTATAATTAGTGGCAAGTGCGCGGGGAAGGACTTCGGATATGCAAGAAGATCGTCGGACGAGCCGCTCCTAGCCGCACTTGAGATGGACGAGGATGATGCGATCTTGCTCGCCGCACTTGAGATGGCAGAGAGGCAGCGTGCCGAAAGAGCCGGGCCCTGGCAGCTCAGCGCCGGACGCGCTCCGCCTGAGCGCCTGTCTGAAGGGATGATTGTTTGTGAAGACTCAGGTTCAGGGTTTGGGAAATGGGGCGGCGACGGTCAGAGGACGGCAGCACGGCCACCCAGCTGTCCAACTGATCACAGGGCGCTGCCTGATCCTGGGCACAGTCAGCAGGGCTGGCAGCAGGACAACCGGGCTCGGATGCCACACGCGGCAACAACTCGGGGAGAGTTGAGGGCGAGACCAGCACCGGCTGCAGCTGCAGCAGTCTGCCCGCCCATGCGAGCACTTCCCGGCCTTGCCGATATGGGCCTGCCGCTCCCGTCTCATCGTGACATTTCACGCCTGCAGCAGCAGCGGCTCCCGTTTGCTCCCTCTGGCGCCCGTCCGGAAGCTCAGAAGCCTTCGCTGCTGGCGCAGAATGCGGCCACCCTCGCCTACGAGAGGGAGGTGCAAGCGCGCTGCAAGGCTGCCGCTGCGGCCCAGCGGCACGACCAGGAGATAGAACGGCAGAAGGCCCTAATGCACGGTGCGCCTGGGGGGGCCATGGCCGGGGGCAGGGTCGCGCGATGCGGAGAGGCACCAGCGCGGTCCCAGAGCTTGCTCTGCCCAAAAGCGCCGGCAGTGCACGTTCGGCCAGCATTATTGCTAGAGCACGATAGAACAATGCTCATCGGAATGACTCCCGCGGGCTTGGCTGTGGACAAAGCCAAGACGCTGTACATGCCATCCTTTGGGCGCGAGTACCAGCGGTAGGAGCACGCGCGCATGCCCTTGAAGTGCGTAGCGCGCACCCCGCTCGCTCCGGCGTGTCCTCTGCATCATGCTTGCTAACTTGCTTGATCACGCGCAGCGCCGTCATCCAGTCCGCCGTTGTCAGCAACACGCTGGTCTCGCTCCCGACGGGCATGGGCAAAACATTTGTGGCAGCTGTGGTGATGTTGAACTACCTGCGCTGGTTTCCAGAGAAAATCGTCGTCTTTCTTGCGCCTACCAAGCCTCTCGCCAAGCAACAGGTGGACGCTGTTTACGGAGTTGTGGGAATCCCGCCGGAAATGACAACCCTCATGACTGGAGACCTGGCGCCGGAGCTGCGCAAAGCCCGATGGCAGGTACGCAATTGTTCCGATGGAGAAGGCGGGTGCTGAGAACATTCTAAGTGCAGTGCAATATCTGACTCTGAAACTTTCCTCACTCGCAGACTCACCGCGCCTTTTTCATGACGCCGCAAGTCTTCGAAAACGATGTCAGCAACCAAATCTGCGACGCAAGCAGCGTGGCGCTGGTCGTCGTCGACGAAGCGCACAAGGCAGTCGGGCAGCACTCGATCGTTAAAGCACTCAAATATGTAGGGGAATCTCAAAAGTCAGCTCAAAATGTGCTTGCAATACTAAGGCGCATGGCAGGCACACTGCCTCATTGCACTGCTAGCACAAGGCCACAATGCCAATGCCTCCTGGGCTGACTTGCCAAAATGTGGGTGCAGCTCCATCAACTCCAGGTCAGCGCTGGCGGCGGGGGGTTCCGAGTGCTTGCGCTAACAGCAACGCCCGGAAGAAAGGCGGACGCCGTGCAGCAGGTGCTCGCGAATTGTTACATATCAAAGGTGGAAGTAAGGACGGAGCAGGATGACGATGTCAAGGCATACCTGCCCAACAAGGTGATTCGACTAGAAACCGTCAAGATGAACCAGGAGCTTTTGACCATTTGCGACATGTTGCGGGCCATCATCACACCTGTTACTAATAGGCTCTTGTGCAAGAACGCAATCCAGCATTATCAGGGGGGGTTCAACCCCTTCATTCTGAAATGTGCGCAGTTCAAGTTCACCAGCAGTTTCCCGGCACACCTGAGCAAGCAAGAGCGTCAACAGATACTGGGCGACTTTTGCGCCGCGTATTTTCTCAAGTGTCAGCTCTGGGACATAGAGCGCAACAGCGTTGCTGTGCCCTTGAAGAAGTTACAGGATCGTAGCAAAACCTTCGGCACGCTCGCAAACATACGGCAGCGCCCGGATTTCAAAAACGTGGTAGATGCTTTGCACAAATATGCGCAAGAGCGCAACGGTCTGCACCCGAAGCTCGTTGCCCTCGAGAACATCATGATCCGACACTTTGATGAGTACAATAGAAGCAACGCTGAGTGCTTGCAAGGAAGCGGAGGGACGAGGGTGATGGTGTTTGCCAGTGGAAGAGACTGGGTGGAGGAAATCGTGAGCCGCTTGACGTCGACTGGCAATAGTGTTGTTAAGGCTGCGGCTTTCATAGGGCAGGCTGCAGGTAAGACCGACGCTAAAACAGGCGTCAAGACCAAGGGGCAGACGCAGAAGGAGCAGCAGGCTGTACTGGAAGCATTTCGCAAAGGGACTGTCAACACGCTGATCTGCACGTGCATCGGCGAGGAGGGACTTGATGTTGGCGAGGTCGACTTGATTGTTCACTATGACACTGTGAGCTCGGCCATCCGCAATATTCAACGCTCTGGGCGTACAGGACGGAAGCGTGCAGGTCGCGTCGTGCAGCTGCTCATGGAAGGACACGAGGAAAGTGAGCACCTGCAAAACTCCAGAAGACAATTAGAAATGGAAAAAACGCTGAAGCGCTTGTCGAAGGGCAGGAAACTGTCGATGTATCCCAACGATAAGAATTTATTCCCGAGCACACCCAAAGTGCTCGACGTTGTGTTCGACATTCCGCAGATTATTGTCAGCAGCGCCAAGAAGACAGCGTTGAAGAGCCGCAGGCGGCGTCTGCACGGTCTGTCGACACAAGAGCATCAATGGCTTCAGACTCACGGCTACGGGGAGAGGCAAACAGAAGAGGGGGCAAACATGGCAAGTGAGGGACAAGAGGATGAACAGGAGAGCGAGTTGTCGCTGCATCGGTACCCAGAATCACAGGTGGTGCCCACAAGCACCTACAGGGTTGATCACAATTCACTCTCTCAGCATTTTGTCTCGATCATGTTGCGGCTTAATGGCAGTCGCAGTGGTACGTATGAGGCCGAGCGTGAGGCCTACAGTAAATGGCAAGGGCCGGGCCTGTCGCTCTCACAGGAGTCTGAAATCGTCCAAGCTTCAGACAGCGGCCACCTGTCGCAGTGCTCGGCATTGCCAAACCACAGGTCAGGCGGAGGAGCGAAGCTAGGAAGCCAAAAGATAGTGCGACGCCGGCCCGTCATTATTGATGAGGAAGAGGAGAGTGATGATGCGGAGGACGGAGATGAGGAGAATTTGCTGGATGAGGATAAAGCTTCAGAGATGGGTGCGGATGGACTTGACGATCTCGAGTTGGAGGATGTGGACATGATCCTTGCAGAGTGCAGGAGGGTCGACGTGGATGAGCAACTCGACGACTTGACAGAAGTAGAAAAGGAAACCTCGGTGCCTGAGGCCGAATATGATGATGTCGACAGCGATGATGATCTCTTTGCGGCATATAATGGCAAGTCCATGTTTGGAGCATCGATGTTTGAAGCATCAGAAATCATGCAGAAATCATCTGCAGAACTCGGTGGAGCAGCAGCTGCAGCAGCATCTGTAGAGGAAGGAAGCCGGAGCAAGCACATGGCGGTGGGCACAAGTGTGTTAATTCAAGGGGATGCAAAGAGCGAAAGGAGTAGAGGGTGTGGTGGGCAGGAGGTCTCTCTCGAGAGGGAGATGAAGATTGATTCTGAGCAAGGCACCGCTGCTGAAAACGGAGAAGTTGAAACAGCGTGGGATGATCTTGAAATTATTGAGGAGACGCTGCCTCCCGAAGACCTAGAGACGTTTACGAGGGACAAACGCAAGTCAGACGACGAGGAGAGGGGCATGGCGGGCCCAGTCGAGCAAGAGGCTGCAGAACGCGAGCGCAAACTGCAGGCGATGCGTGAAGACAACAGGGCTGGGGGGAAGAAGCTTCGTGAGCAGATGGAAGAGCAGCTGCGCAGAGAGCGTGAAGAGCAAGAAAAGATTGAGCGCGAGAAACAGCTCGAGATCGAGGATCGGCAGCGGAAGGCGCTTGCGCAGAGTGAAAAGCGGATGGCAGAAGAACGAATTGCCAATGAGAAGGAACGGGAGCGCAAGGTTCAGCAAGAGCGAGATCGCAAGGCCAAGGAGCAACGAGAGAGGGAGGAGCGGGATCGCGAGGATCGCGAGGAGCGCCAACACAAGCAGCGAGATAAGGAAGCGCGTGTGAGAGAATGCGCGAAGGCCTTGGAAATGGGGGGGAGGGGGCTCGGAGATACAAACCGAGCTTTGGCGGTTGAAAACGAGACACGAAATGAGTTCGCGAGGGGGCGGGAGCATGAAAACGAGCGAGAGCATGAGAGGGAGCGCGAGGAAAAGAAAGCGTTAAGAAATCGAGAACAAGATCGGGAGATGGACTGCAAGAGAACGCGAGACGGTGTGAGAGAACGGCATAACGAAAATCACCGAGCAGTGGAAAGGGCAGGAAAAAAGGAAACGGCATCAGATGTCAGGGAGCATGCAGAAGGAATACAGGGGGCGCGACCAAACGAGGAGGAGGGGGGCAGAATGGTCCGGGAAGAGCAGACGCCGGAAATGATGACGCAAATCAGCAGCGAGATCGATCTGGTAGGAAAACAAGGCACCGCCACGGACAGAAGCACGGTCGTTGTGATCGAGCAAGACGCAGAAGCCGGGGGCATCAGTGCGATTGATTTGGATTCCATATTTCCCATGATGGATGAAGGTCCAGGTGCGCACAGAATGCGCGAGCATACGAATGCGTGAGCATAAGAGTGCGCGAGCATCCGCACAGCGCAGGAGGCCTTGAAAGTTTTACGGTTCGATGCTTGCGCTCGCGCACACGCTATGAGGCGTGCACTCGAACAACAACACGAGCTCAACGCTCACTTTCTTGCTCATCAAACGTTTGTGTCTGCTCATTGTGGGTTTTGATTGTCAACAGGAAAGGACAAGCTATATCATGGCGGGTTGCAAATACCAAGTCTGAGGAGAGGCCAGGATTCCCAACTGCCTTCGGAGAAAAAAAATGGTTGGCCATCTGCACTTTTGCGCGCTACATGCGTAGCTTGTGTGTGTGTGTGTGTGTGCGCGCGCGCGCGCGCGCGCAACACATCCCCAGCTTCTGTATCTGTCTTAGGCAGATGTGTTGCGCGCGCGCGCACACACACACACACACACACACACACACACAGCTTCAGTATCTGTCTCAGGCAGATGTGTTGCGGAAAAAGCGCCAGCAGCAGCAAAAAGGACAGAATACGGCAGCAAAGAATCAAGACCCGGATCAGCATCAGAACCCCTCAAAGCGCCTGCCGCATTGGAATCGGTACAGTCGACAGCACCCATGCACGGGAAGGGGCAGGCACAAATCAGTACAGCAGCTTCAGCGCCAGCGCCCACGCTGACGGCACCAGTGCTGACGGCTGGAGCAGCACTTGTACCAGCACACGCAAAGTGTACAGCACACGCAAAGTGTACTGGACCAGGCTTGGCACCGGTGCCCCTGGTACAAGTGCTGAATGGCGTCGAGGTGCCTGTGTCGCTGAATGGCCTCGAGGTGCCTGTGTCGCTGAATGCCGTCAAGGTGCCTGTGTCACGCCGTGTCAAGATACCTTCCTTCGACCTGGATATTTCGTCAGAGGAAGAGAGCGACTGTGAAAGATGGCATGCTGTTAAGCAACCGCAACCGCAAGAAGCAAAGAGTGTATTGCCGCAGCCGCAGCACCAGCCGCAGCACCAGCCGCAGCAGCCTCTATCAGTGCAGATTCTGCCTGCGCCCAAGAGGCAAGAACATCCTTCGCAAACCACTCCGTCGCAAGCTCTGGTTGAGCGGCAGTACCAGCAACAGCCAGGAGGAGAAAAAACTGACAGGTGCCAACAAAGCAGTGCTTCTTGCACTTTTGTGCGGCAACAAGAGGTCAAGACCCAAGCTCGGAGCAAGATCCCGTCGTTCGACCTGCAAGTTTCGTCAGACAGCGAGGAGGATCGCAATGATGCTGAGGAAACTACCGCCAACGTGCGGGATTTCGAACAGTGTGCTGACGGCAAACAACGAGCAAGAGTATCCCAAGGGCACCAATCCGTTTCCTTGCCACTTTCAACCCACGCAGCGTGGAGCTTGCGACTGCCGAGGGCATTGGCGGAGGCAAATGCAGCTGTTCCCATTCTGAAGGCCACATGTACCGCAAAAGCTCATGCGAGTCACATGTATCCTCCTCCTCACACGTCACATGTATCCTCTTCCTCACACGCTACCGCAAAAGCTCATGCGAGTCCGTCTCAAGGCGGACACTTTTCGCAAGGTGATGCTATCATCTCGCTGTCGGCCCCACCCATTTTTGGTGCTGCTATTTTTATTTCTGCCTGCTGATCTTCACTCTGTCTGATTTTGGTTGATCTCGAACGAGTGGACCAGGAGGACTCTGCTCCGTGTCCTTGGAGCATCGACAGTCCATGTGCATGGAGCATCGACAGTCCATGTGCATGGAGCATCGACAGTCCATGTGCATGGAGCATCGACAGTCCTGTCCATCGTTGCCTGAGGAGTCCACACAGCAGTTGATGCAGGTGCGTCATTACCATTAAGAAAATCGGGGAAATCGACACGTAGTGCTAAAACACTCTGTTGCTGACCGCTAATTTGCGATTGCCGTATGCACCATGCAGGCATTTCGGGATGAAGGACATGAAGGAGATCACGTCTTGAACAGCATGGAAGACTATGCTGCACAGAAAAGGGGGCGTTGCCAGAATCGCTGTGACATGGAGCAGCAGCAGCAGCAGAAAAACAAAAAGGTGCAGCACCACGGAGCAAACGCGCAAATGCAACCGCAGCAGCAAGCCTTGCAGCACCAACACCAACAAGAACAGTTCAGCTAACTGCTACTCATGTGACCTCATTTAGTTCAACTAACTACTACTCATGTGACCTCATTTAGTTCAACTAACTACTACTCATGTGCAGCACCAACACCAACAAGAACAAACTTCGATCGGAAGTCGTAAATGTCAACAAGAGCATCAAGGCGCAGGCGAGAGCTGCGGAGAAAGTAGGAAAGACATGGACCGCGTTGTATGGGCTGATTCTCATAGAACATTCCAAAGCGGGATGAGTGGTGGTCGTGGGCAAGTAGCACCTCAGGTACAGACAGTCCAATGTGTTTTTGTTGTTTGTGACCCTCTTAACACAGGACCGTGAGATTTTTGCTGCTTAAATAGGCTTTAGTTTAGTGACTCAGTTTAGTCACAACATTTTTGCTGCTTAAATAGTCCTAGCCGGATTAGGCCTCACCGACAGGTTGATCGTAGGAATTACCCCCCTGGGGTGGATTTCGTTCACACTGGGGTGAGGAGGAGGAAGTATAAACTCGGTCAAACGAAACAAGTCCGCCGGTAGCCCGAGTGCTTCGTTTGACCGAGTTTATACTTCCTCCTCCTCACCCCAGTGTGAACGAAATCCTCCCCAGGGGGGTGATTCCTACGATCAGGTGGGGGAGATTGGGAGGGATGGTGCGTTGTATTGGTGCATGGGGTTGGGTATTGGGGGAGCAGAAGTGGTCACCCCGTGCCACGTGGGATGCCACGGGGATGGCACACGTGCAGATGAATGTTCAACTTCGCGCAGTCTAAATCGTCGTGTCCTCTGGGGACACAAAGTGTCTCATAACGAACTTGGTGTCACGAACTTGGTGTCACGAACTTGGTGTTCTCTGGGGACACAAAGTGTCTGATAATGTGCTGTTTGGCTGGTGGATCCCTTTGTGAGTCTACTCTGACATCAAGCACTTGGTGTCACGAACTTGGTGTCACGAACTTGGTGTCCTTTGTGAGTCTACTCTGACATCAAGGACTTGGGCTTTCTGTTGGTACCTTTAGGTTTCAAAATGTAAGGGCCCAACCATGAAGAAATCTTCGAAAAATAAGTGTAACGAATTCTTTTAAAGTCAGCTCTTGGACTGGAGGTTTAGCTTTTGCCATTGACCTATGTGATTTTCCTATGAAAGTTGTGCGTCGAATGATGGTGATTCTCAAGTATGTGTGTGTGACACGATGATCCGTGTGTATGATGTAGATATCGAGGATGATGCTGAGGTTTCGGACGACGTTGACGTGTCTGAGGATGAAGAGGATGAAGACGAGTCCAATGTGAGTGGGCTTCTTGATGATGAGGTGCGAAGCGTCGAAAACTTGTTTAGTTTAGGTTTAGTTTAGGGTTTAGTTTGGCAGCAATATTGGAGCATCCTTCTTCGTGAGAAGCGTCGAAAACTTGTTTAGTTTAGGTTTAGTTTAGGGTTTAGTCTAGGGTTTAGTTTAGCAGCAATATTGGCGCATCCTTCTTCGTGAGAAGCGTCGAAAACTTGTTGCTCCTCAGGCATATACGAATATCAGAAAACCGTTGATGGACATTTTCTTCTTGATTTAGATTGTGACGTTGGTGAATATACAGAGCCAGAATTGCTCCATGACCCCGTGGAGCAATTCTGAGGAGGAGTCTCTCTCTCTCTCATATGACATGAATGTATCCTCCTCCCCAGAATTGCTCCATGACCCCGTGGAGCAATTCTGAGGAGGAGTCTCTCTCTCTCTCATATGACATGAATGTATCCTCCTCCCCAGAATTGCTCCATGACCCCTGGCATGATGCGGGCGGTTTACGCCAAATCTCTGCATCCATCGCAGGTTTACTTTTGCGAGTAATTGTATGGCTGTCTTTCAAATCTTTCAAGCTCCCAAGTAGTAGTTAGTTGAACTAAACGATGTCAGTCAACACATGGCGCGAGTAATTGCATGGCTGTCTTTCAAATCTTTCAACTTCCCAACGCCCTAAACCCTATCCTTCTGAATCTGGGCGCTGATATGCGTAGGCTCATCGCGCGGGATTTGCGGCCACGAGTCGACTTGGTGGCTTTAAAATGAAGTTCGTGTCAGATACCAAAGACATGCGAAGCTGCAGTGAATCAGATGGTGAGGACAGCGAGCACGATTCCGACATGGACGACTTCATCGTGGACAGGTGGTGTCTAAACTAAGTCACTAAACTAAACTAAGTCACCGACATGGACGACTTCATCGTGGACAGGTGGTGTCTAAACTAAGTCACTAAACTAAACTAAGTCACCGACATGGACGACTTCATCGTGGACAGGTGGTGTCTAAACTAAGTCACTAAACTAAACTAAGTCACCGACATGGACGACTTCATCGTGGACAGGTGGTGTCTGTCCCAGTTTTTCAAAGTCAGCCCCGTATCCAGATTTTTGTGCTAAGCCCTTTCCCCCGCGTTGAATAGTGTGTGATGTGCAGACTAGTCCACACAAGCCTCGGCTCATCGTACCTCATAGCACCTGTCCTCCACTGTCCCCCTCCCCTCACGCACGCAGCTTTGTGATAGGTCCTGCAGTAATAAACACACACAGTATGCTAGGCCACTGACTATTCAGAATCGCTCATAGAGAAGACTCCGAAATTTCCATCCATTCGAGTGAAGACGACTTACCCAGAGATGAGGAAGAGGATTCAGGTGCTTCTAGCCAGCGGAAGACAGGCAAACGAAAAGGCAATATGAAGCGCCGGCGCCGGCGCATCGTACAAGCAAACAGTGAATCTTCTTCAGACGGTGCAGAGGGTGGCGGGGAGATAGACGAGAGCGAGGCAGAAGTCGGAGGCAAACCATCAGCGAGGAGTGGACAGGAGGTGAGCACCCATGCTGGCGCTGGAAGGGAGGGATTCCAGAAGCGTCGGCGCATCATAGCATCTGAGCAAGAAAGTAGTGACTGTGGGGCAACCTCCCCAAGCTCTTCCACCATGCGCAGCCCGCACCCGCGGGAGCTGTCGGCGCTGGCTGCCGAGATGGCCGAGACTGGCGTTGACCTCGAGAAAGATCCTCAACTGGCGGCCGTCATAGCGGTGAATCTCTCGACCGATCTCAGTGTCAAGTAGCACTCTATTTTAGGCTCTGCCTTTTCCCCTGAAAGAGAAAACTTTGTGTTTCGAGTGTTGAACTCCACAAAGTTTTCCCTTTGAACTCCACATTGTTTCCTGACATGATGTCTCAAATTACAGGAAAGTCTGCGATATTCAGCAGCTCCAAGAGTTGGAGCTGCTCCAGCTGCTGGATTGGGAGGAGCTGCAATGCCTGGGAGTGTCCAGAGGGGTCTGCAGCTACGCGAAGATGGGCAGGAAGATCAGTCCCAGCGCAGAATCGAAGGTGGTAGGAAACGGCCATCGAACACAATGTTTGGCACGATGAAAGAAAACATCATCAACTCATCTTTTCCAGCAGGATCGCTGCACGACGGAATCAAGCTGCACGAGAGCAAGATTAACCAGGCGAAAACGAAGTCGGATCCGATGGTGCAAAATCGTGACGCCAGGATCGGATCCTCGATTCCCAATGTGAGTAAGCTAACCAGTAAGTACGTAAGCGGAAGAGCGCAGGAGGACGTTGGGGGCATCGGCAATTCGTCTATCCGACTTGAACCAAACTACAAGGGAAAGCATGGCGAGCCAGGAGAACCCTCGACAAAGCCGTTAGTCTTTGTCTGCACATCGCAAGTTCACACGCAGATTGGAAGTAGCCTACGGGGTATGAATGCTCGAGGGCAGATGCAGCTCGTAGAATGTGGGGCTCGCCGCCTTCAGACTGCACAGTTTGTGTGCTCGATGGAATGCGGCATCATGCGCGTCAAGTTGGAGGTGACAAACGTCACAAACGCGTTTGTTATCACAAGCAGACGGGTCTGCTGTTCTGAAGAAGAATGATTGGTCTAACTTGAATGATTGGTCTAACTTGCGTAATCGCAGGAACTATCGCATGGCAAGGACACGATAAAGACCATCCACGATTCTCTCATAAACCTAGGTGGTCAATACCTTCCTCCCTCCCTCCTCCTCTCATCCTTTCTCGACTTGTGATGCTAGTCACACTCTGACTCTGGGGGTACATGCAGCTGCTTCTTTTCAAAGAGCGTATGTTCTTGTCGACATCACTCACGACGCAAGCAAAGCGACCCATTTCGACACAATCGCTACCAACCCGGAGAAATACGTGCAGGTCAGTGTCACACCACACAGTGCCAGACATGTCAGTCGTTGTCAATGTCGTATCGTTCTTTTGACACGAGTGCCGGTCTGAGAGAATTTCTGGTTGTTTGAGCCTTTTGCAGACTGTTCTCAAATTCGCAGAGATCCCCGGCTTACGCCTGCTCACGCACGAAGGAGCAGAGAATGGTGCTAATCTGGTTCTCAATATCGCACTGGAGGAGTCACGCGGCCAGGAGCGCCTGGAGTGGATGGAGATAGGCGGAGACAACAACTTGCATACTGAATTCCTCCAGCATGTCAAAGGTTGCCCGAAATTTGTTCCGTCCTGCACAGTCCCCATGAGATTTCCTCGCGTTCGCATCCTTGCGCTTCGATGCCAAATATTCCAAGCGTGACTGTGGCATGTTGGATATGCATATTCACACATGTGCATGCGACGCCTGCAGGGAGTACGGACAATGCAGCGCTAGCCCTCCTCTCAGCGGCGCCAAACCTGAACATTGTGCATGCTCTCTATGTCCTGTCGAGGATTCCGTGCCTTGCAGACCTTTCGGTTGCAATCGTCAAGGTTGTTTAGTTTAGGGTTTAGTTTAGGGTTTAGTTTAGGGTTTAGTTTAGCAGCAATATTGGCGCGTGCCTTGCAGACCTTTCGGTTGCACTCGTCCAGGAGTGTCTCCATGGAATGTTTTGTGTGTCTCCATGGAATTTTTGATGTTCTTTATGATGACTATGACTGTCATGTTGCTGCTGGGCAATTCCTGCGACGGACACCCATTTTTGTTGTGTACATCCCCGCAATCGATCACTTCGACGTTGCTCTCGTCTGTGGTGTTCTGTGTCGTCACAATGTTTCATATGCTCACAGGGAACTGCACGAGCACAACTGCCTGGACTACGTCACGACCGTTTTTCGGCCCTCTCCCATGTTTTCACCCGCTCACTTGTGGTCGCCCACGGATGAAGTGTTAGACAGGCTCTCACACCAGGATGTGAGGGTGGGAGCACGGATTTCAAGTATGCTTTCGGGAAGTCCATCACACGACAGTCGTCTGTCTGTCGCGTCGTCCGCAAAATGGCATCTGTGATATCCAAAAATGGTTGCAGTCAAGCTTGTCTATTTGATGGACGCGAGCAAGCGGAAGAAGCACTGGATGCAGACTGTACGAGATTAACATACTAAGACAGCGTCAGGATCTTGTAAATAGACATTAAGTATTGAATCTCCCAATTGGAAAAACGCTGTCGACATGTCATCAAGACATGTCAGCGGTATGTCAGCCTCATAACTTGGGGAGGTCAGACAGCCCCCCGACCGTAACTTCGAACTACGTTCGAACGTAGTTCGATGCCTTGGTCCTCGCAACGATTAAGAACGCAGCGAATGCGATACATAACGATGCGGCGGGTGGGGCGGCCCAACTCCATCTGAGGGATTAGTTTTGCGATTTTCGTATCGGTTCAATGTGAAAATCAAATTTCGAGCATCAGCACACGCAGACTTTGAGCAAACTACCCGCCACCACCGCCGTGCCACCACCACCCATGCATGAGGAACCGCAGCGGTTCCTCCGCCACATCCTCCTCCCTGGCTTGACCGCAGGCGCCCTGGGTCACTCAATAGTACTACCATTATTCAATACGAATACATCCAGCTAATCCTAGCTCTCCTCCTCAGCCACCGCCGCCGTCTCCTCCCTCAGAGTCCACATTGCTCAGCGCGCTTCCTGCGCCTCTTCTCTGGCGCGCTCTGCCCCCCCGTTCGCTCTCTCCATTTGGTGGTCCAACTCTGCCCCCAACCTCATGTTCGAATAGCACTGCGGAGAATAAGGGTGTCTATGCCGGGGAAAGGGACCTAAGGGGGTAGAATTGAGGGAGACAGAGTGCGCTTCAACATCAACGGAGCATATCATCGCTATATCAGGCAACACACACACACACACACACACACACACGCGCGCGCGCGCGCACGCTTCAGAGCAGTGGCTAGTGACTCTGACACACACAAACACACACACCTATTCAACGGGCTGGGTTTCGAGCAGGGCCGCCTTGCGGGACAGCCTCAGCTTGCCCGCGCGGTCCTTAAGCGCCAGCACCTGTAATATTCATGGTGTATGTGAGTGACAGAGGCAACCAGACATTTTGCCGCCGACCTTCAACTCAGCTGAAGGTTCAGGGTTTAGGGATCAGGTACCTTAACGGGGATTTTGTCGCCGACCTTGAACTCTTCCTCCACATTGTCGATCCGTCGTTCACTCAACTCGGAGACGTGCACGAGCCCCTCCTTGCCAGGAAAGAGCTCGACGAAGCAGCCGAATGGATGTACGCCCATGACCGTGCAGTCCTCATACACCTTGCCAACCTCCGGTTCGGGGATCGCACGGCGAGTGCGCGTGACAGTTTTGGAGCCGCCCGGTGCATTTGGTGAAAAGTTGGCGGCCTCCTGCACCAAGAAGCGCACCTTATCCTCGGCCATGGCATTCCTCTCAGCAGATTTGCTTGAGATGGTCACCAGCCCTTCCGAACCCACCTCCTGAATGTCGATGTTGGTCAGTTGGAACTCCTCTATCATCGACCTGATGTTTGATCCTCCAGGCCCGATGATTTTTCCAATGGCGCTCTGGGGGATGGTGATGGTCGTCATCTTTGGCACAGAAGGGGCAAGCTGGTCGGCTGGCTTCGGCTGAGCTTTGAGCATGTGGAAAAGCATGTGGAGGCGCCCTTCCTTGGCCTGCAGGAGTGCTTTGTTGAGCAGGTTTGTTGAAAGCCCCTCGCACTTAATGTCCAATTGGAATGCTGATATCCCCTTGGCGTCGCCGCAGACTTTGAAATCCATGGTGCCGAGAGCATCCTCCAAGCCCAGGATGTCTGTGAGAATCACCGCCTCCTCCTCCATTATCTTCATAATGCTGGCTTTATCGTCCTCGTTACCGCGCTTCAGATTCTCCGGGAGCAGCAGACCCATCGCTACGCCCGCCACCGCCTTTTTCAGCGGTACACCCGCATCATATAGTGCTAGGCACCCAGCGCAGACGGAGCCCATGGATGAGGAACCGCAGCTCTCGGTGATAAGAGACTCGAGCCGGATCGTATACGGAAACTCGTCCTCAGAAGGGATGACGGGGAGGAGGCCACGTTCAGCAAGGTTGCCGTGCCCGATCTCTCGACGGCCTATGCCGCCAATGCGCCCGCATTCGCCCACACACGAGGGCGGGAAGCTGTATTGCAGGTAAAATCGCTTCGCCTCCTCGCCATCTGCGAGTGTAGTAGACAGACACAGAGGAACACAGGCACACGTATGAGCGAGACTCACGTACGGCAGCCAGAGAGCCAGCGATAGGGGAGGGGCAAGGTTGCAGAGAGGGAGCGAGGGAGAGGGGGATTGATGGAGGAGAGGAAAAAGGGAGCGAGGGAAAAGGGGAGAGAGGGAGCGAGGGAGGGAGGTAGAGAAGAAGAGAGGGAGTTGATGCGGGGGATGAAGGACGCAACCAACCGTGAGCGCAGTAGTGGATATGCCCCGATCCTCTTCCACAGACACAGACACAAACACACATAAACAAACGAGACTCAAACACAGACGCAAATACATGCAGATGCACACCGAGGGTTTCAGATCGCTGGCGGCTGCCGGCATCGCCGAGGGTTACGGTGGCAAGGGCTTGCGTCTCTCCACGCGTAAACAGCGAGGAGCCGTGTACAGCTGCATGCCAGAGAGTGTGTGGGGGAGAGAGACAGTGAGAGACAGCATGTGCGCGCGAGCATGAGCCAACGAGAGTGGGAGGAGAAAGAGCCCATGTCTCTGCGCGTGACCGTCTCCCTCCTCTCTGTCTCTCCCCCCTCCCCTCTCTTGCTCTCCCTCACCGGAGGCCGGGAGCGGTCGCATGGCGACGCTGATAGGCCGCACCTCGCGCATGCTCCGGCCGTCAACTCTGTGTGTGTGTGTGTGTGTGTGTGTCGGGGGGGGGAT
>Ga0315899_10003596_pt1 | contig 16898 bp, 16 predicted proteins | sample LakEriMetagenome_2_FD_203518 | JGI IMG/M metagenome (GOLD analysis project Ga0315899, IMG submission 203518) | Freshwater fungal communities from buoy surface, Lake Erie, Ohio, United States - Buoy 4 MA112 | ecosystem: Environmental > Aquatic > Freshwater > Lake | place: USA: Lake Erie, Ohio... | reverse complement strand
GCCGGTGTGCCATGGACATTCGCACCATCGACGTGGCCGCTGCATCGCACCAAGGCATCATGGTGACCCGTGCCACCCCTGGTTTTGGCACGGCAGTGACCGAGTGGGTGATGGGCGTGATGATCGATGCGTCTCGCCACATCAGTTTGGCACGGATGCAATACCACGCAGGCCATGAAGCCCCAGCCCTGATGGGCAAAGAACTCCGAGGCGCCACGGTGGGCGTGGTCGGGTATGGCCACATTGGCCGCCAGGTGTGCGCTTTGGCCCAGGCCTTTGGGATGCAGGTGCTCGCGCACGACCCACATGTACAAGCCGCTGAAGCTGGGGTTTCCTTGGTGTCATGGGAGCGTTTGCTGAGCGATAGCGACCATGTGGTGTGCTTGGCCCCAGCCACCACTGAGACCGAAAACCTGTTCAATGCCCAAGCCTTTGCCCAGATGAAGCCCGGTGCTTGGTTCATCAATGCCGCGCGCGGCAACTTGGTCGATGAAGATGCGTTGCACCATGCGCTGGACCATGGCCCTTTGGTGGGTGCAGCCCTGGATGTGGGCCGTGGCCCGGACCAAACACCGAGCTTGGCTTTGGCCCGACACCCCCGGGTGATTGCTACGCCGCACATCGGTGGCCTCACACCGGCAGCCACCGAACACCAAGCCCTGGAGACCGTGGCCCAAACCCGGGCTTTGTTGCAAGGCCAAATCCCGCCAGGGGCTGTGAACGCCGAGCATGCTGTGCGCTGGCGTGCAGCCACCCAGTCCTTGCCGCCATGAAAGACATCGCGAGCCCATGAGCACCCCCGTCCAAGCTTTGTTGATTGCCATGCACCCCAGCGACAACGTGGCCATCGTGGCCAACGATGGTGGCTTGGCGGCGGGCACCGTTTTGCCCAGCACCGGCCCAGGGGCGGGCTTGGTGTTGCGCGACAAAGTGCCACAAGGGCACAAGCTGGCCTTGGTCGATGTACCCGCCGGTGCGCCAGTGCGCCGCTACAACGTGGTGATTGGCCATGCCGTGCGTGACTTGCCCGCTGGCAGTTGGGTCCATGAGCGTGTGCTGCACATGCCCGATGCCTGTGGCTTGGACGATTTGCCCAAAGCCACTGCGCCCGCGCCCGACTGGGCGACCTTGTCGGGATACACCTTTGAGGGTTATCGCAATGCCGATGGCAGCGTGGGCACGCGCAACATCTTGGCCATCACCACCACCGTGCAATGCGTGAGCGGGGTGGTGGAGTTCGCGGTGCAACGCATCCGCCAAGAGCTCTTGCCTCTGTTTCCCCATGTGGACGATGTGGTGGGCTTGTCGCACAGCTATGGCTGTGGCGTGGCAATTGACGCGCCGGATGCGGTCATTCCCATCCGCACCTTGCGCCACATCAGCCTGAACCCCAATTTTGGTGGCGAGGTGATGGTGGTCAGCTTGGGTTGTGAAAAGCTCCAGCCCGATCGGCTGTTGCCCCCGGGCAGCATCCCCTTGCTGGATGCGCGTGAGCCATCCGCCAGCGCCGCATTGGACGTGGTGTGCTTGCAAGACGAAGGCCATGTGGGTTTCATGAGCATGATAGCCAGCATCTTGCGCCAAGCGCGCGTGCATCTGGAGCGGCTCAACTTGCGGCGGCGCGAAACCTGTCCTGCCTCAGAGTTGGTGGTGGGCGTGCAGTGCGGTGGCAGTGATGCGCTGTCAGGCGTGACCGCCAACCCGGCGGTGGGCTTTGCCACAGATTTGTTGGTGCGCGCTGGTGCCGCGGTGATGTTCTCCGAGGTCACCGAAGTGCGCGACGGCATCGCCCAATTGACCGCCCGTGCCGCCAGCCCCGCCGTGGCCGACGCCATGATCCGCGAGATGGCCTGGTACGACGCTTATTTGCAACGCGGGTCGGTAGACCGCAGCGCCAACACCACACCGGGCAATAAATCGGGTGGGCTGTCCAACATCGTCGAAAAGGCCATGGGCTCCATCGTCAAGTCGGGCAGCGCGCCCATCTCGGGCGTGCTCGCGCCAGGTGAGAAATTGCGCCAAAAAGGCTTGATCTACGCCGCCACCCCTGCCAGCGACTTCATTTGCGGCACCCTTCAAGTGGCTGCTGGCATGAACCTGCACATTTTTACCACGGGGCGCGGCACGCCCTATGGCCTGGCGCCGGTGCCGGTGATCAAAGTGGCCACGCGCAACGATTTGGCGCGCCGCTGGCACGACTTGATGGATGTCAACGCGGGTCGCATCGCCACCGGCGAGGCCAGCATTGAGCAAGTCGGTTGGGAGATGTTCGAGCTGATGTTGGCCGTGGCCAGCGGGCGCAAAACTTGGGCCGAGCACTGGGGCTTGAAAAACGACTTGGTGCTGTTCAACCCGGCGCCCATCACCTGAAGCTGTCGCTAGGGGCTTTTGACAAGGTGATTTTGCGCGGTCGCAGTCTGGGTTCATGCATGGAATGCCATGGGTCCATGGGTCTGGTCATCACCTCACCCATCCTCGCCAGGCCCCATGCCTTGTTATGCTTGGTCTTTACGCTCTTTGGTATCCCATGTCTGTTGCCCCTGAAACCCGTCCGCCCGCAACCGCATCTGTGCAACGCAAACCCGTTCACTTGCGAACCATTCACTGCGAGGGCTTTGAGCGCGACGATGGTCTGGTCGACATCGAGGGCACCCTCACCGATACCAAGCCGCACGATTTGCAACTGCGAACCAAACCCGTGTCCGCAGGTGAACCCATCCACTTGATGAAGCTGTGCTTGACCATCGACCGCGAACGACGCATCCATGCGGTCAATGTGCAAACCTTGGCCGCACCCTATGGGGTGTGCAGCGAGATCGCGCCACGCTACCAGCAACTGGTGGGGCTGCGCATCGAGCCGGGTTTTAACCTGGCGGTCAAGCGCTTGTTCAAGGGGGTGCTGGGCTGCACCCACATGACCGAATTGCTGCCGGTCATGGCCACCACGGCATACCAAATCCTGTGGTCACGCGCCGACGAAGACCCCCAGGCCAAAGCCCAAGGCGGGCAAACCCAGTCCTCGGCCCTCAACGGTTGTCATGCCCTGAGCTTGGAGGGCGAGGTGGTCAAACGCTACTTTCCGCAGTGGGCCAAAACGAGTTGACCCGATGCCCATGGGGGGAGCTGAGAATGCTATATTCTGACCAGTCTGGTCGGAATATGGAAGGAGAGGTTTCTCATGAATGGATGGCAAATGCAAGAGGCCAAGGCCCGTTTGTCCGAACTTGTCAAATGCGCTGAAAACGAAGGCCCCCAGTACATCACCCACCACGGGCAATCGGTGGCGGTGGTGGTGTCTCAAACCATGTACAACCGTTTAACGGGCAATGCACTTGGCTTAGAGGCGTTGATGAAAAGCTCACCGCTTTTTGAGGCTGCCGATGTTCAATTTGAGCGCGATACCAGCCCCAACCGCGATGTGACCTTGTGAGCTACTTGCTCGACACCAATGTCTTGTCGGAGTTGCGGCGCAAAACGCCCAACCCGGCAGTGTCGGCTTGGTTTGCTACGCGCCCTGCGACTTCGCTTTATTTGAGTGTGCTGACGCTGGGCGAGTTGCGCAATGGCATTGACTGCGTGAAAGATGCAGCACGGAGGTTGGCGCTCTCCGATTGGTTGCAGACCGAAATGTCGATGTTTTTCATGGGTCGCGTGTTGAGCATTGATGAACACGTGGCAGATCGTTGGGGGCAATTGGTCGCTGCAGCTGGGAGACCCTTGCCAGCCATTGACAGTTTGCTGGCTGCCACTGCCTTGGTTCATGGTTTGAGCATGGTCACCCGAAACGCCAAGGACTTTGAAGGCCTGGGGTTGGAAGTTATCAATCCTTGGCGCTGATTGACCTGCGTCACTCGCCGCCCAATCTGCCCCTGGCACTTTGAAAACCACCTTTGGCAGGCACCAATCGCCCGGCTTTGCCCATGCCAAAGGCGAGCATGTTCACATAAATGTTTTCATGGGTGCCTGGGCCGGCTTGGGAGGTTTCATGCCAAATGCCCACGCTGGGCAGTGAGCTTTTCATGATGTAGGGATTCACGCATGGTGTGGATCGTTGAACGTCACTTCGGTGAGTGAGCACAGCGGGGTTGGTCTATGTGACGGTTTCACTGCGTTCGCCATCAAGGCGCTCTCCATGGCGTCAGTGGTCGCCCCACACTTCTTGTGCGGTTTCAATCACCAAGCGCAGTTTGTTGCGCTGGTCTTCGACGGCGATGTTGTTGCCGTGCACGGTGCTGGAAAAGCCACACTGCGGTGACAGCGCGAGTTGGTCCATGGGCGCGAATTTGGCGGCCTCGTCGATGCGCCGCTTCAAGCTGTCTTTGCTCTCCATGGCACCAAACTTGGTGGTCACCAGGCCCAGCACCACCAGCTTGCCCTTGGGCAAAAAGCGCAAGGGGCGGAAGTCGCCGCTGCGGTCATCGTCGTATTCCAAGAAATACGCGTCGATGTCCATCTCTGACAGCAGCGCCTCGGCCACTGGCTCGTAGTTGCCAGCCGCAAAGTGGTGGCTCTTGAAGTTGCCCCGGCACAGGTGCATGGCCAAGGTCATGCCAGCGGGTTTTTGCGCAACCACTTTGTTGATGAAGGCGGCGTAGCGGTGGGGCAGCTCGTTGGGGTCGTCCCCGCGCAGGCGTGCGGCTTCGCGCATTTTGTCGTCGCACAGGTAGGCCAGGTTGGTGTCGTCCATTTGCACGTAGTTGCAGCCAGCTGCGGCCAGTGAGTGCAACTCGTCGCCATAGGCTTTGGCCACGTCGTCATAAAACACCGGGTCGAGTTCAGGGTAAGCGGTTTTGCTGATGCCACCGCGCCCGCCGCGAAAGTGCAGCATGGTGGGCGAGGGGATGGTGACCTTGGGTGTGTGGCCCGCGCTCACTTGGGACTGGAGGTAATCGTAATCGTCACCTTGAATGCATTGGTCGTGGGAGATTTTGCCCACCACGCGGATAGCTGGGGGTGCGGGCTCTTGGGTGCCGTCGGGGTTGAGCACCGACACCGGGATGTCGGTGGCCACGCCACCGAGTTGCTCCAAAAAGTCGATGTGAAAGTAGGTGCGGCGAAACTCGCCATCGGTGATGGCCTTGAGGCCCACGCTTTCCTGGAAACGCACGATTTCAGTGATGGCTTTGTCTTCGACCGCGCGCAGTTGCTCGGCGTTGATTTCGCCTTTGGCCTTTTGGGAGCGGGCTTGCAACAGGTATTCGGGGCGCAAAAAGCTGCCAACGTGGTCGTAGCGGGCGGGAATTTTCAACATCAAAAGCATCCTGGTTCAAAAGATGCCAGCGATCTTAGTGATTATTTCCACGCCGCTTTGCCAGAACGCCGGAGGCTGGTGTTTACCCTTGGGTTCGCCACGAAGAAATACCCAGTCTGTGAGGCTTTGTCCTCTGGCCAACGACAGGCGTTGCGCATGGATAGAATGCGCAGCCCCATGCAATTTAATTTGTTTGACATGATTTGGAGACCCGAATGAAATTACCTACCCAGCTTCGCACAGCGGCCCTCATGGGCGCATTGTTTGGCGCTCTGTCCAATGTGGCTTTGGCCGACGAAGTGGTGCTCAAGTTCCACCACGTTTGGCCCACAGTGGCGATGGGCCACACCCGCTTGACCGTGCCATGGTGCGACACCATTGCCAAAGAAAGCAACAACCGCATGCGCTGCCAAATTTTGCCCGCCATGTCGGGCGGCGGCACACCCGGCCAGTTGGTGGATCGGGTCAAAGATGGCGTGGACGATTTGACCATCACCTTGCCGGGCTACACCCCAGGGCGCTTCCCCATCATGGAGGCGTTTGAATTGCCCTTCATGACCAACACGGCGGATGTGGCATCAGCCGCTGCTTGGGAGTACTACAGCAAATATGCGACCAAAGAGTTTCCGGGCACCAAAATTTTGGCCACCTGGGTGCATGATGAAGGCTTTATCAGCACCTCCAACAAACCGGTGCGCGCCATGGAAGACTTCAAGGGCTTGAAGATCCGTGCCGCCAGCCGCCAGTCGAGCAAGTTGCTTGCCCGTTTAGGGGCTACTCCGGTGGGCATGCCCATCCCTTCAGTGGCCGACGCCATGACCAAGGGCACCGTAGATGGCTTTTTGACCGCTTGGGAAATCATCCCCGCATTCAAATTGCAAGAGGTGAGCAAGTTCCACACTGAGGTGGAAGCCAGCCGCCCGTCTTTGTTCACCGCTGGATTTGTGTTTGCAATGAACCAGGCCAAGTACGACAGCTTGCCCGCCGACCTCAAGCGCATCATCGACAAAAACAGTGGCATCACCCTGTCACGCACCATTGGCCGTTACTGGGATGAGGCCACTGCCGTTGGCCGCAAAGCCGCTGCGGACCGGGGCAACACCTTCATCAAAGTCACACCGGCTGAGACCGACAAATGGATCCAAGCCTCAGCCCCCTTGTATGACGAGTGGGTCAGCGACATGGACAAAAAAGGCCTGCCCGGTAAGCAAATGTTGCAAGACGCCAAGGACTTGATCAAAAAACACAGCGCCACCAAGTGACGGGGGCGATGACCGCCATCGTGTGGTTTGAAAGCGTTTGACATGGCCGTGTGGTTCACGCCTTTGAGCCGCTGGTTTGGTGTGTTCGGTGCAGGCCTGGCCCTGCTCACCGGCTTCATGACCTTCACCAGCGTGTTCATGCGGGCCTTTCTCCAAACGCCCATCCCTGGCGACGTGGAGTTGACCCAAATGGGCATTGCCTTGGCCATTTCCATGTGTTTGCCTTGGTGTCAGTCGCAACGCGGGCATATCTTGGTGGATTTTTTCACCCAAAAAAGCTCGGCCCAAAGCCTGCGCTTCATGGACTCGGTGGGTTGCCTGGCACTGGCGGTGATGTATGGTTTTTTGGCCTGGCGCACATCGGTGGGCGCCATCTCTGTGCGTGAAGCTGGTGAAACCACCATGATCATCAGCCTACCCATGTGGTGGGCCTATGCTTCTCTCGCACCGGGTTTGGGCCTGAGCGCTTTGATCGCGCTGGCGCAAACCGTTGACCATTGGACCCAACCCTTGAGCGAGCAAGCCGCATGAGCGCCTGGGCGGCCCAAGTGGGCGGGGTGATGTTTTTGGCCATGATCGTGTTGATGGCGGTGCGCATGCCCATTGCAGCGGCCATGTTCATCCCCGGCGTGTTTGGGTACTGGTTGATGACCGACAGTGCGGCCACCTTGAACTTTCTCAAAGGCAATGCGGTGGCACGCCTGACGGTGTATGAACTCAGCGTCATCCCCTTGTTTTTATTGATGGGCCAGTTTGCTTCGCAAGGCGGCTTGAGCCGTGACCTGTTCAAGGCCGCGGCTGCGCTGGTCGGCCATGTGCGCGGCGGTTTGGCGATGGCCTCATTGCTTTCAGCCGGTGCTTTTGGCGCGGTGTGCGGCTCTTCGGTGGCCACCTCGGCCACCATCACCCAGGTGGCTTATCCCCACATGAAAAGCCACGGCTACAGCGGCCGATTGGCCACTGCCACCCTGGCCACGGGCGGGACCTTGGGCATCTTGATACCCCCCTCGGTTCCCCTGGTGGTGTATGCCATCTTGACCGAGCAAAACATCGCTAAGTTGTTTGCCGCAGCCATGGTGCCGGGCATTTTGGCCATGCTGGGCTACATCGTGGTAGTGGCCTTGACCGTGCATTTCAAACCCGACCTGGCCCCGGCCACGGCCAAATCTACCGGGCGTGAAAAGTGGGCAGCTTTGGGGGGCGTGTGGCCCATTGCCTTGGTGTTTGCAGTGGTGTTTGGCGGCATTTACGGCGGTGTTTTTTCACCCACCGAGGGTGCTGCTGTGGGCGCGGCCATGACCTTGCTGGCGGGTTTGTTCAAGCGCGAACTCAATGCCGAGGGCTTGAAAAACGCCTTGCTCAGCACCGCCGACACCACCGCCATGGTGTTCATGATTTTCTTGGGTGCAGACATGATGAACGCCACCCTGGCCTTGACCGAAATGCCCAAAATCATTGCCGAATGGGTGACGCACTTGCCCATCCCCGACCTGAGCATCGTCATCATGGTGTTGATGCTGTACGTGTTGCTCGGTTGCGTGATGGACGAGTTGTCCATGCTGCTGCTGACCATCCCGGTCATCTTCCCAGCCATCATGGGCTTGGACTTGTGGGGCCTCAACGCCGAGAGCAAGGCCATTTGGTTTGGCATCTTGGTGCTGATGACGGTGAGCATTGGGATGATCGCGCCACCCATTGGGCTGAACGTTTACGTGGTCAACAGCATGGCCAAAGAGGTACCGATGTCCGAAACCTACAAAGGGGTGATGCCCTTTTTGGTCTGGGACGCTATTCGTGTGGTGCTGCTGCTGTGTTTCCCGGTGATTTGTTTGGGGCTGGTCAAACTGCTTTTTTGACACTTTTTACGTCAGTGCGGTTGGTCGGTGTGGAGAAACTTGCTTCCACCATTGCGAAAAAGAATCACAAATGTGATCGACCGGTGCAAACAGAGAAACGGGTGTCGTGCACACTGCCCATTGCTTTAACCAAAACGCCAGGTGTGGTTCGGCAGCACAACGCACGCTGCGGGCTTGTTCAAGGGCTGATTTAAAGGCGCTGGCTTCACCGTGCCAACGCAGCGTCGCGATGTCTGCCATGCGCTGCTCCACAAAATGCCATCGTTTTTTGCTCCACGGCCAGCTTTGGTGAAAGTCGGACACTGTGATGCCCATCACCAGGGTGTCAGGGGGTAAATCGGTTGGCAATGGACCGAGGCTCCAGGGGTGAACCAACCACACATCTCGACCTTGGACCAGCGAAGCATCGGGCGCACCATGGCACCAAGGGTTTGGCGGCGCGCAGACCAAGGCCGGGTCGCTCGCAGCAGGGCGGGCTACCGGAGATGGGTGGGGGGGGTGCAAGCCGTCCGATATCTGATGGGCTATTTGCGCCAAATTTTCGTAGGTGGTATCGATGGCAGTTCCAGGGCTGTGCCATGAACAAGGTGCATACCGGGCGACATTTTCTGCATTGAACAGGTAGGGTTTGTGGCTACCGGTGCCGGCCACCCATTGCCAGCTCAGGTGATTGCTGGCCAAGTCACCATCGAGCAAGTGGCCATAAAGCCAATCCGCCCCCGCGCGCCAATGAATTTTGCGCAAATGCACCATGTAACTGGCCAACCACATGCGTGCATGGTTGTGCATGCTGCCTGTGTCATAAAGGCCGCGGACGGCCATGTCGATGGCGTTCACACCGGTGTTGGCTTGTCGAATGTCATCTGGGACAGACGGGCTGTATTGATGGTCTGGCAACGGGCCGCTGTGCAACGAGGTGAAGATGGCGTCGCCGCGGTGATGCCACACATGTCTAAAGTAGGCGCGCCATCCCAGCTCAAAGACAAACTTGTGCTGCGGGTTCAGGCCGTGTTGATGAGCCACCCCTTCATAAACTTCACGCAGGCTGACGAAGCCGTGGGTGATGTATGGAGACAAATGCGACACCGCACCTTCAATGGCATTTCGAGTGCGGGCGTATTCGATCGGGTTCACAGCTTTGATGCGCTCCCTTGCGGCTTCAGGGGTGGGCGGGTAGCTGTACAAAAATGGTTTCAACAGGCCCCCACTTGACCGCACAGATTCATCTGAGCACTTTGACAGGATTGAAGCGACGGGTTCATCGTGACGGCGGCTGTGCGGGGACGTCTTGTTCGCTCTCAATTTCAGAACTGCGGATGGACTGAGCTTTGTCGTCTTCAATAGGCTTCAAGGGCTCAGTGCCAAGCTTAGGCATGGACATTTTGATGCCATCCCATACCTGTCCGCACCAACAAATGCCTTGTGCGTTGATGATGCAAGTTCCTGTTCCGCAACACCTTGGATCGTCAGTCATTTTTTTTCCAATCAAAAATAAATAAAGCTTAACAATTACCGCGTCTGTGGTCAGCTACAGCGTGATCTGAAAATTTCATTTCTGGTGAACGAAGTGCACGGTGCTTGGTCGCTCTGCCCTTCATTCTTTTGCGCCATAACTTGAAGGAATCAGGCTTGAGTTCCGATCGCATGATTTTGATCACGGCGGATTCACTGATGCCCATGCGTTCCATGATGGTCTCAAACGTCGTTCGATCCTCCCACGCCATTTGAATGACCGCTGAGATATCACCCGTCGACAGGTCTTTGATGTTCACAGATGTTTTGAGGCGTCGCATTAAAAATCAAAACCCAATTGTTGTTCTGAGCCCGTTGTTGTCGGCTTGGCTTTGGTGGCACGGCGCGGCATCTTGCGCGAAGCGTGTTTTTCAATGACAGCATCTTTGCCTTTGCGCACTTCAGTGGTGTTTCGACGGCTATGCAACATATGTTTGGATTCCTTGGTGGCCAGGGCCAGATCAACCATAGGCGTTGCAAGCTCAGAGCCTGGCTTGATTCCAACAGAATGCTGCAATTCGATGGGCATTTTCCATGGTTCAAACAGCCACGTGTTGGGAATATGGCGCATGGATGGAAGCCAGCGCCGAACAAATATGCCTTTCGGGTCGTGATCCTGCGCTTGCTTGATGGGGTTGTAAACCCGCGTTGTATTGATGCCTGTTGTGCCAGATTGCATTTGCAACTGGCTCCAGTGGATGCCGGGTTCGTAGTCTAAAAATTGTGTGGCCAGCCATTCACCGACTGGGCGCCAATGCAGCCACAGGGGGTAGGCTGCCACGGAGACCAGCATCGCACGCATTCGAAAGTTAAGCCAGCCTGTTTCCCTGAGCATGGTGACGCAAGCATCCACCATGGGCCAACCTGTGCGGGCTTGTTTCAAAGCGTCAAAGTGTTCTTGGCTAAAGTCTTGTTCGCGCAGGTTGTCGTATCCACGGTGCATATTGCGCCATTCAATCTCAGGCTCACTCTCTAATTTTTGAATGAAATGGCAATGCCAATACAGTCGGCTGATGAAAGCAGTCAAACCAGAGCGATGTCGAGATGCCTCGGGTGGAAGTTGTTCAAGCAGTCGCCGAGATTGTTGAACCACCTCGCGCATGCTGATACAACCGAAGGCCAGGTACGCAGAAAGGCGCGAGCATGCATCCGGAGCTGACAGGGGAGACGATATGCCCCCCCGGTAGCCAATGCTGCGCGCATTTAAGAAACTGTGCATGGTTTTCAATGCCTGCGAACGCCCGCCAAGTTGCCTCAATGGGGGGTTGTGTTGTAGATGTTCTGGCACGGCCATGACAAAGGGCTGGGGCGTTGGCTTTTTCCAAAAGCTCAGAGCGTGAAACGCTTGAATGGGCGAAGCCATATGCCTTTCCCATTCTTTTTGCCATAGATTGCGACTTTTTAAACGGCGCACAACACCAAACTGTGCAAACTCTGTCCATGCAATATTTTTTGCATGGCACCAAGTGGCGACTTTCAAGTCACGTGCATATGTAAAGCCATTGCCTGTTTCTTCATGTGAGTAAAGCTTCGAGAAAGGTGATTCGTTCCACAATTGGGCCAACACATCGACAGCCTCACCAGTGTGGACTTCTAAGCACCCGCCGCATGAGCGTAGATAGGCGTCGACTTCTATCAGTGATTCCCGAATAAATTCAAAATGCTGGAGGGCACAATCCGGCTGTAGCCAAAGCTCGGGCTCAACAATGTAGATGCATCGAACAGGCCCGTTTTTTGATGCATTCGCAAGCGCCTCGTGATCTTGCCAGCGCAAGTCACGTTTAAACCAAACCAAGGCGTAACTCATCAGGCCTCTTTCCCAGTCCTTGGCCCAAGTCTCATGCCATTGAACGGTGATTTCATGACGGGGAATAGGCGCGCTGGGCGCTAAGGTCTTGCTCGGGCCCTTGAAACGCATTCTCACGGGCGGTCAGCACCAGGGTGTCGCGGTGTGCGATGTGATCCAGGGGCTGGATGGGGGTGCTTTCGTGAATGACCCGTGCATCGTCCAACAACAGCACAGACCAAGGCTGTTGAAGCGTGAAGCGCTCGCCTTGCGGCCCATGGGCATCAAAAACCCGCGTTTCCCCACCGATGATGTTTTGGCGTTGCAGTAAAAATACAGCCACAAAATCCACCCCATCCCGGTGTGCTCCTTCAGGTGTCGGGCGGCCAATGCCTTGGCTGCAGTCAATGCGAAATGGGTGGGCTTCGATGCACCAGTGCGCTTGGGGTTTGTTGCGCCATTGGCTGCATGCCCGTGCAAATGCCGTCAACAGTTGAGTCCACACCGGCAACTTCACCATGTCTTGGCTCATGGGTTCAAACAATCGATGCATGCCGCCGTGCAAGGCGTTGTAGTCCAGCGATTGCCAATGCGCGCGGTGCGGTGTTTGGGTCAGATGGTCATGGTGGAATTCAAAGCAACTGTGCCGTCTGCGTCGATAGCTGCCACCATCCTTGAGGTGCTTATCCAAGGGCATGTGATCCCAAAAGGGAAAAAGGGCATGGAGTTCACCGGTTTCGCATCCGGCCCATTGCGCTGTGGCTAAAGGGTCAAGAACCGCATAGCCTCTGTGCGCCATGGTGTGACAAAGTGACTCAAGCGGGGTGTCTTGGGGTTCGGGCCAGGTCGATGTCAAATCATTTGAAGCGACCTCTGGTTGGAGCCCCATCATTTGGAAAGACTCGCCAAATCGATGCCTTCATGTTGAGCCACCATCTCCAAGGCGGATTCAAACAACGCGCGGGCAGAGCCAGAAACAGAGCTCAGGTAGGCGTGAATGTGGGCATCTTCACTGGATTTGTTCAAGCAATCGTGGCTGTATTGCTCAAAGCTGGCCAATTGGGCGATGATTTCAGCCACATGGCGCGGGCATTCGCACAGAACATTGGTGGAAATGCCTGATACCCGCATGAGGGTCATGTCGTTGAATTTCCGCTGCGGTATCAAGGTGCCCGAGCTTGATCCCACGGCACTTTGTGCTGGATCCATCAGAAGGACAGCGTTGACCAAGTCTGCCAACTCAGCATCGCTGATGGGGTCTCTGCGCACAATCATTCCGCAACGTTTCATGGCCTCAATGATCGGCTCTTGCCCAAAGCTGTACAACACAATCACCTGCAAAGCACCGTGTATCTCTGCCAGGCGATGGATATCGACTTGAACGCCTGCGTGCAATGAGTTGCATTGGATGAGCAAAATTTGTGGCTTGTGCTGCCCGGCTGTTTCCAGCGCTTGGCTGAGGGTGCTGTAGATATCGGTCACCTGGATGGCGTGGTGATGAAAACCCAGCGTGAACTTTTTCGACTCGATGCGGCTGGCCAGTGTCAGGCCCACAACCGCCATGGACACCACAGCGCCATGGCCCACAGCGGACTGCTTTCTTTGGTTGGCAGTCTGCTGCTTTTGCAGCAAGTCATTGAGCGCCGTACAGGATAGGGTGGCCACACTGCTGATGCTGTGGCCATTCTCGGTGAGCCTTTTCAACAGCGTCGCCTTTAAAACATCGTCGTCGCTGTAAAGGCGGTGCTTGCCTTCTGTTTTGTGGGGGGTGAAACAGTCATACCTGGCCTCCCAAATGCGCAACGTGGGTGCGGGTACGCCACTCAGGCTGGACACAGCCCCAATCTTGTGGGCGTTTGAAGTTGAGTTTTTTATTGAATTAGCCATGAATTGAAGATGTATTGAATAGATTAATTGATTTATTTTTACGTATTGTATAGGTTAAATGAAAATGATGCTAGATTACAAGTTCTGAAATTAAACAGGAATTGCAAATGCTGAACGCCCGTGCTGTACAAGGCTTAAAAGTCCTCGCGCTGATTGCCAGCTCAAACCCATCTGAAGCAGTCAACTCCAAGCAGTTATCACAGCAACTGGGGTTGTCTATTTCTTACATTGAGAATTTGCTCAAAAATCTTAAGAAAAATGAACTGGTTGTTGCCAATCGCGGGCCAGGTGGGGGATATCTTTTACAAAAATGTGTGGATGAAATCTCGGTATGGGATGTGGTCACGTGCTTTGAGCAAGAAGAAGAACCAAGCGTCGAAATCCGGACGAATGAATATGCCATTAGTTTTGCAATCACCCAAGAACTCCATCAAATCAAGCAACACTTTTTACAGAATTACCCCATCACTGACATCACAAAAAACTCCCCCCAAATCGAGAAAAAATCCAAGGTTCGGCAACTTTCAAGCCACTTCAAGCCTCTCGCTGCCCGATTGGCACCCAAGGCCCCCAACTCGGTGTTTGACTTGCCCAATTTCATGTATCCACGTGCCGCTTGAAAGTGGGGGGATTGATGAAAATCACGTATATGTTGGTCAACCGGTCGGGCAAGGGCCGCCGCATACCTGCCGGAGATGCGTGGCAGTGGATACACCATGTCGAAGATGTCTCGCAAATGAAGGCGGTTTTTTTGAAGCTCAAAAAAAGAATCCGCGATGACAGGCTTACCTTGGCGAATTTGCACTTTGAGCAACGCGATTCCTCTGGGGAGTTTATGGAAATGGCAAGTTTTGAGTACAAGGGACCTGTGATTGACGACGAAACGATTTCTCCGAAAAGAATCATTTTTGTGCACGAAGAATCGGTGGATGAACCCTTAGAGGAGACCACTTGACATGGCGATTGAAAAAAATTGCACCAATGTTCTTTATGACGGCTCATGTCCGCTGTCTGCGCTGAGGATCAGGCAATTTTAAAAAGTCATTCCAAACATACCGATCCATTCGGTAGATGTGAAGAGACCAGAATTTACGGCCTCTTTGGGTTACATCACGGATGTCTTAAGAGGAACCGACAAACAGATCATTGGGTTCTTGTGGCAAGCCGAATCTGGCATGCCAGCCATGGAGTACTGCCACAGCGGCAGCTTAGCGATGCCACTTTCTACAAATGGCGTGCCAAGTGCTTCGTCATGCAGGCTTCAGGCGCTGGCATGCGGTGCGAATTTGAGCCAGAGAATGCCAAGCCAAAGAAATTACTCGCTGAGGCCCCCCCGGATATTCATGCCCTTAAAGGCGTACTTGGGGTAAACCGCTGGCCCCACAGATCTAGCGCGAGCAGATCGGCATGAAGATTAAACCATTTCAATGGTGCGAGTGTCGCGCCTGTCGACTTGTGGAGCTGAGCAGAGACAGTTTCCGCAACCCGCCTATTGGAAGAATTCCACTTACTGAGTTCGACCACCTTCATCGGCAGCTGGCTACCGATGAAGGGTGAATCCATCCATTCACATTTAGATTAACCTTAACCCGGACTTGCAACCAATGCTTGGTATGGCTAATGGGGATATTTCACGTTGGACAAGAAGCGATAATATTTTTGCAATACCTACATGACTGGTTATTGCACCTCAACCTATTTTGGTTAAACGCTTAAATCGAGGAACGTTCCGTCCATGCTAATGAAAGCCAAAGCCGCAGCACGGCACACTGAGCATATCAAAACAGATGCCCCCATTGCACTGGTGATTGGCAGCGGTTTTGGGGGGTTAGCTGCTGCGGTTCGGCTCGCAGCCAAGGGCTGGCGGGTTCAGGTGCTTGAAAAACTGGATGTGCCCGGTGGTCGCGCACGGGTGCACCACGTAGACGGTTACACCTTTGATGCTGGTCCAACCATCATCACTGTGCCGTTCTTATTAGAGGAGTTGTGGGCACTGGCTGGGCGAAAGCTGACTTACGAAGTAGATCTGCGTCTGATAGATCCCTTTTACCGGGTACGCTTCGCAGATGGGGACCACTTCGATTACAGCGGCGACCCCGAGCGCATGCGCGCCGAGGTGCTGCGGATCGATCCGACGGCAGGGCCAGGCTACACCGCATTCATGGAAGAGGCAGACACTTGCTACCAGCTGGGTTTTGAATCCCTCGGGTGCCATGCTTTTGATAGCACAGGCGACTTGCTGAAAGCCATTCCCTCGATGGTCCGCATGAAAGGTTGGCGCAGCTTGCATGCCATGGTGGCCAGCCATCTGAAGCACCCCAAACTGCGCCAGGCCATGAGTCTGCAGTCGCTGCTGATTGGCGGCAATCCGTTTTCTGTCACCTGCGTGTACTCGCTCATTAACGCCTTGGAGCGGCGTTATGGCGTGCACTGGGCCATGGGCGGCACAGGAACTTTGGTCAACGGCTTGGTTGATTTGCTAGAGGGCATGGGGGGCAGTTTGCGAACTGGCGCTGAAGTGCGCCGCATCGAAGTTACCGGCGGCCGCGCCACGGGCGTGACACTGGCCAATGGTGAGACATTGCCCGCCGATATTGTGGTTTGCAATGCGGATACCGCTTGGACTTACAAGAACCTGATCGACGCCAAACACCGCAAGGTCTGGAGCAATGCCAAAGTTGAGGCTGGCAAATATTCGATGAGTTTGTTCGTTTGGTACTTTGGCACCAACAAGCGGTACGAAGATGTGCCGCACCACATGATGTTGCTCGGGCCACGCTACGAGGGCTTGCTGAAAGACATTTTCAAGCGCCACCACCTGGCTGATGATTTCAGCCTCTACTTGCACCGCCCCACAGCGACCGACCCGGCCATGGCACCTGCTGGTTGCGATACGTTTTATGTGCTGTCACCGGTCCCCCACCTGCAAAGCGGCACCAACTGGGCTGAGCAAGCTGAGCCCTACCGATTGGCCATTGCCGAGGCACTGGAGAAAACCGTGCTGCCAGGGCTTCGCGAACATTTGACCGTTTCTTTTATGACGACACCGCAAGACTTTCAGGATAATTTGTTGTCTTACAAAGGCGCAGCATTCGGTCTAGAGCCACTGCTTCTCCAAAGCGCATGGTTTAGGCCGCACAACAGAAGCGAAGATGTCAAAGACCTGTTCATGGTGGGTGCCAGCACACACCCTGGCGCGGGTATTCCAGGTGTATTGATGTCAGCCAAAGCGCTGGAAACCGTGCTGCCGGATTTGTCCACTTTCAGGCGATCAACGGGATGATTTCTTATGGTTTGTTCTTTGACCAGACCCTGGCCGTCGCTCAGCGATTGCTGCTGGAGCA
>Ga0315899_10003595_pt1 | contig 16898 bp, 18 predicted proteins | sample LakEriMetagenome_2_FD_203518 | JGI IMG/M metagenome (GOLD analysis project Ga0315899, IMG submission 203518) | Freshwater fungal communities from buoy surface, Lake Erie, Ohio, United States - Buoy 4 MA112 | ecosystem: Environmental > Aquatic > Freshwater > Lake | place: USA: Lake Erie, Ohio... | reverse complement strand
CTGTCACGGATCAGTCACTGAGCCGTACAAATTGGAGAACATGTTCTTTAATAAAAAACTTCATTCACACGAGAATGTCCTGAGGGCGGTGTGACGGCCCGGTCCGAGGAGCAGGGCGCCGACGGAGGACAAGGTGCTGCGGCTGGACGCACGATCCAGGCCGCAGGGGTGACACAATACATCGAGTTTCACAGCAGTGCGAGGTAGCTACACGTAAATCTCCCGGCGCGCGACGCGGTGCTCTGAGTTCTCCAACGGGGACTCACGGGAAGCGGCTGCTGTAGCTGGTGCACATTCAAAGATACATGGCAGACTGCATCTGATGCTGGGGATGTACGATCTACACAACTGACCTCGCCCTTCTAACAACGTCCTCGTGCTGGCGGACGTTCATCTTACAGACGTCGTGACGAAGCGGTCGATGAACTCGTCAGCAATTTCCGACCTGTTTCCTCCAGCGTGTCCAGTGTCAAAGGAAACATCGGTAGTGCACCATCGGTTCTGAATGATGTGTACTGGCAAGTCTACACACCATCAAATGCACAAACTGATGTATTAACTTACAATGGCGTTGATTCGAGTTTACCCTGAACCTTTCGACCAATGACGGCGAGGCAGTAAACGAGCTCGTCTACCACAATCTTCATAATCAACAGAATAGTCAGTTGAATGGTTGGCGCGATTCGTCTTTCTGGTTGATTTGCTGATCACTAATTGCATATACGGTGCTAATTCACTGGCGTCGTTGCAAAGGAGAGAAAGCAAGAAACATTTAGTAACATTCAAAACAGGACTGCGACAAGGTACGCGCAATACCTCTCTCTGCAACACATCCTCTTGAGGACCGGCATCGGTCGGCTCCGCGTTGCGGAGGCGAGAGTAGAGTTTGTGGCACTGCTCCAAAACAGTGATGAGATATTCGTCTGAAGTGCCAGGCGGTGGGAGATTCAGCGACTTGATGGCCTCCATGAAACCACTCCCTGTCAGCGCCTGCTCAGGTGCGTCTGCCCCGGAAAATTTCACAAAGAGCTTGAGGACTGCCCGCTGCTGCTGCGGCTGGACAACTTCGTCTATGTTGCCAAGCCCCGCCTCGGTCAAAACATCAGGCTTCTCGCCCAGTGCGAGTGGAATCAAGTGCTTTCGGAGAAGCCGATCGAACCTGGCGACAACGTCTGCCTGTTTCTTGTACTTGAGCGATGCAAGACGTACAAACCCAAAAATCAAGTCCTCAATCCGGAGCACCCCACTATGTGTATGCGGATTCTGCAGATGCAGGTGATTCAGTATCAGCGGACTTTCTTGCCTGGCAATGCGTCCTGTGCCTCGGCGCGGCATGCACGCTAACAAGCGGAACATCAACGCGTCAAGCATTACGAGACGATCTGCGCATCAGCGCGCCGATCACCGGGAGGATAAAATACGAACCTTGATGTCTTCGACCCGGGGATGTGGATACAATTGACGAATTCGGTTCAAAATGAAGATTCGATCAAGTTCCGCGAGGCTGAAGCGGGGGCTGACACACTTAGACTTGCCGAGCAGCAACCAGAAGGCGCGGGTGCTGATGCAAGAGGCAGCATCGTTCTCCGAGTACTTCAGCATTAGCTGTCGAAAAAAGTCTGCGTGTTTTGACACCACTTCCAAGAATTCCACTGCCTGTGCTGCGGTCGACTTCTCAGGATCAAATACATCGTATATTCCCGCCAGCAACTGCTTTGCAGTAACAATCGACGGCACAGAGTCCTTAACATCTGGATCCAGATCTTCGATACTAAACTTAGCAGTAATCGGCTTTGTTGATCCATTATTCATCCTTTTATCATAGTGCATCTCGATGGCCTCCTGCGGCCTCAGATATGCTACACACTCTTGCAGTAGCACCACAGTGTCCACTTCGAAATCATTGATCTTTTTGATCACGTCTCCGACCTGCAGGTCGGCCACTTCGGCCACTGAACCCGGAAACACCTCTTGAACTGTTGGCGAAATCACATTTTGGTTGAACCTCAGGCCCAGCTTTGGCTGAAAGTATGGTCCGCCGGCCGGTCGCTTTGCCTTCCACCAATCGGGGTCTGCCCTCGCTGCGCGCTCTTTCATGCCTGCTCCTTCTGTCGCGAGCTTATGCAGTGGCAGTGCTCTCTCTTCGAGGCCAGGTACCAGCGCACGGTCCACGGCCTTGAGATCCCAGACTTTGATCGAGTGGTCATAGCTCCCGGAATAGAGCAGGGTTTCGCCCTTTGCAAGACACAGGACGCCGTCCTTGTGTCCTGCATATGCGCAGACGCACTTTTCCGCGTCCACATACGAAGACTGCATTTTGAGGTCCCACACCGAGATGGTCCTGTCGTCGCTCCCAAGGTACATGCGCGCTTGTTCATCGACGAGGATCGCCGGTATTCCCCCGACGTGTGCCACAAAGGTCGTAATTACCTTTTCGACACCCGGAGCCCACACCCGGGCTCGGCCATCCCTGTACGCCGCGTACATGAGCCCAGCCGCTGGCGTCAGCGCCAACAAAGGGCTTGTTGTCTTGGGGTCCGTCTGCCGCCTCCCCTCGCCATTGGCAAACGTGTACAGCGAGCCGTCCCAGGACCCGCTGTACATTGCGCCGTCGACCATCTGCACGCAAGTGACGGGCGCGGAGTGCACTCTGATCTTCTTTAGGCATTTTCGCGTGCGCATGTCCCACTGCCTGATCACGCAGTCCTTGCTCCCCGTGTAGAGCATGCCCTCTTCGACACACATGCACAGGACCGCCCGCTTGTGCGCCTTGATCGTCGCGGCGGCAGCGCCGCTCTTGGCGTCAACCACCAGCACCTCGCCGTCATCGTTGCCCACGTGAACCGTGCTCTGGTCCGCGTAGATGCAGTGCACCATGCTCAGGCTGCCGTTGAACGTGTGCGCGGCGGCAGCCGCGCGCAAGTCGATACTGGCGACCGAGCGGTCATACGAGCCCGAGTGCAGCGTGTCGCCGACCAGGTGCATGGCGCTCACGCCGTCCTTGTGCACATAGAAGGTGTGCAGCGAGGTATCCTCGGTTTTGGACGGGGGCAAAAGCGCCGGTTCGCTCCGCATCCTCCCGGGCTCAGCTGAGGGCGTGCCCCGGGCGCATGTGCCTGAAACTAACCGTTCAGGCAGTTGACACGAACCGGCGCAGAACGTTTTCTCTGTCTTTTTTACACCCTTGATATCGAGATGGAGGCGGCTCGGCGACCGATGGCGTCTGCCCTGTCGGCGCTGGCGGGGACGCTGCGCGGCAAGTTCAGCAACCGCCAGGGCCACTCAAAGGGGGCCTTTCCGCTGACCTCCAAGCGTGGCCCGCGCGACTTTTACAAGGGCAAGGGTGCAAAGAGCACAGGAACACTGACAAAGAAAGGTGCGTGCACGTCTGCGTGCGTGTGCCTGCGCCGCGGAGTACTTGCCAGACCATGCTTCAGTACCCCTTGCACCGCCTGGGGTGAGCTTTTCGCGCTGTCCTACGGCCATTGCAAGCGAGTCTGGGCCGACGGGGCCTCTAGCAGCGCCGGGCAGAGCCGTGAGTTTCGAGCTGCGTGTTCAGCGGATGTGCAGATCAGAGGGCATGAGCTACAGAAGCAGCGCCAGACCTGGCGTGCTAGTGTGTGCACGTATCTTTGCAACACCGTGTTACGCTGCCGTGCGTGGCGGGTACGCTCACATCGCAACGTTGGCCGCAGGCATCTTTGTTGTGCAGCCCCACAAGCTCGAGGAGTTTGTTGTGCCCGATCTGGAAGGATGTGAGGTGCGTCCCTTGGTTTCAAGCCAAAACGGGCTCCCTTCTTTCTCTGTCTGTCAATGCTCTTACACTGGCCGCCTGCATGCAGTTGAAACCGTACGTCGCCTACAACACACCGAAACTCAAGCGTGCTGACGATGAGTGAAGGAAGGGGTAATGCAAGCTGTGGCGGGAGCGGGGGGATTCTGTGTACACACAAACGCCTGGTGCACCGCTTACACTCACACACATGTGCTGTGCAGTGCACTGAATGTTACAGTGAGCCTTGGGATCTTACTTAAATAAACGATACGGTTCGCGCCCGTTTATAACTTCTAGCTTGCGCCAGACCTGTCTTCCGCCAGCCAGTACCAGTGGTCATTAGCGTCCTTGCCGACAGAGGCGTCTGGTGGGAGGCAAAAGTGCCACGGGACCAGCGGATCACTTAAGTGTAGAGCGAGCGTCTCCAACAAATGACACGCCCATGCAACTTCCGCATCGGAAACAAACGACGCGCACCCTGATTAGATTGCGCCGGCACATACATGGCGAACATGTTGGGCCAAGCGAAGCGCCAGCGCCTGCAGCATGGCAAGATGAGTCACGGGGAGGCCAAAATCTGTCAGATTTTCCCTGCGTCGGCCAGGACTTCTGCCGCCACGAACAGCGCCCGCCTTGCCCCTGACAAGGTCCAGCAGGTCCTCCACGCGGCGCAGAGAACATACGGGAGGACGTCACCTGCTTTTGGATGCCGAGCTCATGCTTAGCGACACGGAGAAATGCCGGCATTCCGCCCGCTTGCTGTGCCTCGGCCCTGCATCATCGCCAGGGCACTTATTATTGAAATATTTTCATTTTATAGATAGTGTATAGGTGAGACGACAAGGGTCGTCGGAAACAGGGTCGGCACAGGTCACAAAAGCAGATAACCTCACCCGTCTGCAAGCATGGGCGGGTCGAGCAGCCACCCCAACTGCCGTACGAAGAAGCAGCGAAGCATGTGTCATCCACAACGCAACGCCGCGAGGCGGCATGCGTGCAAACCCCCCGCAGCGCAGCGTACACGAGATCACATGGTCATACGGCAAGAGATACCATTGTATTTACATGCGACGCGATGCCGGGTGCTGTCGGGAGAACGCGTGCAGCAGGGGGCGGAAGGAGGCGGGCAGTCTGTGACCTGCAAGAGACCCTCGCCATCCAGGCGGTGATGCAGCAGGAGCGGAACAACGTCCGCCAGGCCCTCATCACCCGAGAGCGAATGCACGACATGTTCACAAGTCATGCTGACGACCTTTTCGTACGCCTGCGCCTTGCCACGGCGCGCTTCATCCTCGTGCTCTTCACTCCTGCCTGTCGCGGCAACGTTGGCATGTGCAGATGCGGATGCCGTGTCGCCCGCCAGCTGTTCCCCCCCACGCCCCTGACCCCTGCTGCCTGCCAATCCCTGCGTCGCAGCTTCTCGCTGAGGGGCTCTCCCTTTGATTTTTCGTGCGCTTCGTACAGTTTCCCACCCTGCTATGATATGATAACATGGCAAAGAGATGGTGGGGATTGATAGGATAGGGGCAGTTCGTGGTGTTGAGAAGGCAAGTGTGCGACAAGGCGCACGTTGGCGGTGGCAAGGTGCACAGTATGGCAGCAGTGGCTGGGACGATAGGAGGAGAAGAGGGGAAAGGCGAGCTGAGAGCGTGGGGATCGGACCCCCGCGCTTTCTCTTTCGGCTGTATGTTTGCCATCGCACTTCACTGCCCCCGCTGCTGTCGTGCAAGTGCACAGAAGGGCGAGATGCGCAGGCTCCCTTGCTCTTGCCCAGTCGATGGACTACACACACGTCGCGTCTCAGCTTGACCTGCGTGCGTGCATACGTATGCGCGTGTATGCCTGTGAGAGGCTCCCAGGGATGGTGGGGTGTGTTGAGGACCAAAGTGCACGGAGTACGAGAGAGAGAGAGCACGTGCGCGAGCGAGAAAGAGAGGGAGAGCGGGAGTAGGGCCGGCGGGGAGAGGGGGTATAGAGTCAGAAAGAGGAGAGGGAGAAAGGAGAGAGAGAACAGGAGAGAGAGGAGAGGAAAGAGAGGAAAGAGAGCGAGAGAGCGGGAGACAGGCAGGCAGGTAAGGAGAGAAATCGCGCGAAAGAGAGAGGGAAAAAGAGCGAGAGAAAAGAGCGAGAGACGGACGGACAGAGGGAGAGAGCGAGGGAAGACCGTGTCTTCAGTATCCCCATCTTGCCAATCGACAAGATATCCGTCAGCAAGGATGGCCGAGACGAGTGCAGGATACCAACGCCCATCACGATAGCGAGCATACACTTCCGTGCCCACCTTCAGCGCCCCTCGACTACCATGTGCTGACCTCCAACCTCCAACAGACCCCGTGGGGTGATCGGCGAGGGCCTTTTCACCATCTCGCTCTCCTTCACAACTGCTTCGATCAGGCAAAATTTCGGCGGAGCCGTTGCTGCGCGCCGATTGGCCGTCATGGCCATTATGAACAGCCTGATGCGTACGCAGCTTGCCATGCGTACACAGCTTGCCGCCCTTGGCACCTTGGTCCTTGCGCAAAACAAAGATGTCCACGCAAGGCATCTGGACCCAACTCGGCTCTCCTATACCATCTTGATACTCCAAAAGGTACATTTGCTGTGTGCGCTGCGAGAGTGAAGCTGTGCTGCTGCCCTCAGGCGCGACGGCACCACCGCGTGCGCCAGACGTAATGGTACCTTCACCGCCTGGCGTAGCGGTGCTGGGTAGTGACTCCAGAGGCTGAGTACCAACTTCGTGGCCCACCACTTTTGCTGTATACCACTGGTGATCGCATGGCCAGTACACGGACACGGTCTTGCCTATCAACGCCTCACCTGCTTCTGCGCCGCCGCATCCCACGTCTTGTTCCAAACTCCCTCCCTGGTGGGCTGGCGCTACGATACTTTCGGCGTATAGCCCATCAAACACGCGAGCCAATTCACGCGCCTTGCTATTCAGAGCACCGTCCGGGCCACTGAGTATCAAGCTGGCCATTCCGCGATGGTAGGAGGGAAGGGCAGATAGGGTATGCCAAAAACATGCCAATTCAGTCAAATGTGGCCGACTTGGCGGACGTTGATTAAAGGAATGAATGCAAGCTCCTTTGAAAAGCAGAACCACGCATGCTCGACCCCTGATACATCCCATGCATGTATCCTCCTCCTCATATGACACATACACTGTGGCTCAGTGCATAGAAATGATGAAGGTATCCTCCTCCTCATACTACACATGACATGCATGACAGATCCCCTACAAGGACAAGCACCTCCCGACAGATACAGAGACAAAAAAGCTGACAGACCACGTGCACACGTGCGCGCAAGCAAGGAATCACGAGAAAAAAGCCACGAACGTGAGAGAGAAAAAAAGGGACCAATTGTGCCAGAGCCGAATCACATGCAGCCTCATCTCATGGGCAGTCTTGTAGTAGCCTTCGTGGTAGCGCGCCAGGATGCCTTTCAAGTTCAGGTCGCTGTCCTGCAGCCACTCCATACGCGCGTGACCGTCGCCGTCTGTCCATACGCACACCCACTCAATAAGGACACAAGAAAGAGGGCGGCAGCACAGAAAGTAAAAACGTATGGCAGCCACGGTAGGCATCGCGCGTCAAACCCCACAGCCAACAGCACAATGTGTGCAGATCAGTTGAAGCCGAGGGGCAGCAAAGGTTCCCGCTCAAAGACATATTTATTTACTGTAAATAAATATTTGGCACCGCACCTTCCTCCTGCAGCGGTCGGCACAAGCAGTCCACGCTCCCCGTGTCCTGTCCACCTCTTCAAACTTCAGCGCCCGCGCTCCACCCACAGCAACACAGAGAGATGCACGAACCAACCATGGCGCACCCAGATCAGACAGGTGTGCACACACAGCGTGCTCGCGAATATGAAGGTATACCTGTACATATATGTACATACACACACACACACACACACAGCGTGCTCGCGAATTATGAGGGTGCTGGGAGTTTACGGAACTTGGAGTGATAGGAGCGCGGTACACGGCCGTGCACGCAGTGGTATACAGCCACGAGTGGTGCGATGCGAATCATACTACACGCTGCCGTGCGCACATGCTCACCATCAGACGAGTAAGTGCCTGTGCGCAGGCATGTAAGGCATCATCTGGGGACGTAGCGTCGTCACTGACAGACTCTCCGCATGCGTCTCCCCTTCCGTTGCAGCCGTTGCCGCCTCTGTCGCCTGTCTCACCACCTCGCTGCCCTTTGCCCTGGCGGCAGGGCAATGGAGGTCGTGGTACACGTCGCGCACCACCATGCCGTCGCCCAATTCCGCTCGCAGCATGACGCACGCTTCGAGAGGGATGATCACGTTTTTCACACCCGTTGAGTGCACCAGACTTGTCACCAGTAGATTTCCCTGTCTTCTTGTGCCCTCTCCCCAAAGTAGCGTTTTCCGCACGCCCTGCCGCGGATGCTCCCGGCTGGGCTGTGTGTGCGTGCGGGGTGCGGGTGGATGCGGCGGTCTCGGACTCGTCTTCATGCGCATCCCCAGTGTGGTCAAGGCGTCCAAGGTGCTCAAGGCGCTGTGGACTTTCAGCACCCGCTTCGTCCGCGTACATGGAGCCCAAGCTCGCGAGGCCGCGGTGCTGGTGGAGCAGCAAGTGCTGCTCCAAAGAATGCACGCTGTTGTCGACCAGGCACACGTCCACGGATGGCACCCTGTGCCTGCACACACCAAAGTCTGTGAGAGGACGGTCGGACTTTTGTGATTCACATGTCGTTTCAGCTTCTGGCATGTGACAAGCTAAGCTCCGATGTTAACGCCCGCTGACAGTCATCAAGCGGTCGACTGACCCCGATGCACCACCCTCGGCTGCACAGGCACACAACGCACCATTCCTCATCGCCATCGTCGTAGACCACGTAGCAGCCCTGCACAAAGCCAGGAGATATTCATGGTCAGAGCCCGGGGGCGCCGCACCAGCGCCCCGCCAGCGCCGCATCAGAATGGAGCCAGAGCATGCACATGCAGCACGCATGCACCTTGACACGATCGGCCTTGTGGACGGAGCCCGCAAAAAAGGAATGCTCGCCTTTCCAGTACACGCGCACCCGGCGGCCAAGCCAGGCCTGGTCGCCCGCCGCGAGGCCCGCGGGAAGGTGGTGGAAGGGCGGCGCGATGAGCGCCGCGAAGCGCTCGTCGAAGCGGTCCGAGAGCGCGAGTGCGCGCTCGTAGATGGGGTTGTCCGGCCCGTTGAAATCGTAGGCGTTGCGCCACACGCGCACCACGTCCTCGCGCATTAGCTGCGCCGACGAGTACGCGCCCGCGCGGAACTTGCGCATCACGGTCTCGAGGTCCATGGGGGGGCCCGAGATGACCTCCAGGTAGTCCGCCATTGTAAAGTCCTCCTCGTCGCGCTCGGGGTCGACGGGCCTGCAGAAGATTGCGGCCTGCTGGTCTCGCATCAGGTCTTCGACGATTGCCGCGGTCGTTCGCAGCGCGTCCGCGTGCCCGTCCACGGCCGCGCCCGCTGCCCCGCCACCCGTGGGCGCGGCCACGGGCCCGGCCTTGCCAGGGGAGCCCACCTGCGTCTTGGTACGCATTGAAAGGCCGCGCTGCACGTCCACTCCCCGACTTCGCCCCTGTACGCCTTTAGAATGAGAATGGTACCATTCTTCAATTCAATTCTTTAATATAAATTAATAGGTGTACGCCTTATAATGAGCCTGAAAAACTTCGAAGAGTCGGAGTAGTTGAAGCATGCCCGCGGCAGGCGCCCGGAGAGCGGCGGCCGCAGCCGTGCTCGGGGCGTTGTGCGGAGCGCTGCTGCTGGCACTCGGGGGCCTGCACAGTGTCCAGGAGCGGCGCAGCACGCTCCTCGGCGGTCTGCTGCCGCTCAGGCGTGCGTGGGCCAACCAGATGGACCACGAGGGCGTGTACGCGCGGGTTGCGGCGCCGCACCGCCAGGGCCACCGCATTTTTGCGCCGCTGGACGAGCCCGTGTGGCGATCCCTCTCGCGCGACATTCCGAACATGGTTGACACGGCGCTGGAGCCGAGCAACAACTACGAGGACAAGCTGAACCGCAAGCTACTGCGGCTGCAGCGCGAGAAGGAGGCGCTCGAGACGCGCAAGAGTGACATCATCCACGGGCTCATCAGCGACCGCGACCGGCAAGAGCGCCGGGTGGCCTCGCAGGCCGTCGACGCGCACCACCAACGGCTGCGGTCCGCGCTAGAGCGCGCACGGCGAGAGCAGTGGGCGCAGTACGAGAAGGCGGCCAAGCGGTATGCGAGCGCAAAAACGCACAGCACGATGCAGGCGGACGAGTATCTGAAGCGGCGCGGCCGCGTTATGGCGAGGATTAAGGAGCTGGACACGCTCCTCACGGAGGGTGACGGACAGCTGACTACGGCGCCTGAGAATGCCCCCCCAGCGTCATCCGAGTCGGGCGTTCCGGCAGATGGGGATCTGGATGGGCTGCTCACGAGCATCGAAGGGCAGGCAGCGGCCCTGGGGGACGACACTGAGAAGCAGGCGCTGCTTGCCAACGTGAAAAAACTGCACAGCATCATCGCGCACGGGGGGAGTGAGCATGCAAAGGTGCTCGCCGTGCCCGACAAGCGCAGGTGCGAACGTTGATCTTGGGCGCATGCTCGTGCTCAAATCTCCGCCCGTCGGGGGCGCCGCTTGCTCTGCACACCGCGGGTCACGCGCATCGCGCGCATGCACCGCCCTGCGCCGCGCCGCTGCACCACTCCGCCGCCGCCCCCGCGCCCACAGGATGCAAGTTGAGGCATTCGGTGACTGTCTGACGTTGTGAATGGATTCATGGTCACGGGCACATACACACACGCGGAGCAGCTGGAGAAAAATGACGGCAGACAACGACGATTTCAGCCGGCACTTGGTGCAAAGGGATCCGCTCGACACAGATGCAGCTTGGGCTTGGCACGCTCCTCAAACCAGCGGTCCTGAATGGAGGAACCGCGACCAACTGATTGCCTGAGCACGGCAGCTATTCTCGTCTTGACGGCGGTCGCCTCTCTCGCACTCTTGATAGTGTAGAAAGCCACCAGAAGCATGCAACACGGACACACACCTAGCGGTCACCTGTCTGGTAAACCTTGCCGCCCGACCGGGAGGCAGGTGTCGAGCAGTTCGGAGCAGAGGCAGAGAGTAGGGGAACGGAGGCAGTATGGAATTGGCCGGGTGCCTCTCGCGAGGCGCACAGGGGTTGTCTTCCCGAGCCCACTTCAAAGTTTCTCTTCTTTGAGTATATAACTATATTTTTCAAGGTACCGGGGTCACACACACACACAGACACACACATGCAAACACACACACACACACACACACACATGAGCACACACACGCACACATCATACGGATAATATTGAATGGGTGTATTTACTGCCAGGAACTGGGAACACACACTACCAACAGCCCACACCACACGGGGAACAAATACAGCTGGATTGTGCTCCCGGGAGCACAAATACCGCTGGATTTGGCTCCCGGGAGCTCACATATCAGTGGATTGTGCTCGCGGCCAGCCCCTTACGTGACCAACACCACAACGTATACCCCGCAGCCTTATTGCCCCTCGCTTTCAGGGGCGTAGAACCCTTGGCGTCGGCGCCCTCAGCAGCCCCAGGAGAAAGCGGAGAAAAGGCACACCACGTGCACGTCGGTGAGCGCAGCGTCGGCGCGCATGAAAGCGAGGGGCAATAAGGCGGGTATACTCGCGGCCAGCTCCTTACGTGACCAACACCACAACCAGCGTGTGCCAACATGGTCATGGTCCTTGAATACCCCTCGTTTTTCAATACCGCTATCACTAGTCACAAGTACACGCACCAGCTGCAGAGCGGGAGGCTTGGACGGTCCCACTGTCAGTCTTTGCACTGATCAGGCGCTTCGGCAGAGACCCTGACTTTGCTATGTCTTGATCCTAGCATGTTGACACATGTGACGTTGCTGTACAAAGCGGTTACAAGCGGGTACAAGGCTCATGTCGTTGAATCGGAGCTTGCGGCTTGCGAGGCCTTGCGTCGTTTCGACGCACCCCTGCACGTGCACTCGTGTTGAGTGAGCAACTGCCTTGCATGCCTCTGCACACCACGAACCCCGTACCGGGCGCGCACCTGGCGACATCGTGCATGGACGCACCATTGCGTGAAGATGATTACGTTGTGTGTGCGGCCCCGCATGCGTGGGTATGAGTGAGGAAGTGAAAGAGTCAGCTAAGTGGATGGGTGGGCAGGGGTGTGCATGTGTGTGTGTTGGAGTGTGTGCGTATACGTGTCCCCGCGATGCATGCACGTGCACGCAAATAGATGGCACCATTGGCCCGGGAGAGTAGAGAGGGGAGGGGACAGGAGAGTGGAGAGAAGCAGACCTGTGAGGGGCGTGGAAGTCGCTCCAGAGCAACGCCAACTGTCTGTCTTTCTCTTCCTGTTCCCTGCGCGCTTCAATGTCCTCTTCCATCTTGCGCTGGAAGAAACCCACACGAGCGCCATGTCGCCAAAAAAAAAAAAGAGGAACAATGCTCAAACTAAAATGAGGAACAATGCTCGCACGCATGGCACCAACAGCACAGGACGGCGCTGGAGACGCATAGGCAGGCCAGGAGCACGCATAGACAGGCCAGGAGCCCATACCCATTCTATAGTATCATTGAATACGAATCCCATCTTTATTTTTTTTAAGACCTGCTCTTGGATGAGGGCATGCGTGTCGTGCGTGGCAAGGTCTCCCAGCAACTCAGGCGGAATATCGAATGCCATGCCTCCTTCGTGAGCATCAACCCGTGCCATGCCTCCTCCTCCTCCTCCTCCTCCTCCTCGTGCTATGCCTCCATCATCAGGATCACCCCGTGCCACGTGCGCCCCTTGCGATGCCTGCGTGCGGTCCCTGTCGGGAAGGGGATACGACCTGCTCCCGCAGGACAAATCAACGCCACCCGCCCCCCCGCCTGCCTTGTGTCGTTCTACACTCCCTCCGGCGCCTCGGACTGGGCTAGAGTGTGGAATAGAAGGAAAAGAGAGCTGGGATTGTAAAGAGAGCTGGGATTGTAAAGAGAGCTGGGATTGTGAGTCTTGCTTACCATCCTCCAACCTGTCTATGGCATGGCGTACTCCCCTCCCCTCCCCCCCGTCTTGCTCGTCTTCTCTGCGGCGACGTCTCGACAGAGGAGACGCGGCATGCAACTCGTAGCGCAAACTGACCGGGACGGCGCAGTCTATTGCCCCCCCCCCCGCTCCCCCGCCCCGCTCGCGAGATGCGCACTCGTCGTGCGCGCGTGCGCCTGCCCTTAAAGCTCTTGAGCTGCTTCCACCCACCCCAGCAGTAGTTGGTGCAGCACTGGCAGCACTGCCCGTTCTCGTTGGGTCAGGTGTCTGCGCTGCGTGTTTACCACCAGAGGCAGAGGAACCTGTCGACCTTCGCCGGCATGTCTGTAGTGGCTGCGCTAGGGGAGACGCAGGGCGCTGCGGAGACGCAGGGCGCTGCGGAGACGCAGGGCGCTGCGGAGACGCAGGGCACTGCGGCTCTGCTGGTCGCCCTGACGCCCGACCTGCTTTGCCTTCTTCGCCTTCCTCAGCCAGTTGCCGCGCGAGCTCTTGCGCGGCACGTTGCGAGGCGGCTTCGTCTTTGCGGCTTTGCTCTAGCTGTGCGAATGCCGCAGCCTGGTCCTCCACTAACAATCCGCCTGCAACAACGTACCCCACATCCCCCACATCCCCAGCAGGAAAAAAGAAACATAGCCAGCAATGTGTTCAGACCTCTTGAAAGCTCCTGCGCAAACGACGCCGCACGAGTTCGCGCGGAGGCACTGAACCCTTCTAAAGGCCGGTGCAGGAGATAGGAGGGAACGGCACTCGCAGGGGGGAACTTGATTTGCGACTTGCATCTGCACGCGCCTTTGTATATGCATTGTTGCTGTACGCTCTGTAGAAAGGAACGCAAAGCATGCGGTCGTGTGTGCGAGGTAAATTAGCAGCGTGTCATTAGACAGCACGTACTTTCTTGTATGAAGGCGAGATTCTGGCGTTCTTCTTCTTCTCGGCGGGCGTAATAATCAGGGTCCAAGTTTCGTCGCTGCATATCTAGCTCAGTTTGCCTGCCGCAGGACAAACCAGCCGCGTGCGCGGGTGCCATCACTGGGTGCTACACAGACTGTGCTGCACTCATCGCAGGCAGGGAAAGCGGCACAACACAACCGTACCTGAGTGATGCCTCCTCCAGGAGCTCCTTGCCAACATCGCCCTTGGAGAACGCCAGCTCAGCGTCGCGAGCGGCCAAGGCTGCGCGCTCGCTCTCTTTTTTTGACGACAGCTGCGCAAAATACTGCGCCTTCGCCGGGATGAAGTGCGACTCGGGCGTATTGCTGCGCGTCAGCTGGAGGGTCCCGCCCGGGCGTCAGCGAACGCAGCTTCTCGCATGCGCACAAGAAACTCCCCGCGCCCGGTCGCTGCTGCGCCTACCACCACGCACCTTGCTTTCCTGTTTGCAAATGGGACAATTGACGGCCTGATTCAAGTTCATCCGCATGAGCCAATCCGTATGGCAACCCTTGCAGCAGACTTGTGGTGGGCACTTCTTTTTCTTGGTCAACTTGTCTGTATATTTGCAAGTGAACAGCATCGTCTGGCGTGCGTCGTGTGGTAGTGGGGGAGAGGAGGGAGTTAGGGTGCCAAGATACACGGCGGTGGGCGTGTCGCCGAGGGCGCCGGGACGCTGGCAGGCAAGAAGCCACGCGGTACTGGTCCGGCCATACCCCGGGCGTCGTCGCGGTCAGCTCATCCAGGCATAGTATACATTCAGCCATTGCGCTTCAACAAAAAATTTGACCAGAAACAAATTTTTGCTAAGTTTTTGCCCCACCTTTCGGGGCGGTTTAGGTGCTGTGGTCGGTCGCGTGTGCACGTTAGACCGCACAAAATGTCAGGCTGGTGGCTGGCTTGCTTTCGGGTCGGGCAAGTGTGGGTGGCTGCGCGCTCTGACGCCCCGTGTGTGTGCATGTGTGCTCGTGGCCGTGGAAATGCCCTTTTCGAGCACGTTTTCCGCAGCTGCGGGTGCCACAGAGGTGCTGTAGGGCCTTCGCACTGTGATTATTGGCGCTTGTTGAAGGTCACGGAAATGTCGCGTGTGTCAACATGCGTAAGAGGTCCGTTGAAACGATGGTGCGCTGTCATTCCGTCCAAGCCTGGCATTTCGTACACGCCGGCAGCGGTTGTGCCACACACTGATTCCTTGGATGGTCCGCAAGCAGCCACAAGTTGCAAGGCGCGCGGGTTTAGTGTTTAGTGTTTAGGGTTTAGGTTTTAGAATTGCCGTCGCCGGCAACTTGCCGCGCGGCGTCAGCAGGGAGCGAGATACCAAAACGATGCACAATCACTGCTTCCTTACCGTGGCGCGGGGCACACGGCGCTGCCGCCCGTTTGCTCCGCGCCACGGCGCACGTTGAAGCAAACTGAATGTTTATTGTGTGCGGTGTGTGTGTGTGTGTGCGTGCGTGCTCGCTCCAGTGTGTTTGTGTGTGTGTGTGTGTGTGTGTGTGTGTATGCGTGTGTGTGTGTGAACAGTATGTGTATTTGCGTGTGCGTCTATGTGTGTGTCCATGTGTGTGTGTGCGTGTGGCCTGCGTGCGATGTAACAAGCCCCCCGCGGGCAAGTGCTGGACCACCGGCGGCTGGTCACCTCCGCACTTTGGCGGCGACGACCAAGCCCTCCCCACCGAGGGCGTACGTGCCCCGCCCGCCTTTCTTTCGACAGCGCGTAAATGCGATGGACTCGCAAACAGTGTTTGACTGTGACAACGCGTTTCACGCCTATTTCAATCTGTATGCAGCGTAAGCGGTGTGCAAATGGATGTTTGTGTTTGTGTTTGTGTTTGTGTTTGTGTTTGTGTTTGTGTTTGTGTTTGTGTGTGTGTGTGTGTGTGTGTGTGTGTGTGTGTGTGTTCGTGTGTGTGTGTGTGCGTGTGCGTGTGACAGCGGAAGGTGTACGAGCGCAACGTGGTCCTGGCGGCTCGCGTCGCGACGTGGACCGCAGCCCGACAGAATGTGTTCTCTCCTGGCGGCTCGCGTCGCGACGTGGACTGCAGCCGTTATTTGGGGCTCCCTTGCTCAAAGTGCATGCGGGAGAGTCGGGCTCATTGTGGCCCCCGAGTCAGGTGCATACACAGTAGCCTGTATAGATCTGCTCACATTCCAGGAAGAGTTGCCGTACTACATCGATTTAAAGACTAAACACATGTTTATCTTGGACGCCGCCATACCTTAAGTGCCTTTTGGTAATGAAAAAGGGCGGTCTTGAGATGGCCCTTCTTCTTATGCCTAAACCCTAAACCCTAAACCTAAACCGGTCTTGAGGTCGCTCTCCTCATGATGCACAACCCCTATCTTTAGAACACCAGGACCCTGATATCTAGGGATTTCAGGTGCTGAAGGAGGGCGTTTTCGAGGTCGCTCTTCTCCTCGTACGTTGCCGATCCGAAGATGCGTTTTCAGATTCGTGGCATCAGGTAATGTCTGCTGGTCGTGCATGTCAACGATTGAAACAATGGTGCGTTGTCATGTTGTGCTCTGTTTATTGACTGAGTGGAGTCATCACTGTTTTTATTATCTTTCTCCGCTATCACCCGCTTGATCCTCCTCTTCTCCTTGGTCGCTATCTCCTTCCTCCCCCAGCCTGCGCGCCCCTTCCCAATCTCCCTGAGTCTCTTTCAAACTAGCTATACTGTACTTGCTCGCCGCTGCATTTAGGAATGCTCGTGGCCGTACAATGACAGTACACCAGTTGACATTCTGTTCATGGTTTCTTTATTCAAATACGATTTAAATGCGATTCCATTTCACTACTCATTTACAAATGGTTTTAGCACCTTTGTTGATGGGTGATGAGGTCCTAGCATCCTAAGATATATGTTGTATGCCTAGCGTACATCTCTGCTGCCGCAGCTCTGTTTCCCTTCTTACCACACACTATCCCTATGTTCGTCCAGGAGTCGGCTACGGAGCGGGCAGACGAGTCGCTTGGAGTACAATTTGAGTGGTTGGACGTCACAGGTATGTATCCAAAGTACCGTCGTCGTCTTCAAAAATCATCTCTTTATTCAGAAGAACCAACTTGTTTGTATTTGCTTTCTACTGCGCAGCCAATCGCTCTT